>Ga0335072_10017792_pt1 | contig 10042 bp, 10 predicted proteins | sample Lox_Sample_21_FD_206725 | JGI IMG/M metagenome (GOLD analysis project Ga0335072, IMG submission 206725) | Soil microbial communities from Loxahatchee National Wildlife Refuge, Florida, United States - Lox_Sample_2.1 | ecosystem: Environmental > Terrestrial > Soil > Wetlands | place: USA...
ATCGGCGGCCATTTCGCGGGTGAGCCCGGCGAGCGCCGCTTTCGAGGTGCTGTAGGCGGCGCCGGCAAAGGGATGCACCCGCGAACCGGCGATCGAGGTGACGTTGACCACCGAGCCCTTGGCCGCTTGCAGTTCGTCCAGCAGCCCGCGCGCCAGCATGATCGGGGCGAAGAAATTGACCTGAAAGACGTGATGCCAGTCGTCGCGCGAGGTTTCGATCGAGCCAAGCCGCTTGCCGCCGGCGGCCTTGGGCGAGATCGCCGCGTTGTTGACCAGCGCATGCAATTCGCCATTGAGCCGCCGCTTGGTCTCGGCGATCGCCGCTTCGGTGTTTTCGGGATCGGCGAGATCGACTTGAATATGATCTTCCGGGCCCGCTTCCCAGGGACAGTTTTCCGGAAACGGATGGCGCGAGCAGGTGATGACGCGCCAGCCGGCGGCGGAAAAGCGCTTCACCGTCGCATGGCCGATACCGCGGCTCGCTCCGGTCAGGAGCAGGGTTCGGCGCGGCTGATTGCTGGTGGGCATCAGAATATCCTAGCGGTCATTGCGAGCGAAGCGAAGCAATCCAGTGTCGGACGTAAGGAATGGATTGCTGCGTCGCTTCGCGCCTCGCATTGACAGGGGTCATGGATAAAGCCGCGTCTTGGTCCACGGCGCCGCCGCGCCCTCGCGCGCGAAGACGATGCGGTCGTGCAGGCGGAATTGCCGTTCCTGCCAGAACTCGATCTCCGAGGGCACCACCCGATAGCCGACCCAATAAGGCGGCCGCGGCACGGTGCCGACCGCGAATTTCGCGGTGAAGCGGGCAATCGCCTTCTCGAACGCGAGCCGGCTTTCCAGCGCCGCCGACTGCTTCGAAGCCCAGGCGCCAATCTGCGCCATTCGCGAACGCGTCGCGAAATAGGCATCCGCCTCTTCGTTCGAGACCGCTTCGACATCGCCGCGCAGCCGCACCTGACGCTGCAGCGACTTCCAGTAGAACGCCAGCGCCGCCTTTGGCGCGGCGGCAAGCTCGTGGCCCTTATTGCTTTCGGCGTTCGAGTAGAAGACGAAGCCGCGCTGATCGAAGCCTTTCAGCAGCACCATACGCGCATTGGGCCGGCCGGCCGGATCGACCGTGGCCAAGGTCATGGCTTCCGGGTTGACCGGTTCGGAGCGCTTTGCGTCGGCGAACCATGCGGCGAACAGGCGCAACGGCTCGTCGGCGGCGGTGAAGTCACCGCCCGTTAACCATGCCGGGTGTTCTATGGACGCCGCGTCGGACATTCTCGGAGTACCTGGTGCTCGCGTGCGGCGAACGCAAAACGGGCCGCCGGTTTCAATATAATGGAACGGCGGGCTTGCGCCTATGTCGGGGGTTGCGTGCGGGGGCGGTCGTCGCCGCCATGGTCAGCGCGCTCTTGGGTTCCGGCTGCTCCTATCGGCTGGCCTCGCTGGTTGCAACCGACGACACCGGCCCCTTGGCGACCGGCGCCATCGCCGCTGCCGGACAGGGCGATAGCGGCGATCCGGCGGCGCCTGCCGCGACCGATCTTGCCTATGCGCGCGCCGCGGCGTCCGTTGTGCTTGCCCGCGCCGGCAAGGACGCGAGCGTCCACTGGCAAAATCCGCAGACCGGCGCCCGGGGCAATATCCTGCCGCTCGACACGTCCTACCGCGAAGACGGTCTGCCATGCCGCGATTTCCTTGCCAGCTACGTCCGCGGCGCCACTCAGGACTGGATGCGGGGCGCTGCCTGCCGGACCGCCAGCGGCAGTTGGGAAGTGACGCACTTGGCGCCCCTTAAGCCGAGCTGAAGCGGTTATCATCCCCTCGGCAGCAGCCGATTCGCCGGCTGCATTGCGCGACGAGCGATTTAATCCCACATTGAAAGCGGTGGGCAGGCGGGGCCAGGCCCGAAATTGCGCGGAGTCTTAAGGGGATGCGTGATCCCTATGAGGTGTTGGGCGTCAATCGCAAGGCAAATGCCGGCGAAATCAAAAGCGCGTACCGCAAGCTTGCCAAGAAGCTGCACCCCGACGCCAACAAAAACGATCCGAAGGCCGCCGGCCGCTTTGCCGAGCTCAATGCCGCGCATGAGCTTCTGGCCGACGAGGACAAGCGAAAGGCATTCGACCGCGGCGAGATCGATGCCGAGGGCAAGCCGCGCTTTCAGGGATTTGCCGGCGGCGGTCCGCGGCCGGGTGCCGGCGCGGGCGCCGGTTTCGGCCCGGACGTAAACTTCGAAAACTTCCATTTCGGTCCGGAGGGGTTCACCCGGGCGAACCGGCGCGGCCGCGGCGGCGGCGCTGGTTTCGGCGGCTTCGAGGATATCCTCAAAGAAGCGTTCGGCCGCGGCGGGCGCGGCGGCGAGGCCCAGTTCGAGCCCGAGGATTTCGGCGTGGGCGCCGACACGCACGCTGAAATGTCGGTATCGCTGCCGGACGCCGCCAATGGCTCGACGCAGCGCCTGCATTTGCCCAACGGCAAGAATGTCGACGTCAAAATCCCCGCCGGCATTCTCGACGGCCAGCATATCCGGCTGCGCGGCCAGGGCACGCCGGGGCAGAACGGCGCCGGCGACTTGATCATCACGGTTTCCATCGCGCCGCATCCGACCTTCAAGCTGGAAGGCCTCGATGTGCGGCTCGACTTGCCGATAACGATTTACGAGGCCGCGCTCGGCGCCAAGGTGCGGGTGCCGACGCTCGATAAGCCGGTCGAGATCGCCATCCCGCCGTGGACGTCGAGCGGGCGCACGTTCCGGCTCAAGGGCAAGGGCTTTCCGGCCAAAGCCGGCCGCGGCGATCTTCTGGCCACGGTCCGCATCGTGCTGCCCGAACGCGGCGACGCCGAGTTCGAAGCGCTGATGAAGAAGTGGCAGGCCGAGCGGCCCTACGATCCGCGCAAAGCCGTCTAGGTCCCTTAGCCGCCCTGCTGCGCCGGGGTCTGCCGCCGGTCGATCTGGTCATAGGCGGCTTGCGCGATCTCATGCAGCTTGTCGCGCTCCGGCGGCCCGGACAGCACATAAGCGAGGTCGCCGTCGACCCAGTAATAGGCGGCATTCTGCTCGCCCCTCGTATAGCGCAGCGCGGTGTCGCGATCGCTGGTGCGCCCGCAGTAAAGCGTGAAGCGCTCGCCCGAGGGCGCCTCGTACATGAAGAAGGCGGTGGGCCCGGTCGGTCCCGGCAGGAGCCGGCCACCCACGAGCTTCAGCCCGATCTTGTCGAGGTTGGGCGCCTGCAACGGCGACCCGACCCGCTTCGACAGCCATTGGTCGAGATGCGGCCGCTGATCGCCCGGCACTTCGACCGGATGACGGACCTCGACGACGTAGAGCCGATAGGCGTCGAGGGCGTCGCTGGTGAACAGCGTGAGATCGGTCGGGTGTGCGGCCTCGATGCCGCGCGCCGTCCAGCCGAGCGCGCCGCCGACCACGAAGGCAGCGATAGTGGCGGCGATGGCCGCGGTCAGCGCTCGGTAGCGCCGCCGCGTGAGCCGGCCGATATTGAACCGCTGCGGCGGCGTCTCGTCGGCAAGCGCGCCATAGCGCGCACGGATCAATTCCGCCTGCTGCCGCCAGGCCGCGACGCGCGCCGCGTCGTCCGCGTGCGTGTCGAGCCAGGCCTCCACAACCGTGCGGCGATCGGCCGGAAGCTCGCCGTCGACATAGGCGTTGAGTTCGTCTTCGCCGACAATTTGGTCTCGATCGATCATAATTCGTTCTTTCGTTAGATCATTTTACGCGGCGCAATGGCGGCCGTTCGCCGTCGAGATACGCTTTGATTTGACTGCGGGCCCGGGCCAGGCGCGACATGATCGTGCCGATGGGAACGCCCTGGATTTCGGCGACCTCCCGATAGGTCAGGCCCTCGAGGACAACCAGCAACAGGGCGGAACGCTGATCCTCGGCGAGCTCGTCGAGCGCGCGGGTGATGTCGCGGCCGCCCGATTCCGGCCCGCCGGTGGCCGCGTCGCTGTCCTTGATCGGCGCCAGCACCGGCCGCCGCGACAGCGTGCGCAGCCGGTTGCGATTGAGGTTGGTCAAGATCGTGTACAGCCACGCCCTGGTATCGCCGCCGTGGAACAGGTGCTCGGAGCGGAGCGCCCGCACCAGCGTGTCCTGGACGATGTCGTCCGCCGTCTCGGGATCGCGGGTCAATGCACGCGCATAGCGGCGCAAGGCCGGAATCGCCACCTTGATATGCTCGTGAAACTCGCTCAAGCAGCCATTCCTTCGGCGCTGTTAAGAATTTCGCAGCGTCAGCCGGGCCGCACGACGCTCCTGCACCCTACAACACCACCCGCATCATCCTATTCCAACTCCGCGATTTTCGGCTCCGGCGCCGGGCGGGGCGATGCTTGATGACCCCCAGGCCCTATGTCATAGGAGGCGCGGGGCTGAATTCGCGGAACGGGATCGAAGGATGGCCGACGGTTCGGGCCTCATGCGCGGCAAACGCGGCTTGGTGATGGGGGTCGCCAATAATCGGTCGCTCGCCTGGGGCATAGCCAAAGCTTGCCATGCACACGGCGCCGAGATCGCATTCACCTATCAGGGCGAGGCGCTGAAGAAGCGGGTCGAGCCGCTTGCCGAGGAAGTCGGCGGCATCGTCGTCGGCCATTGCGACGTGACCGAGCCGAAGACCATCGACGCGGTGTTTGCCGCCGTGCAGTCGGCCTGGGGCGGCATCGACTTCCTCGTCCACGCCATGGCGTATTCCGACAAGGACCAGCTCGACGGCCGTTACGTCGATACCACCGAAGACAATTTCACCAAGACCATGCTGGTGAGCTGCTATTCGCTCACCGCGATCGCGCAGCGCGCCGAGAAGCTGATGCAAAACGGCGGTGCCATGCTGACGCTGACCTACTATGGCGCCGAGAAATGGATGCCGCACTACAACGTCATGGGTGTCGCCAAGGCGGCGCTGGAAGCCTCGGTGTGGTATCTCGCCGCCGACCTCGGCGCCAAAAATATCCGCGTCAACGCCATCTCTTCGGGGCCGATCAAGACGCTCGCCGCCGCCGGCATCCGCGATCTGCGCTATATCTTCAAATGGAACGAATACAACGCGCCGCTGCGCCGCAATGTGACCATCGCGGACGTCGGCGAAGCCGGCGCCTATCTTCTTTCGGACATGTCGCGCGGCGTCACCGGTGAGGTGCATCACGTCGATGCCGGTTACCACATCGTCGGCATGAAGCATCCGGACGCGCCCGATATTGCCGTCGGCAAGGAGTGACGCCGCGGGACCGAAAAGCAAGGACATGCCGGTCCTCTATTACATTCGCCACGGCGAGACCGATTACAACGTCGAGGGCCGGCTGCAGGGCCGCCGGGACGTCGCGCTCAATCCGCGCGGCCGCGAGCAAGCCAAAGAGTGCGGCGAATTGCTGCGCGATCTGTTTGCCCGTGACCGGCGTTCGGGCGCCGACTTCAGCTATATGGCGAGCCCGCTGCAGCGGGCGCGCAGCACCATGGAGATTTTGCGCGCCACGCTCGGTCTCGATCCGCAGGCTTACGCGCTGGACGACCGGCTGATGGAAATCGCCTATGGCGAATGGGAAGGCCTGACGCTCCCGGAGATCGATTCGCGCATGCCGGGCCTCTTGGCCGAACGCGAGCGGGACAAATGGGACTTTGCGCCGCCGGGCGGCGAAAGCTATCGCGCGCTCGCGGTGCGCATCGGCGCCTGGTACGACGGACTGACGCAAGACACCGTGGTCGCCGGCCATGGCGGCGGCGTGCGGGCGCTGATCGCGCTGTTAGGGCTGTTGCCGCGCGAGGACGCCACGCACGCGCCGATCGCGCAGGGCGTCGTCTACATGTTCGCCGCCGGCAAGATGCAGCGCTACGCGTGAGGCAGTTCGGCAACTGTCCGCATAAAACGAAAGCGGCCGAACGCTGTTCGGCCGCCTTGCAGGATCGAAGATCCCGCGAAATCCGAAATCGGCTGCGAGGTCCCAATACGAGACCGCGCATTCGATTTGGTTACTTGGATTTCTTCTTCGCCTTCTTCTTCTTCGAAGCCATGATGATCACCTTGGTGTTTGTGATGAACCTACGGCAGGGTTGGTTCAGTCGCAGGTCTAACTTCGGTCCCTGGGCCCGCGCCCCCTTACCGCCGTCGACCATGCCACAGCGGATTCCCATCCGCAATTGAAAAAGCGAAAATACTCTATATTTTTCCGTAGCTTAACGGACGTTCAGGTTTTCATGAAGAGTCGTTCAGCGACATGAATAGCGCATGAACGGTTGCCGCAATGCGGAATCGAGGCTGCGCATTTCGTCGGCAGAAACGCTCGGCCGCGCTTGCAATCGCACCGGACCGGCGGCCGCATTTTGCTGCAACTGCGAGCCAGCCGGGCACGCGGGCCTTATTTGACCGGCCGGAGGGCGCGGGCTACCAACCCTCGATCAAGCCTGCTTGCGTTTCCTGCCATTTCAGCGTCATCGGCGCGTCATGTCGTTCAATACGTTCGGTCATTTATTCCGGGTCACGACCTTCGGCGAAAGTCACGGGCCGGCGATCGGCTGCGTCGTCGACGGTTGTCCGCCGCGGATCCCGCTGACCGAAGCCGACATCCAGCCGTATCTCGACCGGCGCCGGCCCGGCCAGTCGCGCTACACGACCCAGCGCCAGGAGCCGGATGCCGTCAAAATCCTCTCGGGCGTCTTCGCCGACGCGGCCGGGGTGCAAGTGACCACCGGTACGCCGATCGGGCTCCTGATCGACAATGTCGATCAGCGCTCGAAGGACTATTCCGAGATCAAGGACAAATATCGTCCCGGGCACGCGGATTACACTTACGACGCGAAATACGGACTGCGCGATTATCGTGGCGGCGGCCGGCAGTCGGCGCGCGAGACCGCGATGCGGGTCGCGGCCGGGGCGATTGCGCGGAAAATCGTGCCTGGTCTCGCCGTGCGCGGCGCCTTGGTGCAGATGGGGCCGCATCGCGTCGACCGTTCGCGCTGGGACTGGGCCGAGGTCGAGCGCAACCCGTTTTTCTGCCCCGACGCCAAGCTCGCCGCCTCGCTCGGCGATTATCTCGATGGCCTGCGCAAGCGCGGCTCGTCGATCGGGGCGGTGATCGAGGTCGTGGCCGAGGGCGTGCCGGCGGGGCTTGGCGCGCCGATCTACGGCAAGCTCGACGGCGACCTTGCCGGCGCGCTCATGAGCATCAATGCCGTCAAGGGCGTCGAAATCGGTGCGGGTTTTGCCTCCGCCGAATTGACCGGGGAACAGAACGGCGACGAAATGCGCGCCGGCAACGACGGCCGGCCGGTGTTTCTGTCGAACAATGCCGGGGGCATCCTCGGCGGAATTTCCACCGGACAGCCGGTGGTGGCGCGCTTTGCCGTCAAGCCGACGTCGTCGATTCTCGTTCCTCGGCGCACCGTCGACCGCTTCGGCCATGACACCGAAATCGCCACGACCGGCCGCCACGACCCCTGCGTCGGCATCCGTGCGGTGCCGATCGGCGAGGCGATGGTGGCGTGCGTGATCGCGGATCATTATCTACGGCAGCGGGGACAGGTCGGGGAGACGCCGGTATGGCCGTTTCCGCCGCAACAGCAATGAACGAAATTCACCATCGCGTTGAGACCGTGGTTGCCGCCTTCGCCCGCGGCGAGATCGTCATCGTGGCCGATGACGACGATCGCGAGAACGAGGGCGACCTGTTCGTCGCCGCGAATTTGTGCACGCCGGAAAAGATGGCGTTCATCATTCGCAACACCTCCGGCATCGTCTGCGCGCCGCTGGCCCCCGACGACGCAAGGCGGCTGCATCTCGATCCGATGGTGGCGGTCAACGATGCGCCGCTCGGCACCGCCTTCACCGTCTCGGTCGACGTTCGCCACGGCCTCACCACCGGGATTTCCGCCGAGGAGCGCTCCAACACCGTGCGGGCGCTCGCCAACGGCAATTCGGGCGCCGCCGATTTCGTGCGCCCCGGCCATGTCTTTCCGCTGGTGGCGAAAGAGGGCGGCGTCCTGATGCGCTCGGGCCACACCGAGGCCTGCGTCGATCTGTGCCGGCTCGCCGGCTTGCCGCCGGTCGGCGTGCTTGCCGAGCTGATGAACGACGACGGTACGGTGATGCGCGGCGGTCAGCTTGCGGCCTTCGCCGAACGCCACAAGCTGCACCGCATCACCATCGCCGAACTGATCGCCTACCGGCAGGCCCGCGACAAGCTGATCGAACGGGTCGGGGAATTCCCGGTCCAGTCCGAGATCGGCACCTTGACCGGCTACGCCTTCATCACGCCGTTCGATGCCGTGCATCACATGGCGTTCGTGTACGGCCGTGTCGGCGACGGCCGTGACGTACTGACCCGGTTGCACCGCGCCGACATCATCGCCGACGTGTTCGGCGGCGCCAAAACCATTCACCGGGCGCTGGCGCGCTTCAAGGCGGAGGGCCGGGGCGTGCTCATCCTGCTGCGCGACGGCACCGCCGGCGTGCCGGTGATTTCAATTCCGAAATCGTCCGAAACCGCGTCCGGCGAGGCGCGGACGCGGCAATGGCGCGAGATCGGTCTCGGCGCGCAGATCCTCAAGGATCTCGGCGTCGGCTCGATCCGGCTCATCACCGCGTCGCGGCTGACGACCTATGTGGGCTTGTCCGGCTTCGGCATCGAAATCGTCGGAACCGAGGGCCTCGACGGCTAAAGGCTCGTCGCAGCGCGGCCGGTTTGTGGTTATAGTCCCTTCAGAATGGCCGGCGGCCAATCGCCGGAAATCGAAAACGGGGAGGGGACCATGAGCAATACCGCGGCCGCGCCGGCCAATGCTCTGCCGGACAATGCTCCAACCACGAGCCAGATCTATAAAGTCGCCCTTGCCAGCATCGTCGGCTCGGTGATCGAGCAGTACGATTTTCTGGTCACCGGCGTGATTGCGGCGACGGTCTGGGGCGGCATCTTCTTCAAGCTGCCGGGGCTTGCCGCGGTCGCCGCGGCGATCGGGGTCTACGGCCTCGGCATCATCATCCGTCCGGTCGGCGCCTTCATCTTCGGCCATATCGCCGACACTTATGGCCGCAAGGACGCCATGGTCTATGCCCTGGTGCTGATGGGACTTGCGACGCTGCTGATCGGCCTGACGCCGACTTACGACACGATCGGTGTCGCCGCGCCGGTGCTTTTGATCGTGTTCCGGCTGTGCCAGGGTATCAGCTTCGGCGCCGAGTTCGGCACCGCCTCGACCTGGGTGGTCGAGCAGGCGGCCCGCTCGAAATTCCGTGCCTTCTGGGGCGCCTGGGTCGGCTTTGCCATTCCGATCGGGCTGTTGCTCGGCTTCGGCTCGGTGATCTTCGTGAAGTCGCTGATGACGCCGGAGGAATTCACCGCCTGGGGCTGGCGCATCTTCTTTTTCATCGGCTTTCTGGTCGCCATCGTCGGTCTCGTCATCCGCACCCGCACCATGGACTCGTTCGTGTTCGAGCAGCACAAGGCGCAGATGGTGCTGAAATATCCGGCGAGCCAGGTCTGGCGCGAAATGCCATGGACCATTCTGCGCACCTCGCTGGTCAACGCGATGTTCGGCGGCGCATTCTTTCTCTATTTCGTGTTCGGCACCGGCTATATGAAGGCGGTCGGCTACACCGGCAATCAGCCGGAATATATCGGGCTGATCGCGGCCGGCTTCATGCTCGTCTTCATGATCGTCGGCTCATTCCTCGCCGACTACATCAGCCGGCGCGCGATCCTGCTGACCGCGGCCATCGTCTTTCTGATATTCGCGCTGCCGTATTTCTATCTGGTCAATACCGGCAGCGTCTGGCTCGCCATCGTCGCCGAGGTCATCGGCTTCGGTTTCGTGTTCGGTTTCGGCTACGGCGCGATTCCGACCTTCTACACCGAGAATTTTCCGACCCGTTATCGCGCCTCGCGCGCCAGCGCCGGTTATCAGATCGCGCAAGTTTACGGCGGCGGCCTCATTCCGATCGTCGCCGGGCAGATCCTGCGCGCCTACGGCGTCAAGGACGCCTATCTTTATATCGGCCTTCTGGTGATGTGCTACGCCGTGGCCGCCATCGTCGCGATCATC
>Ga0335072_10017794_pt1 | contig 10042 bp, 8 predicted proteins | sample Lox_Sample_21_FD_206725 | JGI IMG/M metagenome (GOLD analysis project Ga0335072, IMG submission 206725) | Soil microbial communities from Loxahatchee National Wildlife Refuge, Florida, United States - Lox_Sample_2.1 | ecosystem: Environmental > Terrestrial > Soil > Wetlands | place: USA: Florida...
GCCCGCGGGCAGGGCGACCGTGACCGGCGCCAGCAGCAAATCGAGCACGGTCAGCGTGTGGTGGGAGATGCCGCGGTGACGCGAGCGGGGATCGCCCGATGACATGCGCGCCACGAGCAGCGTGCGGCAGCCGAGCGCGAGCGCTGTATGAGCGTTGTCGAGCGCCGCCATCCCCCCGTGGCCGAGTGGCGTGCCCGATCCGAGAATGCCAGGCCCGGGACCGCACACGGCCGCGTCCCAACCGAGCCGGTCCAGCCCGTGGTGCAGCGCTCCCGCGACCGTGATCGCCTCCCCCTCGCCGCCGAACGCGGGGCCAGCGGTGAGGTGACCGGCAAGCAGCCCGCGCTCACGCAGTTGCGCCACCGTGCGAGAATGACCGCCGGCCAGGGCGCCGCCCTCGGTCTGCACGTATCCGAGACGGACCTGTCCGCCGCGCGCCTGAGCGAATGCCCATGCCACCGGGGCGAGCTGGCCGTGCAGCGCGAGCACCCCGACGGGACGCTCCAACGGCAGGCTCAGCGGCTCATCCTCGACCGGGCGCACGGCGTGCTGGATCGAGGTATAGCCAAGCTTCATCACCCGAGCTCCGGGTAGACCGTCGCCCGAGAGGCCGTGGGTGAGGTTGACGTGCACGATGTCATACCCGCCCGAGTCGAGATCCAGGTCGAGCGCCTGGGTGTTGACGATCACCTCGTCCCCCGGCCGTGCGGCCCCGACGAGCGCGACGTGGGCGATCGCCGGACGTCTGCGGCCGTCGAGCTCTGTCGTCAACTCCTGCTCGGGACCGTCGGAGGGGCCAACGTCGATGACAGTGGCGCGGCGCAGCTTCAGCATGGTCTATCCGGCAAGCTATCGAGCGCCGGATACAAGCGACTCGACGTCCACGTCGACGTCGCATTCGCACTCGGGTGTGTTGGCCAGCTCGTGCGCGCGAGCGATCATCTCGGCCGCTATGCGCTCGGCCACGGGCGCGTCGAGCTCGTGGAACACCGCTTGCACGCGCAGCGTCTGCATCCCCTCCGCCGTTGGGATCGCGCTCATGAGCGCACAGCGTGGACTTCGATTGCCGCCGGACGCGATGCGACAGCCGCGGCGACGAGCTCGCGAAACAGCGGCGCCGGACGCTCGGGACGAGACTTGAACTCGGGATGAAACTGGGAGGCGACGAAGAACGGGTGATCCTGCAACTCGATCGCCTCGACCAGGCGCTCGTCAGGCGAGGTGCCCGATATCGTCAGTCCGGCCGCTTCCAAGCGCTTGCGCAGCAGGTTGTTGACCTCGTAGCGATGGCGGTGGCGCTCATACACGACCGCCTCGCCATATATCTCCCGCGCGCGAGTGCCGTCGTGCAGCTTGATCGGGTCGGCGCCGAGGCGCATCGTGCCGCCGAGGTCGGCGACCTCCTTCTGCTCGGGCAGCAGATCGATCACGGGATAGGGCGTCTCCAGGTCGAACTCGGTCGAATTGGCGCCCTCCATGCCGGCGAGATGACGCGCGAACTCGGCGACCGCGACTTGCATTCCCAGACAGATGCCCAGATATGGGATGCGCTGCTCGCGCGCGATCTGAGCGGCGACGATCTTGCCCTCGATTCCGCGTCCGCCGAACCCGCCGGGAATGAGGATGCCATCGGCCCGCGCCAGCCGCTCGCGTGCTCCCGTCTCCGGATCCTCCAGACCCTCGGAGTCGACCCACTCGATCTTTACCCTGGCGCCCTGCAGCGCTCCGGCGTGACGGAGGGCCTCTGACACCGACAGGTAGGCGTCGGCGAGCTGCACATACTTGCCGACGATCGCGATCGTGATCTCTCCCCCCCGCGCGTGTGCGGCCCGTTCGATCGGCTCGCGCCAGTCCGATAGATCCGGGGCGGGCGCCTGCATCCCGAAATGCTCCAGGACGCAATCGTCGACGCCCTGCTCGTTGAACACGAGCGGCACCTTGTAGATGTCATCGACGTCCCTGGCTGAGACGACCGCGTCGACGGGCAGGCTCGCGAACAGCGCGATCTTGCGACGGATCTCCTCTGAGAGCGCCGCCTCGGAGCGGCACATCAGCATGTCCGGCGCGATCCCGATGCGCCGCAGCTCGTTGACCGAGTGCTGGGTGGGCTTGGTCTTCAGCTCGCCCGCGTGCCCGATGAAGGGCACCAGCGTGAGATGGATGTACATGCACCGCCGCCGTCCCACGTCCACCGGGAATTGACGGATCGCCTCCAGAAACGGCAGCGACTCGATGTCCCCGACCGTGCCGCCGATCTCGGTGATCACCACGTCGACATCGCTTGACTCGGCGATCAGCGCGATCCGCTGCTTGATCTCGTCGGTGATGTGCGGCACCACCTGCACCGTCGCACCGAGATAGTCACCGCGGCGCTCGCGGCGGATCACCGTGTCGTAGACCCCGCCCGCGGTCACATTGGACGCGCGGCTGGTGTTGGCGTCGGTGAACCGCTCGTAGTGGCCAAGGTCGAGGTCGGTCTCGGCGCCGTCCTCGGTCACGAACACCTCGCCGTGCTGATACGGAGACATCGTGCCGGGGTCGACGTTGATGTAGGGGTCGAGCTTCTGCATCGCCACGGTCAGTCCCCGTGCGACCAGCAGCCGTCCGATCGAGGCCGCCGCGATGCCCTTGCCGAGCGAGGAGACGACGCCGCCGGTTACGAATACGAACCGGGTCTTCGAGGGGGTGTCCGCGCGGCGGTCGGTGCTGTGCAAGGTCATTTGAGGGGCTGCTCGGGCCTGCCAATGGAGTCTAGCTTCCGCAGCAGCGGAACTCGCTCGATGAGCGTTGAGATCGAGCGCAGCTCCCCGTACACAGTCAACACAATCAGCAGTCCCAACGCGATCAGCTGACTCCTCTCGCCGAGACTGAACACCAGCCACAGGCCCGCGAGCGCGCCCAGCAGATTGGAGCCGGTGTCGCCCAACATCGCCCGTTCGCGCAGGTCGTAGGCGCCTGCGATCAGCGCCGGCCCGACGAACAGGCCGAGCGTCCACAACGTATGCAGCTCACCCGAGCCGATCGCCAGGGCCGCTCCCAGCGCCACGAACACCTTCACCGCCCGCCCGGGGCGCAGGTCGAGCAGGTTCAGGGCGCCCGTCGCCAGCACGAGCACCGCGCTCGCCAGCAGCCAGCGCCCGGTGGACAAGCCAGTTAGGCTCATCGCCAGCAGCGCCAGGCCGAGCGAGCCCGCTGCCTTCAAGGCTCCGGGCGAGAACTCGCCGCGCATGACCGCTTGGCCGTGACCGCGCCAGCCGCGGGGGGATGGGAATGACGCGGCCGTGGGCGGAGACAGATCGTCGCGCGCATGGGACTGGAGAGAAGAAGGGTCGGCTGGTCCGGAGTGCTCCAGCGAGGCCGGCGATCCGAGCGCGTCATCGATCAGCCCCAGCAGGGCAACGCCGAGCGTGTAAAGCGCGGCAGCCACGAATCGCGGGTACAGGACCGCGACGTGCCCCAGGCGTTCGATCAACACGACTGGGACGAGCGCGAGCACCGCCGCCGCCACGATCAGAACCCCGAGTGGGCACGGCAGCTTTCGCCCGCGATAATTGAAACGCAGCTGCCCTCGTGCCTCCAGCGCGCACAGCATCGGCGAGGCCAAAAGCCCGGCGAGCACGAAGGCGATCGCGAAAGGTAGAGCCCGCATGCGACCTTCGCCCCGAGCGCTACGGCGCGCCCGTCGTGCTCGGCACCGCGCTCGGCAGCAGCGAGTCGGCCGTCGGCTTGACTCCGTAGGCCCCGTGCGCCCCGTCGAGCGCGTATATCAGGGCTGCCTGGCCGGCGGGATCGTCGAGATCGTCGACCGAGGAGATGTTCTTGCTCTTGTACCAGGGGATCTGAGAGGGTTCGGTACCGGTCAGCTCGACGCCCACGGCCGGCACCCCGGCCACGGCAACGCCGTTCAGCAGGCCGGTCTGAAAAGCCGCCACCCGCGAGCTCTGTTCGGCGCTCATGCCCACGGGATCGGCTCGCATCACGATCAAGCCGTCGAGATGCCCCAGCTGACCGTCGAACGCGCTCAGCAGCTCGCCGCGCACGCGGCCGATCAGCTCGCGGGAGACGCTGGGTCCGCCCGTGACGAGCTGGCGGCCGACGAGTTCGCCAAAGCGCTGCACGAGCGCAGATGAGCCGACCAGACCGGCGTAGTGGGTGTGGGCGGCCTGAGTGGCGATGCCGGCCAGATCCAGGGGCTCGCGTACGGCCGCCACGACTGTGAGGCTGCCGCCGGCTTCGGTGATAGCGGAGCGGGCCAGACCATCTACCTGGTTGGAAGGCGAGCCGAGAAATACCAAGCCGATCGTGCGCCCGCCGAGCAGGTCGTGGACGGCCAGCGGATACAGCCCGCCCGCGAACGCTTCCTCGTCGGCGAGCTTTTCCTGCAACTGGCCGATCTGCTTGTGCGCGCCGCTGACTTCGGAGTTGAGGTTGGCGACGATGCCGCTCTTGGCCGAGGACACCAGGTTCGAGTCGCCGATCGCCACGCCGATCAGCACACCGACCGCCAGCGCCAGCAGCACGGCGGCCAACGACAACGCGTGATAGCGGAAGTCGAACATCGCGCAAATCTTGCCGTAGGCGCGATGCTCAGGGGACAGCCGGCAGGATGTGGTTGGCGCAGCGCGAGATACGGCCGGTACGCTCCGGTCGGCAGCGACACGCAGCGCCAGGGAGCAATAGGCGGCGCGCACGCGCAGGGGTCCGACAACGTTTGCGGGTCAACTCGCTCCGAGCAGCAACTGGAGCTTCAACCACAGCAGTTCAGCCACGTCGCGCAGCGCGGGCGTGAGCAGCACGACCGCGAGCATCGCGATCAGTCCCGCGAGGATCACCACCAGCAGCGGAGTCAGCCCCGGTCGCGGACGGTACAGCCGGCTGACGCCGCGCGCGTCCACAAGGATCTCGCCGATGCGCAGGCGTGTGAGAAACGTCGATGACATACCCTCGCGGTTGCGGTCCAAGAACTCGACGAGGTTGAACTGAGAGCCGACCGAGACGATCAACCGCGCTCCGCGCTCGGCGGCGAGCAGCATTGCCACGTCCTGGCTGGTGCCGGGAGCGGGCACCAGCTTGAAGGGCAACCCGAGCTCCTCCAAGCGGGCGCGGCCGGGAGCGCGCCCGCTGGGATAAGAGTGCACGACCAGCTCAGCGCCGTGACCGTGTGCAGAGCTCAGCGCCCCCTCCCCCACAGAGTCCATGTCGCCGACGATCATGTCGGGCCACATCCCCGCTTCGAGCACCGCCTCGGCGCCCCCGTCGACAGCGACGATGACCGGGCGCATGTCGCGGATAAAGGGCCGCAGCGCATGCAGGTCGCGCTGATGACCCACACCGCGTACGACCACGAGCGTGGAACGGTCGCGAAACTCGGTGTCGAACGGTGGCAGGTCGATGCGCCCGGCGAGCAGTTCGCGCTCCTCGCGCATGTGCTCGATCGTGTTGTGCGCGAAGCGCTCGAGGGCCTCGCCGACCTCGCGCCGGCGCGCCTCGGTCTCCGAGCGCACGCGCGCCAGATCCAGCACCACGCCCTCAGCCACCACGCTTGCGTCATCAAGCAGCACGCGACCGTCCCGCACGGTGACAGCCTCTCCATCCGACAGTGTCTTGAACAGCGAGTCGTCGGGCAGGTCGACGAGGTGCACTCCGGCTTCCACCAGCAGTTGCGGCCCGAGGTTTGGATATGAGCCGCTGCTCGAGGGTCTGCAGTTGAGAACCGCCGCGGCACCGGCGGCGATCAGCTCCTCCGCCGATACCCGATCGATGTCCTGGTGATCTATCACCGCCACCTCGCCACGCGCGAGATGTTTGACCAGCAGCTTTGTCTTGCGACCGAGTCGAACCGGCCCAGTGACAGTGCGCCAAGGCGCGACGTCGGCGATCGAAGTGGACGGCGGCGGGAACGCCGGGGCGGATGCCGGTGGCACGACCGTGCCCCTCGCGGGATCATGCGAGCCCGGGAGGGTGGTATGACTGGGAGGGCCGGTCATGGCCATCGCTGCTGAGAGTAAACGTTCAGGCGGCCTTGCGCAGATCGCTTGCGTGGCGGCGCGCGGCTCGATCGCTCTCATGCGCGCCGAGCATGCGCACCAGCTCGGATACGACATTGGACTCGTCCAACTGCACCACCGCGGTGCGGGCGGGGTCGGCGGTTGTGTCCTTGACGATCGAGAAGTGGCGTGCCCCCAGCGAGGCGATCTGTGGAAGATGCGTGATGCACAGCACCTGTCTGCTTTCGCCCAGCGCCCGCAGCCGCTCGCCCACGGCTCGCGCCGTGTGTCCGCCGATACCAGCGTCGATCTCGTCGAACACGAGCGTCGCCTGCTCGTCCCGCGCCTCCGCGCTACCCGCCCTCTCGGCGGAAGCGGCGATGACCGCGAGCATCACCCGCGACAGCTCGCCCCCGGAGGCGATCTCGCGCAGCGATCCGGCCGGCACACCTGGGTTGCTGGCCAGGGTCATCTCGACGGTGTCGCGCCCGTCGGCGCCGAGCTGGCGCTCGCCGAGCACCACGTCGAACTCGGCCTCTCCCATCGCGAGCGTCGCCAGCTGCTCACGTACGGCCCGTGCCAGCCGTGGGGCGGCCTGCGCCCTGGCGTCATGCAACTCGGTCGCGACACGCCGCAGCTCGGTGCGGGCGCCATCCAGCTGCTCACGCGCTCGCGACAGTTCGACCGCCACGCCTTCGAGCTTCGCATGACGCGCACGAGCCCGCTCAGCGTAGGCGAGCACTTCCGGGATCGAACCTCCGTGCTTGCGCAGCAGCCGCTCGATACCCGCTAGGCGTTCTTCCAGATCTTCGAGCGAACCGTCCTCCCCGCCAAGGTTCTCCCCGTAGTCGCGCAGCTCGCGCGCCAGCTCATGCGTCTCGATCGCGACCGCCCGCAACCGCTCACATAGCGAGTCGAGCGCCGAGTCCACGCCCGTCGTGTCCTGCAGGCGCGCCGTTGCGAGGGCCAGCAGCGCACCAGCGTCCGCCTGCTCGTCGGACTCGCAAGCCAGTGCATTCGCGGCACCACCGGCGGCCGAGCGCAGCGCATCCAAACAACGCAGACGCTCACGCGAGCCAACCAGACGCTCGTACTCGGGCTGCTCGACGATCGTGGCGTCGATCTCCTCGAGCTCGTGGGTGAGCAGATCCAGCTCGCGCTCACGTGCGCCGGCCAGCTCGCGCAGCCGATCGAGCTCAGCCTGCAACTCGGTGCTCTGCCGATATGCCTGCTCGCATGCCCGCAGGCGCGCATGCTGTTCGGGACCGCATGCTTGGTCGAGGATCCGTAGCTGGGCGGCGGCGACGGTCAGCTTGCGATGTTCGTGCTGGCCATAGAACGAGAGGAGCGTTGAACCGAGGTCCCGTAGCTCGGTGACGGTGGCTGAGCGACCATTCACATACGCGCGCGTACGCCCACCGTCCGCCTCGACACGACGTGCCAGCACGATCTCCTCGCAGGACGGCAGCTCGAACACACCCTCGACGTACGCCTCGCCCGCGCCCGGACGCACGATCCCCGGGCGCGCACGCCCACCCAGCAACAGATCGAGCGCGTGGGCGAGCACGCTCTTGCCCGCACCCGTCTCCCCCGTGAGGACATTCAGGCCCGGGGCGAGGCGCAAGCGGGCACGCTCGATCAGCAGCAGGTTCTCGACGTAGAGCTCGCACAACATCGGCCATGTGTAGCACTGGACGGGGACGGATATGTCACGGTTGCGGCCTGCGCGAGCTTGAGCGGACATATAGAAATGACGATGATTGGTATATGGACAATGGCCAGGAGAGCACGAGCGATCTGCGCGCGCAGCGCAGGGTGGCGCCGGCGCAACGACGAATCGACTGCCTGTCGGCGCAGGAGCTGGCCGATCGGCTGGAGGAGGAGATCAACCGTGCGGGCCGGCACGGCACGCCGTTGAGCTGCCTGCTGGTCGCGATCGACGACCTCGCTGCGCTCGCCTCCCAGCATGGACGCGAGCTGCCCGAGCAGGCACTGGCCTACGCCGGACCGGTGCTGCTGCGCGAGCTGCGCCGCTTCGACCGTATCGGCCGCCCGAGCGACAGCGAGCTGGTGGTCGTCCTACCGGGAGCCGACGGCCCGCGCGGGGAGATCGTCGCCAGGCGCGTGATCGACAGACTGAGGGCGATCAAGATCGAATCCGCCGGCGTGCGCCTTCCGCTGCGCGTATCGGTCGGGCTGGCGGCATGGCGCGAGAATCTCACCGCCGCGCAGCTGCTGGCACTGACGCGCGCGGCCGCGCAGCGCGAACGCGACGAGCTGGCAGCGTTGCCGGACTCTTCGCGCGCGAGCTGACGCACCGTGTCCCATCCCGGGTTGCCCTCTGGCCCATAGTCCATAATCCGCGCGATGCTGACCGGGTCCGAGTTGTGGCTGCTGCGTCTGATGGCCGATCGCGGCCTGGCGCTGCTCGATGCCAGCTCCCTGCTGATGGTGATCGAGGAGCGCGGCGAGCTGCGCGTGGCGGCCGCCAGCGGCGAGAGCAAGCCGCGACTGCGGATCGTGCCGGTCGAGGGCAGCGCGCTGGGAACGCTGTATCGCACTGGTCAACCGGTCGCGCTCGACCGTCCCCGTGGCCAGGATGCGGCGCTGCTGCACGAACTGGGCGTCGAGGCCCGTGCGGTGCTGGTCGAGCCGCTGAGCATGGAGGGGCAGGGCGGAGGCCTCGTAATCGCGCTGCGCCGCGACTCGGGCTTTCGTGGCGCCGACCGCCAGGCGCTGAGCGCGTTCGCCGCCAGCGTCGCCCAGCGGCTGCAGGCAGAGCGCTCGGTCGAGATCGAGCGGCTGCGCTATGGCATGGAGGCCCGTGAGCGCGAGCGCACCCGCTGGGCGCGAGAGATCCATGACGAGACCGTGCAGGGACTCGGCGCACTGCGCCTGAAGCTCGCCAACGCGCGGGACCTGCAGGAGCGCGAGTCGCTCGACCAGGCCGTCGACGCCGTGCTCGAGGGGTTGGGCGAGGAGATCGACGGGCTGCGCCACCTGATCACCGAGCTCCGGCCGGCGGCGCTAGACGATCTCGGCCTGGAGGCCGCGCTGCAGGCGCTCGCGCGGCGCATGCAGGCGATCGACGGGCTGGATGTTCGGATCGAGATCGATCTCGGTCCCGCCGAGGACCCCCACCGCCTGGACCCCGAGCTGGAGAGCACGATCTACCGGGTCGTGCAAGAGGCGCTCACCAACGTCAGCCGCCACGCCCAGGCCAGCGAGGCCGTGGTCAGCATCGCCGAGCAAAACGGAATCGTGCGCGCGTCGGTCACCGACGACGGCGTGGGCTTGCCCGACGCCGATCGCCTCGGCCCGCGGGGCGATGGGCTTGAGGGCGGATTTGGGATGTCGGGCATGCGCGAGCGCGCAGAGCTCGTGGGTGGCGAGCTGGAGCTCGTGCCGGCGCCCGTGAAAGGCACGACGATGCGCCTGAGCGTGCCCCTGGCGGGTCGCCCGCTACTCGACCAGGCCTAGCTTGCGCGCGTACGCGGTGATCTCCGCGCGCGAGGAAAAGCCGAGCTTCTCGATCGCGCGGGCGCGGTAGGTCTTGACGGTGCGCTCGGCGACGTGCAGCTGCTCGGCGATCTCGGGGTTGGTGTAGCCGTTGGCGATCAGCCGCACGACCTCGCGCTCACGCTCGGACAGGGCGACGCCGTCAGAGTTCGCCTCCTCGCCGGCGGCCATCTGCGCGCCGAGCCGGGGATGTAGGTAGTTGCCGCCGCTGACCGCCAGGCGGAAGGCCTGCAGCAGCTCGGCCGGCTCGGCCTCCTTGAGCACGTACGCGCGGGCGCCGGCGCGCAACGCCTGCCGCGCATACTCCGGATCCTCGCGCATCGTGAGGATCGCCACGGCGAGCGTCGGATGAGCGACAAAGCACTGTGGCAGGGCCGCGAGGCTCGATCCTCCGGGCATCGTCAGATCGAGCGTGAGCAGGTCGGGCCGGTGCTCGCGTACGGCACGGATCGTCGCGGGCACGTCGGCCGCTTCGGCGACGACCTCGAACTCGCCCGACTCGCGCTCGAGCACGGTCCTGATTCCATCGCGCACCA
>Ga0335072_10017795_pt1 | contig 10041 bp, 6 predicted proteins | sample Lox_Sample_21_FD_206725 | JGI IMG/M metagenome (GOLD analysis project Ga0335072, IMG submission 206725) | Soil microbial communities from Loxahatchee National Wildlife Refuge, Florida, United States - Lox_Sample_2.1 | ecosystem: Environmental > Terrestrial > Soil > Wetlands | place: USA: Florida...
GCTTGAGCGCTTTGCGGGGCTCACGGGTCTTTTCATAGGCCAAGGCGAGATTGTAATGCGCGTCACCGTAGGTGGGAGCAAGTTGCAGAGCGGCCTTGTAGGTTTGAATGGCTTCCTGCACCCGGCCGGTCTCGTCGAGCACATTGCCCAGATCGAAATGGGCGAGTGCGTACCGCGGATCGGATTCGATGGCCAGGCGATAGTGGTGCTCGGCCAGTACAAAATCCTGCCGGTTGTAGTAGAGCGTTCCGAGATTGATGTGCGCCGCCGCGTGCTTGGGGTCGAGTTCCAGCACCTTGTGGTACATGGCGATGGCTTCGGTGTGAGTTCCGGGATTTTCTTCCAGCGCTATGCCGCGCGCGAACCAGGCGGCAACCTCGTTCTCCCGCGGAGTGGGCTCCGATCGGGGAACCGGCGTGCTGGTCACGACCTTTTCGCGCTCCGAGAAATCCATCAGGAACTGCCCCGCGATCGGCTCAACCAGTTTGCCTTCATGGCGGAACGCAACCCGATGCTTTCTGGTCGACCATGCCCCCGCTTCGAGCAAGGGTTTTTCCAGCCCTGCGGCCTGTTTGCGCATCGCATCGAGCGACTTACGGATGACCGTGGGGCGCACGCTCATGGCACAAAGATCGCGGACCTTTTTGATTTCCAGTAAGTCGGCGAAGGAATAGGTTTCGGCCGAAGTCAGCAAGCCAAGACGCTCCCAGTTCGCCAGCTGGCGCGGGGTCACGTGAAGAATTCGGAGTAAATCTGTTCGACTGTACACGGCTGAAAGCCGCTTCCGCAGCCGCGGAAACGCCCGATAGACATTATCTTCAACTTGGGGTATAGAAGGCAAGCCGTATTCGTTGTGGATGGCTGTGGAGAACCTGGTTGCTCATCACCGCCCCGGACAGCCGTTATACGGCCACGGCCGCCTGGTACTCCTCGTAACTTCCCTTGAAATCGGTGATCCGGTGATCGCCTTCGAAATGCCAGATGCGAGTCGCGACCTCGTCGATGAGGTCGTGATCGTGCGTGACCAGCAGGACCGTGCCCGGATAGCGCTGCAGCGCGATGTTGAGAGCATTGATTGATTCCAGATCCAGGTGGTTCGTGGGCTCGTCGAGGACGAGAACATTCGGCTTTTGCAGCATAAGCTTGCAGAAGAGCAGCCGGGCCGCTTCGCCTCCGGAGAGAACGCCGGTCGATTTCGTTGCTTCGTCGCGGGCGAAGAGCATTTGACCCAGAACACCACGAAGCTCTTCCGTGACGGCTGCCGGATCCCACTGATGCAGCCATTCAAGGACGGTCGTGCCACCTTCGACCAGGCTACGATGGTCCTGGGCAAAATATCCGACTAGAGCTTCGTGTCCCCAGGTCACCTTTCCAGAATCGAGAAAAGAGGCGCCGTAGCCGCTGCTCTGGCGCAGCTCGGATTCCGGAGTCGTAGGAGAGTTGGCCAGCAACGCATTCAAGAGCGTAGTCTTGCCTGCTCCGTTGCGTCCCATGAGCGCGATCTTTTCGCCCCGCGTAATGCTGGCGGTGAAGTCGCGAATCACGCTCTTGTCGCCGTAGGCTTTCGCGACGTGCTCAATTTCCAGGACGTGCTTGCCCGAAGGACGCTTTTGTTCGAATTTGATGAAGGGGCGCTGAATGTTCGATTTCGCCAGCTCGGTCACCTGCAGGCGTTCGACTTCCTTGCGCCGCGATTGCACCTGGCTCGATCGCGTGCCGGCGGCGAAGCGAGCGATGAACTCATTCAACTGCAAGATCTTCTTTTCGCGCTGCGCATTCTGCGCTTCGATCTGCGACCGGATCTGCGTCTTGGCCACGACCATATCGTCATACGTGCCCGTGTAGGCGATGATCGTCTCGTAGTCGATGTCGGCAATGTGAGTGCAGATGCTGTTCAGAAAATGCCGGTCGTGCGAAATCGTGATGACCACGCCGTCGTAACTTCTGAGAAAATCCTGCAGCCAGTGGATCGAATCGAGATCGAGGTGGTTCGTGGGCTCGTCCAGCAGCAACGCTTGCGGGTGTCCGAACAGAGCCTGCGCCAGCAGCACGCGCACCTTCTGTCCGCCCTGCAGTTCGCCCATCTTGCGCGTGTGCAGCTCTTCCGGAATATCGAGGCCTTGCAGAAGCACAGCAGCGTCGCTCTCGGCCGAGTAGCCATCTTCTTCGCCGACTATGCCCTCGAGCTCGCCCAGCTTCATGCCATCTTCGTCCGTCATATCGTGCTTGGCGTAAATCGCGTCGCGTTCCTGCAGGGCCGCCCACAGGCGCTTGTTGCCCATCATGACGGTGTCGAGAACTGAGTAGCCATCAAAAGCGAACTGATCCTGACTTAACACACCGAGCTTGCGAGGACGAACAACCGTGCCTTTCTGCGGCTCCAGTTCGCCGCTCAACAGATTCATGAACGTCGATTTCCCGGCGCCGTTTGGGCCAGTCAGGCCGTAGCGCCTTCCCGGCGTGAACGCCGTGGAGACTTCCTCGAACAAGATTTTCGCGCCGTAGCGCATCGACACGTTGCTGACCGAAAGCATGGTTGTGGCTTGTCTTCTTTCTGCCTGCTATGAATTGGCTCTTCTGAAATTTCCTCAGGAACTACGAAGAGTTCCGTAGAGACATTCTTGCAGCGAGTGTTATCAGGATAACACGGTTAGATTCCTCGGCCGAGCCACGGATTCACGACCGTCGTCTGGTGTCTTGAAAGTGCTGCGGATTCCGAGTCGCCAAAGCAGCGAGATGGGCGAGCACAATACCTGCGATCACGGTCGCGCATTTCTCCGGGTCGCCCTTTTTTTCGACGTGATGCCACAAGCTGCGCTGACTGGTGTGCGGCCGCTTCGTCGAACACCTGCTGCCCGCCAGCGCGCTTCAGTTCCTGGCCACCGCAGCCCCGGCCGCGTCTACGAGTTGCTCGACAGGCGTCGCGATCACCAGCAGCAGACCGGCGACTGGTTTCTTTGCCTGATTGATCGCGGCTTGCTGCTGCGTAAGCCAATCACTTGGCGCGGACTGCGCTTTGTCGATGTAATCGAGCGCCTGCAATCCCGCTGCCGCTACCGCCGACAGATTCTGCGAGATAGGCGCATCCTCCTGAAGAAGGAACGATTGCTCCAGCACAGGATGCAACTTGCCATCATTGTCCCGCCAGGTTGTGAGCCAGGAACGAATCTGAGCCTCTGCGGCCTGGTCTTTCCCCCCGCTTTGCACAAAGGCGTGCACGAGAGCTGCGAATTGATGCCCGGTTTCGCTCTCCGGGTAGACCGCATCGATAAGGTGATTCAGGGGCGCGTGAAAATCGATCGGCCCTTTCGCATCGTCCCAGCGGTTGTAATCCTTCACCGGTTCGACCACGTTGGCGAGAGTGCGCAAAGCGGAAACGTCGTCGAGTCCCGCCATGCGCTGCAGCATACGTCCACGCGCGGAGAGATGAGTCAGGCCAAGCCATTGCAGATCGAGGCTGACCGCGTTCAGGCGGGTGTACATCGAGGCCACATCCGTAACATTCTCCGGAGACCACAGGCGCTCGGCAATGACGGCATTGCGCGGCCAGATGTGCGAGTCGATGTTTTCCGGCGTCACCCACTCCGCCCACTGGCACGACTCGCCGCCGAGGATGCGCTGCTTTTCTTCGGGAGTCAACGAGGAAGCCGCATCCGCCATGGGATCGACGGCGTAATGCTGCGACGCAGGCCACATCAGGTCAAGATAATATCCATAGGAAAGCAGGCCACTGTAACCCAGTTTGACCGCCTGCGCGAGCGACGCCTGCCCGCGCCACGATTGCACCACGATCGTCTTGGGCAGATCGGGGCGCAGGATTTCATCCCAGCCGACCATGATTTTGTGATTTTTCGCGAGAATCTTCTCAATGCGAGTGTTGAAATAAGCCTGCAGGTCCTGATTATTCTTCATGCCGTGGGTGCGCATGAACTCCTGAATCTTAGGATTCGCATTCCACTGCTTGCCGTCGACTTCATCGCCGCCGATGTGAAAGTAAGGGTCGGGAAATAGTTTCGCCATCTCGCCGATGAATTTTCCCAGGAACTTGTAAGTCGACTCGCGCGTGGGATCGATGATCGGATCGCCGCTTTCGAGCGTGTACGGGCCGGGACCGCTGGCCAGATCGGGATATCCCACGACCCACGACCGGCTGTGTCCAGGCATGTCGAATTCCGGGATGACGCGAATGCCGCGATCGTGCGCATAGGCGATGAACTCGCGAATCTCGTCTTGCGTATAGTACTGGCCGTCGGAGCCCGCTCCGGTCAGCTTGGGAAACTTTTTACTCTCGGCTCGGAAACCTTGGTCGTCGGACAGATGCCAGTGGACAACGTTCATCTTCACCGCGGCCATGCCGTCGACATTGCGCTCGAGCACGTTAATCGGAATGAAATGACGGCTCACGTCGAACATGAGTCCGCGCCAGGGAAAGCGCGGCTGATCTTGAATCGCGACCGCCGGGACGGCAAATCCCGTCGGCGTGATTGCGACAAGCTGAAGAAATGTCTGCAGCCCATGCAAAGCCCCGAGCGGCGTTGGGGCAGTCAGATTCGCGCTCGAGCTCGTGACGGTCAGCTCGTAAGATTCATCCTCGCCGAGTTTCTGGATCGCGGCCCGGCCGTGATCGGTGTGGATCGTGAGCGTTGCCGCTGCGCCAGTTTGCGGACGGAATGGAATTCCGGTTTGGCGCGCCAGTTGCGCTTGAAAACGTTCTACGGCAGATTCCAGCGACGCGTCGCGATGTCCGGTGAGTATCACGGAGAACGATTGCGTGATGGGGAGCTGGCCTGTACCCAGCCGCACACTGGCCGGCATCGGCATCAGGGGAAGTTGGGATTGGGTTTGAGCTACGGCAACAAACGACAGTACAAGGACGAGAGCGTAGAAATACGACACCTGAATAATTCGCATGAAGCTGCCTCGGTTTTACCGCCAATTCTGTTATAGCAGTTCGAACCTCAATGTCCTCCGCCCAACTCCCTCACAATCGAACCCACGAACTGCTTGGCGTCGCCGAACAGCATGAGCGTCTGCGGTAGATAATAGAGCGGATTATCGATGCCTGCGAACCCAGGATTCATGCTGCGCTTGATGACCATCACCGTGTGCGCTTTGTCGACGTCGAGAATCGGCATGCCGAAAATCGGACTCGATTGATCGGTGCGCGCGGCAGGATTGGTCACGTCATTGGCTCCGATGATCAGCGCAACATCGGTTTGCGGGAAGTCGCCATTGATCTCGTCCATTTCCACCAGTCGATCATACGGAATATCTGCTTCGGCGAGCAGCACGTTCATGTGGCCGGGCATGCGTCCGGCGACCGGGTGGATCGCGAAGCGAACGTCAATGCCCTTCTTGGTCAGTGAGTCATACAGTTCCCGCACTTTATGCTGCGCCTGCGCGACCGCCATGCCATAACCCGGGACGATCACAACTTTATTCGCAGCCGCGAGAATGGACGCAGCTTCTTCCGGGTTGGCGCTGCGCACGACTCGCTCTTCCTTCACGCCCCCCGCCGACGCCTGCACCTGTCCGAATGCTCCGAACATTACATTCGTGAAGGATCGGTTCATGGCCTTGCACATGATCACCGACAGGATGAAGCCGGACGATCCGTCGAGCGCGCCGGCCACGACCAGCACTTTGCTGTTCAGAACGAATCCCAGTAGTGCGGCGGAAAATCCGGCGTACGAATTCAGCAGCGAGATGACCGTTGGCATGTCGGCGCCGCCAATTGGAGTGACCAGCAGAATGCCAAAGATCAGCGCCACGATCACCATGATCGGAAACAGCAGCGCGTGCGCGGGATTCACCACTAACGCAACCGCCAGCCCCAGCGCTCCGCCCAGGACGGATAGACTGACAATATTCTGCCCGCGATACACGATGGGCCGCTGCGGCAGTATCTCCTGCAGCTTTCCCGCGGCGATCACGCTACCGGTGAAGGTCAGCGAGCCGATGATCACCTCCAGCGCGATCTCGCCCATTTCAAATCGCGTCACCGGTGCGGTCCCCACGTAAAATTCGGCGATGCCAATGATCGCGGCCGAAAGCGCGCCAAACGCGTGACTCAATGCCGTTCGCTGCGGCACGGCCGTCATATGCACCAGGCCCAGCGGGATACCGACTCCGGCGCCGATTATCAAAGGAATGAGGATCCACCGATATTCGTGCAATCCGGGGGTGAGAAGCGTAGCACCAACAGCGAGGGCGGCACCGATCTCTCCCGCGAGCACGCCCCAGCGCGCGCTCGCCGGCGAACTCAGAAATCGGAGCGAAAGAATGAACAGAACAACCGCGGCAATGTAGGCGAAGTCGAGGTATTGCTGAAGCCCGGACGCCGTCATGATTGTTGTGACCCGGCTGGTTTCGGCCTGGATTTGAACATGCGCAGCATGCGGTCGGTGATCAGGAATCCGCCCACCATGTTGCTGAACGACGCCGCGACCGCAATCGCGCCTAGGATGGTCGTGAGCCGCGTCTCATGCCGGCCCGCGATGATGATGGCCGCTACGACCACGATCGCGTCCAGAGCGTTGGTCAGCGACATCAGCGGCGTATGCAGCAGCGGCGAAACCCGCCGGATCACTTCAAACCCGACGAATCCCGCCAGGATGAAAACATACAAGTTAGAAATAAAATCCGCTGGCATGGTATTTCCTCTAGCTCGCACTGCTCGAAACCTAGCGTGTTTCCTCAGGGGTTAAAGCCCTGTTTTCTGATAAACCGACGTCACGGCTGAAAGACCTTTCCCAACAATCCGATTCGCAGTCAAATCACTACGCGTTCACCAGCGCCGGCAACTTGAAAAATTCGCGCACGCGGGCGTTTACGATTTCGCCCCCGTTGGTCACCAGTGTCTCGCGCATGATCTCGTCCTGCGGATTCAGTTGCAACTTGCCCTCTTTGACCATGTAGGTGAGGAAAGTCGTGACGTTGCGCGCATACATCTGGCTGGCGTGATAAGGAACGCTGCTGGCCAGGTTGATCGCGCCGATGATGACCACTCCATGCTCTTTGATAGTCTCGCCGGTGCGAGTCAGCTCGCAGTTCCCGCCGCGTTCGGCCGCCAGGTCGACGATCACCGATCCTGGCGCCATGCTTTTGACCATGTCTGCGGTGATCAACACGGGCGACTTTTTGCCAGGGATCACGGCCGCGCTGATGACCACGTCACTGTCGGCGACGACGCGGCCGAGCAGTTCACGCTGGCGAGCATAGAAGGTTTCATCCTGCGCGGTGCCGTAGCCGCGGGCGTCCTGCGCATTCTTGGCTTCGATCGCCAGTTCGATGAAGCGTCCTCCCAGGCTCTGCACCTGTTCCTTCGCGGCCGGACGCATGTCGTAAGCCGACGCAACAGCTCCCAGACGGCGTGCGGTCGAGATCGCCTGCAATCCCGCGACTCCTGCTCCGATCACAAAGACACGAGCCGGCGTAATCGTGCCCGCCGCCGTCGTCATCATGGGAAAGATGCGCAGCGACGTTTCCGCCGCCAGCAGCACGGCTTTGTAGCCGCAGATCGTGCCCATCGACGAGAGCGCGTCCATGCTCTGCGCGCGTGTGGTGCGCGGCATCAGTTCGACAGAAAATGCAGTGATGCCGGCCTGCGCGATCTGCTGCACCACTTCGGCTGAACCGAAGGGCCGCAGGAATCCGATCAGCGTTTGACCCTTTCGCATGAGCGGCAGATCGGCTTTGCCGGTGACATCGTTCGATCCGTAGCAAAGCACTTGCACCACGATATCGGCCCCGGCGAAGACGGCGGCGCGGTCCGGCACAATCTTCGCGCCCTTTTCCATGTAGGCTGCGTCGGGATAACCCGCCGGTTCGCCCGCGCCAGTCTCGACGATCACTTCGAGTCCAGCCTTAGCAAGATTGGGGATGACGAGGGGAACTAGAGCGACCCGCCGCTCTCCTGGGTAGCTTTCTTTCGGAACTCCGACGATCACGCGAATCGAATCCTTTCGGCGAACTCGGCAAGAAGCAAACTGAGAACAGTAACAGATCGAGAGGCAAAACTGGAAGTGCGAGGTGTGCGCCGGAGTCCCTTCCTTAGTCTGAAAAACGGTTCACCGCTCGGGATGACCTCCACGGTTTGACCGGAAACAAATCGAGCACTCTGCTTCACGTCCCGAACCGATAATGCCACACGCGAGCCGCTCCGATCAGGTTGGCGTCTTCGCCAAGCGAAGCCAGGCTGATCTCGGTCTTCTCGGCGGGAACGAAGCGACAGCCGCTTCGAATCACTTCCCGGACGCGATCCAGAAACAGATCAGCGCTCTTCATCACGCTGCCGCTCAGCACAATGGCGTCCGGAGCAAACAGGTTGATCAAATTAGCGAGACCGAGCGCTAGATAGTAGGCCTCGTGCTCGACCGCTTGCAGAGCCAGCGCATCGCCCTGCCGCGCCAGTTCAAAAATGCGTTTTGCCGTGGGTGCATCGCCATTCGGATAATCACGCGGGGCATGCGCCTTGACCCAAGCCCCCATCGCCGGACCGGTCGCCAATGACTCCCAGCAGCCGCGAAATCCGCAAGTGCACTGCGGGCCTGCCGGGTCGATGACCTGATGACTTAACTCAGGATGTGCGCCGTCCACCCCCCGATAGAGCTTGCCGTCAAGAACGATTCCGCCGCCGATTCCCGTGCCGATCGTCACACAGATCAGCCGCGAACGATTGCGGCCCGCGCCCCATCCGGCTTCGGCCAGTGCGGCGGCATCGGCATCATTCTCCAGCGCGACCCGAACGCCGAACTTCCGGGCGAGATCGCCGACAATACTCTTCCCCCGCCATCCCGGAAGGAAATCGACATCACCGAACTCCCCACGCATGGGATCAACTGGGCCGGTCGATCCGATCCCGATACCGGAGACTTTCACTCCCGCGCTCGCCGCCGTTTTGCGCAGCATATCGGCAATCTGTTCGATGCCAGCGGAGTAATCGTCCGGATCAGTCGGTGCCAGCGCCTTGGCGAGCACTTTGCCGGAGTCATCGACAATCCCCACTGCGATTTTCGTACCACCAATATCGACCGCGCCGATCACGAATTCTCCGGAGTCATGGGCTGCAATGGTTCCAACATCACTTCCTTCATTTCGGTGGTCTACAGCGCGTCTGCTTGCTGCAGAAGCTTTTTCATTCCTGCCCAGCTTTTGCGCGTCGACTCTTCCGGCGAGCCGCCGCCACGCCAGTGCGTCTCCAGGCTTACGGCGTAGTGATAGCCGTCGCGCTTGAGTGCCTTGAATTGTCCTTCCCAGTCGATGATGCCGCCGCCCACCGGCGCCCAATCATATCCCTCGGCCGTTTTTACCGCGTCTTTGCAATGGCAGTGGCCGATGCGCTCCTTCGGAAGCAGATTGTAGCCGTCGGGATAAGGCGTTTCGCCCAGCGTCGCGGCGTTGCCCGGATCCCAGTTCAGCATAAGGTGCGGCGTCTTGATCGCAGCGAGAACCTTGGCAGCTTCGGCGCCAGTTGCGGTGTTGCAGGACGGTTCGTTCTCAAGAAGGAGCGTGATCCCGCTCTCTCCGCACTTATTCGCGGCCTGCAGAAGCTTTTCATTGATCGCGGCGCGATAAGGAGCCTGATTGTCGAGTCTCCAGAAATCGAAGCAGCGCACGCGATCGGTGCGAAACGCCTTGGCCATCGTGATCGCTCGATCGAGAACCTCATCCTGCTGACCATAAGTAAAATCAGCGCGGAAACCTCCTTCCGATCCGAATTTCGATTTCGGCGCGTCTGGCCAATCGACCTTGAAAAGCGGGCTCGCAATGTCCGTCACCTTCAATTGATATTTGCTGAGAATGCGGAGCGCTTCCGTGACTTCTTTCTCGTCGAGAGCGACTATATTTTTGTTCCACATGCTGCGCAGTTCGATCCAGCCCATACCGAATTCACGCGCAGCCACTTCGCAGGCGTGCCCGAAATCCTGCGAGATCTCATCATTAATAACAGCAATGCGAAACGGCGAATCCGCCTGGCCACGATTCGATTTACCCAACAGCGAAATCGGCGAGACGGCATTCGCGGCCGTGATGGCCATC
>Ga0335072_10017796_pt1 | contig 10041 bp, 7 predicted proteins | sample Lox_Sample_21_FD_206725 | JGI IMG/M metagenome (GOLD analysis project Ga0335072, IMG submission 206725) | Soil microbial communities from Loxahatchee National Wildlife Refuge, Florida, United States - Lox_Sample_2.1 | ecosystem: Environmental > Terrestrial > Soil > Wetlands | place: USA: Florida...
CATCTCGCCTTTCGGGCAGCACGAAGTTGCTGAAACGACAGTTTGAAGACGAGTCACGCACAGCCGATAGAGTTTATGTACGGAACCGAATCGGAGTGGACCGAAGCCATGCGGCAGTGAGCCAGCACAAGGAACGTCGCGCGAACGCGGGATCAAGGTGCCTTCATGGGCGATACGGAAATCATTAAGGAATTCCTGATTGAGAGTTACGAAAACCTGGACCGTCTCGATCAGGATCTGATCACTCTCGAGAAAGAACCCGCCAACCGCGATACCCTGGCAAGCATTTTCCGCACGATTCATACCATCAAAGGCACTTCGGGATTTCTGGCTTTCAATCAGTTAGAAGCGGTAACGCACGCCGGGGAAAGCTTGCTGGCGCGCTTGCGCGATGGCCAGCTTGTGCTCACGCCCGAAATCACCACCGCCTTGCTTTCCATGGTCGATGCGGTTCGCCAGATGCTATCAAGTATTGAAAATGGCGGGAATGAAGGCACGCGCGACGATCGGGAACTGATCGCCGGGCTGACCGCTCTCCTCGATGCCAGGACTCCAGCCGCTGCTCGAGGATCCGAACAGAAACACAAGAAATCAGATCCGGCGACAGTTGCCGCTCTAGAAAAGCCGGTCCCGAGCCTGGGCGACATCCTGGTGGAGGAAGGCAAGGCGAAGCCCGCCGATATTCACGAAGCGCTGCAACAGCAGAACCAAGGCGATCCGCGGCATGTGGGAGAGATCCTCGTCGAAAAAGGAGCGGTCAAGCCGCAGGACGTATTGGAAGCCCTGAACACCCAGCAACAGGCCCGTGGCCAGAGTGCCAGTGACAGCACCATTCGCGTCGACGTCGGACTGTTGGACCGGCTTATGAACCGCGTCGGAGAGCTGGTGCTGCTGCGCAATCAGATCGTGCAATACACCAACACCATCGAAGACGGGGAACTACTCAGCACCAGCCAGCGCCTGAACCTGCTTACAACCGAGCTGCAGGAAAGCGTGATGAAAACGCGCATGCAGCCGATCGGCAATGTCTGGAGCAAGTTTCCGCGTACGGTGCGCGACGTCGCCATGGCCTGCGGCAAACAGGTGCGCATCGAGATGGAGGGCAAGGAAACCGAACTCGATAAAACGATCATCGAGGCGATCAAAGATCCGCTCACGCACCTCGTACGCAATGCAGTCGATCACGGGATTGAGGCGCCGCAGATTCGGCAAGACGCAGGGAAAAATCCCGAAGGAATATTGCTTCTGCGGGCGTTTCACGAGGGCGGCCAAGTCAACATTGAGATTTCCGATGACGGAGCAGGACTGAATTACGAAAAAATCCGCAACAAGGCTCGCCAGAAGGGTGCCATCACCGCGGATCAGGCTGCGCGTATGACGGAGCGCGAGATCGCCAATCTTATTTTCCTCGCCGGGCTGTCTACGGCGGAAAAAGTAAGCAATGTTTCCGGGCGCGGTGTCGGCATGGATGTGGTCAAGACCAACATCGAAAAGATCGGCGGGACTGTGGATGTACAGTCGAAGTCGGGACAGGGAACAACCGTGCGCATGAAGATTCCACTGACCCTGGCCATTATCCCCGCGCTGATCGTGACCAGCGCCGGCGACCGCTACGCCATCCCTCAGGTCAGTTTGCTCGAACTGGTGCGTCTGGAGGGCGAACAGATCCGCAAGAACATAGAACTGGTGAACGGCGCGCCGGTGCACCGGCTGAGAGGCAGCCTGCTGCCGCTGGTTTACCTGAATAAGGAACTTGGCGTCGACTCCGACGTGCCGGGGGATAGCGGTTCTTCATCGGCGTCCACCACTGGTTCTGCGCCCGCAGAACCCTCCGTTGGCGGCAATCTAAGCGTCAACATGGTCGTGCTGCGCGCCGACGATCGCCAATTCGGCCTCGTCGTCGATGAGATCAACGATACCGAAGAAATCGTGGTCAAGCCTTTGAGCAAGCAACTGAAGAGCATCAACACGTACGCGGGCGCCACGATCATGGGAGACGGAAAAGTTGCGCTCATTCTGGACGTACTTGGCCTGGCGCAGCGCGCGAACGTGGTCGGCGAAGTCCGTGAGTCGGTCGTCGAACAAGACGGAGCCGGAGCGGGCCCGAAGGCGGAGCAGGGCGAAAGCGAGGCAGTCCTGCTGTTCCAGTACGGCGAGAATGGACGGATCGCCATCGACCTTTCCCTAGTGGCCCGCCTGGAAGAATTCGCTCCCGAGAGCGTGGAAATGGCAGCGGATCAGGAAGTGGTGCAGTACCGGGGACAGATCATGCCCTTGCTGCGGGTTTCCGAAGTACTCGGAAGCCAACGAGCGACCGCGCCCCAGAAAGACAAGGAGAAAGAAGCGCTGCATGTCGTGGTCTACGCCGATAAGGGGCGCTCCGTGGGACTGGTCGTCGATCGCATTCTGGACATCGTCGACGAATCATTTGTGATGCAGCGGCAGAGTGGCCGCCGCGGAATTGTCGGATCGGCGGTGATCCAGAAGCGAGTGACCGATATTCTCGATGTCCCTGGCCTCGTTGCCGCCGCCAATCTCGAGACAGACGGGAGCCGTGCTTCGGCCGTAGTGCGGGAGTAAAAGGGAGCGAATCTTGGCGAACAAACAACAATTCTGCACATTTTTTTTGAACGACCAGTTCCTGGGCGTGCCGGTCGAGCAGGTGCAGGAAGTGATCCGGTACCAGCAGATGACGCGCGTGCCCCTGGTTCCCTCCGTCATTCGCGGGCTGATCAATCTGCGCGGGCAGATTGTGATGGCCATCGATCTGCGCCGGCGTTTTGGAATGGAAGAGCGCCCAGAATCCCAGCTTCCCATGAACGTTGTGGTGCGCACGGATGATGGCGCGGTCAGCTTTCTGGTCGATGAGATCGGCGACGTTCTCGAAGTTGAGGAAGAAAGCTTCGAGCCTCCTCCGGAGACGCTGCAGGGGCCGAGCCGCAACCTGGTGCGGGGAGTTTACAGGCTGCAGGAGCGTCTCATGCTGGTTCTCGATGCGGAGCAGGCCGTGGCCGCTCCGGATGGCCGGGGAATCAGCGTCCACTAGAGCTTTGGGTTTCTGAAGTTATGTTTTCCGGATCAAATTGAGCGGCCGAGCCGCGAAAAAGGAGCAACCGAATGCCACCAACGGCAGCAACACGAGCAAAGGTGAGCCAAAGTGCGTCCAAGAATAGGCGGCAGGGCCGCCACCTGCAGGCAAGCACAGCACAGATGTCAGTCGAGCTGGCCGCAATTTACGACCTGATTCCAGGAATGGTCGTGGTGATGGACGTCGACCATACTATCCTGGACCTCAATCAGCCTGCCGCTCAAGCCGCGGGACGGAAAAAACAAGACTGCATCGGCCTGAAGTTCTGGGACCTGTTCGACAACCCAGGCTGCCGCGCGGGAACGTGTCCGGCCTCAGAGGCCGTGAAAACGGGAAAGTTCTCCGAAGGGGAGGCGCTCCCCACGGTCCAAGGCAAAGAGGCGCCGATGCTGGTTGCGGCCAATCCGATTTTCGGTGAAGGTGGTCGTGTGGTGGGCGTTGTCGAACTTGTTTTCCCCGCGGCAGGCGATGTCGGATTGGCGAATGAAGTCAGCCGCGTGGCCGCTGCGGCTCGAGATGGACAGATTGGAAATCGCATTGATGAGAGCAGGTTTCAAGGGCATCACCTTCAGAGGGCTAGAAATTTCAATGCAATGCTGGATGCCATCAATATGAATTTTTCCGGCCGTCTCGCAGCGATTGACAAATCCCGGCAAGTCGTCGAATTCGCGATGGATGGAACGATAACCACAGCGAATGAGAAGTTTCTGAAGGAATTCGGCTACGGTTTGGACGAAATCAAAGGAAAGCATCACAGCATATTTCTCACTGAGCGACAACGGCGAAGCCTTGAAGATAAGGAATTCTGGGCCAAGTTGAATCGCGGTGAATACCAATCCGGCGAGTACGTGCGGCTCGGCAAGGGCGGAAAGGAGTTCTGGGTTACCGCCATTTATAACCCCGTTATCGATGCCAATGGCAAGCCGTTTAAGGTTGTGCAGTACGCGACGGACATCACCGAGCAAAAGCTGAAGGACGCCGATTACGCGGGCCAGATTGAGTCCATCAACCGTGCGCGGCCCGTTGGGGAATACACCCTCGGGGGAATCTTCACCAATGTCAATGAGAACTTTGAAAAGCTCGTGGGGTGCAGCCGGGCCGAACTTATTGGCAAGCCTGCCGACATGTTTGTGGATGAGACGACCAGACAAAGTACTAGCTACAGAGCGGCCAACAACGAACTCTGGGAACGACTCAGGCGCGGCGAGCCACAACATGGAGAAGCTAAGAGAACCGTGAAGGGAAGGGAGATATGGATTCGATACTCGTATAACCCCATATTGGACCATAACGGCAAGCCTTTTAAGGTGATCAACTATTTTGAGGACATCACGCAAGAGAAAGAGATCGGGCAGAAGGTCGCCCAAATTGCTGAGTCGCTGGCCAGCGCTTCGGAAGAGCTGACGGCAACGAGCCAGCAGATGAGCGCCAATGCGGAAGAAACCTCGGCGCAGGCGAGCGTGGTATCGGCGAATTCTGAACAGGTCAACCGCAACCTGCAAACCGTCGCCACCGGCAGCGAAGAGATGAGCGCCAGTATTAAAGAGATCGCCAAGAACGCGCACGAATCGGCCAAAGTTGCGATTGGCGCAGTAAAAGTGGCGGACGATACCAACCAGATCGTGACCAAGCTCGGCGATTCCTCGACCGAGATCGGCCAGGTGATCAAGGTCATTACGTCGATCGCGCAACAGACCAACCTGCTCGCTTTGAATGCCACTATCGAGGCGGCCCGCGCGGGCGAGGCGGGCAAGGGATTTGCGGTCGTGGCTAACGAAGTCAAGGAACTGGCCAAGCAGACGGCAAAGGCGACCGAAGACATCAGCCGCAAGATCGAAGCCATCCAGGGCGACACGAAAAATGCAGTGGGCGCTATCGGCCAGATCAGCGGAGTAATCAAGCAAGTCAACGACATCGCCAACACCATCGCGACGGCAGTCGAAGAACAGAACGCCACCACGAACGAAATGGCGCGAAATGTAGGCGAGGCTGCCAAGGGATCGAGCGAGATCACGAAAAACATCAGCGGCGTGGCCGACGCGGCTAAGAGCACGACCCAAGGTGCCAATGATTCCCTCAAGGCGGCTCAGGCACTGACGAAGATGGCGGCTGATCTGCGCAGTCTTGTGCAGCAGCTCAACAACAATTAGCGCACAGCACTTGCGGCGCCCGCCGATCAACCACGCGGGTCCGCTCGGGCGAGCGGCACGTGTGGTCAGAAAAGGATTATGCTTCCGATTCGTGTTCTGGTTGTCGATGACTCCGTTGTCGTCCGTAAGTTGCTCTGCGACGTTCTGGCTTCGAGCCCCGAAGTACAGGTTGCGGGCACCGCCTCCAATGGGGCGATAGCGCTGGCTAAGATTCCTCAGCTCAATCCCGATGTCATTACCCTCGACATCGAAATGCCAGGTCTGAACGGGATCGAGACGCTGGTTCAGATCCGAAAACTGTATCCCAAAATTCCGGTCATCATGTTCAGCACTCTCACTGAGCAGGGTGCGGCCATAACGCTCGAAGCGCTGTCGCGTGGCGCATCCGATTACATGACGAAGCCGAGTAATTCGGGAAGCCTCGCCGGCGCCATGGAACAGGTTCGGGGCGAGTTACTGCCGAAGATCATTGCTCTGGGCCGTCGCAGCACAAGCGCCACGTTTGCGCCCATGTTATCGGCAACACGCAACTCTGGTGATCGCCGGATCGAGATTCTCGCGATTGGCACTTCCACCGGCGGGCCGAACGCTCTGGCGGAGGTCATTCCCCGGCTTCCGAAGGATTTCCCTATCCCCACCGTGGTCGTGCAGCATATGCCACCTCTGTTCACCCGCCTGCTGGCGGAGCGTCTGAACGGTCAGTCGAAGCTCGCTGTCAAAGAGGCAGAAGCCGGCAAACCTGTGGAAGCAGGCCAGGTTTGGATTGCACGCGGCGATTATCACATGACCGTTAACCGAAAAAATCCGGGCGTTGTGCTGAATCTGAATCAGGACCCTCCGGAAAACTCCTGCCGTCCTGCCGTCGACGTATTGTTCCGTTCCGTCGCGCAGACTTACGGACCGAACGTGCTCGCCGTGGTCATGACAGGTATGGGGTCGGACGGCGCACGCGGGGCTGCGCATATTCGGGAGGCAGGGGGAGAAATCCTGGTCCAGGATGAAGCCTCTTCGGTGGTGTGGGGCATGCCCGGCGCAGTGGTGAGTTCGGAACTGGCGGACAAGATTTGCCCGCTGTCGGAGATCACCCAGGAAATTGTCAAACGGGTAGATGTCGGCCGAACGCGGCTCGGCACTCGATCCGCCAGGCACGCCTGAGCGGAAAATCGGTGAACCGCCCCATCGAAACCGTGGAAACTGCAGCCAAAACCGCGCCCACCGAAACCCAAGATCTCAGAGATCCCTCATATCTGAAGATTCGCGATGTCGTCTATCAGATCTCCGGCATCTACCATCCCGAAGAAAAACTCTATCTGCTCGCCGCCCGGTGCGCGCGCCGGATGACTGCGGTCAAAGCGGCAACTCCCTCTGAGTATCTCGACCATCTGACCGTTCGCGGCAGCCGCGAGGCTGAACTCCGCTTGCTGTTGAATGAAATCACCATCGGGGAAACCTACATGTTCCGCAGCCCCCAGCAACTCGAAGCGCTGCGCAGCGTTATCCTCCCGCAGATTCTCCAGGACAAGGCTGCTCTCGGATTCAAGCGGCTGCATGTGTGGAGCGCCGGTTGCTCTACCGGCGAGGAACCTTACACGCTCGCCATGTTTCTGCTGGAATTGAAAGAGACTCTTCTTTGCGGTTGGACCTTCGACATTCTGGCGACCGATCTCAACGACAATTCGCTCGTCGCGGCAAAGGCGGGAATTTACGGTGAGTACGCGCTGCGCAGCACGTCGGACTTGCTGCGGCGAAAATATTTCAAGACCTACGACCAAAACCGCCTGCAGGCCGGCGAGGAGCTGAAGTCACTCATCCGGTTCGACCGCGTAAACCTTACTGATGATAGCAAGATGACGTTTCTGAAAGGCATGGACTTGATCTTCTGCTGCAACGTGCTGATCTATTTCGATCTCGCATCGAAACGGAAGGTGATGCAGCACTTTTACGCCAACCTCCTGCCCGGGGGGTATCTATTTCTCGGCCATGCCGAATCGCTGTACCAGGTAGACGATCGCTTTCACCTCATGCATTTCCCGGGAGCGATCGGCTACTGGAAGCCGCCGGTCGGTTACGTGGCGGGAGTCAAACGATGAGCTTACTGGATGTAATTCGGCCTCGTATTCGCGCGCTCGATGCCATGCCCAGCGTACCCGCCATCGTGCAGCCGCTCGCCGAGTTGTTGCGGGAGGATCCCGACCGGGTCAATCTCGACAAAGTAGTGGAGCTCGTCTCCTACGATTCGACGCTCGTGGCGCAGTGTCTGCGCATGGCCAATTCGCCCCTGTTTGGGCGGCGCGACACGGAAACCGTTCGCGGTGCGGTGCTGGCCTTAGGCATCAAGCGAGTGGAAGCGATTGTGCTCGGTTGTTGCCTGAACCGGATCGTCCCGCCAGATAAATGGGCTCTCGATGCGTTGACGTTCTGGCGCCATTGCCTCGGATGCGCCCTGGTCAGCAGCAAGATGGCGCGATTGATCGGATATCCCGATCCGGAAAAAGCCTATCTCGCCGGGTTGCTGCACGATGTCGGAATTCTGGTCAACACGGTCACCTGCACGGAAGAATATCGCCGCACCATCGAACAGGCGCGGCGGGGACGTATCCGCTTGCATGAGAGCGAGCAGCAATCGCTGGGGTTCACTCATTGCCGAAGCGGAGCCATTCTGGCCGAGCAATGGAAGTTTTCACTCGACGTGAGAGCAGTCATCGAGTTCCACCACGACGTGGTTAAATCTGTCACCGCACGGCCGCTGGTGGCGCTGGTTCACCTGAGCGATCTGCTATGCCGGTTGCGTGAGCTTGGGTATGGATACTATGAAGCGATCGGAGTCGATCTGGCGGGAGATGAGGCATGGTCGATGTTGCTCGAGAGTTGCCCTGCGCTGGCGAAAATGGATTTGGCGCGGCTGACCTTGGACATTGATGGAGCGATGGACGAAATCGTCTCGGTTGTGGACGCAGTGTTCCGGCCGGAGGCGATCGCGGCGAAATGAACCGAATCGTCGGACCGAGCCTGTGGAAAAAATGCGTAGCCTCGTAGTTTTCCTTGGCGTTCTCTCTCGCCCTTTGCGATGGCAAAGTGACAATCGCAGCTGGGAAGAACCAGGTTGTGCAAGTTTGCGCTATCGGTTGTTCTGTGAGTCCCTCACCTTTTAAGACCCACCTTGGATGCAAAGCTGAAGGGCCGCTCTCCACTCAGACAACACCCACAGTATTCGCTCCTACATAAATCGAAAATCAAATTCCCCACCCTACGAAAACCGCGTGGTGGGGCAACCGCCTTCAGGGGCTGAAGCCACGTCCTTTCAAACCTGATTTATTAGATGGCCTCTAGCCGATGACCGCGGGCGTGTGATTTAGCACTTCTGGTTTCGTCGCAGCAGAAGGCAGCTTTGAATGGCCAAATGCCCAGTAAAGCTCGCGAGCCTGGCGATAGAAAGGACCGAAGGGGAGCGTCCGTTTTTCGATTCGCGTGGCGGGAGTCACCTTGGAATAATTTCCAGTGGAAAAGATTTCGTCGGCTTCTTCGAATTCTTTGTACGTCATGGCTTTCTCGATCACGGTCACACCCGCGTCACGGAGCAGTCCGATCACGCGCTTGCGAGTAATTCCGGCGAGGAAGGTGCCGTTCGCGATGGGCGTGTAGACCACGCCATCTTTCGCCATGAAAACATTTGAGGTCGCGAATTCGGCGACATTGCCCACCATGTCGCAGACGAGAGCGTTATCGAAACCTCGCGCCTGGGCCTCGAGCAACGCGCGGGCGTTGTTGGGATAAAGGCATCCGGCTTTGGCATCGACCGGCATAGTTTCGAGCGTAGGCCGCCGAAAGGGAGAGACAGTGATCGAAAATCCTTTGGGCTCGCGCAGAGGCGCTTCATAGATCGACAAGCACCAGCGCGTCGACTCCGGATCATGCGCCTGTATCCACGGTCCATCTTTTTCCCCCCAATACATTGGACGAATGTAGAGCGCGGCATCTTTGGGAAATCGCTGAATGCCCTCGTGCGCCAGTTTCACCCAGGTTTCTGTCGAAACCAGCGGCTTGAGAAACATTTTTTTGGCCGAATCGTTGATGCGGGCGCAATGCAGTTCGAGGTCTGGAGTGACCCCTTCGAAAGCCCGCGCGCCGTCAAAGACGATGGAGCAGAGCCAGGCCGCGTGCGTGCGCGGACCCATCAGGCCGATGTTGCCTTCCTGCCATTGGTCTTCGAAATACGTCCAGGTTTTGGTAGTTGCGGGTGCTGGCATGGTCCCTCCAAGGCGTTGGAGCGCCGGGTAATTTCGCCCGATGTCGTACGTTACGACAAGGGCGGGAGACAGGTCAACGCCGGCGAAATGCGGGTACGGAAGCTCGAATCGAGTCGTGTTTTGAGAGGGACGGTCTTCAATGCCGTCGGGAGCAGGCTCCCTCCACGCGCCGCAGGATTGGTGTTCGCCAACCCTGCGGCTTGGTTCAGATGACAGCGTGGAGTCGTTACTTAAGCGTCAGAGCACGCAACCGCCGACGAGGTCGTCCGCGGCCGCGCACACTTTTTACTCGGCCGGATGCAACACAACGAAGGCGTTGCCGCCGTTGGACCAGACCAGCAACAGAGCGTCCTGACCGGTCGGGATGCTAGAGAGTGCCTGCGCAACATCCGACGCGGACTGCTCGGCGTGGCGGTTCACTTGCATAATCACGTCGCCACGCTGCAGACCAGCATTATCGGCGGGGCTGCCGGGCGTAACCGCCTCAACCACCGCGCCGTGAACATTGGCCGGGATCTGCATCTGATCGCGAGCATCCTGGTTCAGATCGCCGAGG
>Ga0335072_10017797_pt1 | contig 10041 bp, 11 predicted proteins | sample Lox_Sample_21_FD_206725 | JGI IMG/M metagenome (GOLD analysis project Ga0335072, IMG submission 206725) | Soil microbial communities from Loxahatchee National Wildlife Refuge, Florida, United States - Lox_Sample_2.1 | ecosystem: Environmental > Terrestrial > Soil > Wetlands | place: USA...
CCTTCTGGAATAGTCCCGGTGTCAGATAAATCTGTCCGTCGGTGATCGAAATGAGATTGGTCGGAATGTAGGCGGAGATGTTTTGTTCCTCGGTCGCGACAATGGGCAACGCCGTCAGCGACCCTCCCCCGAGTTCTTTGCGCAGGTGCGTGGATCTTTCGAGCAGGCGTGAGTGGATATAAAAAATGTCTCCCGGAAAGCTCTCTCTCCCCGGTGGCCGGCGCAGCAGCAAAGACAGTTCCCGATAGGCGCGGGCGTGGCAACTCAAATCGTCGAATATGACGAGCGCATCGCGTCCTTGGCGCATGAAATATTCGCCCATTGCCATGGCAGCGTACGGAGCCGTGTATTGCAATCCTGGAGGTGCGTCTCCGCCAGCCACCACGACAATGGAGTAGGGCATCGCCTGACGCTGGCGAAGGTCGGCGATCACGCCGGCAACCGAAGAACTGCGTTGTCCGATGGCGCAATAGACACAGATGACGTTCTTATCTTTCTGATTGAGGACGCAATCTACGGCGAGTGCCGTTTTGCCAGTCTGCCGGTCGCCAAGAATCAACTCGCGCTGGCCGCGGCCCACCGGAATCAGCGCATCGACGACTTTGGTACCGGTAGCCAGGGGCACGTCCACCGGCGCACGGTCCATAATGGCGGGCGCATCGCATTCGACAAGTGCCCTTCGTTGGGCATTAAGAGGGCCAAGGTCGTCGAGAGGACGACCTACCGGATCGACCACTCGCCCCAACAGACTTTCTCCGACTGGGACGTCCAGCACCCGATTCGTCCGCCGCACCTGGGACCCGGATTCAATCATTGTGCTTTCATCGAGAAGGACGACTCCCACTTCGTCGGGGTCGAGATTAAATGCCATTCCGAGAGCATTGCCTTCGAACTGTACGAGTTCCTCGGATTCCACATGCGGCAAACCTTTGACGCGCGCTATTCCTTGGCCGACATAGGTCACGACCCCATGTTCCTCGGGAACTAACTTCCATTCTCCCTTGGCCGTAGTATCACGAATAAGCTTGAGCGTCTCGCCAAGGACAGAGTTCAGCACATTGCTGTAATCCTCAGGGACTAGCTTTGAGGCGCCATCGGCAGAGGTGTCGCGGATGACTTTGAGCGTCTCGCTAAGAACCGAGTTCAACACATTAGATTCATTGCTCAAGGTTCTTCCTCACAGCGGTACGGTCCCAAGCGGTGTGTCCACTGCGTGTTCCAATGTGCGACTCAGATTCTGCTCGAGGCGATCCAGATAGTCCGTCGAACTCCATCCCAGTTTTTGGCCGTTCCCGCAGAGCTCGAGGCCCCACTCGAGGCTGGGGTCAACCTCAAACCGAAGCGCCTGATTTTGATCAAGTTTTTTTCCGACTGCAGCCTGGATATGCCTCTTGTTGTCCTCGCTAAGTTCGGCCGCGGACCGAACCACTAGACCGTCCTTCGCGAAAACCCTCAGACGGGCTCCGTCGAACGAATTCAACTTGCCCAGAAACGTCTCGAAGGCGGCCTGCTCTAAGTCCGTTGATGCAAGATCGGCGACGGCTTGGCGCGCCACTTCGAGGATTTCTTTCGCAGATTCCCGCTTCATTTGCGCGACGAACGCTTTTTTCTCTTGTTTGACCGCGTCGCGCCATTGGGCTTCGGTTTTCTCCACCGCAGCGCGTGCCTCATTCACGAGTTCGGCCTTCCGTTGATCCGCCGCTTTCTGGGCCTGCAACAGCAACGCTTCCCGGTTCGTTTGCTCCTGGCGCTCGCGCGCCTCGATTTGTTCGAGTTTCTGCTCCGCGGTTTTGTTTTTCTTTTCGGCTTCCGCAACCTGGGTAGCCACTCGCTGTTCCCGTTCATCGATCACGCGCACGAGTCGCCCCCAGAGAAAATGTTTCAACAACGCCACCAGAATCAGAAAATTGACGGCTTGTGCGATGACGGTGAACCAGTCGATGAGCATGGCCTAGCCTCCACTCTTGGAACTGACAAACGTCCAGAAGGGATTAGTAAAAATCAGGATGATAGAGATGACAAAGCAGTAGATGGCGATCGACTCGATCATCGCCAGGCCGATAAAAAGCGTACGGCTCAAAGAGCCGGATTCATCCGGCTGCTGCGCGATCGAACTAAGAGCCTGGATGATTGCCCTGGCTTCGCCGATCGCAGGCGCGATGGAGCCTAGTGCCATGCACAATGTGGCTGCGACGATCGAAGTGACCCCAATGAGGCTGACATTATTCATTTGTTTTTCCTTTCTGTTCGGTCTGGGATTGCACCGCAGCCGCGATGTAAACCATCGACAAGACGGCAAAGATGTAGGCTTGAATGAAACCGGTCAGCAGTCCAAATGCCTGCATAATCAAAGGGAAGACGAACGGGGCAATCGCCAACAGAACCCCAACAATCAAGGACTCGCTCATGATGTTGCCAAACAACCGCAGCGCGAGCGCCAGCGTGCGAGAAATTTCGTTTAGCAGGTTGAAGGGCAACATAAAAACAGCCGGACGGATGTAGTGGCGCAGATAACCGGAGACCCCCTGCTTCAGAATCCCAAAGATGTGCACCGCAATCGCCACACAGATCGCCAGTGCAGCCGTAGTCGACAGTGACGCGGTCGGCGCATGCCAGCCCGGCACCACCTCAAGAAGGCTGGATGTGGCGATGAATAGAAAAATCGTTCCCGCAAAAGGAAGGTAGGTATCGCTTTCCTCGGGACAGATGTCGCGAATCTGAGATCGAACAGTGACCACGACTGCTTCCAGTGCGTTCTGCCAGCGCGAGCGTGGTGAGTCCGCCCCCTTCAGATGACGGGTCACAAACCAGGACAGCATCGTCAGCAACAACATGAGCAACCACGTGTAGAGGATGGTTGCGTTGAGACGAACGAAGCCATGGTGCCAATAGATCGTGCTATCTGGAGTGATTGGCATGTTCACCTCGGTCGACCGCCAAGACCTTCCTCGAAACCGCCATGCGCGCCATCAACACTCCCGCCAGACACAACAATGCGTACTCCCAGCGGCCTTTCATGATCCAAACGAGACCGAGGATCATAACCAGCGTACGAATCCAGAAGCTGGCTAGTGTCAGTGCAACCGGATGGTGAGTCCGTGGCAGGCGTCGTACAGTAAGCCACAACCCGGCGTAAAAGAGAATTCCCAAGGCCATGCCACCGAGCAGCCGCAGAATCATCGCCAGAGGATTCATCATCCATCCTTCCGGATTCGCTGCCAGGCCGTGAAGCAACCAAACAGCAATCCTGCAATCAGCAGCATCAAGGCCCACGAGAATCGGCTCGGCCAGCGGCGATCAATCCAGATGCCGAGCGCGATTCCGATGAGCGTAGGCAATGCCACGGACCAGCCCACGACGCCCAGAATGGATACCGCGTTCCAGAAACTGTTTCTTTGATCCTTGGCGCGTTCCATTTGCGCTTGTCTCGCCTGAACCCGTCGGATCAAGCGTTGGGCTGTGCGTGGGAGTTCCGGCCGGGTTGTGGGACTGGGCTTAGACATGTTTCTCCAATTCCAGAAGACCATGCACGAGATCGGCTTCCAACTTAGTTTCGTAAGCTAGGGATTCCTTCTCTCTCTCGGCTTGAGTCCGGAACTGCGATTCGACATTTTTTTCAAGTCCGACAAGGTCGAGGCCACGAACCGCCGCTCGCGTGGAAACTGATACCTCCGGCCCGCACTTCACCAGAATTCCCCGATCAATGGCCAGATATTCTTCCGGTTTGCCGACGAACTGGAAGGTCAACACGCTGGGCACCAGCGCCGTCACAAAATCAATATGTTTCGGGAGCAAGCCGAACCAGCCGTTTTCCGCTTCCGCTTTGATGCGCGTCACTTCCTCTTGCAAGACCACCTTGTCCGGCAGGTAGACCGTGAGTCTCATTGTTTCTGTCCTTCATTTTTCCGCCGCGCTTCTGCGATTGTGCCCACCATATAGAGGCTTTGCTCGGGAAAGCTGGCGAATTCATCATTCAAGATCCGCTCACATCCATCGAGCGCATCGTCGAGCGAGACGAGTTTTCCGGACAGGCCGGAAAACTGTTCGGTAACAAAGAATGGCTGAGTTAGAAACCGTTCCAGCCGTCGCGCGCGCTGAACTGTTCGCCGGTCTTCTTGGGACAGTTCTTCCAGGCCAAGCATGGCCACGATGTCCTTCAGTTCTTCGTAACCCGCCAGAGTTTTTCGAATTTCCTGCGCGACCCGATAATGGCGGCCGCCTACCACCTGCGGGGTTACCATCTTCGACCCGGACTGGAGCGGGTCGATGGCCGGATAGAGCCCTTCACTCGCCCGCTTTCTAGAGAGCACGATGGACGCCGACAAGTGGCTGAAGGTGTGGACCGCCGAGGGATCCCCGAAGTCATCGGCGGGGACGTAAACCGCTTGGACCGACGTGATGGCGCCGCTCGAGGTATTGCAGATGCGCTCTTCCAAATCGGCAAGATCGGTGCCGAGCGTCGGCTGATATCCAAGCCGGGAGGGAAGTTGCCCCATCAATCCTGAAACCTCGGACCCCGCCTGAATAAAGCGGAAGATGTTGTCGATAAGGAGGAGGACGTCCTGGCGGGCGTCGTCGCGGAAATACTCCGCCATGGTCAGGGCGGAATGGCCCACGCGGAAACGGGAGCCCGGCGGTTCATTCATCTGTCCAAACACCAGCACAGTTTTGTCGAGGACGCCGGCTGACTGAATCTGCCGATAGAGCTCTTCTCCTTCTCGACAGCGTTCCCCGATTCCGCAGAAAACGCTCACTCCCTTCTGGTGACCGATCACGTTGTGGATCAACTCCATGATGAGAACGGTTTTCCCGACTCCGGCTCCGCCAAACAGTCCGCCCTTGCCGCCCCGCTCAAGCGGCGCCAGTAGATCGATGGCTTTGATTCCGGTCAGGAAAATCTCCGAAGTCTGCGCGCGCCGCATGAGCGAAACCGAAGGGGCATGAATCGATCGCCACTCCCCGCCCTCGATTGGGGTCTTGCGGTCGATGGTCTCTCCAAAGACATCGAAGACTCGTCCCAGTACGCGCCTGCCCACCGGTACCTTCAAGGTCTCACGTGTGTCGGTGACGAGCGAACCTCGGGAGAGGCCCCGGGTCGGAGTCAGCGCAATTCCTCGGACCGTATGCGCATCCAAGTGAGAGACCACCTCGATGACAATCGTCCCCTTCTCACCTGTCCTCAGGACGTTGTAAATAGGCGGAATATGTCGAAGGAAGGATGCATCGACCACGCTGCCGCGAACGGCTTCTACAGTTCCCGTATTGGACATGGGTACGTTGTCCATGGACATTGCGCGCAAAGGTCGCGCCCACGCTGTCAGCGTGCATCCGGTATTCCAAAAAGGAGCCTTCCAGCAGCCGGCTAGGATGTTGTCAGCAGAAGACTTTGTTCGGCTGGGTCAACATAGGCACGCGCTGGAAGACGATATTCGGTCGAAGCGACGAAGACCGGCTCAACTCCACAATAGGCTTCAGCGGACTGCAAGCCCCAGTAGGGCTTTTGAGGTACTTCTGGCAGCCCTCCGCAGCCAAGACAGCCGGAAAGGCTAGTGAAGCAATCCCGAGGCCAAGTCCATTGGGCATGCGCTATTCCAGCACCGAAGCAAGCGAGCCTATTGGAAGAAAAGCCCTAGCAATGCAACTTGCACAACGAGTGGCGACTCCGTTCCCGCACCACCGTCGCATAATAAGGAAGCAAGTCTTCGGCTGCATGTGCGGCGCGATATTCCTGCCAGAAAACGAATGATCCGTTCAGAAAAATGACAATGAAAATTTGCGACGCCAAGCTGTGCCTGTCAGGATGGCGAGCCCTTCCGCGAGCCACAGCATCAACGCAGGGAAATGATATCTGCAAGGCGAATGGTTTCTACGAAGGGTATCGCGCGCGGGGAAGGCAAGACGTTCTGCCCGAAGCGGTGCAGGCGACAGGCCTGCTATGCAGTTAAGCCCCGTACGTCGAGGCCCAGCATCCTGAAAACACCGCTCTTACCGTTGCTTTCTCCCACGTGCCGTGGTCGAGAAGTCTGCGGATCGCCGTCAGCAGCTATCAAAAAGGGTTTATTTGCGGTTCGCTGACTGCTTGGGCAATCCGCTGACAATAGAAAGTGGAGCGGAAGCCATTTCTGCTTTCACCAGTTCGGGCGTCTGTGTCTGTGGCTGGATGAGACGGTCCAATGATTCCGAAATAGTAGTAAGCATCCATAAAATGCCGGCGCTAACCGATATTGCGATCGCTGACCCTAGGATGACGAGAAAGGTCGAGAGTTCTATTCGCGTGAGAACAGGCATCGCGAGAACTGAAATCGCGGCAAATGCAAGGAGAAGTGATGCCAATGTCTTTAGAAAGCTCCGCATAGTTCCTCCACAGAATTGCGATCCTGCCAAACTCTCCGCTGTCCAAGGATTTGGATTAGCGACTGGATCCTTTGCAGTTTGCCTTCCGTTAATTCGTCGACCTGTTGGCCAACAGATGGGCTAGAGGAAAACAGAGGAGTCCGGGAATCGCAGAGCACCCCGTCAACCTCGGTTCGAATTGCAGTCGTCATGCTGACGCCATATCGCCGTTTTATCCAAAAAGCGCTGCCTCTGCGCCTCAAGCAGTCGATTAAAAACTTTCACTTACGAATGCTTGCGGCCGTTCCGTTGGTGGCAACCCGAGTGCATCTTTCGCTGGGTTCAGAGCTCGATCGCTGGGCGGGATGACGCGAACTGTATGGAAAGCCGCATCCGATGACCGATGGAAACCTGAAGAGCGTCGGCCGGAAGGAGAACGAGGCATGCTTCGAAAACAGACCAGCTTGGCCGACTCGCTGAGATTGAACGGAATCGACCGACGAAGATTTCTGCAGTATTGCAGTTCGATGGTGGCGCTCCTCGCACTACCGCAAAAATTCACCGCGCAAGTGGCCGCCGCCCTCGAACAGCCCCGCCGCCCCGTCCTGCTCTGGCTTGAATTTCAGGACTGCACCGGCGAGTCGGAATCCATGTTGCGGACCGGACACCCCACCATTACCGAACTCGTCTTGAATCATTTTTCCTGGGAATACGACGAACTGCTTATGGCGGGCGCAGGAAAACAAGCGGATGCGGTGCTCGAGCGCGTCGTTAGCAAGGAAAAAGGCAAATACTTGGCGGTCGTGGAAGGGTCGATCCCGGTTGCCAATCCCGGCTACTGCACCATCGGCGGAAGAGCCGCGATCGACATCGCGAAACAAGTCTGCGGTAACGCAGCTGCGGTCATCGCCCTCGGCTCCTGCGCCTTCGATGGCGGACCGCAACGCTCGGCACCGAATCCGACTGGAGCGCTGGGTCTTGCTGAAGCTATTCCCGGGTTGAACGTGGTCGCGCTTAGCGGATGCCCGCACAACCCGGTCAATACAGCCGCCGTGCTCATCCATTGGCTGACCTTCAAACGCATGCCCGCCTTGGACCGCTATAAGCGTCCTCTGTTTGCTTACGGAAGCGTGGTGCACGACCAGTGCGAACGGCGCGCCCACTATGACGCGGGCAGGTTTGTCGAGGCCTGGGACGACGAGGGCGCGCGCAAGGGGTATTGCCTCTACAAGATGGGATGCAAAGGGCCGGATGCAACCTTCAATTGTCCTACGGTGCGATGGAACGAGCAGACCAGCTGGCCGGTGAAAGCGGGCCATGGCTGTGTCGCATGCGCGTCGTACCGCTTCTGGGACACGGCATTTCCGATGTACCAGCGTTTGCCGTCGATCCCTGGACTTGGAGTGGATATCACTGCCGGCGAGATTGGGGCGGCGTTGACGGTCGGCATGGCCGGCGGCCTCGCGCTCCATGGCATCGCCAGCATTGCTCGCGCGCACATTCGCCCCAAGGGCGAGATCGCCAAAGGTGGCCCGACGGAACTGGGTGGACCGCATGGTTTGATCGAGCGCACTGGAGCACCAGGTACAGAAGAAGAAGTGGATGCGGACGAGAGCAGGGAAGATTCGGTTTCAACTGCGGCCGAGGACACGAGCGCACAAGAACCGGAAGCGCAGGAGTCTGAACTCGAGCAAAACGTGAATGAGCATGAAGGAGAGGAAAATGGCGAGAATCGTCGTTGACCCCGTAACCAGAATTGAAGGCCATCTTCGCATCGAAGCGCAGGTGGATGGCGGCACGATTGCCGATTCCTGGAGTTCGGGAACCATGTTTCGCGGTCTGGAACTGGTGGTCCGCAATCATGATCCCCGCGAGGCCTGGTACTGGATTCAGCGCATCTGTTCTGTCTGCACTGTGGTTCACGCTCTGGCTTCGGTTCGTGCCGTGGAGAATGCCTGGGAAATCGAAATACCCGAGAATGCTCGCATCGTTCGCAACCTTCTCGCGGGAGCGCAACTGATTCATGACCACGTGGTTCACTTCTATCACTTGCATGCTCTCGACTGGGTCGACATCACCAGTGCGCTCAAGGCTGATCCGGCAAAGACTTCGCAGATTGCAAATTCGCTTTCCAATTGGGACCGTTCCGGAGCCAATCACTTCAAGGAGGTTCAGCAGAGAGTACAGAGCCTCGTACAAAGCGGTCAACTGAGCCTGTTTGCCAGTGGCTATTGGGGACACCCGGCCTATCACCTGCCGCCCGAGATCAATCTGCTTGCGGTTTCTCACTACCTGGATGCTTTGGAGTTTCAGCGGGAGTTCATTCAGATCCACGCCGTGCTGGGTGGAAAGAACCCTCATCCCCAGAGCTTCTTGGTGGGTGGAATGTCGACCGTCATGGATCCCGGTTCTCCCCAGGCGGTGATCAATCCGGAGCGCATCAGCTTCTTGAAAGAGCGCATCGAGAACGGCCAGCGCTTTGTGCGTGAGGTCTATCTTCCCGATGTTGTGGCCATCGCGGGTTACTATCCCGAGTGGTTTCATCAAGGCGAGGCCATCGGCAACTTTCTATCGTATGGCGGGTATCGAGAGACCGCGAGTGACGATCCATCGGCATATTTTATGCCGGCAGGGATCATTCGCGATCGGAATGTCGGCGCGGTTCATTCCTTTTCCTCAGAAAAAATCACGGAGTTCATCGACCGGTCCTGGTATCGCTATGACGGCGACAAAGTCGCCAACCACCCGTTCGAAGGGCAGACGTTGCCAAACTACACCGGTCCGAAACCTCCGTACGACTATCTGGACGTAGAGCAGAAGTACTCCTGGCTCAAAGCGCCTCGTTACGACAACGAGGTTATGGAACTGGGGCCGTTAGCGCGCCTGGTTGTCGCCTACGCCTCCGGTCGATCCGATGTCGTATCGGCCGTCGATTCGCTGCTGAATCAATTGCGGCTGCCGAAGGAGGCCTTGTTCTCAACCATGGGACGAGTGGCAGCTCGAGCTCTCGAGACCCGGCTGATTGCCGAACGGATGAGTGATTGGCTGGACGCTCTGTCCACCAATATGAATCGCGGCGTGCTGCAAATGCACAACCCTGCTCGCTGGAGCCCTGACACCTGGCCGCGATCGAGCCGGGGGTTCGGTCAGGACGAAGCGCCGCGCGGATCCCTGGGACACTGGGTTGAGATCGAAGATGGAAAAATCAAGAACTACCAGGTGGTCGCCCCCTCGACCTGGAACGCGAGCCCGCGCGATGCCAATGGAAAACGCGGACCGTACGAGGCATCACTGATTGGGCTCAAGGTGGCGGATCCCGAACGGCCACTGGAGATTCTTCGCACCATTCATTCTTTCGATCCGTGCTTAGCATGCGCCGTGCATGTCTTTGACGGCAAAGGTCGCCGCTTTACCCAATGGAAAGCGGTATAGGGAGGCAACTGTGCCAGAAGATGATCGAGGCAAGAGAGTTCTCCCCGGCGTTCCGAGCGCCGAACTGGTTCGCGCTTACGTCTGGGAACTCCCCGTCCGCGTTGCCCACTGGTTGATGTTCTTTTCCTTTGTATGTCTAGCTTTCACCGGCTTCTACATTCACAGCCCCTTTCTTTCGCCCTCGCGCCGCTTTCCGTTTCTGATGGCCGACATCCGCTTTATTCATCTTCTGGCGGGATTTGTCTTCATGGCAGCGATTCTGTTGAGGATCTACTG
>Ga0335072_10017798_pt1 | contig 10041 bp, 16 predicted proteins | sample Lox_Sample_21_FD_206725 | JGI IMG/M metagenome (GOLD analysis project Ga0335072, IMG submission 206725) | Soil microbial communities from Loxahatchee National Wildlife Refuge, Florida, United States - Lox_Sample_2.1 | ecosystem: Environmental > Terrestrial > Soil > Wetlands | place: USA...
CACAAGTTATAGAGGATATTTAATTGAATTCTGACTAATAGAACAATTTTACGGATAAGAATGTAAGGTTGCGGAAGCTGTTCGGATCACGAATAGGTTTCATTGTGGCGTCCCAAAGCGGGCACATAGTTCTCGGTAAATGGAGCACGGACCACGTTAAATTGACGCCCCAGCGTCAGCGTATCTCTTCCTCCTCAAGGTGCCCGCTTAGTAATACCGACTAACACGTAAGCGCTAATTCAGCCACGACGCTAGTGTGCTCAACAGCGACCTCATAATTTGGCTTCAATCCCGAGAATTTGCTATGGTATGCCCTGCATGAACGAGACAGTTCTTAAAAGCCACGGATGTGCTTGGTCTTATCCCAAAAGAATGAATCCCTAAGAATGTCCTTCTGGATACAGGACGGATTGCATTCCCAGCAAAGCAACCCTATACTTTGATTATCAACCTCAATCGAGTTATCATTCCCTTGGGAAGGGAATATAGATTCAACCATCCACCTTCTCTTCAAGCAGGACTTTGTATGGTAGGTCTGATAATACACCGAGAAAATACTATAGAAGTATAGCATGGACACTGCCATCAGCACACCTAGCTCTATAAGTAGGATATGATAAAGGGATGAAATTGAATACCGGAATTAGGGTCGTGTTCGATTGGGCAAAGATAGTGATGAAAATAGTCGAACAGAATCTGCGATGGGGTAAGTCTGCCACCGCACAAAATACGCTACCAAGTAACTAACTCGCCAAGGCTGCAGAATAGTAGACGGAAAATATCTACCAATGATATTAGAAGGAAATACTGATAAAACCAAGTGCTAGTTAGAGCACACTACAGTCTAAAAAAGCCATTTCGGAAAGCCAAGGAAGGAACTCATCAGCCACCCCTCTAAGTATAGAGGCTTTATTCAACAACAAGGGCTTTCTATTATTATTTTGTCTTCCATCAGCATACATTTTCTTGTCGGTGCTCTAACTTTCATTGTTAATTCCCGTTCCTATCCTTATATCTAGCCATCATCTATACTACCTGACAAGCAGGCTCGACAGGGCATATTCGTTAGGGGTTTGTTGGAGTGTCTTAGAGCGTATGCATCTCTTTCCAAACGTTTAAGTATTTCACAACGAAAGCTCAGATTGCTGGACTTGGGTTAGGCATCGCCGAAAAGCGGGAATTTAGCATGCAATGACCACATAAATGAGGGCTCGACGCATAGAACAATTCGAGATCTTCTTATACTTTTCAACAAAGTATATAGCCTCTACTTTGTTATTAGGAGCTGCGAGGCCCTTCTGCAAATACGGAAAGCAAGGCGAAGCGAAGAAACGTCTCCACCTACAATCTATAATGCCTTTTACGAACGCTAAGACCTCTCTATCATGCGCACCATATTAACCACTTCTTCTACTTCATTCCCTTCCCGCCTACGCCATTTCTTAGAAATGACTTCCTTAAACTCGCCTACTGAAAGGTTTCCTTCCATCTCGGACCATCTATAATTCTCACACTTGGATCCCTCTACTGGCTTCAAAACCGCTTCCAAATCAGGAGCGACAGAAACCACAGCAATAGTTCTCCTCTTCTACAATGACTGCGTCCTCAAAACTCTGTGTTTAATAGTCTTCACCCTATCATTACTCAAATTAATATCGCACTAGCCCCACGACACAACAGCACCCACGTCGACCAGAACAGGAGCCCACTTCCTATCAATATCGAACTCCAAACCACCAACGGTCCGGTCCTGGAAGGCAACAGTATAGGTCCCATAATTTATATGCCCACCACAACGCAGCCCCGTAGGAGCCGCACTTGGGATAGTAGTCGATCAACTGCAGATTATTGTTCCCTTTGGATGCGTGAGTGCCAAGTCTGAGCCAGCGATGCGTGAAGTAGCCTTGCATCAGCAGGGGCATGACGTCCCTTCTCCACCACAGCATAGAAGCGTAGCACGTTATCGAAATCCTGGCCCAGATCAATAGACAAGCGTCGGGTCTAGCACGCGTAGCTTCTGTAGACGCATAACAGAGAGGTCGGTTGTGGTTTTCTGAGTCGATGTTAGCGGGAGCTGGTGGGGTCCATGCAGGTGGCTTTGAAGACCTCTGCGGGATTGGGTAGGTTGCGTTGAGGTGGGTTGCGAGGCTGGGGTTGCGGTAAAGATTTGCAAAGAGGCTCTGGGTGGCGGTGATTGAGGGTGAAAGGGAGAGGCTCGTGATGAGGGCTGCACCTGTGGTGGGAGGCAGTACTCGCCATAGTTTCGGAGGCCTCTTCGACGGAGTCGGGGCTGAGGCCAATCGTTGGAATAGGGTTGGAGACCACGACGGAGCTGTTGTGAGATGCAGCTAAGGCGGTAGTGATGAGGTTTTGGTGAAGAACAGCAGCTGTCATGGTGACTGATTTCTGATGTGGGATCGTGAGATTGAAGTGATTGAAACAGAAAAGACAGTTGAGAAAAATAGCTCAATTGAAAGAATGCTTGAAGCGGGATTAGTTGCTGAAGTTATATCAACAGTGAAGCTCAATAAGGCGAGGTGCAGGACATGTGGGGCGACCTTGATGGTGTTAGAACTGCTTAGTAAATGCCAATATGAGCCTGCATGAAGTGGTATATCAACCACTTATGGCTCACTGTAGGAGTAGTGTATCGGTGAGTTTAGGGTTCAGCTACAGACATTCAGGCCCTAGAATTATGCCACTATTCTCCATTATATACAACATAGCTTATGGACTTTACTCTTAAGGAATTCGACTCACTACAACGAATTCTGCCGGATAAATCAGTCCTGCAAGTTACACAGCGTAGTCTATTACAGAACCATCAAGCCGTGATAGCAAAAGCAATACTATTTAGTCTACAGATATTATACCTAGAAGCTCTTTGGTATATGCTGCTGCCGTCGAAGCAGCGTATTCCTACCACCTCATATTCTTACGCGAATCTGCATAGTCGCAGATCCCACGTATAACCAAGCACGGAAAATGATCTAGGAAACCTGCAGCTTCCATCTCGAAGCACAAAACCTCAAGCTCATCTCTGAGGCGGTCTCGCGTGCGTGTATCGCGCATGACTTGGTTAGCTGATGCGATGAGGCCGTAGTGAATCGCTGGAAGTGAATCTCTTCGAGGAGGTCGAGGTACTAGTCGCTGAGGATCACAGCCGCTACAATCATCATCACCCCCTCGGTGGTCGTAAGCGGCTTGAAAAAGTTGGTCATGTTCTGCCCCTTGGTAGCAAGATTTCTCTCGTAGCAAGGGATAGTGCTCTACCATCTCGTCCATATACTGCGCAATCTTGTTGCCCTCCAAACCATGCCGGTCGCTCAGCGCCGCGACAGCCGTCCGTAGGGCATGGGGCGGTTTATTCAGTGATTTGGTGCGCTCAAACGTGCCTCCCACCACTGTTTTCCCGAAGTTATAACTGCACAACACCTCCGAAGTTTCCCTCCGGATTACTTACCACGACATCGCCAAGCAGGATGTCGTGGCGCGGAGAGGGTGCCCCACCGCCAATGCCGACCATCAGGCAGAATCTGATAGATGGGAAAAGTGAATAGCATCTGGGCTGCAACGACAGCGGCAGACGCACTGCCTACTACGGGAGGGTGCAATGATCTTGAAACCTAAAGCTATTGTAATGCGATTGTTGCGGTTATTATGAGAAAATGACGACAATTCCGGGGCTCAGGACTCGTTGCATAGATTGATTTAAATAGCTATTCTATAAGCCACGCTTTTTAGCTAAGTAAAGCCGTTGTTACACAACGTATTGGGATGCCACACAGTGAGGACAAATCAATGGCGCCGTTCCGCTAATGGCGGCCCTAGTCTTGCTAATGGAGGGACTATTCGTGATGGGTACGAGCAACTCTGACCACTTTGCCGCCTAAAAAGTCGTACTTTTCGTAGTCTTAGATCGTCAATTTCTGAGGAACTCCAGAATGCCGAAATGAGAACATTAACGGAACAGCATCAACACCACTTTGTCAAATTGGCTCAAATTAACATATATTGGCAAAAATATACCACTGAACCTATATCTCAATTTATTTCGTAAATAATTCTATCCGCTTCCCTTCAGGAATGAAGTGGTCAAAGTTGCTTGGACCCACCGAGTAGCGGGGGACCCACGAATAGTTCTCGTATACGACGTCCCCAAAGCCAGGAATTCTCTGGACGAAGTGAAACGGAAGAGACAGCCTGAGAGAGTTTCCAAACTTTCTCTACCCTCTCTTATCAAGTTACTGCATATGCCAAAAGTGAAAGTTGACGCAATACTAGGAAATCTCCATTCTATCTCCTTGGAGGTGAGCAATCCTTGTATTTTTCCTGACGTGTTTATTGGTCAGAATTATGGCAGCACGGACATTTATATGCTTTACATAGTATAGAAATAGCTGTGCGCACGTATTGTAGTCAAATTACGCGTTGCTCACCTCCAAGGAGATACTACATATTCCAAAGCATCCAAGCCGTCCCATTCGTCCGCACCACCCCGGTTCGGGACTTCCTTCTTGATTAATAAAGATTCGGGGATCCACATTTCCTAGTGGACGAGAAATTATTTGTTGCTTTATACTCGGCCAGCCAGCGATCAACGCAAAGGCTCCTTCCAGACCAAGTAGACTGAGAGCTCATTGTCTGTCCAACAGTCGATGGAAACGGGGAAGTAATATCCGTGCTTTCCAGAGCAAGCCCGGAAATTTACTCGCTTGACTTTACGCATAAATATGTTCATCCATCATAGTCGTCTTCATCCTCTTCTATCTCTTGATCCTCATTAGAGTCGCCCTCGTCGTCGGTGTCACCGAAGTCCCACGGAACCATCAGTCCTCCCCCAAAGTCCGGGAAGTCCATCATTCCAGGTCCGTACCATCCAAGATCTGTATGCATATCAACAACTTCCCCCGCAAGCCATGTACGCGTCTGAGCTCCCCCTGTCATAGCAGCAATCATGTTGGCCGCAATCCCGTCTCCAAGTGTTTCACCGGTATCGATGGCAAGTTTCGGTCTCGCACTGGACAACACCTTAACCCCCTCAATATAGTTCTGGTCCCAGAGTACCAGTCGCTTGAGTTTATGCGCGAGGTCTGGAGAGTCAATGAGCTTCTTTAAGGAGGCGCTCGTTAGCCTTCCTTTGACTTTGTCGTTGCCTGTAATGCACAACTTCTCAATTGATGGACAAGCTTCGCAAATCGCTAAAAATGCTTCGTCCGTAAGTTTTGTCGCAGCGTTGAGGGTGAGTTCACGTAGGTTGGGACAGGCTCGGACTAAGACGATGACACCGTGATCTGTGAGCCGTGCCCCATTTCCTGAATCAGAGTCACCTAGAGAAAGAGAAACTAGAGATGAGACAAGATCCGGCCGGCAACAAATAGCTGCAAGATGTGTATCGTCCACGTTGAAGTCCGGACCAAAGCTTACACGCTTAATGCCACCCTCATCGAGCTTCTTCATATCCCATGTGCTAGTCGAAGAGAAATTTCTTGTTTCTGCATTCGAGAATGTTTGTGGACAGTACCTGTAGGTCTGTCCATTCCAGTTGCCACAATCCCCAACTGCATGCTCGTTGGCTACTGATGAGGAGGCGCGATAGCCGCTTTTAATGGTTTCCACATCGCTTTGGTCATCGCCAGTGGGAATAATACCAAGACAACCATTCATGATGCTAGCGTGAGAGACGCCATGAGTGTTGGTAGAAGCTTTGTCTGAGGTTGGAGGCGAGACATGAGAAAAGCGACAGTTTTTGGCAGAGTACCGGCAGCGACCTTGCTTGAAGAAGCGGCAGGAAACGGTGCTCTTAGGCTTACTCTTGGACTTTGGAGCCATTGCTTTTAGATTGTGTGTGAATATTATACCAGATATTCTTAACAAGTTATGGGAGGCAAAAGATAGATCAGGAAGAGCCGGCATACAATACCCCCTTTATCCCTTCGCGTGTGAATGTGGCAACCCCGGTCGTATGGTGTGCCGCTAGACAAGGATTACGCGACTGCCTCTCCCCTCACCAAAAAAAACACGATTAGGAAAGCTGGGATGTAAGTATGCCTGGTATTTATTAACTGTTGAACATAACGTTCCCCTTCTCAACTATTTTGGAGCCTACTGTGCCTGCGAAGGAGTCACTGAGTGTTGACTCACTCATGGCGTTGCCTGCTGGGAATAGGCAACGATTAAGGGATTTTAGTGTATAAATACTGGGCCTTAAGCCTAATATGGAGATCTAATAACTTTATAGTCTTTACCGAGCATTTAATGGGTTGTTTACAATAGCCCTCAAATTGATGAGTTTGTTCCATAGAGCCCCTAAAACCTGCAATATTAACTTGTCTGAATTAATGATGCCGGTAGTGATTCGGATGATTCGGATGATTCGGATAATTCCACAAGAGTTGTATGATGACATAGACAGCGACATGCAACTTAATCCTGAACTCAATGCACCTCTTATTCTAACTACTGAATATCTAACCTTATTCTATTAGCTACTAGACACAGCTATTACAAATGCATATTTCCTATCTGAAAATCAAAGGAAAGCTAGGCTCTTAGGAGCTAAAGGATACTATGGTCCGTAGCATGCACAGGCCTTTCTTGAGCCCTTAGTTTACAGGCCCCTAGTTCGGCACTAAGGCCTTGTCGACCAATTATATGACAAAGAATTCATCACTACCTATAATTCAGCTCACTAGACAAATAGAAATCCATAAACGGACCTGAATTCCACAGGCAGCTTGTATATCCTCTCGTAGGAAGTGGTTGAAAGGACCCAAGACCCCCGAAAGCGTACGGATCTGTAGAACTACAATGGACGACAATGGCCTGTGCAAATTGAAGTGTTCTTTATGTGCAAATTGTTTTGCTCAATTTCACTACGAAGTAGATCGAAACTAACCTCATCAAATTAGGTTAAGTTTGGATAGAATTTTAAGACAAAGAGATAGGACAAACAACCAAATACATCGTTCTCCGTCTCCTGTTCCATAAACAACTCAATCCGGATTGAAATTTTCGAAATAAATTCTGCCTATCACGTGAGTGGCTGATTCACGTCGCGTACTTCGATCAAGTGGCCCCTCACTTGCCAAATCGACGAAAATCATTCAAGAACATGGCGACCTGCCCAGTCCGCTTTGATTTCCACACCGAGCTCCAAGGAAAGCTCAAGTATGTCCACAATGTCCCACGCAGTCTCGTCAGGCCCGACGGTCAAGTCGCGCAACATGACCCGGAATATGTCAAGAACTTCGTGACTGCAGTTCAACCTATCATGCAAGAGCATGAAGCGGCGTGTCGTGCCGCTTCAAACTCAAAATGCGAGATTTGCGGTTCACCCACCTTCAAAGTCCTTCAAACCCCTATGTCGTGGCTTCACATTGTGGAGGAGCCTTTCGTCAATGTATGGGTAAATCCCGTGTGCAATAAGAGCGAGTGCGAGATGCGGGACCGCCAGCGGATTCAGGATATGATGGCGTTAGTTGCGGGAGATAGTCAGGGTCAAGGGGCGAAAACCGGTGCTGGGATACCTGAGAACATATTAGAGATTTTGCCGTGTAACGTTTGTGGAGAAACGGAGAATACGATGAGGTGTGGGCGGTGCAAGGTTGTGGCATATTGTGGGAAGGAGCATCAGAAGGCGGATTGGAAGGTGCATAAGAGGGTCTGCGCGTCGCTTGCGAGATAGGATGGCTTATGGCTGAACATCCTGAACTCTTTTTGTAGCACGCTATTTAATGGTAGTATGGTAGGCGTAGCTCGTCACACGTTGCCCTTGCTTGGTGATTGAAAAATGCGAAGTCCAGGCCCGGCGGTAGTCCTTCGAGATTACCCTCTCTGTGGCCGCTGCTGTGGGCCTTGTCTCAACATATTCTGTAATTCTAGTCTCCTCTTCTCGCAAATCATCCGTACAAAGCCATAGACAGCCCTTTCGACATTGACGCAGTTCCTAGCTGATACTTCAGCGAATTCGCAACCCAATTCCTTCGCAAGCGCTCTGCCTTCCTCCACCGAAACCTCGCGTTCGACGACTCGCTCACAACTATTGTTTACCAACATAATAGAGTGATATAAAGAATAGGGCGAGCTAGCAAGTCCAAACATCGATAAGCTAGAGGACTCTTTCACCCTGGTTATCTACACTAAGATCATTCCTGATAACCGACTAACTGGCGTGCGAGAATGAATATTGCCTTTACTTGCATTTCTAAGAAGAAGCCTTAGGAAGCATACCATTAGTATGCCCGCCGAAGGGACTTGTGAGCAGATCTTCGAGGATCCAAGCTATCTCTAATAGGAATCCCACAAGGACCTCAGTTTGGCTAATACAATTCTTTGCGAAAGAGGGAAGCCTAGTTCTGGAAAGTCGATTCTTATTAAAAAGATCCTCTGGGAACATCGCGATCGCGTGATATCCGAAGACAACAACTGTATCAGTGTGGGGTTCTTCTTTAACTCTTGTGGATCGCAGCTTGAGAGGTCGTCTTTTGGCCTCTATAGGATACTCATTTACGATATACTAAAGAAGCCGGATCGCATACTGCGGAAGTTTCTTCTTATCCTAAATGAGAAAAACGTCGAGTCTGGATGTTGCCACGTTGTCTGGCATGAGGCCGAACTCGTAGAGTTTTTTCATTCCATAATTCATGAAGTCCAGAAACCTGCTATCAAAATCTTCATCGATGCCCTAGACGAGGGCGATGATGGTGAAGCACAAAGTGTCGTCTAAGCATTCCAGAAATCGGTAGAAGAGGCTATAAAGAAAGGAGCCAGGCTGAAAGTATGCTGGTCCAGTCGACATGGCCCTCATCTTAGTATCAAGTCTTGCTACGAGATAACTATAGAGGCCGTGAATGCATCAGACATCAAAAAATATGTGCGTAAGAAGTTGCAGCTCCCGGATGAAAGACACACCAATGACATAAGTAAGAAGATTGTAGAAAAAACTCAGGGCGTCGTTCTTTAGCTACTACTCCAAGCTTGAGATCGAGGCTGTTCTATGGAATATATCAAAAGCCTCTTGGAAAGCTTATCCTCGGAACTCGAGAGACTTTTTGAGAAAGTCTTGAATATGCTAGATTCAGAGGATAGGCAAGCGCTTTTGATGGTGGTCAATTGACTTTACGGTCCCGAAGGCCTTTGGCTCTTAAAGAGCTCGACATGGCTTTTGCTCCAATTCTCACTCTCAAGAAGCGAGACATGGACGGAACTGGATTCATATCTCACGACACCAGACCCAGCATTCGCCATCGTGACGCCCGAGAAGGTCAAGAAGCCGGAGGAGATCGTGTCGCCTAAGTAGAAGACGTATGCAATAGGTGCCGTAGATGCGATAGGACTAGGGGTGTTACGTGAAATCATTACACTCTGAAATGGTAATTTGATTGCATAATTATTTCAATGAATCAGTTTCCATGTTACAAACGCCTAGTAAATTCTGTAATATGAAGTCTTCGGGTCAGTATATCGAATACAGAGCCCAATGACCCCCTCTTGCAGGCCTAGAAGCCTCATATACACCTAGAAGTGCCCATTCCACTCTATTAGCCTATCCTCCAGCTCCAGCAGCTCATCGTTAGTCGGTTTAGTGTTGTTGAGCTTCTGTAATGATCGTATATTGATATAAATGAACAGTAGCTTGTCGAGGCTTAAGGTGTTTCGTGATTTTGAGTGTATAAAGTTCATTGCTGACCATGCACGTTCTGAAGTGACACTATTTGCGCAAGTTCTCATTAGCTGTTCTGCAAAAGGAGCCATTTCTAGACACGTAGCTCTCATGCATGTTCAAAAAAGGCTAGGATCCTTCAGCTTCCAAGGTCGATTTCCAGTGTTGAATGGCCCACGTTAGTCTCGAAATTCGTAGACCTGTCGTATTGCCTTCTCATAGTGCTTTGAAATGTGTTGCTAGAGGATTTTGTGAATCTGGTCTTGAGAATGTAGTTATTTTAGAGTTGAAGTGGTGTGGTATAGGAAGAAAGCTACAACGTGTATTGGCATGATCTGTCAATCAAACTGTGCCTTCCACAGCTTGCCTTGTACAAT
>Ga0335072_10017799_pt1 | contig 10040 bp, 9 predicted proteins | sample Lox_Sample_21_FD_206725 | JGI IMG/M metagenome (GOLD analysis project Ga0335072, IMG submission 206725) | Soil microbial communities from Loxahatchee National Wildlife Refuge, Florida, United States - Lox_Sample_2.1 | ecosystem: Environmental > Terrestrial > Soil > Wetlands | place: USA: Florida...
GGCGACTGAAACCCATATGCGACAACGCCGGAACCCTAGCTGAAGCTGGGACAGATGTGTGACTGTGGTCTGACGCGCTAGGTCCTCGCAAAAACCTTCATGGGCGTGTACCTCACGGGCGTGCATGTCACGGACGTGTATCTCATAGGCGTGTCTCATGGGCGTGTACCTCACGGGCGTGTACCTCATGGGCGTATGCCTCATGGGCGTGCACCTCATAGGTGTGTACCTCATAAACGTGCATCTCACAGGCGTGCACCTCATGATAGGCGTGTATCTCACGAACGTGCACCTCACGGACGTGTACCTCATAGGCATATACCTCACAAGCGTGTATCTCATGAGTGTGTACCTCATAAACGTGCATCTCACAGGCGTGCACCTCATGGGTGTGTACCTCACGGGCGTGCACCTCACGGGCGTACACTTTATAGGCGATTATCTCATGGACGGGTACCTCATGGGCGTGTACCTCACAGGCGTGCATCTCATGGGTGTGTAGCTCATAGACTTGTACCTCACAGGCATGTATCTCACGGGCGTGCACCTCATAGGCGTGCACCTCATGGCGTGTACATCATGGGCATGTGCCTCACAGGCGCGCATCCCATGGCGTGCATATCATACATCTCTTACAGGCATGCATCTCTCACAGGCGTCTTAGAGGCCTCCCGTACCTAAGCCGCCATGCTCGAATTATGTCCCCGGCCGATAAGCCGTCTAATCGTGTCCCTCGGTGCATCCCGAAATAGCACTGAAAGTGGTTATACAAATCGGCGACAGCGAGGTCAGACGGATTATCAATGTTGAGGCCCGCCGGCCTTAACTACTATGTGTGTTAGGGCAGAACCGAGCCCGAAGTTGCTCCGGGCCCAAGTTGCGTGCAATCAACATATATCGACTTCGTAACAGCCTTCTGTAACACGGCCCAAGGGCCTGAGGCGATGACCAAACATTAAACTGTTGCACAAAATCAGAGCGTGCCAGTTTACGGTCTTCTAAACCTAAGCATACTACTAAGCGATCTCAAACTTCGTGGACCGGGTTGGACCTCTGGAAGAAATCAACTTCAGGGTTATAAATGCAACACATTGGCGAAGTTCAGGTGACCACTGGTTCTCGCTGACGCAATACCAAGCGCGAGCGCGAGGATATTTGTACTTCCAGTCAAATTAACTGGTATATATCACGTCAGTGCCATCGCTCTTCGTGGGACACGATATATAATCCAACCGTTAGTGACATTGATGAAAATTTAGTCTTGTCATCGCTGGTCGAGACGCTAAATGGCGGAGTCAACGCCATAAGCCTCTAACTCCCTATCTGCAAGTGGAGTTTGTCAGAAGCTGACTGATGAAAGCGCCAATATCATTGCTGAAACGCTGTTGCCTCATTCTGCCTCATTCAGTTATAGGTACATATAGCATTGTCCACGATCGTAAGCGAATCTGTAAGCAATTGATGGCGATCCTCACGTCCGAGATTTCCTCCGGTTGCCTCTGCCCGCCAGTCTCCACATAGGGAAGGTTAGATGCCAGGTAACCCGGGAAATAGTTAACTTCCGACCCAAAGAGCGTCGTCATTTGGGTCTTTTGACCGGTTGTAGCTTCGGCTTTCTCACCGAAAAGCGTTCCCTACAGCATTAAGAGCATCTCACTAGGCAACCAAGGCCTTCCCAAACAGAGAGTCAGTTACACCGACGATCGATACGCACATCAAGCCCTTATGGTCATCCCAAATCAGGCTCGAGCACACAATTCGGACTTTCGAATGGCCATTCGGCCAAGACGGCCGCAGGTAGCAAAAAGCATGGGCAGCCAAAGATCGCACCCCGGTACATTGCGTTAGGCGGACCGCAGAAGATCTGGGTCATTTGATCGCCTTCCACATTGCGAATAGGGTAACAGAAACCGATTCTAGTATCTATGCAGATTAAAGAAATTGCCTGAGTAATCTGTATTTTTCTCATTGTGGAGCGGAAAGCCTTCTTTGCTGCATTTCTCTTTAATGGGATCAGTGCGCCAGACCCTCCTTTGTCTTCCTTTCCGAAAGAGGTATGGCCCAATGGCTACGCGTCACAGGATCTGAGAACACTGTGAGCACCAGTTAGTATGGGCACGTGTGATTGGAGCAAGGTGGGTGACGGGGCTCCTGGGCAGCTGAAAAGCTGGACTGTGTCAGCTACGCCCCAATTCTGGTAAAAGCCCCTATCCATCGTAACCTCAGCCTCGTGGGAGCTTTGGTGTGCAGGAGGCGCTGCATAGAAGCTACTGCCTTATGTATTCAAGCCGCACGACGAATGTAATAATTGGAATATGCTAGTTTCGCCTAGTCAGTGCAGCCTGATAGTGGTCGCGATCCCTACCACTACAAAAATTACTCAATGGGAAGCCTATGTACTTGGCACACTATTCATGAGCTGTCGGATGATCGTTCAAAGTTCCCAGAGCACAGTCTGAGAATAAAATTTCATTGGCGCAGCCACCAGAAGGCGAAAGTTGTGATCACAAGACCAACTTCTTCCTCTCACTTTTATGGCATGGCTTGGACGGTCATACGTTAGGCATCTGTCGCAAGGTCATTTGGCCTTTCTCCGAACTTTTGCCGAAAAAGGCTTTGAAGAAAAAGGTGTCACTTAAAGACTAGTAGGACTTGAACCAAGGACTCGGCTAACCACGTGCGTGTGTCAGTAGTACGTGCTGGAAAAGTTGATACTGTAAAAAACAGTGAACCAGACATCGTGCATAGCGCAGGAAAGGTCACCTTCTTCACGTCAAACATCCTTCCTAGAGCCAATCAATGTCCGTAGGTAGAAAGCAGTCAGAAGCCAAGAGTAACATTTTGATATACTTTGCACCTTCGCGTGGAACTATTGTGGAAAGGATAAAGGCATGCCAAATGGCTGGTCAGTCAATTGGGAGAGCATGGCAACAGGGGAAGAGGAAAGCCCTAGAGATACGTTGTGTAGGAAGTTTGCTTGTTGTCTATCTGTGTGTGACCTTGCTATGCCTAGTAGATGCCAAAGACAGTTCCTCTGCCTGTAAGGGGCTAATGACCAACTGGCCCACCCACATTATTGCAATGATAAGTCCTATCCTTACATGGGGGAGGCATGGATTGGCTCTAGTGTCACCGCATTCATCGTATCGTCTCCGTGACGTTCACACCTGACGGAAGCGTGGTTGCGGATTGTTTTGTTGACGGTATAGGTCGGAGTCGATGGCGCCTGGGTGTCGGACTTTATCATTCGCACGCCGGGTGTGCGAATAGAATCTGGCCAAAAATCGAGATGGATGACCTTGTCCGTCTATTCTATCTAGGTAGTAGATGATTCCTTTAGTATTCTACAAACCAATGTATCTCTGAGTCATCGCCTCCAGGTACCTCCAGGCACACCTAGGCACCTGGACAGGCACACCTAGGCACCTGGACGGGCACACCTAGGCACCTGGACAGGCACACCCAGGCACCTGGACGGGCACACCTGGGCACCTGGACAGGCACCTCCAGGTATGCCTAGCCCTCAATGGGGACTGTATGGCTCCTGTCAACAGTGACAGTACCATATTTGGTGGTACAGCCGGTGTTGTGTAGCGCTAAGCGTCTTATCCTGTCTGAAACTTGCTGAGTAGGGCCAAAGCCGAAGCGGCACTTTGTGGGAGGCTCTAATGGTGCGAGTAGGAGACTCGGTTTGGATGGCAGCCTCCAGGCTTCGTGACCGTGGTGAAAGTACCGCAGGGCGTGTAAATCGAGATGCAACGACTGATCGTATATCTGGAAAAGAGAATGTTGAGGCAGCGCAGAGAATGTTCAAGATCTGGTATCCTGCATTTGTCAAGCCGACCTAGTTGACATCGCCTGCAGCTAGTTTGGTCATGCTCAATAGCGATCCCTTCTTTCAATCGATGATGACACTACTATTGGTCTCTCAAAGTAGAGATTGTGGCGAGAACGAAAAGCAGAGCAAGTGCAGAAACAGTGCAAGAGAACATGGGACACGTTCGGCTTGACATCACCAAGTCCAAAAAGGTCACCCATTTGGACTTGCACGAGAAGGGATCTGGCATATGAGTAAAAGGCAGTAGTCAGCTGTCAGAGAAAGGAACATTTACTTGAGGTTTTTGCGTGGTTGATAAAATTACCTACCCCAGAAATCACTTCTTCGAGGGGTTTCTAGGCTAGTCCTATCTAGTAATGGTCTCTTGGCATAGTCGAGATCAGGTCGTATGGACATGACATTGGCCAAACCAATTCCGCCCTCATGTTGCTCCATCCTGATAGGGAGCTCTCAAACGTTGATGGAGGCCTGAAGCTGCCGGGATCGGACCTATGCATGGTCATAGTAGTTGTACAGTTCCTAGCAAGTTCGCATACGTTCCGTCATCTTGTCGACCATGCGATCTAACGAGCAAAACCAGTTTCTTCCCTGAAAGTTCACTTTTTACAGGTAAACCATCATAGATGCGGTGAGCTGAGAGCATATACCAGCCGCCTTGGAGGTTCGATTACTGGTCTTTCCGCAGTATGGCTTTAAAGGGGGGAATCACTAGCAGCATTTTCTTGGAATGTTACGTCCTGAGTAATCTTGAATGACATTCGTTTGTGAAGAGATCCTAGAATATGTGACGGGAGGTTTGACCTCAGGACGCGAGTAGCTTGTGCGATAAAGCTGGAATCAGTGTATTGCCGGCCAGCGCGCACTGCCCTTACCACTCATTTCTGCCGTTGTTGGGTAAAACCCTGACGGGGATGAGACGTTTGTCATCATGAACGTTTTCAAATGGCCATGATACAGTCCTTGCCATCATCTCGATATCAAGTCCTCCCTCCGGAGACCTTCATATAATGCTACGGCGGCCAGGGCCTTACCGTCTCGCGCACCAATCTTCCATAACTCGTCCAGTCGACACAGCCTGAGCGTGATTTTTTCACTATGGCCTCTCAGTCCTGTCAGCTTGCCCTTCAAGCCTTCAATCTCGTTTCTGCCCATCCTCTTTCGTAACAAGAACACCGCAAGAAATTCGTCACTTCCACCCGGGCCAGGATAGACGGCCTGTTGTAGCTCCTCTTTGTTCGTAACATCATCTGCTCTTCGATTCACAAGCTCAGTCATATCAACCAATTCTTCCTCTTGAATCTCGAGTCCCGTCTCTTCTTTGATCTCTTTGGCTGCAGCACCTGTAAATGTCCCATTGTCATCAAGCATACCCGCAGGCAACTCGACGAAAGCAAGGCTTCCGGCTGGTATTCGTGGTTGTACCGTCAGAATGACATACTCTTCCGAGGTGTCTTTGGCATCCTCAGGCTGCAAAACTAACAGTATAGCTACACTGCCACCTCGAAGAAATACGCTCCCTGGTAATTTTTCGCCGGCATCATTGGATACTTCTGCCCGTAATTTGACGAATCCAAGGCGTCCGCCACTGAAAAAGTCGCATGATTGTATGGTAATATTGCGGAGTGTGTAAGGCGCTGAATGGAATGAATGCGAGTCTTGCTTCTGCAGATCAAGCGAAGACTTGAGGGTAGACAGCCATGTCTTGAAAGCTGGAAAGGCGAGGAGTTGGTCTTTAGACAGCTCTTCCGTTAGTTTTACTGGGACAGCTGGTATGGTGTCGGGAAGGTTGAAAGTAGACATAGCCAGTTGGGCGCTTCTGATTAATGAGTTTGGTCGAGTGCTGGAAAATGTGAAATGCTGAGCACGAATTAGCCGTAGTCTAGGACACATTGATCCATGGGTCGCATTAGCTGCTCAAGAACATCTCGCCAGAAATCTCGTGACGTCGCGGAGACTCCGTTGTGATTAACATAGGAGCTCCTCGCAGCGCAGAAAGCAAGTTGGAAGAAAACTGACGTACAGCGATGTAAGCCCCTGCTCTCGCCTGCTATGCAAGCTCAGAATGTGGGGCCTAGGCCCTGGAACGGCCTGGATGCCCCTCTGCGGAACTCGTCTCGTGCGGCACGTCTCACCTTTGCTCCGCCATCCAGTTGTTGCTGTTCTCGTAAGTTTTGAAGTCTCTTGTGGTTCAAAAATGAGCAGTATGACAATATTCGAGCTGGGTAGTCCTGCAGCGACCCTGAGCTGAATGTGCCTGCAGCAAAGTTGGGCCAAGATACGATTTTGAGAGCCGGGAATGGCCCAACCGGTCTCCTTCCAATCCTACGTCCTGAATTCGAACAGGAGCCTGTTTCAACAGTGCTCTCATAAGGGCACTATAGGCTGCGTTCTCTCGACCGCTCCGAATTGCTGTGCATGCAGCGACCAGCGACCAAATGCGCCTGCCTATCCGGTTTACGTGGATGGAGAAGCCATAAGGTACCAAGGAACTCGCTGGGGCATGTACTGCTGGAAATGTAGAGGCTAGTCCTCCATCACTCTTTTCCTCCACTGCCCACTCTTCTGCGAATCCAAGACTAGTTCATTCACTTATCTTTGCAATCTATAGAATACTGGACTGCCATATCTTTTGGGCAATGTTCGCCTAATCAGGCATCTACACCATCCTTCGTTCAGCCAGCGCAGCCAGCCCCACCGATCTCTCGTCCCAACTTTGCCCAACAATATTCACTGGTACCGGAAGACCAAACTCAACGCATCACAAGATTAAGAACGGAGCTGCAAGGTGTCAGAACCGGAATCCAGCGTATCGTCTCCGGCCTACAAGAACTAGGAGAAGATACTGCAGTTTCGCCGCAGCCTCGCACGATGCCATCTAACCTTTCAACTACAACAGCTCCCGCAACCCATGGGCATACTGAGTCACCAGCTCCAGGTACACAGGTGCACCCTAGCTTGCAAGCTTCAACATGGGCACCACCAGTGCCAGTGCTCAGCCCCACCAGACATCCCATGAACCATACACAGGAGCGGCGTCAGCGTGAACCTCAGCATCAGAGCGACCTTGCCGCAAGACAGCGGGCGTATCTTGAGTCCAATCAACCAGAGCTTCGCATAGCACGCCAACCCACGCAACAACATTCGCAGCAATCCTCTGAACAAGCCTCGCAGCAACCCTCTCTACCAGACTTCCAACGGTCTGATAGCATAAGTCAACACAGGAACGAGCCTCCATACTCAGCATTGGGCAGTAGAGAAGAAATCGAGAATACTGATTACCAGAGTCCTGTAGGGGCAATGCCTAGGCGAGCATGGGATCGTTACCGTATGGCCGAAGAAGCGAGAAGACAAGCTCCTGCAGCCGACGGCCAAAACCATTCCAACGATCCTTCTGCCGAGCAAGCAGCCACCAGTCCGACCTCTCACGTACCTCACGGCCATTTCATCCCCTCCTTCATATCAGCACCACCAAGAGAACACAGAGAGAATCCTTTCACTCCTCGAAGCGGTCGCCGAAGAGAGGCTTCGACTTCAACCTCGCAAGTAGATTACCGAGAGGAATTGCAAAGGCAGCATACGGAGATCATTATGCGTGAACGACCACATGTGCTCTCTGCAGCTCGTGCAGCTCGACGTCCCTACCGGATGAGCGATGAGGAGCTCGCTTTGCATCGTGACTTACCCCCTAATTACTTCGCCTGGCATCCTCCGTATCCTGGGCATATGCCGCCTGGCCATCCGCCCTACGAACCGTATTACGAGTCAGAGAGTGATTCTGAGCAAGTCACCTTCGATACGCAAGAGCGCCCTCCACCCATGAAACCGGAGTCAATGATCGTCGACCTGGCATGTACCATTTGCAAGGAGCACTTGGTGGATACTGTTGTTATGCCATGCATGCACGCAGTTATGTGCAATTGGTGCGCAGAACTGCAAATCCCGGGCAAGCGAGGAACGCCGCACCTCGCAAGGGACCGAACGGCCAAGTGCCCTCTATGTAGGGCAAGAGTCAAAGAGAAGCGGAAGATCTTCCATTCTTGAATTTGAATGGAGATTATGCCACACTGTCGAGGGATATTCAGAGTCCGATTAAGAGGTCAGGAAATGGGGAAAGGTCACGGGTAACAGACTGAAATGTGCTTCGGAATCTGCATAGGATGGCGTTGGGAGGACATTTGACGAAACTCGGCTAAACTTTGCCTGATATATGTTTTGCATGGGCTCTTAGAAACGACCCGTAATAAAGACATGTCACTGCGAAAACATGCTTGTGCTGTAACTGCTCTTTCGTGTCTTCTCTAACGTCTGAAACCGGTTAGAGAGTGAGGCTATTTATGCCAAGCTGCAAGCTCTAAGCTTGGAGCGCGTCGAGCCGCGTCTTTAAGAAAGGTTCGTTTACAAAGTTGAACATTAAGCTTGTGATCGAGCTTTAGAGATCAGATCAGCATGGAGCAAGCCGAATCCTCGACAGCTGCGGCTCACAAAGCTCTACATGCCAATACGAACGGCGCCAGTCCGGACTACGAACTGCCCTGGTTTGCCATATATCCCACAACTCACTCCTTCCCCACTGACGAACGCAGGGTCGAAAAGTATCGCCCTATCTTCCTAGATGACATTGTTGGCAACTCGGAAACTGTCGAACGACTCAAGATCATTGCCAAAGATGGAAACATGCCTCATGTGATCATTTCTGGTATGCCTGGTATCGGCAAGACTACGTCCATCCTCTGTCTGGCAAGGCAACTACTGGGGCCTGCGTACAAGGAAGCTGTTCTTGAACTGAATGCCAGCGATGAACGAGGTCAGGTAGACCATATCTAACGCTGGAGGATGCCCAATGCTGACATAGATCTGGTACAGGTATCGATGTGGTCAGGAATCGAATAAAAGGGTTCGCGCAGAAGAAAGTCACTTTGCCTCCAGGGCGGCACAAGATCGTGATACTTGACGAGGCAGACAGGTTCGACAGCATCATTCGTTCGGATGTTGCTAATACTAATAAGCGTCAATGCGCAGCATGACTTCTGGAGCTCAACAAGCCCTACGACGCACAATGGAAATCTACTCCAACACGACACGGTTCGCATTCGCCTGCAATCAGTCCAACAAGATCATCGAGCCACTCCAATCGCGATGCGCCATTCTAAGATACGCTCGTCTAACAGACGCGCAGGTGGTCCAGCGCCTTGTTCAGATTGTGGAAGCAGAAAAGATTGAGTCTTCAGAAGATGGCCTTGCAGCTTTAGTTTTCAGCGCCGAAGGAGATATGCGTCAGGCTATTAACAATCTGCAAAGCACTTGGGCTGGATTTGGCTTTGTCAGTGGGGACAATGTCTTCCGAGTCGTGGATAGTCCGCATCCAGTAAAGGTGCAAGCAATGATCAAGGCATGCTGGGAGGGCAAAGTGGACAATGCGCTGGATACGTTGAAAGAGTTATGGTAGGTGCTTTTCCTGAAGTTTTGTCCAGAACGCAGTATCGGCCACGTTACGTGGCCGACATGTCTCGATAATGTCTGGGTTGAAAGGAATTACCGCTGACAATTCTTACAGGGATCTTGGTTATTCGTCGCACGATATCATCAGCACTATGTTCAAAGTGACCAAAAGCATTCCGGTTTTGTCCGAACACTCGAAGCTCGAGTTCATCAAGGAGATTGGATTCACTCATATGCGGATATTGGAGGGTGTTCAGACATTTCTCCAATTGAGTGGCTGTGTCGCGAAGCTCTGCAAAATCAACATGAAACCCGAACTGTTTGAAGTTCCAATGTGAGTAAGGCTGAGGTTGGTAGACCGCGTGCATGGGGCACCCGAATATGGGCATCGGGACATCGGCGACGATTCTCACCGGCCAAATTCGCATTGGACAATGACGAATGACGAATGACGAAGAACCGGGACTTGAACAGCAACGTGACTGGTGGCCATGAAAAGGTCTCCATAAGTCAGATGAGGCGGGGTAACTGACGGTGACGACAATGGTGCTATATCCGTGCAGGGAGGATTGGCGAAATAGTGGGGTCGAAATTGCATAGGATTTGTGGAAGCTTGTTGTCCATGGCAATGGCACGGACACCAGTGAGGCTCAGTTGGTCACCAATTTTAGACTGTACGATGATTTGTCGGCAACGAAAAGCCTTCCGGGGTTGCTAAGGTACAGAAAGTGGAGATTATTGGACAGAGAGCTGTTAGCAGGGA
>Ga0335072_10017800_pt1 | contig 10039 bp, 7 predicted proteins | sample Lox_Sample_21_FD_206725 | JGI IMG/M metagenome (GOLD analysis project Ga0335072, IMG submission 206725) | Soil microbial communities from Loxahatchee National Wildlife Refuge, Florida, United States - Lox_Sample_2.1 | ecosystem: Environmental > Terrestrial > Soil > Wetlands | place: USA: Florida...
TGGGCGCAACGATGACTGACATTCCGCTGCGCTGCGTGCTCGGCACGGCCAGGGCGCGGCGAGTGCGGGCAGCAGTGGCCAGTACCGCCCGGAGCTGGGACTCGGCAGCTTCCAGCTCCAGCCGGCCAGTAACCTCGCTCGCGCTGACGACATTGGCGAAGGCCAGCGTCTGCAGGCCCCGGTTCACGACGACTACGCCCGAGCCGGTGCTCGATGCGAGGACTTCTACGATCGGCGTCAGGTCAGTGGAGTGCGCCGCGAGCGCGGACAAGTGGCTGCACATCGCGACGAGCTTGCGCAGCTGAGCCGCCTCGCCGTGGCCGTCAGACTCCGATGCCCCTGCCGGGGCGGGCGCAGCCTCTGCCATGGTTGCTCTTACCGGAACACCAGGCACAGCCATGGGCGGACTTTAACGCGCTAGCTGCGCTGAGGCAATGCTTAGACGAATCGACTCATCGGCTGAGACCTGCTGCTGTGCCTGAGCACAAATCAGATCGGCTGCTGGCTGTGTAACACAACATCTGGCCGTCTGACTGTGACCTGACGGCTGATCCTCGGCCGCCTGTGCTGCGGTATCGCGAGCCTCGCCGGCAGGTGGAGACACGGCGCCCTGCTGTGTGATACCACAATTCAACCTCGTGAATCGTTGGCTTCTGAACCGAAGAATTCACCGGACCTTGCTGTCAGACTGCAGTTACGAATCAAGGGCTCGACCAGTTTAGCGCCATTCCGCTAAATGCCAGCACAATTCAGCGGCTGGCGGCTTTCGGTGAATGGCTAATACCGGCAGTGCCCTTCAGCAGAGAGGCTGGCCATGCGCGGAGACCGGGCGGAACAGGGGCGTCCGGTGCCTTGGCGGCCACGGTTGCCGGCTCGCGCAGCGTACGGGTTGCACGCTGTGCTACGGGTCAACGGCCTCTATCGGCGACTGGCGGAAACGATCGAGACTCATCCGCGAGCAGAGCGCTGGTTCACCGCCGGGGAGCAGGTCGTTAAGGAGCGGCTCTTCGGATGCCAGATGTGCGGTCAGTGCGCGCTGCCCTCGACTGGCTATGCGTGCCCGATGAGCTGCCCGAAACAGTTGAGAAACGGACCTTGCGGCGGCGTCTCCAGGGCCGGGCAGTGCGAGGTATACCCGGACCGAAAATGCGTCTGGGTCATCGCATTCGAACGCGCGGAGGAGTCAGGTCACGGCCACGACCTTGACCTGCTGCAGCGGCCGGTCGACCACCGCCAGACAGGGCACAGCTCGTGGCTGAACTACTGGCAAGGCCGGGATGCGGGCCTGTGGGCCGACCCGACAAGCGCGGCAGACCGTCCGGCGCTCACTGCACATGCCAGCGCGGTGTCGCGATGACAGCGGTTGCTCGATGACGGGTGGGCCGCCAGCAGGGACGCTGGGCGCTCTCCTGCGTTCCGGGAAGTTCGCGGTCACCGCCGAGATCGGGCCGCCGCACGATGCGGATGCGAGCTTCGTTGCACGTAAGGCGGCACTGCTGCGCGGCTGGGTAGACGCAGCAAACGTCACCGACAACCAGGGTGCCAGGGTGCGCCTGTCGAGCCTTGCGGGCAGCGTGCTGGTCCAGCGGGCCGGGGTCGAACCGGTCATGCAGCTGACCTGCCGCGACCGTAACCGGATGGCCCTGCAGTCGGATTTGCTCGCGGCCGGCGCACTCGGCGTTCCCAACGTCCTGCTGCTGACCGGCGACCATCCTCGTTTTGGCGACCATCCAGACGCAAAGCCCGTGTTCGACCTGGACGGCGTTCAGCTCACGTGGGTCGCGCGAACGCTGCGCGACGACGGGCGGCTCATGGCTGGCCGGGCCCTCCAGACCCGGCCGAACTGGCTGATCGGCACCGTCGAGAACCCGTTCGCGCCGCCAGCCGCCTTCCGCGCGCGACGACTCGCGAAGAAGGTGGCCGCGGGTGCTGAGTTCGTCCAGACCCAGTACGTCTTCGACATCGGGCAGTTCGCTCGCTGGATGGCCGAAGTGCGCGAACTCGGCGTGACTGAGCAGTGCAGCGTCATCGCCGGGGTCGGCCCAATCCGGTCGTTGCGGGTGCTCGAGTTCATGCGCACTGACGTTCCCGGTGTCTATGTGCCCGATCACGTAGAGCGCAGGCTGCGGGGCGTCCGGAGCGACAAAGTCGCCGCCGAGGGCATCGCGCTGTGCGTGGAGACAATCCGGCAGGTTGCCGACATCGCCGGGGTTCGTGGCGTGCATGTCATGGCTTTCGGCTTTGAGCACGGCATCCCTGAGATCGTCGAGCGGGCTGGTGTCGGGCCGGTCGCGCGCTCTGGTGCCGTCCTGGGCCGCTCATCCGATGAACGGCCCGCCGAAGCCGTCAGCACACTGGAGGATCGCGGCGATGCTGGTTGACATCCGCGCGGGCTCGCGGCTGACCGGGAAGAACGCCGTCGACATCACAACCTCGGTTACGCCGGTCCTCGAAGCGCTGGCCAGCACGTGCGATGACCTGGCAGGTGTCCGGGTGGTATGCGACTGGATCCAGTACCGCGAGAACTTCCGCGAGATTGTCGATATGCGGCCGGTGACATGTTGTCCCGAGCTGACGTCTGATCCCGCCCAGCATCCAGCGCCATCGGGTGTTCCGCCTTATCAGGTGGAGGTCGCGGTAGACATCCGCAGGAGCGGCAGCGCGGCCGACCTCAAGCAAATGACGAACGACCGGCTCCGCGACGGCGGCGACGGCCGCGTGCTCCTCGAGAGCTGGGGGCCGGGGAGCGACAGCTGCATCTGGCAGTTCAACGCCCTTTACTGGTCCGCGCTCGAGGCGTGGGAGAAGGCGTCCGGGCACGGTTACGAGCAGGCCCTGCCGGGTGGCGAAAGCGACGCAGTTAACCGCGCCGCCGCGCGCGATCTGGTCGCTGAGCTATTCGCGGAGTGGGATCCGCTGGCCGCCGCCGGCGCACTGCCGGCTGAACTCTACGTGGCCGAGCTCGGCGTCGGGAACGGCAATCAGGCCAAGGTGTTCCTGGACGAATTCAAAGACCTCGACCGCGTTCGTGGTCGCGGCTATTACGGCCGGCTGCACTACCTCATGTGCGACTACTCGCAGCACGTCCTGGACCTCGCGAGAGAGACGGTCGCCGATCACGCGGCGCATGTGAGCTCGATCCCGCTGGACGCCAGGCATCCGCTGACAGCGCTGGGCTTCCTGCGCGGCAGGGTTTTCCTGCTTTACATCTCCAACGTGTACGACAACTTGCCGACCGATGAGGTCGCGCAGCTCGGCAACCGGACATATCAGGTACACACCCGGGCCTACCTGCCCGCTCCCGCGGCCGAGCAGCTAGCGGCCTCGGTGTCGGCCGTCCCAGCCCAGCTCCCTGCGCTGGTGCGCCAGCTGCTGCGGCTCGGGCCAGCCCTGCTGGCCGACGCCTCCCCCGCCCACTTCTCTGACATAGACGCGGCGGTTCGATTCTGGCAACAGGTGTGGTCATTGATCCGGCTTGAGGAGCGGTACGTTCCGCTAACCGGCCTTGATCTGTACCCAGTCGCGCCGGCGGTGAGCGGCGAAATGCTGCGCCCCCTGCTCGAGTCTGGCGCCGACATTCGCGTACAGGTAAGCAACGGAGCTGTGGCCAGTTTTGTCGACAGCATCGCCCTGCTGCACCCGCTAGGGAAGCTCGTCTGCCACGACCTGTTCGTCACCGACCCGCTGGCCTACCGCTCTGGCTTCCGCGGCCCGGGCAAGTACGACGGCTCGGTCGTGAACTGGGTGAACGGCATCCTGCTCGGCCATGTCGGACGCAGACATGGCTACGACGTGCAGTACGAGCCCTTCCGGCACCGAACTGGCGGAAACATCGTCACCATGACCGCGCGGGCCAGGGACTGACCCGATGACCAGCGGGTCCAGGCTGGCCGGGCGACACCTACTACCGACAACCGTAGTTGGTTCCTACCCGGTGCCGGAGTGGCTAGAGCGGCTCAAGACAGATTATTTCCGCGGCCGCATGAGCCGCGCTCAGCTGGCAGACGTGCATGACATGGCAATCAAGGCCGCGTTGCATGATCAGGAGCTGGCTGGGATCGATATCGTGTCCGACGGTGAGCTGCGGCGCGACAACGACATCGACTACTTCCTTGCCCGCATACCTGGCATCGACATACCGAATCGGGCCAAGGATTTCTATTTCGACTACTACGACGTCCGGCTGAACGGACAACTGGAGCAGTCGGCCGGAGCAGTGCTCGGGCTGGCCGATGACTTTGCCTTCACAGCCGCCCACACGAAGGCGCCGATCAAGTTCTCGTTCACAGGTCCCTTCTCGCTGGCCCGCAGGATCCGGGCCGACTCCTACCCCCATGACCGCGACCTGGTCCTGTCGCTAGCGCACATTCTCAATGCCGAGGCTCGCGCGCTGGAGGATCGCGGGGCTGAACTGCTGCAGATCGATGAGCCATTCCTCGCTGGCTACCCGGAGCACGTGGGCACCGCGGTTGAGGCGGTCAACATCGTGACAGAGGGGACCGGCGTCACCTGGGCGCTGCATGTCTGCTATGGCAACAGGTACTCCCGCCCGCTGTGGCAAGGACACTACGACTTCCTGTTCCCTGCCGTCCTCGATGCCGCGGTCGACCAGCTGGTACTGGAGTTCGCTCGCAAGGGCTACGATGACCTGCCCGTGATCCGGAAGTCCGGCTGGGATCGCAACATCGGCCTTGGCGTCGTGGACGTCAAGAACACCGAGGTTGAGAGTCCGGAGCTGATCGCCGACCGCATCCGCCGGGCGGCGGAGGTATTTCCTGCGGAACGGCTCATCATCAATCCGGACTGTGGCCTCCGCAACCTGCCGGGACCTGTGGCCAGGGCCAAACTCGATGCCATGGTCATCGGAGCAGCGGCTGTCCGGCAGGAACTTGCGGCCGCCGCGCAAGCATCACCTCCCGTTGAGACACCTGACGGATCAGCGGACGACACAACCATCCCGCGGGAAAGCAAGCAGGGAGATTAGCCATGGTCCAGCTGGGTTCGGGCGATTACCTGTTCACGTCCGAGTCGGTAACTGAAGGTCACCCGGACAAGGTCGCCGATGCCATCTCGGACGCCGTCCTGGATGCCGCGCTCTCCGTTGATCCACATTCTCGGGTGGCGTGCGAAACACTCATTACCACCGGCATGGTCGTTCTGGCCGGCGAGATCACGGTGCCGCAGCTGCTTGATTACCCGAAGATCGTCCGCGACACGCTGAGCAGGATCGGATATGACGACCCGGCGTGCGGCTTCGACGGGAGATCGTGCGCGGTGCTTGTCGCACTGGACAAGCAATCCCCGGACATCGCCCAGGGGGTAGACGAGGCGCACGAGTACCGCGCCCTGCCGTCCGCAGATGAGCTCGACCGGACCGGCGCGGGTGACCAGGGCATGATGTTCGGCTATGCCACGGACGAGACACCCGAGCTGATGCCGATGCCCATTGCGCTCGCGCACCGGCTGGCCAGGCGGCTAGCGCAGGTTCGCAAGGACAGGACACTCCCCTACTTGCGACCAGATGGCAAGACCCAAGTGACCGTGCGCTACCGCGATGGCCAGCCCGTCGGCATAGATCGAGTCCTGATCTCCGCCCAGCACGCGGCTGAAGTGCCGCTTGACCAGATCCGGCGTGACCTGTGGGCGCATGTCGTGGAACCTCAACTGCCGGCTGGCATGTATGAGACCGAAGCACTACAAGCGTCGTTGCTGGTGAACCCGACGGGGCGATTCGTAATCGGCGGGCCAGTCGGTGATGCTGGCCTGACCGGGCGCAAGATCATCGTGGACACGTATGGCGGATACGCCCGCCACGGCGGCGGGGCGTTCTCCGGCAAGGACCCGTCGAAGGTTGATCGCTCGGCAGCCTATGCCGCGCGCCACATGGCCAAGAACATCGTCGCGGCTGGCCTGGCGCACCGTGTAGAAGTGCAGGTCGCCTACGCCATCGGCGTCGCGCGGCCGGTGTCCTTGCTCATCGATACCTTCGGAACGGAGAGAGTCGACACGCAGCTCATCGCTAGCCTCGTCGATGGGCACTTTGACATGCGCCCGGCCGCCTTCCGTCAGTACCTCGACCTGCACCGGCCTATCTACTCGCCGACCTCTGCCTATGGCCATTTCGGCCGCACCGACATCGACCTGCCCTGGGAGCGGACTGACAAGGCTGCTGAATTGCGGTTGGCGGCGGGTTTGTCCGCCGGGACAGTTCCCGCAGCGGTCTGAGCGGCCAGCAGCGATGACCGCTCTCAACACGCACGTCGGCCCGGCGATTGCCTGCAGCACAGCGGCCGGGACAGGACCATCACCGGACATCGGCAGGCTGACCATGTCCTGCGTAGATGGCCCCGGCATCATCGCCCTCGTCGCGTCGTTCCTGCATCGCCGCGGCGCAAACATCATCCACTCAGACCAGCATTCGACCGGGCCTACCGGCGGCCGGTTCTTCCTGCGGACAGAATTCCACCTGCCCGGCATTGAGGATGAGCTAGGTTCGCTCAGGCGTGACTTCGATGCCGAGGTAGCGAGTGCACTAGGTGCCACGTTCCGCCTGTCTGACGCCTCAGTTCCAGTCCGCGTCGCGATATTCGTGTCGCGGCGCGATCACTGCCTCGTCGACCTGCTCTGGCGCGCCAGGCGCGGCGAGCTGCCAATCGAGGTCGTCATGGTGATCTCCAATCACCATGACCTGCAAGCGGAGGTCGCTTCATTCGGCGTGCCGTTCGAGGTCACCCCGGTGGCCAAGGCGACCAAAACGCACGACGAACGGCTGCAGCTCGACCTGATCCGGGGGAAGGTAGATCTCGTCGTACTGGCGCGCTACATGCAGATCCTGTCGGGCGCGTTCCTATCCGATGTCGGCGTGCCTGTCATCAACATTCATCATTCGTTCCTGCCCGCATTCGCCGGTGCAGGCCCCTACGAACGCGCGAAGGAACGGGGCGTGAAGCTGATCGGCGCTACGGCTCACTATGCGACCGTAGACCTCGACGAGGGCCCCATCATCGAACAGGACGTCGTCCGGGTATCGCATCGCGACAGCGTGTCCCAGCTGAGCAGGCGAGGCGCCGACATAGAACGCACCGTACTGGCGCGGGCAGTGGAGTGGCACTGCCAGGACCGCGTCCTGGTGCACGGGCGGACGACGGTGGTCTTCTGACCGCTGTGAGCACGACTTGTCGTCGGCTCACCGCCCTTGCCAGCCGGATGAGCACACCAGACGCGACTGGGCGAACCCGGGATTCTGGCGAGCGAGTGTTAAGTATGCATGACGCCCGTGTTACTGAATGGTAACTTACCGGCCTTGCTGATCTGAGCGAGCCGGGCTAAAAGGGATGCTTAACCGATTGAGTAGGAGACTACGTGGCCGAGGACGGGCTGGCAGCGCCGATCCAAGGGCGTGTCACGCTTGCCGACGTCGCGTGCCAGGCGGGGGTATCACGCGCCGCGGCCTCTTATGTGATCAACGGGAAGCCGGGTGTGGGACCGGCAACTCGTCAGCGCGTCCTCGCTGTCGCAGAGGAGCTTGGGTTCCGGCCCAACCGGCTGGCCCGGGGCCTGCGGCAGGGGCACAGCAAAGCGATCGGCTTGCTGCTGGCTGACGTTTCGAACCCGTTTTACCCGGAGATCGCTGCAGGCGTGCTCGACGCTGCTAAGTCTCTCGACTACAAGGTCTTCCTCTCGCACACCGGTGACGACTCACGGCAGCAGGCAAGCGAAGCCCACGCGCTGCTTGATCACCGATGCGATGGCCTGATCTTCACAACGCTGACCAGCGCTGACCGGCGCCTGCTCGAGCAGCTCATGCGACACGGCGTGCCCTTCGTGCAGATGGTCCGCCGGGCGCCAGGGATCGCAGCAGACTTCGTCGGAGTCGACGACGAATCCGGCGGCCGGGCCGCTGGCGAGCATTTGCTTTCGCTGGGCCATCGCGACATTGCCATGGTGCTCGGTCCGCAGCAGTCCTCGGCGAGCCGCGCCCGCGCCTATGGCTTCTGCCAGGCGCTGGCCCGACGTGGCATAAAGGTGCCACCGGAGCGACAAGCCGAGAGCCCGCTGACCAGGGATGGCGGGTACCGCGCAGCCCGGCGCCTGTTTTCGGCTGTACCACGGCCGCAAGCCGTCGCCTGCGGAAACGACGTGATCGCCTTGGGCGTCATCGATGCTGTGATGGACGTAGGTCTGCACGTGCCTGGCGACGTGGCGGTGATTGGTTACGACGACATGTCGTTTGCCTCCAGCAGGCTTATCGAGCTCACCACGGTCCGCCAGCCACGACATGAGATGGGCGCCGAGGCAGCCCGATTGCTTGTCAAGAGGATCCAGGATCCTGACGCGCCGCCCGCGCAGCGGATCTTTCCGCACCAACTCGTGCGCAGGCGAACCTGCGGCGAGGACCTTCACCGAAGCCAGCCTTGCCCGCCGGCAGCGGACGGCAGCCGTGTCATCACCGCAGCAACTGGGGGGCCGCGCATATGACACCAGTCGCCGCCATCGTGACCGGGCAGGCCGGGGCATGAGTCGAACGGTCGTGGGCGGGGGCTATCGCATATGACGCCTGTTGTTGTGTCGTTGCCGGAGGCGGTGGGTGTTATCGGGGATGGCTGCACGGTGGCGACGGATGGTTTCACGATGATGGGGGTCGCCGAGGGCGTGCTGGCTGAGATCGAGCGGCAGTTTCTGGCCGGGGGGCGTCCTCGTGATCTGACGGTGGTCCATGCGGCGGGGCAGTCGAACCGGGTTGGCGGGTTTGAGCATTTCGCTCATCCGGGTCTGGTCAGGCGGGTGGTGGGGCCGCACTGGGGGCTGATGCCGAAGATGTCGGCCTTTCTGGCCTCAGACGAGGTCGAGGCGTTCTGTTTGCCGCAGGGGCAGTTGTCGGCGTTGTTCCGGGCGATCGCGGCTGGCCGGCCGGGCATCTTGAGTCATGTTGGCCTGGGCACTTTTGTTGACCCGCGGCTGGACGGCGGGCGTGTCAACGAGCGTGCCCGGCTGGCCGCTGATGGCTATGTCGAGCTGGTGCATGTCGATGGCAAGCCGTTTATCTTGTATCGCTCGTTCCCGATTGATGTCGGCATTATCCGGGCGACCAGCGTTGACCCGGACGGGAACTGCTCCCAGGAGGAGGAAGCGGCCCACCTGGACGCTCTGGCTATTGCCCAGGCGGTGCACAACAGCGGCGGCCGTGTCATCTGTCAGGCCAAGCGCATGGTCGGGCGAGGCGCGATCGGCCCGAGGGACGTGGTCGTGCCGGGTTGCCTGGTTGATGTCATCACCATCGCCGAGCATCCAGACAGCGACCACCGGCAGACCGACAGCACGGCGTTCGATCCGCGGTTCATCTCGCCGCGGGCCGCATCGCCGGACGGGCTCGGCGCCCTGCCGCCCGGTGAGCGCGGGGCCATCGGACGGCGAGCCATCACCTTGCTCAGGCCCGGCGACATCGTCAACATCGGCACCGGTATTCCCGGCGACACCATCGGCCGGGCCATGGCAGAAGACGGCATCGCCGGCTCGGTCACCCTCACCGTCGAAAGCGGGGTATACGGAGGGATCCCGCAAGGAGGCACCGACTTCGGCGTCACCGTCGGCCCCAGCGCGATCATCCCGCACCCCGCCCAGTTCGACTTCTACGATGGCGGCGGCCTGGACATCACGTTCATGGGCGCAGGCCAGGTGGACCGGCACGGCAACGTCAACGTCAGCCGCCTGGGCGGCAGGGTCATCGGCTGCGGCGGCTTCATCGACATCGTGCAGAGCGCCAAAAGGGTCTGCTTCTGCTTCACCTTCGCCAGCCGCAACCGCAAGTTCGTCGAGGCAGTCGATCACCAGACCTTCAGCGCCGAACAGGCACTCGTGCGCGGACAGCAGGTCTTCTACGTCACCGAGCGGGCCACCTTCACCCTCACCGCCGAGGGACTGCGCCTCCTCGACGTGGCACCCGGCTTCGACCAAGACAACGACGTGCTCGCGATGCTGCCATTTCCCGTCCACACACAATCTCCGGGAAACACCCAACCACCGCACCTCAGCACGGCGC
>Ga0335072_10017801_pt1 | contig 10039 bp, 9 predicted proteins | sample Lox_Sample_21_FD_206725 | JGI IMG/M metagenome (GOLD analysis project Ga0335072, IMG submission 206725) | Soil microbial communities from Loxahatchee National Wildlife Refuge, Florida, United States - Lox_Sample_2.1 | ecosystem: Environmental > Terrestrial > Soil > Wetlands | place: USA: Florida...
GGATCGCACGTTCAATCTCAACGCCGCCGTCAGCAGGACCATTCTTGAATTTTTTCTGGAACGCTACCAGCCCGGGCATTTTTTCCATTTCGAAATGATTCCCGACCGCCTGCCGGAATCCTTGCGCGAAATCATCGCGAAGTTTCCGCCGGGCGCGCTGCAATTCGAGGTCGGTGTCCAGACGTTCAACGAGGAGGTTGGCGGTCTAATCAAACGGCGGCAGAATTACGAAAAGCTCGCCGACAATTTCCATTTTCTCCGCGAGCAGACCGGCGTCCACATCCACGCTGATTTGATTGTTGGGCTTCCCGGCGAGACCGTTGAAAGTTTCGCCACCGGCTTCGACCGGCTTGTTGCGCTTGACCCGCAGGAAATTCAGGTCGGCATTCTGAAACGCCTTCGCGGCACGCCGATTGTCCGGCACGATGCCGAATGGCGGATGATTTACAATCCGCAGCCGCCTTACGAAATTCTGCAGAACAAGCTGATTGATTTCGCCACAATGCAACGGTTGCGCCGATTTGCGCGCTATTGGGACCTCGTCGGCAACAGCGGCAACTTCATCGAAACGACGCCACTGATTTGGTGCGATGCGTTGCCGTTTCAATCGTTTCTCCATTTTAGCGACTGGCTTCACGCGCGCACGAACCGCACGGACGGCATCGCGTTGATGCGGTTGATGGAATTGCTCTTTGAATTTCTCACCGGCGAACTCAAGCTTAATCCCAGGCCCGTTGCTGAAACATTATGGCGCGATTATCAGCGTGGCGGACGCCACGATAAACCCGCTTTTTTGAAATCATTTCTGCCGGACGAAAAGATAATTCCGCTACGCAAGAATCGAAACGCCCTGCTCAAACGACAATCCCGGCATCTGGCCTGAGCGTTAATTTTTGCAAGACTGGGCGCGCCCCATCCACACCTCGCGAAAACCGGGTGAATAATTTGCGCCGACGAATCGCGCGCATTCAAACCACGGAAATGCTCCGGTCAACAAGGAATTGCCCCCGATTGAAACCTGCGCCGGCATTTGCGGCCAGGGCGGATGCCAGACGCGAAAGAACCGGCGTGATTTGCCACGCCAGTTGAATGCCGTGTAGCGTTCCAGCAAAAATTCGTCCAATGAGCCGGCTTCGCAGGGACAAAATCCGCTTCCTGATTCCAGCCGCGCTTCATAAGTGAATTGCCGGCCTTGCTTTGGCGCTTTGACTTCGCCGCGCAAATGATTTGTCTCGTGCCTGTGCCGGTAATCAATTTTTGCATAACGATACGGCAGGCCGTAAACCGGTGGGCCGAGCGTGACACTCAACCGGCTGGAAAGCCATTCCGTGAGAAAACAAATTCCCGGCTCGCCGGCGCATTTCACGTAAGTCCGCACGTTGAGAAATGAATGGGTCGCAACGGGTTTGAAAATCCACGCGGCTAATTGGCCACCGAAACTCGGGCGCATATCGCGCATGATAAAAGCGACGAGACTGACATAGGCTTTGCCGTCGCGCAGATCGAGTTCAAACGGCAATTCGCGCTGCAAAATTGCAGGCTCGATTTCGTAATGAAAAAACAACGCGCGTTCCCAGGCTGCAAGAAACAACGGCTCGCCGCGAACTGAAAGCAGCCGCGCTTTGCCGGCCGCGCTCATGCGTGCGGTTGGCCCGGCCCGCAAAACATTGCTGTTGGCTGGCGCTTTCATTTTTCATTTGCACAAATCCGCCAGCGCGCCGTGCAGGTCGGGAAATTGAAATTGAAACCCCGACGCCGTTAATTTTCCGGGGACAACAAAGCGGCTTTTGATGAGCAATTCGGTTTCCGTGCGCAGGAAAAATGCGCCGGCTTCCAGCATCCATTTTGTGGCCGGCAGACCAATCGGCACACCGCAGGCTTTGCGGATGAGCCGCATCATTTCACGATTTGACAACGGACCGGGCGCGGCAAGATTGATTGGTCCGCTCAAATTTTCACGGGAAATAATCCATTCTACCGCGCGGCAAAAATCTTCCTCGTGAATCCACGAAACCATCTGCCTGCCGCCGCCCATCGCGCCGGCCAACCCAAATTTTGCAAGCCGCCGTAAAACCGGAAACACGCCGCCGCTTTTTCCAAAAACCAGCGTGATGCGCAGCGCAATTTTTCGGGTGGCCGGCGTTTTCACATCGTCGAGCGCACTCTCCCATTGCCGGATGACATCAACAGAAAATTCGTCCTTGGCCTCCGGCGTCGCGCCAGTTTCGCCGTTTTCATCCATCGGTTTGTCGAAGGAATGTTTGTAAAGTGTCGCTGAACTGGCATTGAGCCAGATGCGCGGTGGATGCGCCACGTGGTCAATTGCGATTCCGATGGCGCGCGTTGAATTCACCCGCGATGAGATGATTTCACGACAATTTTTCTCGTTGTAGCGGCAATCCACGGAGCGCCCGGTCAAATTGATGACCGTCTCGGCGCCGTCCAAACATTTAATCCATTCGCCAAGATGTTCGGCATCCCATTCAACTTCACGAACGCCATCGGCTCGTTCATGCGGCCGGCGCGTCAGCACGATGATTTCACGGTCGCGCTTGAGAAAATAGTTTGCCAGCGCATGGCCAAGAAAGCCGCCGCCGCCGGCAAGAATGATGCATCGTTTCATAGGATTGCCCTTTCAAAATTTGTAAGCCTCCCCCGTGCGCGCCACTCATGCGCGACGTTGCGCATGAGAAACGCGCTGTCGAATTTCGCCGAGCCGGGCGGAAACAGTCCGGCGTCTTCAAAAAAGCTTGACCTGATTTGCTCAACGGCCAGCGGTTCCATTCGCCACTCACGGCAGCACAACTCAAGCCCATCGAACTCACCAGTCGCTGGCCGCGAAGACCATCCCAGCAAGCCGCCGCGAAAAAATTCCGACGCCTCGGCGAGAGAACTGAAGATCGAATCTTGCCCCAATCCATCCGCCAGCCGTGCCGACACCCGGACAAACGTCTTTCCATCGTCGCTTTGCATTTCCAGCCTGAACCGATCGTTTGTTTCTTCCACGTCAAATTTCGCAGCATGATGCACGCCGGGAAATATTTTGCCGCCGGCAAGCCGGTTCAGCAGCGCATTCGTGTCACGGCGCGGAATGAAAACGCCATCGCGCATCGCGCCGCCTTCATCCCATTTGACGGCGACGCGATGCGCGGCATTTTCCGAAGTCATTCCGACTGACGCGGGCAGAAATGCGGGACGAATTCCGCCAAGCCGGATGAGGCAAATGCCAGCCACGCCCCAGCCGTTAACCAATTGGGGCCGGAATGGTGCCGGCAGCAATTTCGTAAGCTTGGAAGGCTCGCAGCGGAAGTTGATGAGTATTCTCCGCTCAATCGTCCCGCGAATTGCCGGCAAATGAAAATGCGGCCGCTGAATGGCAAAGGTGTTCATGGCATTTCAAAAAAAGTTGTAGTGATGTTACGGTGAACAGATTTCTGGGGCATCGGACAAATTCCATTCAAACAATGCCGGTTCGCGGCAAAACGTTCATAGGCAGTCCTGAACAGGAATTTGGCCCCAGGAATCTGCGCAAGCACAACCAGCGGCCACGCCCACCAGATCTTTCGCGCGATTCGCAGCAGCGCGTCCGCCCCGCAGAAAATTCTACCGTCTTCCGCCAGCAATTTCATTTCGGTCAGTGGCTCGCCCGGGTTCAACCCAAGCTGCTCCCGCGCCCGCGCCGTTTGCAGCGGCGCCAGCTCAAAATAATGACGATGCAACAACGGAGCAAATCGCGTGGCAGCGGCGGTGCAGAATCGGCAGTCTCCATCATAAAATATCCACGCGCGCTTCGGTTCGCGTTTCAAGCCCATCGCCGTTGTGTGTGCCGCAGTCATGTTTTATTTTCCAATGCCGAGCAGCTTTTGGATTTTACCGCCAAACTTCGCGAATTTCATAAATGCGCTTGCCGGCCAGTTGCAAATCTGCCCATACCAGCCGGTCGTTGTTTCAAAAAAAACGGTCAGGGCGCGGAGGCGTTGTTCGGTGTATTTGCTGGTTTGAGAATCTTCCCCGGCCTTGGCGACGCACTCGTGCAAAACGGCGAGGGTCGGATCAATCTCGCGCTTTTTGCGCTCGTCCAAAACGATGCGAAACGTCTCCCAGACATCCGGCAACGCTTCAAAATGGTCGCGTTTGTCGCCCATCACATGCACGAGCTTGATGATACGCCAGCCTTGCAATTCCTTGAGGCTGTTGCTGACATTCGAGCGCGCCACTTCCAGTGTCTCGCTGATTTCCTCGGCGGTCAGCGGCTTGGGCGAGATGTAAAGCAGCGCGTGAATCTGCGCCACGGTGCGGTTGATGCCCCACTTCGTCCCCATCTCGCCCCAGTGCAGGACAAACCGTTGTTCGACTGGACTTAATTTGTTCATATTTCTTTAATTTCTGTCAAGACAGAAATTACAGAACTATTGCAAATCTGTCAAGGGGAATATTGGCACATTCTTGCGGCTTACGTCTGCGGGTTGATTTGCGGAGGATTCGCCGGCGTCAGGGGATTCACGCGAAAGTCGCAGCCTTCCAGTCGCTGCAGCCAGTCCGCAATCAATTTCAGCGCCGCCGCAACGTCGAGGTGCTCATGCCGGTGTGGATATTTTTCAAGATTGGCCTGCGCGAGCTTGAACAGCGCCGCCGATGGGCGCAGATGGTTTCGCTGCAAATGCACGAACGCGCCCGCCAGTTGAATCAGCCCCTTGTAGAACGCGCCGTTCGGCCCCTGCCGGTCCTTCAGCCAGATGTGTTCCAGAACATCGTGCGCCTCATAAAATTTCTGGTGGTTGAATTGTTTGAAGTAACCGGCGTAATGCGCGTCCAGTTTGTGATGTTGTTCCGCCAGCGCGGCAATGCGTTTGCTCTTGCTCACGGAAGCAGGGTAAAGTTCTAGGCCAAAAATCCAAAGCTCAAAGTCGCGCTTGCCTTCAATAGACCAGCACCAGCACCGCCGCATCCTGCGCCTTGTCCGACACGAAGCCGGGAATGTGACGAGTGACACGTGACGAACAATCATAAAACTGACCATCGCGACCGTGCCGGCGCGGCCTTTGGAATCATTGCTGCTGATAGAACATTCGGAAGAAAACTGCTCCTCCGTTTAAAAGCGGGTAATTGGTGGAAGTCACCAATGATGAACCTGGAATGGTAAACCAGTTTGTGCTTAAGCCAACGCTCAAGCTATTGGTCTGCACTTGCAGGTTCCAGCCCAAATAGCTGGTCGGCCAGCTCAAATTGATCTGCCCGCTGTTCACGTTGACCAAAAGGTTTGTTGGAGTAGTGGGAATCGGAGTCCCGGTAATGGTCAGAACGCCCGTCGTGGGGTCGAATATGCCGGTAAGGCCATTTGCCGGTAGAATGGTGACGCTGCTGAAATTGCCGCTGTCCGTCCCGGAGAAGCTGAACAACTGGTATTGCTCTCCGCCTGACAAGGATGTCAGTCCAATATTGGTGACCACTAGCGCGCCGCCATAGGTAATGTTTTTCACACCAGTAACCATGTCGTTGGTGGCATCGTCCTTGTCCACATAGGTAAAGGTGGTGCTGTTGGTCTCTAAAACCAGACTGCTGCGGATTTTGAAAGTAGTGATTCCCGGTATGTCCAAGGCGTCGAGACCCACCCAAAGTCTGGCCCCGCTTTCAATCGTCGTGAGTGGGCCGTCAATTTGATGCCCGTTGCCAGCCAAAGCTGCTCCCGGCCAAACTGTAACCGTATTCGTTAAATACTGGCTATAGCCTGCGTTCGTGCCATCGTAGCATACGAAAGTTCCTTCTTCAACCGTCGTTGGTCCTTGGTATTTGGCGACGCTAATATTCTGCACCCCCAGACCCGTTTTAGTTATACCGAAGTTATTGGAATTGGTGGTGTAGTCCGTATTATCCGGGCCTAGCCCTTGCATATTGCCTACGATACAAATCGTATCTGCCGGGACGTCTATTGTCAGAATGGGATAATTCGTGGTGTTATTGGCAATGTAGCGAAAATCTCCGCCCTCGCCGGTTCCGGTGAGCCCGGCAATGGTCTGGTCAAACCCATTCAAATGCATATTGGCAGGATGGTTGGGCGTGCCTATATTAAGCACCGACTTGGTGGGACTCACGTTCTCCGCCCCGTAGGTCAAGCCTCCCCAAGCCACATCAGTAATTCCCCGATAATACTGAGTTGCCATGAGCATTATGCTCGCTCCGTTGGTGATGCAAAAGCTGATAGCCGCGCCAGATGGATTGTCTTGGATCCGCCCCGTAATATTGTTGCTGCCACTGCTCACATAGAACACGTTTGTGCCAGAGGCGGCACTGTTGGTTATCACGCCGCTGCCTGACGACCATCCATTGATCTCTGTATCGAAGCCATTCATATCCAACATACCGCTTATTTGGACATTGCCGGCTCCCGAACCGAATGGAATCGCTCCAGACGCGCCGACGATATAAGTGCCGTTGCCAATGACGGTGTCGCCTGCATAGCTGTTGGCCGTTTGAACTGTTACCGAACTCGACCCAAGCTTGGTGAAGCCGTCGCTGCCGCTGATGCTGCCGCCGCCATTCTGGAATACATAAGGAAGCACGCTATTGCTGACGGTCACTCCACCGGGCGATACCGTCGTCGTGATATTGACCGTGGAGCTTGAAGCGGTGTCATCAAAAATCACCGTAGAACCGGCGGTGTATAGCGAGGGAGCCAGTGTCGCAGTATTTATCCAGTTGGTGGTGGTAGTGTCCCAGTTGTTATTTATCCGGCCCGTCCAGAGGAGCGGAGTGCTGACCAGCACCAAATCAATCGAGGAATTAACCGTGTCATTGGAAAGCCAAGCACCGGTGAATCCCGTCGGCAATGACCCGGCGATGAATGAATTGTTGCCTAAAGTGCCGTCTTGGGATTGATATTGGATGAGCGGGAATTGGCCGGCGATAAAACCTGATCCAGTTACATTGATAACGCATTGGGCCGCTCCCGCCGATAAATTGGTGACATACATCAAAGGGGTCGTCTCCGATAACGTGTTTGTTCCCAGCGCTAGCGTATTGGTCACGAACTGCCCTAGTGCAGCGGCATTGGTGAAGAACGCGGCATCCATCGTGTAACCGGGGGAAGTCTGGGTCACGGTCAGAACCGCACTATTATTCAGGGTAAAACCCGCACCCCCGGCGTTGCCACTGGAAAGGATGTTCAGCGCACCGAGAATGAATTGTCCGCTAAATGTGTTTGTGCCGTTTAGGGTCAATGGCGCGATAGCGCCTCCGGTAATTGTCACCGTTCCCGGCCTGCCCGCCCACTCTGGCGCATTCGTCCAATCTTCAATGCTACCCGGAATGATTATGTCGCGATTGGGGGTATTGAAAAGCGGAAAGCTACCACCATTCGGTCCGATGTAAATATTGCGTGAACTGGCGAGCGTAATCTTAGTGCCGGTGTTCTGGTAGAGACCACCGCCATCATCCAGAATGACGCAGTTGGTAGGATTCCCAAGGCAATTGTCTATAGTCATTTGAAATTTGCCTTGGTGAATGTAAATGTTGCCGATGTAGGAACAATTTGTCCCTGCTGAACCATCTCCCTGGAAAAACAGGGTGCCAGTGCCCCACTTCACAATATTCGCAGTCCCGGTGATGACGAAACCACTTCCGCCGTTACCAAACTCAATCTCTTCGTTATTGGTGATGTAGAAATTGCCGCTGGAAGCATCAAAGGTGATGGGGAGCGGTGTATTGCCCAAGTTGAAGTTGTTGGTGAATAGCGTCGTGCCGGTCGTTCCGATCGTCGAAATTCCGGCGAGGGTGATGGGATTGGTGACATTGATTGTTTCAGCGCCGCCGGCGACAAAAAAAGCATAATTGTCCGCGCCGGGGGCTGGCCAGTTGACATGGCTGCCACTGGAATTTTGCCACAGGTTATTGTTGGTGCTCCATATACCGTCGCCGCCGGTATAGCTGCCAGCCGGGTCACTAGGTTTGGTGTCCCAATAATATGGGGTAATGGCGGACTGCGCCGCGAATGCAGAGCAGAGCGTGAATGTAATCGTGATAACGTTTATCGCCCTCAACGTTTGGCGATTTTGTTTTGATTTTACATTTCCCATTTGGTTTCTGGCTCACGACCAGTGCGAGCCTTTCCGTGATTCTCTTCCTCGCCACATGGGGTGTCCATCCCAAACTGAATCCCGGAAAAGAGTTCCCTTCCGTGGCATCCGATTTCCATCATCGCCCAGCCTCGTGCGTGCGCCCCGCGCCCCGTTGCCCCAGCGCCGTAGGCGCGGCATATTTGTAGATTCACAACCCAAACCAAATTCAAGCCCCGTCGGGGCGGCATATTCCGATGATGTCGCTCCTGACGGAGCTTTGACGATTTTGAAATGGCGAATCTACAACGATGCCAGTCCTACGGACTTCGCCGCCTTCGCGTCCTTCGCGCGACAAAATCCAAACGCCAATTGCCCCAATCGTCCATCCCAAAATGAAAACCGGAACTACGCCGTGACAATTGCGTATGCCAAATCCGCAAATGTTTTGCTCTTGTTTCCACATTCCTCATTCTTCATTCTGCCCGCATGTCGAAACCTGCTTTGGGCCGCGGCCTCGGCGCGTTGCTGGGCGGAAATCCACCCTTGCAATCCGCGCCCGCGCCGGCGATTCAACCACCCGCAACTCCGGTTCCCGCGCCCGACAATCGCGAGCGCGTGCAGCGCGTGCCGCTGGACAAAATCCGCCCGTCGCCGCTGCAACCCCGCAAAGAATTTTCCGGGGAATCGCTGCGTGAACTCGCGGATTCCATCCGCGAACAAGGAATTGTCCAACCGCTCATCGTCCGTGCGCGCGGGGAAAACTTCGAACTCATCGCCGGTGAACGCCGCTGGCGCGCGGCGCAATTGCTGAACCTGCCGGAAGTTCCCATCATCACGCGCGAAGCCGACGACCGCGCGGTGCTGGAACTCGCGCTCATCGAAAATCTCCAGCGCGAAAATCTCAATCCGATTGAGGAGGCGCACGGTTTTGCGCAACTGGCCGAACAATTTCAACTCACGCAGGAGGAGATTTCCGCCAAAGTCGGCAAAAGCCGCGCCGTTGTGGCCAATGCATTGCGGCTCCTGAAATTATCTCCGGGCATCCAGAATTTTATTCGCGAAGGGCGGCTTTCCGTCGGCCATGCGAAGGTGATTCTGGGGATTGCCGACGAGAAGAATCAAAAGATCGCCGCCGAGCGCGTCGTCAAGGAAGGCCTGAATGTCCGGCAGACGGAAGGACTGGTGGCCAAGCTGCAACGGCGGGGAGCAAGGAGCAAGGAGCAAGGAGCAAGTGTTGCAACGCCGATTGGCGACCCGCACGTTGCCGATTTGGAGGCGAAACTGCGCGAAGTGTTTGCCACAAAGGTGAAATTGAATTACGCGCAAGGCAAAGGCTCGCTGGAGATTTCCTTTTTCAGCGACGAGGAACTGGAACGGATTTTGCAGGTTCTGGGAGTGACTGAAAGGTAAAGGGTGACGAGTGACAAGTGACAATGGAAGGTAAAGGGTGACGAGTGACGGGTGACGGGAAGACTGTTGTATATTTCAAAGCTTATGGAAACTTTTGATCGGTTGGAATCATTCGGAATTTACAAAGTGGCGCGACAGGTATTTGACGAGTTTTGGGACGATTCGGAAATTCTTTCCAAAGATTTTCGCGGTCGTGAACTGGCTAAACAACAAACGCGGAGCCTGGATTCGGTATGTGCCAATATCGAAGAAGGCTACGGACGCGGATTTGGAAAGGAATTGCCGCAGCATCTTAAGATTGCGCGGGGTGAAGCTCGCGAAAGCCTTGGTCGTTATGAACGCTGCCGCCATTTATTGCCGCTGAACGTCATTCAGCAGCGATCCACCGCGCTTAATCGTGTGATTGGTGGTTTGACCAAGACCATTAATACCATCGAAAACCGAAGGAAAACAGCCGATCTCGAAATGAATTCCCGCCACTCGCCACCTGTCACCCGCCACTCGTCATGACTTTGGAAGTTGTCAAATACGGCCATCCGGCCTTGCGGCAAAAGGGCGCGCTGATTGAAAAAATC
>Ga0335072_10017802_pt1 | contig 10039 bp, 6 predicted proteins | sample Lox_Sample_21_FD_206725 | JGI IMG/M metagenome (GOLD analysis project Ga0335072, IMG submission 206725) | Soil microbial communities from Loxahatchee National Wildlife Refuge, Florida, United States - Lox_Sample_2.1 | ecosystem: Environmental > Terrestrial > Soil > Wetlands | place: USA: Florida...
TCAGCTGGCACTGAATAAGCAGAACGTAGCCAAGGCGCAGGTTATCGTGCTCAATGCCAAGATCGCCCAGGCACAGGCGCAGGTAGTGGAAGACCAGGCCAATCTGAAGCAACTCGAAGAGCAGCTCAGTTATACCGATATCATCTCGCCGATTGACGGCATCGTGCTGTCGCGCGATGTCGAAATTGGCGATGCGGTCAGCTCAATTCTCGTGCTGGGTTCATCTGCCACACTCGTTATGACCCTGGGCGATACCAGCGAAGTTTACGTCAAGGGCAAAGTGGACGAGAGCGATATCGGCAAGGTCTATCTCGGGCAGCCGGCGCGGATCAAAGTCGAGTCGTTTAAAGACAAAACCTTCTACGGCAAAGTGACAAAGATTTCTCCCATGGGCGTGGAAAAAGATAACGTTACGACATTCGAAGTGCGCGTCTCGATCCAGAATCCTGGCGGCGAATTGAAAGCCGAAATGACCGCCAATGCGGAAATCATTCTCGACGAGCACAAGAACGTGCTGCAGATTCCTGAAGGCGCGATCATCTACGACAAAGATAAGAAATCCTACGTCGATATTCCCGATCCGAAGGGAAAAGACGGCATGGACAAGATCGCCATCAACATCGGAATCTCGAACGGCGCCAAGACCGAAGTCGTCAGCGGCCTGAAGGAAGGACAGGAAGTCGTGCTGCAGTAGTCCCAACTTGCGAGTTGCTATTCCGGAGAATACCCAACATGAGCGGAGAATCCTCAGTTCGGGCTAGCGACATCGCAGGTGCGGTTATTCGCCCGTGGCCAGAAACTGAGACTCAGGACTCCTTCGAGTATCACACTTCCGTGCCTCTCTCGGAGATCCTCCGCGAAGCGATCGCGACATTTCGGGCTCACAAGATGCGGACATTCCTCACCATGTTCGGCATCATCTGGGGCATCTCCTCGGTGATTCTGCTAGTAGGTCTTGGGCGTGGATTCGTGGTCGACCAGAAAAAACACATGGAGACGCTCGGCAAAGATCTCGTCATTGTCTGGGGCGGGCGCACGAGCGCGCAGGCTGGCGGACTCGCCGCCGGCCGCGAGATTCGGCTGAACGTCGAGGACGCGGAATTGATTCGCGATGAATGCTACCTGATCAAGAACGTCAGCCCGGAACTGCGGCGGGAGATTCCGGAAGTGAGCCAATTCAATTCGGCTAGCCGCGGAGTCGTGGGTATGTGGCCCTCGTACCAGGAATTCCGTTCTCTAAAGCTGTCCGAAGGGCGCCTGATCACCGATGATGACGAACAGCAGGGCCGGCGCGTGCTTTTGCTCGGCTCAAAAGCTTACCGGCAACTGTTTCCCGGTCAACCGGCAATCGGAGCCACCGTACTCGTCGCGAGCATGCCTTATACGGTTGTGGGAGTGCTGGAAGAAAAGAAACAGAATTCGAATTACAGCGGTCCCGATAATGATTATCTATTCGGGCCGTATTCGGCGGTGTCGCGGGACTTCCCTCCTCCAGACAAGCCGGGCGCCGGCATCACCCGGGGTTATCTGGACGACATCGTTTTTCAGGTGATTGATCCGGAAGAGCATGAAAAAGCGGTGATGCAGGTGCGGAGGACGATCGCGCGTGTGCGGCATTTCGATCCGCTCGACAAAGACGCGCTCTTCATTTGGGACACCATGGACGGCGCCAAAGAGTTGGCGAAAATCTTCGGGGTGGTCACAATTTTCTTCGGCTGCGTTGCCATTGTGACACTTTGTCTGGGCGGCATCGGTGTGATGAACATCATGCTCGTCTCGGTCACCGAGCGCACCCGCGAAATTGGCACGCGCAAGGCGATTGGAGCCACGAAACGCGACATTCTGCGCCAGTTCTTCGCCGAATCCGCCATGCTGACGCTCGTCAGCGGAATTATCGGCCTCTCCTTTGGATTGGGTATTTGTATCGCGATGTCGACGCTGCCATTGCCTGATTTCGTTCCGCACCCCATCGTTTCGCCGATTTCAATTATTGCTTCGATTCTCACGCTTTCGTTGATTACCGTGACGGCGGGCATGTATCCGGCGCGCCGCGCTGCCGAAATGACACCTGTGGAGTCGCTACGCTATGAATAAGAATCAGAGTCTCCGCTCAATTCCGCTTTCCGCGCGGCTTTCGCTTTTGGCCGCAGTGGCTGCGCTGTTAACTACAACCGCGTTTGCATCTACACCGCAGGGAACCTTCGACCGCACCTTGCAAGTGAACGGCCCTGTGGACCTCGAAGTTCTCACTCGCTCTGGTGACGTGACGATTCGCGCCGGCGGCTCGGGATCGGTACAAATCCACGGGAAAATCTTTGTCGGCGATCATTGGCTCTTCGGTGACCGGCAAGCCGACGTGCACGGCATCGAGCAGAATCCCCCCATTCGCCAGGAAGGCAACAGCATTCACATCGATTATGTGAACGCGCGAAATATTTCCATCGACTATGAAATCACAGTGCCCGCCGATACGACCATTCGCACGCATAGCGGGTCCGGCGATCAGATCATTGAGGGCACGCACGGCAACGCCGAAGTCGAGACCGGTTCGGGCGATGTAAAGATGAGAAGTGTCAGCGGACAGATGCAATTGCAGACTGGTTCGGGCGACGTTCGCGCTCACGAGATTTCCGGTTCCGTCAAGGGTGGCACCGGCAGCGGCGATATCGAATTGGAGGAAAACGGACCCGGCGACATTGATCTTCATACCGGTTCGGGCGACATCACCGTCCGTGGAGTTCATGGCGCATTTCACGGCGAAGCCGGAAGCGGCGATATCACCGTCCAAGGTTCCCAGACCGGATCGTGGGAAGTCCGCACTGGGTCCGGCAACGTGCGGGTGACACTGCCGAGCAATGCCGGATTTGACGCAGACATTTCCACCAGTTCCGGATCGCTCGACGTCGAACCTCCGATCGAAATGACCGTTCAAGGACACATTGGAGAATCGCACAAGCGTGTGCAAGGCAAAGCCCGCGGCGGTGGCCCAACGCTAAGCGTGCACACCGGATCGGGAGATATTCATATTCAGTAATTTTGATTTCACCACGGAGGCACAGAGACACGGAGAAAATCACAAAAAGGAAAACGCGAGTTGCGGAATGTAGATCAGCGGTTTCTGGAATTGTTTTGGAGTTTCTCCGAGACTCGTGCCCCCGTGGTGAAAAAAACGCCTATGTTTTTGAAAGAGCTTATTTCGCAAGGCTGGCAGGCGCTGCTACGCGACCGCATGCGGTCGGCGTTGACCATGCTCGGCATCGTGTGGGGCTTGGCCTCGGTCGTGCTGCTGCTGGCCTATGGCCAGGGACTCGGGGGCGCGGTGCTCAACGCCTTCTTGAACATGGGAAACAACGTGATCGTGCTCTGGCCGGGACAGACCAGCATGCAGGCCGGCGGGCAACGCGCGGGAAGAGCGATCAAATACGAACTCGAAGACGTAGAAGCGATTCGCGATGAAGTGCCGATTGTGCGCGCCGTCAGCGGCGAGATCGACCGCGACTTCGGATTCAAGCGCGGCACTCGCATCGTCTCCATTATGACCCGTGGGGTCGATTTGCCCTACGGCCAAATGCGGAAACTGACTCTTGACGACGGCCGCTATTTCGATGAGAGCGACTTCTCCGATCACCGCCGCGTGGTGATTCTCGGATATGCGGCCGCGAAGAAAGTTTTTCAAGGCGCGCCGGGGGTCGGCCAGCATATCGAAATCGGCGGACTCGATTTCGAAGTTATCGGAACCATGCGCAACAAAATTCAGGATTCGATGTATCAGGGCCCGGACAACGAAGATGCCTTCATTCCGTTCGCCCTGATGCGCGATCTGAAAAATCTCCGCGATCCCGATGAGATCATTTTCCAGCCATTGACGGCGCAGCTAAACAAAAAATCACTTATGGCGGTGCGGGAGGTGCTGGGGCGACGGCACCATTTCGATCCCAGAGATGACAAGGCTACGCCGGAGTGGGACACGATTGAAAGCCGCGACATGATCAACGCGTTTTCCTATGGTTTGCAGGCAGTGTTGGGCCTGATTGGCATCTGCACCCTGGCCGTGGGCGGCATCGGCGTGATGAATATCATGCTGGTGTCGGTGACGGAGCGCACGCGCGAAATCGGATTGCGCAAGGCCATCGGCGCTCGGCCACGACACATTCTGATTCAATTCCTGCTCGAAGCCCTGGTTCTGACGTTCGTTGGCGGTGTGATTGGCATGGCCGTCGCGGAATTCTTCACCTGGGTCATCCCTCCCATGCCGCTCTATAACGAGTTTTATAAGACCACCAACAATGAAGGCGCGATTTTTTTGCATGCCTCCATGGGCGTGATGATCGCTTCGTTCACAATTTTGGCGATGGTGGGAATCGTCTCCGGCTTCTTCCCTGCCCTGAAAGCTGCGCGGTTGAACCCGATCGAAGCGCTAAGGTACGAGTAGCGGCAGTCTGAGATTGAGGTCCGCATCTATTCCCACTCAATCGTACCGGGGGGCTTGGACGTAATGTCATAAACGACTCGGTTGATGCCTTTCACTTCATTCACGATTCGTGTCGAGATCAGCTTCAGCACGTCGTACGGAAGCTGCACCCAGTCGGCAGTCATGCCGTCTTCCGAAGTCACGGCGCGGATCGCACACGTATAGGCATAAGTGCGCTGATCGCCCATCACTCCAACCGACATGACCGGGAGCAGAACCGCAAAGGACTGCCAAACTTTCGAGTACAGCCCGGCTTCCTTGATTTCGCTGACGACGATGTCGTCGCACTCGCGCAAGAGGGCCAGCCGTTCGCGCGTGACCTCGCCGAGAATGCGAACGGCCAGCCCTGGCCCTGGGAACGGCTGCCGTTGCAGAATTTCTTCCGTCACTCCCAGATCGCGTCCAATCCTGCGGACTTCATCTTTGAACAGATCCTTGAGAGGCTCAATCAGATTGAGCTTCATTTTTTCGGGCAGGCCGCCGACATTGTGATGCGACTTGATCACCTGCGACGGTCCACGCACCGAGCGCGACTCGATCACGTCCGGATAAAGAGTTCCCTGCACCAGCCACTTGACCTTGCCTTCGCTTTTTTCGATGCGGCGAGCTTCGCGCTCGAAAACCTTGATGAACTCGTTGCCAATGATTTTGCGCTTCCGTTCCGGATCGCTGACGCCGGCAAGCTTCCCTAGGAACCGGTCGGCAGCATCAACCGCATCGAGATGCAGCCCTAGCTTATCGCGAAGACTTTTCTGCACTTTTTCGAATTCATTCTTGCGCAGCACACCGTTATTTACGAAGATGCACGTCAGACGCGATTTGCCCTTCTCATCGCGCAGCGCACGATCGACCAACACGGCTGCCACCGAGGAATCTACGCCTCCAGAAAGCGCGCAGATCGCGCGTCCGGTACCGACTTGCTGCTTGATTTGTGCGATCGTCGTGTCGATAAAACGTTGCGCCGTCCACGTCGGCTTCGCTCCGCAAATGCCAAAAACGAAATTCCTCAGAATCTGCGTACCCTGCGGCGTGTGATGCACTTCGGGATGAAACTGCACCGCATACCACTTCTTCGCGACGTTCTGAATTCCGGCCACCGCATAGTGCGTCTTCGCCATCAACTCGAAACCGGGTGGCAGTTCCAAAGCTTCGTCGCCGTGCGACATCCAGACGGCGAGTCTTTTGGCCAGTCCCTGGAACAGAACAGAGTCCGAAACAATGTCGATCTCCGCATGCCCGTACTCGCGCTTTTCCGCCGGACGAACCTTGCCGCCGAGCGTGTGCACCATAAATTGCAGCCCATAGCAGATGCCAAGCACCGGTAGCCCCAGATCGAATACGTGCACATCGGCGGGCGGCGCATCTTTGTCGTAAACGGACCACGGCGCGCCAGAGAGCACTATGCCAGCCGGGCGACAGCTCTTGATCTCTTCAAGTGAAGCAGTACACGGCAGCACGACTGAAAAAACGTTCTGCTCGCGAATGCGGCGCGCGATCAGCTGAGTGTATTGCGCGCCGAAATCAAGAATCACGATCGACTGGTCGATAAAAGATTGATGGGTGGAAGACAGCCTGAGGGAAGATTGTTTTTTCCGCGTCGAGTTCGCCACGCATGAGTTTCTCAGATTCAACAAGGGAGTGTAAAGATAACAAGTTGATGCCGATTGCGCCGGAGTGCGCGGCACGGTTCACGCTTCTGGTCGACATTGGGGAGGTCGCTGAGAATCAACTCATTACGGTCCACGGTCGCTTCAGTCTCGGCGATCGGCGGCGAACCGGACATTCTCCCCGGCGGAGTCGGCTCGAGTTCTCCTGGTCCCGGCAAAGCTTCCAGATCGGGCATTTCCGTGATGCAAACATATCCGGCGATGCGAACGATCCGAATCCAGTCGGCAATAGCAAAATAGGTAATCGTAACGACAAAAATTGCGATCGCGATGATTCGCCACGGTATTGTTCCAACCAGCGCGAGAGGCATTAGGGCGATCCCGCTCGCGACGACAAATGCAGCCATGTGGAGTAAAGCGGTCCAGAAGCTGACGCCGAAAACGGCAGTCCCGCGATCGCGGCAGAGATCGACTGCGGCAGATATCGCTCCTAAGGCATCTCCACCACCGCGCACCTCAAACACCGCAGCCAAAGACAAAAACCAATTCAATACACACCAAACGACCGCAACACAAATTGCGACGAAAAAGAAAATTAGAAAGGCTGCCCCCGGATTCGGTTCGGCATCAGGCGATGCCAAGCCTGCCAGAACTCCTCCGCCCACAACCCCGGAAATTGCGGCCACCGCGATCACGAGACGAAGAAAATTCAGGCGAAACAGCGAACGGAACATGGAACCAGAGCTTCGCACTTCATGCCGCTCGCAATCTGCGAGAGTTCGTTGCTGGCGAAAATACTCCAGCAAGCTAGCCACGGTTGCCATTCGGCCGAAAGATGCTGCAATCATCCAAAGCAGTGCCAGGGCAAGCGCTGCCAGCAGACCCGCCGCGACACCCCGATTCCAGCTTCCACGGAAAATATGGGCCAGAGCGCGAGCGATGAGGATCGGCTGTTTGGTCTGAAGAAAGAGAGCCTCGCCGGATGTCACTGGCAGAGTAGAGAGATATTCATAGAGGCCGAAGAAGAAGAGCAGAATCGCAGCTGCGCCCACGCTCCAGCGCCAGATTATTTCCGCGAGCGATATCGCAGGTCGGCGAAGGGAAGCGCGAAAGCCCTCGAGCATCGGCGAAATAGCGGCCACGCCATGAGGATAACGCATTCTGAGCACCGCCTGGCATTCCATTGCTCTGAACAAAAACTGCTTTATACAGTTTCAGACTTAACTTCAATTGGTGACCGATTCCGTTAAACAACTTTACAAATGTCGTTCTACGATGCATCGAGCAACGTGGACTCCGAGAACACGCATCCATGTGATCGGAGAGTAAATAATTAGTTTAAGGGAGTAACTTTTATGCGAATTGCAAGATTTTCTGCGCTTTTGTGCGCATTTGCGCTTGCTTTGTCGGCCGGAGCGTTCGCCAAAGTCAAGAATGAAGGATCTTTCGATCTGGCGCAGCCAGCAACCATCGGGTCAACCCAGCTTCAGCCTGGTCATTACAAAGTCGAGTGGACGGGTGCAAGCGGGATCGTAAGCGTCGATGTCGTGCAGCACGGCAAGACTCTCGCCACGGCAAAAGGGACACTCAAAGAGCTCGCCAGCAAAGCTCCTTATAACGCTGTCACCCTAAAACCGAGCTCCAACCATAGCAACCGCATTGAGGAAATAGAATTCAACAACCGCAAGGATGCGTTGGTCCTATCCGGAACACGGGCCAGCTAAGAGCGAATCAACCAGGTGAAGCGAACAAAAAGAGCGGGCCCAGAAAGCCCGCTTTTGCACTCGCTATGAACTCTAGCTACTTCACGACCAGATTCACCATCTTGCCGGCAACGTAGATTTTCTTCATGATCTGTTTCCCGGTGATCGCCGCTTGCACTTTTTCATCGGCAAGCGCACCTTCGAGAACATATTCCTCGGTTACATCTACGGGCACGACAATACGACTGCGCAGCTTGCCATTAATCTGCACAGGAATCTCGATTTCTTCTTCCTTGGCCAGTGCCGCGTCGTATTTCGGCCAGGGTGCAGTCAGCAAAGTTGAGCTCTCGCCCAGCCTCTCCCAAAGTTCGTGAGCCAGATAGGGAGCGAACGGCGCCAGCAACAAGACTACGTTTTTCTGCACCTCTCTCAGGAACGGTTTAGGAATCGAATTCTTTGCGATCGCCTCTTCGGCGGCGTAGAGCTCGTTCACCAACTCCATGATCGCCGAAATGCACGTGTTGAAGTGCCATCGACCCTGGAAATCATCGCTCACGCGTTTGATCGTCTGATGCATCTTGCGCTCGATGGCGCGCGCTTCGGGCGAAAGCCCTTCGCGCCTTAACTTCTCAATTGCCTCCTCGATCTTTCTTTCTGAGTCGCTTGGCGGAACAGGATTTCGCACGAAAAACCTGTACACACGTCCCAAAAACCGCTGAATCCCTTCGATCCCAGAATCCTGCCAGTCGAGGTCGCGATCCGGGGGCGCGGCGAACAAGCTGTAAAGCCGCGCAGCATCGGCCCCGTAGCGTGCGACCATGTCATCCGGCGAAACGATATTGCCGAGGCTCTTGGACATCTTCGCGCCGTCTTTAATTACCATCCCCTGCGTGAACAGCCGCTCGACAGGTTCGTTGTTTCGGATCATGCCAAGATCGCGCATGAATTTCGTCCAAAAGCGCGAATAGATCAAATGCAAAATGGCGTGCTCGACGCCGCCGATGTACTGATCGATCGGGAACCAGTAATCGGCGATCTTGCCATCGAATGGTGCACGCTGGTTGTGCGCGTCGGTGTAGCGATAGAAGTACCACGACGAATCGACAAACGTATCCATGGTGTCGGTTTCGCGGCGCGCCGGGCCTCCGCACTTTGGACACGTGACCTTTGCGAATTCCGGCACGCGAGAAAGCGGCGAACCACCGGTCAGCGTGATTTCAACCTTCTCCGGCAAAATCACCGGCAAATCCTTCTCGAGCACAGGAACGATGCCGTCCTTCTCGCAATAGAGCATGGGAATCGGGGTGCCCCAGTAACGCTGACGCGAGATGCCCCAGTCTTTCAACCGGTACGTAACCGTTGCCTTGCCGATTCCCTTCTGTTCGGCATAGGCGGCCATCTTCCTGATCGCGTCGGCGCAACTCATCCCGCTGTAGATACCGGAGTTGATCACCATCCCGTCATGCGCGGTAAAGGGCAACGGCGGCTCAGTCATGGTCTCTTCCGGATCATTTGAGATCGGAAGAATGACCAGCCTGATTTCGAGGTCGTACTTTTTTGCGAACTCGTAATCCCGCTCATCGTGCGCGGGCACGCTCATGATCGCGCCCGTGCCGTAATCCATGAGAATGTAATTGGCGATCCACACCGGAATCCGTTCGTTGTTGAACGGATTAATGGCGTAGCGGCCCGTTGGCACTCCGTGCTTCTCGATCTCTCCGACGTCGCCCGCTTCTTTGGCTTTGCGCTGTTCCGCAATGAGTTGATCGACTTTCACGCGCAGGTCGCGATTCCCTGCCGACAGGTCGGCGACAATGGGATGCTCGGGCGCAAGCTGGATCGAAGTTGCGCCGAAGATCGTATCGATACGCGTCGTGAATACGCTGATCGTCGATCCCGCCGGTCCGAAGCCGCGATGCTCGGGGCCGTAGTCGAGTTTGAAATCGACGAGCGCGCCTTCGCTGCGGCCGATCCAATTGCGTTGCATGGTGCGCACTTTTTCCGGCCATCCACCAAGCTTGTCGAGATCGCGCAACAATTCTTCCGTGTAATTCGTGATGCGCAGGAACCACTGCTCCAGTTCCCGCTGCTCGACCGGAGTATCTTCATGACGCCAGCAGCATCCGTTGGGCAAAACCTGTTCGTTCGCCAGCACAGTGCAACATTTCGGACACCAGTTAACCTTGCTCTTTTTGCGGTACGCCAAGCCACGCTCGTAGAGCTTCAAAAAAAACCACTGATTCCAGCGGTAGTATTCG
>Ga0335072_10017804_pt1 | contig 10038 bp, 10 predicted proteins | sample Lox_Sample_21_FD_206725 | JGI IMG/M metagenome (GOLD analysis project Ga0335072, IMG submission 206725) | Soil microbial communities from Loxahatchee National Wildlife Refuge, Florida, United States - Lox_Sample_2.1 | ecosystem: Environmental > Terrestrial > Soil > Wetlands | place: USA...
GGGAGGTGGCGAGTATGCGAAGCATCACGCGACTGCTATTCGGTCCCGAGGGGGACAGGATCGCCGACCTGTTCGCGCCGGGCGAGCACGACGAACACGGCATGGCCGAGCGAGTCAGGCAAGCCGGAGAGTGGTGCCAGACGACGCCAGGCAGGTCTCGTATCCACCGTCGGCCTCGCCATAGCCAGCCAACTCTCAGCCTGCGCCGCGGCCGCGGCTAACCGATCGCCGACGGCCGCGTTCGGCGGCGGCTACGGGGAGACGGTGCCGGCCGCCAGGGCGACGGCGACGCCGACCGCGGCGGCCCCGAGCAGGGTGAGCACGACCCCGCGGCGCAGCGGGAACAGCAGCACCAGGGCGCCTGCCAGCACGAGGAACTGCCAGGGATGGCTGAGCGTCCTGGTGAGCGTGATCGCCGACCCGAAGATGGCGCCGATCGCGGCGGGGCCGGCGCCGTTCAGGAAGGCGCGCGCCCGCTGGTCGCCCCGGATCCGGTCGAAGTGGCGCCCGCCAAGCAGGACGAACGCGAACGACGGCGCGAAGGCCACGGCGGAGGCGAGCAGCGCGCCGCCGATCCCGGCGGCGGCGTAGCCGACCACGGCGACGGTCTGCACGACCGGCCCCGGCGTGACCTGGCCGAGCGCCACCGCGTTGAGGAACTGCGCCCCGGTCATCCAGTGGTAGTGGGAAACGGCGTCGGTTTGCATGAGCGGGATGATCACGAAGCCGCCGCCGAAGGACAGGCCCCCGACCTTGAACGCCTCCCACGCGACGCTGGCCAGCACCGCGCCGCCGGTCAGCCAGGTGAGCGCGAGCGGAGCGGCGGCAAGCCCGCGCAGCTTTTCGGCGGGGCCGGGCGCGTCCTCGCCGCTGCTGCCCCTGAAGTCACCGCGCCGCCAGCGGATTGCGAGCTCCGCCGCGCCGCAGCCGAGCAGCACGATCACGAGCCACTCTCCGACGGTGGCCGCAGACGCGAGGCCGGCCGCCAGGTAGAGCAGCCATCGCCGGGTGGCGCCGCGGTTCCGCCAGCTCGGGGCCACTAGCGCAGCGCCGGCGCTGACCGCGACCGCGGGCACCGCGCCGCCCGCGCCCGCCCCGGCGCCGAGCACCGCCAGCGGCGGTGATGACGCCACGAAGAGCACAGACAGCGCCAGGATGACGATCAGCCCGGGGACGATGAACGCGGCGCCGCCCACGAGGGCGCCGAGCCGGCCGCGGATCCGCCAGGCGCAGAAGATCGTGAGCTGAGTGGACGCGGGTCCCGGCAGCAGGTTGCAGACGGCGACCGCGTCCTCGAACTCGCGCGCGTCCAGCCAGCCGCGGCGCTCCACGACCAGCTGCCGCAGCAGCCGGATGTGCGAGGGCGGCCCGCCGAACCCGATGCACCCGAGCCGCCCCCACTGCCGCAGCACCGTCCACAGTGACACGGGCGCAGGGTCGGCCGCGGTGGTCATCCGGCTTCCGCCAGCACGGGCAGCAGGAAGCGGATACGCGTGCTCAGCTCGGTGGCGAGGCGGTCGAATCTGGCGTACGCGGCGCTCGGGGTGTCCGCGCCCGCGGCAGGGTCGGGCAGGCTCCAGTGCACGCGCCGCGGCGCCCCCGCGAACGGCGGGCACGCCTCGCGGGCCTTGTCGCACAGGCTGATCACGTAGTCGAACGGCTCGCTGGCGACGGCGGCCACGTGCACGGGCCGGTGACCGCCGATGTCGATGCGGTAGCGGTCGCGCAGCACGGCGGCCGCCGCCGGGTGCAGCGGCCGCGGCCGTGTGCCGGCGCTCGCCGCGCGCGCCCAGCGTCCGGCGTTGTGCCGCAGCAGCGCCGCGGCCATCGGCGAGCGGCCGCTGTTGCCCGTGCACACGAACAGCACCCGGCGCGGCTGGTGCCCGATGCCGCCGGCCGCCGGGGCGGTCCCCGCGGACGCGAGCCCCGGGTGCAGCGCCGCCCCGGCCTCGGCCAGCGCGTGCGCGCAGCCGGCGAGGTCGAGGCTATAGTAGGTGTCGCGGCCGTCGAAGCTGCTGCGGCGCGCGGTCACCAGCCCGCCGGAACGCAGCCGGCGCAGGTGGTAGGAGACGAGATTCTGCGCTTCACTGGTCGCGGCCACCAGCTCCCTGACCCGCAGGTCACCGCCGGCGAGCTCGCGCAGGAGCCGCCATCGCACCGGGTCGGCGATCAGCCGGAGCGGAGGCGGGACAGCATCGCCTGTCACGGCCATGGCCGCATAATACATCAATCTATATTGATTAATCCTGGATGTGAGAGCATGAACCGCATGGACGTTGACGTTCTGGTCGAGGTTCCGATGGGATCGCGGAACAAGTACGAGATGGACCCGAAGAGCGGGCGCATCCGGCTGGACCGCATGCTGTTCACCTCGACGCGTTACCCCTTGGACTACGGGTTCATCACCGGCACGCTGGCCGAGGACGGGGAGCCGCTGGACGCGCTGGTCTGGCTGGAGGAGCCGACGTTCCCCGGCTGCCTGGTGACGGTCCGCCCTATCGCGGTGTTCTGGATGCTCGACGAGGGCAAGCCAGACGCCAAGGTGCTGACCGTGGGCTCGAATGACCTGCGGATGGATGGCATCCAGGACCTGGAGGACGTGCCGGCGCACATGACGGCCGAAATCGGCCACTTCTTCAACATCTACAAGGAACTGGAGCCGGGCAAGTCCACCGACGTCCGCGGCTGGCAGAACCGCGAGGCCGCCGAACAGGAGATCACTGACGCGCAGCAGCGCCTGACGGCTGAAGCGTCATAAGCCCTGGCCGGAGTACCGGAGCGCGACGACGCCGTTGCCATGGGTCCGGGACTCCAGCAACGTGAGCGGCACCTGGCCGCCGCCGTCCTCGAACTGGTGCCGGCCCGCGCCTGCGAGGACCGGGTGGACGAATAAGGTCAGCTCGTCGAGCAGTCCCGCCTGGAGCAGGAACCTGACCAGGGTGCCGCTGGCCCTGACGGTGATGGCCTCGCCGGGCTGCTGCTCAGCGTGCGGCGGCACCCGCTGCCACGAGGCCGCAGGGCTTACGTCTGTCCTGGTAAGGACTGAAGATCGTACGTCGCCTCGATCGTGAAGCGGCGGCGTGTTGGGGTATTGGCACATACCGATAGAGAGGGCCCGTCGGCATGAGGCTGAGCAGGCTACGGCGGAAGCAGGGGACTCGCGGACTCCCCGGCTGCCGCCTGAGGCGGGTCACCGGCCCTAGCTGGCCCGCGCGGGGCATCCCGCCCTCGTGGCGGACGATCGGTGCTCACCCCCAGCGGAGGATGACAGCGCCCCGTTCAGGTGGGCAGACTGCAGGCGGTGCGGGGCGGCTGGAAGGCAGGCCGAGATGAGCGAGTTCGATGAGCTGGTCGCGACCCCGGGTGTCTTCATGGCGGACCGGTTCGGCGCGGACGGGCGTGTCGCGGAGCACAAGATCACAGGCCTATACATCGAAAACCCGGCGCTGACCGGGATCGCGCAGTGGTTCTGCGCCGCGGTCACCACAATGTTCGGCTCGATGGCATACGCAGCCGACACTCTGACCTGGAGCGATTTCAACAAGGCCAGCTGGCTGCCCGTACAGAGCTGGACCTATTCGGGCGGCGATTACGTGATCGCCGTGGTCGGCGACCGGCTCCTGATCGCCGAACGCGCCAAACCCGGAAGCCTGGACGGCCTGAGCCAGCTCTTGCGCGCCGGTCAGCCGTAACTACCGGTTCAGGCTGAGGTAGTAAGCGAGGATGACCATGGCCAGTGCAACCGGACGGGAAACGCGGCCCGCTCATCGGGGGAAGGCTACAAGCTGGCTGGGAAAGGTGTTCGAGCTCAACCCGGCCGGGCTCAACTGGCCGCGAGCGGTGATGATCCTGGACGTCGCGCTGGTGCCGCTGGTCTTGTTCTGGGCGATCGGGCACGAAGAATACCTGCTCAGCGCCCTGTTCGGCCTGCTGTTCACCGCGCTGGCCGACCCGGGAGGCGGCTACGGGCACCGCGCGTCGCACATCGCCGTCTGGGCGCTGATCGGCACAGGGCTGACCGCGCTGGGGTTTGGCATCGGCGCCGGCGCCTGGGGCTGGGTGGTGCTAGCGGCCTTCGCGGTCACATTGCTGGCCGGGCTGGCAGTCACGTTCGGGGTACATAGGTTCATTGCGGCCCTGCTCCTCAACATCTGGTTCATCATCGCCCTCGGGCTCGCGTTCAGCCTTCATCAGCACGCCCGCATCACCAGCTACACCTGGGCTCAGGTGCTCGCCTGGGCCGGGGGAGCGGCGCTGTGGCTCGCGGTGACCTTCGCTGCCTGGCTAATCCGCGGGCGCCAGGACCGGCCCCCGACGGCCGCGGAGCTGCCCGGTGATACCTCACGGCGGAAGCTGACCCCGCCGCTGATCATGTTTGCGCTGCTCCGCGCCATCGCCATCGCCGGTGCCGTCGCGCTCGCGTTCGGACTGAACCTGTCGCACGGCGTCTGGCTGCCGATCGCGACCATCGTCGCGATGAAGGCGAGCCTGGACCAGACCACCATCGCCGCCGCGCAGCGCGTGGCCGGTGCGCTGATCGGCGCCGCCGCCGCTGCCCTGCTGCTGCTGATACCCGCCAGTGAACACGGACTGCGGCTGTTCGCGGTCGACCGCGGACTGGAGGTGATTGCGCTCGTCCTGCTGGTGCACGGGGCGGGAATCCGCTTCTGGAACTACGCGCTGTACTGCGGGGCCATCGCCGCGGGAGTGCTGACCCTGCTCGACCTTCCGCAGCCCTCCAACTATGCCGCCGAGGGCGACCGGGTGCTGTGGACATTGTGCGGCACCGGAATCGGTGTGCTCGTCATGTTCCTCGCCGGCCTGCTCGCCAAGCGCACCGCCAAAGCGCCGCCACAACCAGCCCCACAACCGGGCTGAACCTGGTCCGCCAGCGTCCGCGATCTACGGCTCTGAAGGCCATTCAGCGCGCGGTCCGTAAAACCGCCGGCTCTCCGGCCAGGGTGCCCGCTGCGACGAGAACCCCACTGCCGCAGATTGCAGAAGACAGTCGCCTCGATCGTGAGACGGCGTGTGCGGGCATTGGCACGTACCAATAGAGCGGGTCGATTGCGCCATCGACAGGCTGGCCGGCGAGCGGATTGCTGTCCGCGGCCTGATAACAGCAAGAAACGCTCCGTGCGCGACGATGATGGGCCGTTGTGCACCCTCTGGTGTGCCTAACGGCCCATCATCATCAGGATCCCGCGCGGCACCACTGATAACAGCAAGAAGCGGGCCGACGGCCGCATCGTGCGGAGGCATCGCGGCCCTGTCGGTGTAGTTCCGGGGCATATGGCCCCGGAACTACACCGATAAGCGGTTAAAGCGAGGTCAGCCGGTTTCGCGAAGGCGGCGCGCGGCCTCGGCGGCAGCGGACATCTTGCTGATCGCGAGGGAGCGCGGCACCCGGCGCAGCCCGCAGTCGGTGGAGATCTCCAGCCGCTCAGGGTCGCGGTACTCCAGGCATGCGCGCACCCGCTCGATGATGTCGTCCGGTGTCTCGGAGTAGTGCGTCTTGATGTCGATGAGCCCGGCGGACAGGATGCGATCCCGGTCCCAGCCGCCGACCAGGTCGATCTCGGCCATCTCGCGGGCGCCGAACTCCAGGCTGAACCCCTGCACGTGGGCGTCGAGCAGCGCGGGGAACAGCCACCGGTAGGTCCGCTTCGCGTAGGGCAGGCGGCGGAACGAGCCGAAACAGATGTGCACGATGAACGTGCACCCTGTGATGCCGTCGACGACGGCGTTGATGGTCTCCACCAGGTTCTGCGGCGTGCGGTCCTCGGCGGCGTGCGACGGGGTCAGCGGCTCCTCGATCTGGATGCAGTCACAGCCGGCCGCGACGAGCTTTTCGATGTCGGCGCGGATGGCGGGAACCAGCGCGTCGGCGCACTCGCGGCGGGTGCGGTACGTAGGGCTGAAGTCGAGCTCGGTCGTGATGCCGTACGGGCCGGGCATGCCGATCTTCGGACGGCGGTCCGTCCGTGCCCGGAGGAACTCATACTCAGCGGTGTAGTCCCAGATCGACTCGACCTGGTCGAGCGGCTCGATCACCTCGTAGACCGGGAGCATGTCCCAGCCGATCGCACCGAGCTTGCGCGGCGAGGGCTTGAGCGCCAGGCCGGCCATCTTCCCTGTGATGCCCTCGATCCAGCCGCCCCGGCGGTGCTCCCCGTCGGTGAGCATGTCCAGGCCCGCCGCCTCCTGGTCGTGGATGGCCAGCTCGCAATAGTCGTCGAGCAGCTCCTGGCGGTCGGCGGGGCCGAAGCGGCCCTCCCGCTGGGCGTCCGCGAGGATGTCGAACCAGCCGGGCCGCGCCCAGCCGCCGGTGGTCGTGACCGGCAGTGCCGCCGGGTACTGGTAGTCAGTCATGGCTGCGCCTCTCCCAGGCCCTTCAGTGCGGTGATCAGCTCGGCATGGATCGCGCCGTTGCTCGCGACGACGTCGGCGCGGTCCGCCGTCACATGCGGGCGCCCGTCGAACGACGTCAGCCTGCCGCCGGCCTCCTGGACGATCAGCTGGCCGGCGGCGATGTCCCAGGCGTCCATCGCGTACTCGCAGTAGGCGTCGAGCCGGCCCGCCGCGATCGCGCACAGCGTCAGCGCGGGCGAGCCGAGGGAGCGCACCCCGCCGGCCACCCGCATCAGCCGCTCCGCCAGGGCCGCGTACGCGCGGATCTCGCCCTCGTCGACCGACTGGGCCTGCGCGACGACCAGCGCCCGGTCCAGCCGGGTCACGGCCGAGACGCGCAGCGGCTGCCCGTTTACGCTCGCCCCGGCGCCAACGGCCGCCGCGAACATCTCGTCACGGACCGGATCGTAGACCGCGCCGGCCACCGTGCGGCCGTGGTAGCGCCGCGCCACCGAGACGCAGAAGAACGGCAGCCCGTGCGCGTAGTTCGTGGTGCCGTCCAGCGGGTCGACGTACCAAATGCTGTCGGCGGCGGGGTTTCCCGCCGTGCCCTCCTCGCCGTCGATGGCGTCCTCGGGGTAAGCGGCGAGGATCGTATCGGTGACCGCCTGCTGGGATTCCCTGTCCGCGACCGTCACCAGGTTCGCGCGGTCGTCCTTGTAGGCGACCTGCAGGTCGCTGGCGTGCCAGCGGGCGAGCAGCACGGCGCCGCCGGCCCGCGCGGCCGCGGCCGCGACGTCCGACGCTGGCGTCGGGGGCAGGCCGTGCGCCGGCGTGGCCGCGCCGTCCCGCGGGGGCAGCGGACTCACGCGCCGGGCACCCGGAAGACGTTGCGCAGCGCGTACCGCACGGGATCGAACCCGGCCGCGGGCTCGGCGGCTCCCGCGTCCTGAGGCCCGGCGGTCCAGGTCGTTTCCGGCCGGTGCTGCAGGATGAAAACGCTGTCGGGGAACGGGAGGCCGCGGGCTATCGCCCACTCGACGTCCTGCGGCGCGCCCCCGTCGGCGGCCTCGATGCGCGTGGCCTGCCGGGCGAGGTAGCGCACCTCGTCGTCGGTCAGGCACGCCCGCGCGGCACGGTCGGCGGCGGCCGGCTCGAGCACGACCCGGCCGGCCGCGGGGCGGAAGACCGACCAGACGCGCTTGTCGCCGGTCCGGCGGGTCACGATGTCGCCGGTGCCGCGGTCGACGGTCCAGTGGTCGGGGGAGACCTGCCCGGACACGACTGACTCGCCGTACCCCCAGTTGGCCTCCACGACCAGCGTGTTCCTGTCGCCGGTGACCGGGTCGAGGGTGAACGCCACGCCCGCCGACCGTACGTCCACCAGCTCAAGGACCCCGACCGCCAGGTCGAGGGCGTGCGGCCGGGCCCTCGCGCCGTCGGGGGCGAGCCGCCGCCGGTACTCCAGCGCGTGCGCCGAGTACCCGCTCGCCCAGCATTTCCTTATGTGGCCGAGCACGTCCGCGATCCCGCTGACGCCGAGGTAGGTCTCGTACTGGCCCGCGAAGCTGGCCCCGGCCCCGTCCTCACTCACCGCGCTTGACCGGACCGCGACCCGCAGCGCCGCGCCAGCGCCAGGGCCAGCGCCAGGGCCAGCGCCAGGGCCAGGGCCAGGGCCAGGGCCAGGGCCAGGGCCAGGGCCAGGGCCAGGGCCAGGGCCAGGGCCAGGGCCAGGGTCAGGGTCAGGGTCGGCGCCAGGGTCAGGGCGGGCGTCGCCACCAGCAGAATCAGCGACGGCGGCACGGGCGCGCCGCTCCAGCCGCTCGTGCGCGGCGGCGACAGCCTCCGCGAGCGCGGCAGGCAACGGATGGCCCTCAACGAGCTCGCGCGCCCGCGCCGAGACCCCGGCCAGCGCACCCGGATCGGCCGCCGTCTGCGCGGGGATCAGGGCGCCGAGCAATCCGTCGAGCTCGGCGCGCGCCGAGGCTGGCAGCCAGTCAGCGAGCGCGTCCGCGGTGACCGCGTACCCGTCGGGAACCCGCCATCCCGCGGCGGCAAGCTCCCCTAGGCGTGCCATTTTCGGCCCCACCCGCGGGGCGTCCGCGGCCCGGATGTCGCCGAGGTCCAGGATCACTGGCCGCTCGCGAGGACCTGCACCGTGCCGGCCCGGCCGTCCACCCGCACCCGGTCGCCGGTCTTGATCGTCTGGGTCGCCAGCGCCGTGCCGACGACGCACGGGATGCCGTACTCGCGGCTGACGATGGCGGCGTGCGTCAGGGAGCCGCCGGTGTCGCACACGCACGCCGCGATGATGCCGAAGACGGGTGTCCACTCCGTGGTCGTGCCACCGCAGACCAGGATGTCGCCAGGCTGGACGAGGTGGATGTCCGCGACCGTGGTGATGACCCGCGCCACTCCCTCGACGACCCCCTTGGCGGCGGGGAAACCCCTGATCTCCGCGATGCCGCCCCGGTCCGCGCCGCCCCGCAGCGCCTCGAGGAACCGCCCGGACAGGCCGAACACCTCGATCATGATCGGGTCGGGCACCGTGTCGGGGATCGTGCCGAGCATGGTCGGCAGCTCCGGGCCACGGCGCTTCCAGTCCTCGAAGTAGGCCCGCCGGTCCGGGATCATCGCGGCCAGGTCCTTCCAAGTCGCGCCCGCCGCGGTGGCGCCGCCCTCCATGAGCCCGTACAGCTCCTCCTTGAACAGGAAGAACATGTCCTCGGGCCGCTCGATCCGCCCGTCGGCGGCGAGCCGCGCCCCGAGTTCCAGGGTGGCGCGGCGCACCGGGATGGCGGCACGCCGGTCGATGAGGTAGTTGTGCTCCTCGTTCCACCAGGCGAAGTTGGCCGCCTGGTTGCTGGCCAGCGCCTCGTTGAAGCGCGCGAGGTTCGCGCCGTTGAGAGAGCGGCGCGCGGCCTCGATCTGCTCGTCGCGCACGGCGATCGCCTGCTGGCGAGCGGCGAAAAAGTCGAACCCGGTCGGCTTGGACAGGAACGCGCCGATCGCGTACAAGGGGGCCGACGGGTCCTCGATCCACGACGGCGTGTCGATCCGGCAGGTCTCCTCGGTCCGCTGGCCGTAGACCTCCAGGAACGCGTCGAACTCGTCCAGCCAGCCAGTGCCGTGCGGCAGCGCCGAGAGCTGAGCGCGCATCGAATCCGGCGAGGCGTGCAGCAGCGGCCCGGTGACCTCGAGCTCCCGCGCCCGGCCGGCCAGCCGCCACAGCTCCTCGTCGGTCTTGCTGTAGAAGGTCTGCTCCCCGGCCAGGAAACCGGAGACGGCCGACCCGGCCAGCCCGATCTCCTCGGCCAGCGCGTAGAACGCCAGGTAGTTGGCGGTCAGGACGTACATCACCTCGAAGTGGATGAACCACGCCCTGCGGTGGAACGCGTAGGCGTCCTTCAAGGAAGTCCACACCGCGGCCGGGTCCATCACGGACAGGTCCAGGTTGTCGAGGTGGTCGTAGGCCGCCTGCAGCTCACCCGCGCGCATGGTCCAGTAGCTGTCGAAGTCGCGCAGGATCGGGGTCACGTACTGGCCGAACCTCGCCGCGCGCGCCTGCACCTGCCACTCGGTGTCCACGTCGATGGTGCCGATGTACACGTGCGTCCCGGCCAGCCGGTTGACCGACCCCCGGGTCGGCGGCACCCCGACGATCTCCGCGCCGAGCTGGGCGCCCCA
>Ga0335072_10017805_pt1 | contig 10038 bp, 10 predicted proteins | sample Lox_Sample_21_FD_206725 | JGI IMG/M metagenome (GOLD analysis project Ga0335072, IMG submission 206725) | Soil microbial communities from Loxahatchee National Wildlife Refuge, Florida, United States - Lox_Sample_2.1 | ecosystem: Environmental > Terrestrial > Soil > Wetlands | place: USA...
ACCGCTAGGGCCACCATCTCCGGCACCCGGCCTGTGAGCAACGTCCAACGATTCTCTGTTTGGCCAAGTCCGCCAGGGTCCGGAGCGGAATCATACGTAGCTGCGGCGTCCACGTCTGTGATCGGGCCGCGCCTGGTAAGACACTGCACACTATATCTCTTACATTGCGGTAATCCCTACCTATCGCAGTACGCGCATTCACTAGCCTTTCCTGGCGTTTTCCGACGGGTGCCAATCCGGCGACTGCCTGCCGCGGTCTGCTGGTGAGCAGGATCGCCCGGTCGCATCGTTCCCTTTCGCTAGCCTTGCTAGTGAGGGCCCGGCTGGCTGGGCCCGGACGGCGTCGAGCCCGGTCTCTACTGGCGCTTTCCTATCTCGGGTTAAGGAGGCGGCAGGTGAGCGACTACCTTGATGCCGCCGGCAGCGGCCCGGCATCCTGGCCCAGATGGCGGTGCTGAGTGGCTGGCGACCGGCTGCAGCGGGTCCTGGCAGCGCTGGCTGATGACAATGGGTCTTGGTCGTCGGTGCGGTTGTGCGCGGCCTGCCCGGCTATCGTCGGTGTGGACGGCGCCGGAGTCATGCTGATGTCGGGTGACATTCGAAGGGGGTCATTGTGTTCCACCGATCAGGTGAGCCACCTGATCGAGGAATTGCAGTACACCCTCGGCGAGGGTCCGTGCGTCGACGCCTATCAGCAGGACAACGTCGTAATCGAGCCCGACCTCGCGGATCCGGTCTCGAGCCGGTGGCCCTTCTTCACCCCGTCAGCGCTGCAGGCGGGAGTCCGGGCGGTCTTCGGATTCCCGATGCGCGTGGGAGCAGTGCGGCTGGGGGCACTCAACTTGTACCGGGCAGTGCGCGGCCCGCTAACTGGCGAGCAGCACGCTGACGCGATGGTCGTAGCGGACGTGACGGCGCGATGGGTGCTGGAGGTTCAGGCTGGAGCGCCGCCAGGCGCGGTGGCCGCGGAACTCGAGGCCAGCGCCGATTTTCATTTCGCGGTGCATAATGCAGCCGGCATCGTCTCGGTGCAGGAGGGCATCAGCGTGACCGATGCCCTCATCCGGCTGCAAGCGTACGCGTTCAGTGCCGATCGCTTGCTTGCGGACGTTGCCAGGGATGTTATCGCCCGCAGGCTCCGGCTCCAATGAACACTGAAGCCCAGCGTGCCGTGGCCGCGGACAGCCTGCGACTAGGATAATAGAGGTGCGTAAGCCCGACCCGGACGACCGCGTGGCCGCCGTCGTCAGGGAGGTGAGCCGAGGATGACCCGGGAATCCGACGTGGTGCAGACGCTCGTCGGCATGGCCGACACTCTGGTTGATGACTACGACGTCGTGGACATGCTGACTGGGCTCGCGGACCGGTGCGTTAGCGTGCTAGGGGTTTCAGCCGCCGGTGTGATGCTGGCCGCCCCCGCCGGCGGCCTGAACCTGGTGGCGTCGTCCAGCGAGGCGATGCGGCTGCTTGAGCTATTTGAGCTGCAGGCCCAGGAAGGGCCATGCTTGGACGCCTTCCGCACCGGTGAGACTGTCGAGCACCAGAATCTGGAGGCCGGGGCCGGCCGCTGGCCGTCGTTTTCTGCCGCGGCGCTGCGGGCCGGTTTCCAGTCGGCGCTTGCTCTGCCGCTTCGGCTGCGGACGGTGACCCTCGGAGCGCTCAATCTGCTTCGTGCGACCCGCGAGCCGATGACTGAGCGGACCTCATCGTCGCGCGAGCCTTCGCGGATATCGCCGCTCTCAGCATTTCCCAGTATCGGGCCAGCATCGATGCGCAGCGCCTGAATGAGCAGCTGTCGGCCGCACTTACCAGCCGCATCGTGATCGAGCAGGCAAAGGGCGTGATCTCAGAACGTGCCGGGGTCGACCTGACCGAGGCTTTTTCTCGGCTGCGCGCCTTTGCGCGCGACTCCAACCTCCGCCTCACCGATGTTGCGCAGGCGGCGATCGACGGCACCCTCGACCCGCGCGCATGGTCCGCGCGATTTCGGCCAACCTGAGTATCGTGCGGGCCACCGCGGAGCGCCGTGTTGCCGGTTGTCGAGGCGCTGCTGGCCTGATGCGCAGGACGTTACTCTGCTGATGCCGGAGCGCGCGGCTTGGTCAACCGACCGGCGCGTTCACGTGCTCTTATTGCGTCCCTGGCGGGAGCTGGCTGACCAGAACCTGTCCTGCGGGCTCGCCCGGCCTGCGGCGGTGCTTGTCGAGCCGGGCGGTGCTGGGCCAGCGGACGCGCGTGGCCCAGCCTGCGCGCTCGAACACGCGGATGAGCCCGGCGGACAGGTCGATCTGGCCGCGGTCAACGCCGTGCCGCGCGCACGCCGGGTCGGAGTGGTGGGTGTTATGCCAGCTCTCCCCGAGGGACAGCAGGGCCAGCGGCCACAAGTTCGTGGCCCGGTCGTACCGGCGGGTGGTGTAGGGCCTTTTGCCGAGCAGGTGGCACAGGGAGTTCACGCTCCAGGTGACGTGCTGCAGCAAGAAGATGCGGACCAGTCCGGCCCATAGCAGCGCCAGGAGGGCGCCGCGGGCGCCGCCGATCGCCCAGCCGATCGTGAACGGCAAGGCTAGCGAGGCGACGCAGAGGGCCGGAAACGCGCGCGATATCGCGCGCATGGCCGGGTCGGCCAGCATGTCGGGCGCGTAGTCCTGACGCGATGTCGGGTTATTGCCAAGCAGCCAGCCGGCGTGGGCATGCAGGACACCACGCAGCTGGCCGGCCGGCCCGGTGCCGTACCGGTACGGGGAGTGCGGATCGCCGGGCCTGTCGGTGAAGGCGTGATGCCGCCGGTGTACAGCGACCCAGCCGTTCACCTCGCCCTGGAAGCTCATCGAGCCCGCGATAGCCAGGCCGATGCGCAGTGCGGGACGGGCGCTAAAGCTCCGGTGCGTCAGGCACCGGTGGAATCCCACCGTCACTCCGAATCCGGTCAGCAGGTAGAAGAACACTGCGAGCCCGACGTCGGCGAAACTGACGCCGTGGCCCCACAGCAGCCAGACTGCGGCGACCAGGCCGGCGAACGGCCCGGCCACGAGTACTGCGGTCACCGTCAGCTGAATGGCTCGCTGTGCCGGGGTTTGCGCTGGCACATCGGAAGCCGGGAAGGAGCTAATGCCGTCATAGCGGCCTGGAATCACGTCCGCGCTCATCGTTCGCCTCGCCATCTGGGTTTGCAGCGAGGCGGCTCTAGAGCAGGCGCGTGGTCTGGACCAGATCGGGAACTCGGTCAGGCTGCCTACGGACACAGTCAACGGGAGCATACGCTCCACCTGGCACCAGGTGGTACCGGCTCCCGCTGGTTAGGCACGCCCAACAGTAGCCGCTGCACCCTAATACTGGAAATAAGTTGCTAGTATTTCGAGACTAAGATAGTGTCGAAGACGAGCGCCGGTCTCAGCCGCCGAAGGCGGCCAACTATCCGGGGTTACCGGAGGAGTCCACGTGCAGGGCCTGGTCGTTATGATCGCCCGGCTCGTATCCGTATTGGTGTCGCGTACCCGGCTGGGGCTAGCGCTGATGGTGCAGGTTCGCGATCTGCCGGGCGGCGGGTAGCACCCGCGGTCGCCTCGGTGCGCCTGAGGTGACGGCTAGGCACGTGCGGTCGATGATGACGATACGTCTTATTTCATTCTTTAAAGGAGCTTGTTCATGTCCGAGGCAGCTTTCCCCATCCGGCTACGGGGCGGCCCTGATCGTGGCCACGCGATGCACGCGGTCGCCGGCCGAATGCACAATCTGGCTCTTCCCACTCGGACAGAGCGCGGCTACCTGGTTGCCGTTCTCAGCGGGGGTCTCGGCGGTACGAGCGCGACGGCACTGCGCGAGCAGCTCCTGCGCATGCTTCGCCCCGCCGCCTGCCGGCTCGTCCTGGACCTCTCACTGGTAAGCCACGTCGATGCCGTCGGCCTGGCTGTCCTGGTCGGCACCGAGCGGCGTGCCCGGTTGCTGGGCGGGTCCCTGCGCCTGGCTGCGTTGGAGCCCGCGGTGGACATCGCGGTGCGCGCCGCCGGGCTGGACCGGCTTCTAGAGATCTTTCCGACGGTGCAGTCGGCGGTCAGCAGCCCGGTACGTGCCTGACCGAAGAGCAAGCCTCAGGGGCCAGTTTTCCAGCTTCGCCGGTTGCGATGCTCGGCTGACGTGCCCGCCCGGACCCGAAGACATGCAGACGCGACTCGCCATGACGGCCCGGCCGTAATGGCGCCCTCAGCGCCACCGCATTACCGGCCACGGAGACTGGTGCTCGACGCCGGCGGTCCGGTCGGCTGCAACCGGGACGCGCCGGCCGCCCGGGCGGCATTGACGCTCCACCGACTCGAAGATAAGCCGCGCCGCGTCGCGGCTCTCATCGCAGAAGACAACGACAGGGAGCGGTTGTATGCCGACGAGCTATGCGTTGTTGAGCACCTACCCGCCGACGCAGTGCGGGCTCGCTACCTTCGCCGCGGCGCTGGTCGCGCACCTGCCCCGGCCGGGCGACCAAGTCGCCGTCGTGCGGGTGCTCGATCAGCCGACGCCGCGCCCAGCCAGTGAGGTTGTGCACGACCTGGTGGCGGGCTCGGTTGCGAGCACGGTGGCGGCAGCCGACGTGCTCAACGGCTTCGATGTCGTGATCGTGCAGCACGAGTACGGCATTTACGGCGGTCCCGACGGCCAGGACGTCGTCTCACTGCTTGAAGCCTTGTACGCACCGACAATCGTTGTCTTGCATACGGTGCTGGCGCAGCCGACGTCGCGGCAGCGCGCGATCCTCGATGGAGTGATCGCCGCGGCTGGTGCTGTCGTAACGATGACACAGACTGCCCGGTCGCGGCTGCTGGATTGTTACGGCACTCCGCCCGAGAAGGTTTTCGTGATACCGCATGGCGCGGCCGACAACCGAGTTGCCGCATCGTTTCCGGGCGTTGCCAGCCGGCCCATGGTGCTGACCTGGGGGCTGCTCGGGCCAGGCAAGGGTATTGAGCATGCGATCGACGCAATGGCCATGCTTCGCGCTCGCGGGCTGCATGCGGACTATCAGATAGCCGGCCAGACTCATCCGCGCGTACTGGACCGCGAAGGTGAGGCTTACCGTCATGCGCTCATGGCGCGAGCACGGGACCGGGATGTGGCAGATCGCGTGCACTTCGACGGCAGGTTCCTTCCCGCGGCTGCCCTGGGACAGCTGATCGGCAGCGCGGATGTGGTGCTGCTGCCGTATGACTCCCAGGAGCAGGTCACCTCCGGAGTCCTGATTGAGGCCGTGGCCGCGGGTAAGCCGGTGGTGTCGACCAGCTTCCCGCATGCCGTCGAGCTTCTGGGCGGCGGAACGGGACTGCTGGTCGCCCGGCAGGACCCGGCAGGTATCGCCCGCGCGCTGCAGCGTGTGCTCACCGAGCCCGGCCTCCCGGCACGGATGAGCAGAAGCTCTGCGGACCTCGCGCCGTACCTGCTGTGGCCAGCAGTAGCACGCTCCTACCGAGAGCTCGCCTCATCGCTTGCCGCGGAACGGGCGGGAGCGCCGGCATGAGTTACCCTGCCGCTCCGTTCCGGCACCTTCAGCGGCTGACTGATAACGTCGGCCTGCTTGAGCACGCTGAGGGCATCGTGCCGAGGCATGAGCACGGCTACTGCGTCGATGACGTGGCCCGCGGCCTAGTCGTGGTGTGCCGGGAGCCGTCGCCGTCTCAGGAGCTAATCGCGCTGGGACGCCGCTACCTCTACTTCCTTGCGCAGGCACAGGCTCCGGACGGACGGTTCCGGAATCGTCTCGGCTACGACCGCCGGTGGCGCGACTATCCCGGGGCAGATGACTGCTGGGGCCGTGCACTCTGGGGCCTGGGCACCGGTGCCGCACGAGGCCCGACGCGCGGGATCCGGGAGGAGTCACTGAGCCGGTTCGACCGCAGCGCGCAAGTGTCGTCTGCCTGGCCGCACGCCATGGCATTCGCGGCGCTCGGCGCCGCAGAGATACTCGACCGGTGGCGCGACCATTCGGGTGCGCTCACCCTGCTCGAGAAGGCCAGTGCGGTTATAGGGCAGGCGCCCGCAGACCCGGCGTGGCCGTGGCCAGCGCGCAGGCTGACCTACGCGAATGCGGCCATCGCTGAGGCTGTCATCGTTGCCGGCTCGAAACTGGGCCGGGACCGGGTGCTGCATAATGGCCTGCGGATGCTCCACTGGCTGCTGACTGTCGAGACCCGAGATGGCCATTTGTCGGTCGTGCCTGCCGGGGGCTGGGGCCTGGGTGAGGACCGGCCCGCCTTCGATCAGCAGCCCATCGAGGTGGCCGCGCTGGCCGATGCGTGCATGCGGGCAGCGATCGTTACCGGTGACCGCAGCTGGCTTGCTGGAGTGGCGATGAGCGTGTCCTGGTTCCTCGGTGACAACGACATCAGGGTTCCGCTGCTCGACGAGCGGACCGGCGGGGGCTGCGACGGCATCAGCCGTGAAGGTCGTAGTCGCAACCAGGGAGCTGAGTCGACGCTCGCGATGATCTCAGTTCTGCAGCTAGCTCCTCGCCTGTCGCCGGCGCCGCTGCGGGAGCAGCCCTATCCATGAGCGGGCTGCTGGAGCGAACCTCGTGCCGGATTCGGCCGGATGCCTCGCGCACGCTGTGCCGGCTGTTCGTTCCGGGCCAGGAGACCCTGATCCGGGGCGAACCGCGCGTGATGGCGGTTATTGATCGCGTCCTCGACCTGAGCGAGGAGGATGCAGAGACAACGCTTGCCCGGACGCTGGCCCGGTTCTCCGGGCAGTATCGTGACCTGGCAGGAACGTTCGAGCGTCATTTCCAGCTAGTCGCGCACCGGCTCGCCGGCCCCACTCGAGTGGGGCACGCGAGACGGCAGCTGATCGGCGCGTATCTCACTCAGGAGTACGCGCTCGAGGCCGCGGCCGTATTCAATCCGTCGATGGTTCTGCATCCCGACCAGGCGGGCTGCGAGCCTGGAGAAGCCCGCTTCATCATGAGCCTGCGCGCAGTAGGCGAAGGTCACATGTCGAGCATCGAGTTTAGGACCGGCACTGTCGGCGAGTGCGGGATCCGCCTCGACCGGCCGGGCCCGTTCCCAGACACCGGCCACGCTCTGCCCGTTCCCTACGATCGTGATCTCTTCCGGGCGAAGCTTGGAGACCTCGTCCCAGAAGACGACAACGCGCGGTTCCTGTGGGACCTCCTGCCGTCTCGCTTCACTACGGCTGAGCTGAACATGGCGCTAGCCGAGCTCCATAAGCAGCGGCTGACCCGCGGCGACTCAGCAGCGCTGGCCAAAAGGGTCCGGCACATGGCCGCGTCCAGCTACGCGGTGGAGTTCAACGAGCACAGCGGCCTGTCCGAGCGGGTTCTGTGGCCCGCCGGCCCGGCAGAGAGCCACGGCATGGAAGACGCGAGATTCGTGCGCTTCACCGATGGTGACGAGGTGACCTACTACGCGACATACACGGCCTTCGACGGCTCACAAGTCGCGCCGCATCTTCTGCAGACCAGAGACTTCCAGACCTTCACGGTCTCCCCGCTATCAGGGCCGTCGGCGAGTAACAAGGGCATGGCGATGTTTCCCCGGCGCATCGCCGGCCGCTACGCCGCGCTGTCCCGCTGGGACAGGGAAAGCAACGCGGTCGGCTACTCAGCCGACGGTCACCGCTGGAGCGAGGCCATCACAGTCCAGACGCCTTCGCGTCCGTGGGAACTGATCCAACTCGGCAACTGCGGCTCTCCGATTGAGACGCCGGCAGGATGGCTGGTCTTCACCCACGGGGTCGGACCGATGCGGGAGTACGCCATCGGCGCCATCTTGCTCGAGCTGGAGCATCCCGAGCGTCTTATCGCCGCGCTACCGGAGCCGCTCCTAGTCGCTGACGAGTCGGAACGCGAGGGGTACGTCCCGAACGTCGTCTACTCCTGTGGCCCGATGGTCCACCGCAACAGCATCGTGCTGCCCTACGGCTGCAGCGACTCGTCCGTACGGATCGCCATCGTCAACCTCAGCGTTCTGCTCGAACGGCTCACGCGCGCGTAAGCGCGCCGCCGTCCGATCGGCATCGCCCCGATGTCGACCGGCGCATAAGGCGGCGATGTGCGCCTCGCGGAAGCTGCGGCAGGTTACTGGCCGCGACGGCCTCGTACCGACGTCGCCGCGCGTGACCCGCGCCGTCGCAGCGCAGTGCCGGAGTATTTCCTATTCGGGCCTGCACGGTCGTGTCGAGCTGCGCCTGCCGCCCGAAGGAGCCATCGATGCCTTTTCATTCCGCCGACCCGTCCTCGTATCGCTGTGCCGCGTTAGCAGCCCACACACTCGGAGACGAAGTGGCAGCCGCCACGCCAGTGTCGCCGGGCCGTTCCGCGGCCGGGAACAGTGACGACCTCACCACGACGACAGGACGACGTGACAGGCAAGCCACCCAGCCCCAGCGGCGCCTACATCTACGGCTACCACTACGCCGGGAACCCCACCTTCGAAGACGTCGGCTACCACTGCTCCGCCGACCCAAAACCGCCGCCCTGATGTCGGGCTGGCCGCAACCGGCTCGGTCCGGAGAGACGAGCCCACCCGGTTCCTCGCCCCGCGTCGGGGGCGAAGAGCCAGGAGGCACGTCAGGCGCCGGAGGCGCGCGAAAAGCGGATCTTCGCGCGCCTCCGGGCAAGGTCGAGCGCGAAACCGGCTAATGCTGCGAGACCTGGGATAGCAAGCCGCAACTCCAGGCGCCTGAGCGTTGACTGGGTGTCTGGCCGTCGTGCTGCTAGCCGGCTGCGTTCCCGGCGGCCATGCCGTCATCGCCGTCATCTGCGATGCCGGCGGCTGCCAGGATGGCCTGCGCCCCGCCAGCGTGGCGGCCGGAGGCTGCCAGCCGGAGCGCCTCGGCCGCAGCTTCCGGGCTGGCCTGGAGCGGGACAACCAGCAGGATGAGATCGTCTCGGTCGGCCATGGTGAGGATGGCCGTGTGCGGGTTCATGTACCGGAACCAGGCAACGTGCACCTTGCGCCCACCGACGGTGAGCTGATGGGGGATGTTGCTGAATGCGTCCACCTGCAGTGCTATCCGGCTGGCTCGCCCGGCCCGCGCACTCAGCTCGGTCAGGAGCGCGGGCAGCTCCGCTGCGGCGTCTCGGGAGCGCGGCCACCACCCGCCGTGGATGCCTGCGTCCCGCGACGTGGCGTGGTCCAGGCTGAGCCGCGCCCCGGCGAGCGCGCCCTGATCGGGCGTGCTACCGGCGGTTGCCGTGAAGTCATGAATGCTGGTCGGTACCATGTCGCAGGCCCGTCTCCGTCCCAGCAGGGGGACGATGTCATCATGCGCCGCGGGCGGCGCCGACGTGGCCGTCGGCGTGCAGGAAGTCCTCGGTGTTGTCCACTGTAGCGCGCTGATCAGGTAGGCCTGACCAGCCTTGCTGCCGCGGTTGCGCACGCGTTTGCCAGGAGATGATGACACCGGCAACGCGTCACTGTGTGTCCTGCCGTCATCCTGGGTGGTGACCGGAGGAACGTCTTAGCGGGCGCTGCGGCAAGGCGGCGGGGGGAGCCGCCTGGCCCGGCGTCAGGCGCCGTTACTGACGGCTCGTGCCCACGCTCGGCATTGCCGCCGCGCCGTTCAATAGTTGGGCCGCGCGCCTTGCCCGCCCGGCCTGGCTGCGCGAGCGTCGCAACACCTATATCGACGCGAGTGCCGCGCTTTCGCTGGGGGCGTCTCGACAGCCGGTGCGATCCAGCTGCTCGGGGCCGTCGAGCACCGCCGGGCGGACAGTGACGCCGCGGACCGCCAGAACACCTGACGGACAGTGCGCGCTGCAGCCCGCGCGCGGAGTCTGCGCTCGGCGAACGACGTCATGCGCAATCCAGCGTACGGAGGCCATGAGATCAGCCGGTGCTGCGTGCGGTAGCCCGGCCGCCGAACCGGTCTTGTCGAAACCGTCACCCTCGGCGAAGGGCATTTGGCGGCGGTCGGCGGAGTAGTCTCCGGGCGGCTGTGCGCGAAGCTCCTTCTGCCCGCCCTGCCACGAACCCTGGGTCCGTCGCGGCGGCCGCCTGGGGGGCGTCACATGCTGGCGTCTGCTGGTTCCGGTTG
>Ga0335072_10017807_pt1 | contig 10038 bp, 8 predicted proteins | sample Lox_Sample_21_FD_206725 | JGI IMG/M metagenome (GOLD analysis project Ga0335072, IMG submission 206725) | Soil microbial communities from Loxahatchee National Wildlife Refuge, Florida, United States - Lox_Sample_2.1 | ecosystem: Environmental > Terrestrial > Soil > Wetlands | place: USA: Florida...
GGTCGCGATCCTGGCCGCGTTCGGCTCGGCGCTGGCGCCGCAGAACCCGCTGGCCATCAACGCCAACGCGCTGTTCCAGGGGCCAAGCGCCCACCACCTGCTGGGCACCGATTACCTCGGCCGGGATGTGCTGAGCCGACTCATGGCCGGCACCCGCCTGTCGGTGCTCACCGCCCTGGAGGCGGTCGGGATCGGGCTGGTGCTGGGCGCGATTCCCGGCGTCGCCACCGTGTTCATGGGCCGGGGGTTCGACTTCACCGTCAACCGCATCAGCGACGCGCTGATGACCTTCCCGTACATTTTCTTCGCCGTCGCGGTCACCGCCGCGCTCGGCAACGGCCTGGAGCAGGCCATGATCCCGGTCGGGATCCTGCTCGCTCCGGCCTTCTTCCGGGTCACCCGGGCGGCCACCCTGGAGCACGCCCGGGCCCAGTACGTGGAGGCCGCCGAACTGCTCGGCGCCTCGAAGCTGCACATCATCCGGGTGCACGTGCTGCGCAAGGTGCTGCCCAACATCGTGGTGACCACGGCGTCGCTGACCGCCGCCGCGCTGCTGGCCGTGTCGTTCCTGACCTTCCTCGGCATCGGCGTGCAGCCACCGACGCCGACCTGGGGCGGCATCTTGTCCTCTGACCTGGACTACCTGTCCCAGGCGCCCTGGGCGCCGTTCATCCCCGGGGCGGTGATCGCCGTCACCGTCGGCGCGCTGAACGCGCTGGCCGACGCCTTCCGCGACCGCAGCACCTCGGGGACGCTGGTCCCCGCCGACCCGATCATCCATTTCGACCCGAGTGTGGAGCGCGCCGATGGCGATCGACAATCGCAGTCCGTGGCCTGATCTCGTCCCGGCCGAAGACACCGCGGCCCACGAGGTGCTGCGCCTGGACGACCTGCACGTCAGCGTGCACGACGGGGCCGCCACCGCGGTCCGCGGCGTCACGCTGCGGGTCCGGGCCGGCGAGATCGTCGGGCTGGTCGGGGAGTCCGGCAGCGGCAAGACGCTGACCTGCCGGGCCGCGCTCGGCGTGCTGCCGGCCGGCTGCGCGGTCGAGCGCGGCTCGGTGTCATTCGCCGGGACCGACGTGACCGCCCTGCCGCGTCGCGGCTGGGAGCGCCTGCACGGCAGCCATATGGGCGCGGTGTTCCAGGACCCGGCGTCCTACCTGAACCCGGTGCTGACCGTCGGGTACCAGCTCGCCGAGGTCCTGCGGGTCAAGCTGGGCCTGGGCCGGCGCGCGGCGCACCGCCGCGCGCTGGAGCTGTTCGAGGCGGTCGGCCTGCGCCAGGCCGAGCGGGTCTTCCACCAGATTCCGGCCGAGCTGTCGGGCGGCATGCTGCAGCGGGTGATGATCGCCATCGCCATCTCGTGCGACCCGCAGCTGCTGGTGGCCGACGAGCCGACGACCGCGCTCGACGTCACCATCCAGGCCGAGGTCCTCGAGCTGCTGCGGCAGCTGCGGCACGAGCGGGGACTGGCCGTGGTGTTCGTGTCCCACGACCTGGCCGTGATCACCCAGCTGTGCGACCGCATCGTGGTGTTCTACGCCGGGGAGATCGTGGAGTCCGGACCCGCCGAGCAGATCACCCAGCGGCCGCGGCACCCCTACACCCAGGCGCTGCTGCGGGTGGCCTCGGTCGGCGACTTCCGGCGGCGCGAGCTCGAGGTCATCGCCGGGCAGCCGCCGCGGGTGGGCGCGGACATCACCGGATGCCGGTTCGCCGCGCGCTGCCCGGTGGCCGTCCCGGAATGCCAGGTCCGCCCGGTCCGTTCCGTGCCGGTCGGCGACCAGCATGAGGTGCGCTGCGTGCACGCCAGCCGCGCTGTCGTGGCGTCATGACCGCCGCCCCGGTGATCGCGGCCGGCGCGCCGCCGCTGCTGGCGGTCGAGTCGATTGACGTGACCCTCGGCCGCGGCTGGCGGGCGAACCAGGTCCTGTCCGGCGTGGACCTCGGCATCTGGCCCGGCGAGGTCGTCGGCCTGGTCGGCGAGACCGGCTCGGGGAAGACGACCCTGGCCCGCACCGTGGTCGGGCTCGTGGACCCGACCCGGGGCCGGATCCTGTTCGAGGGCCAGCCGATCTCCGCCCTGCGCCGCAGAGCCCGGCGGGCCGAGCGGCGCCGCGGGCACGTGCAGCTGGTGTTCCAGGATCCGCTGCGCTCGCTCGACCCGGACCTGACCGTGGCCGAGATCGTGGCCGAGGGGCTGCGGATCCGCGGCGAGGCCGACGGCGAGGAGATCCGGCGGCGGGTGACCGGCGCCCTGGACCAGGTCGGCCTCGACGCCACCGTGCTGGAGCGGACACCGGGCCAGATCTCCGGCGGCCAGCGCCAGCGGGTGTCGATCGCCCGGGCGCTGGCCGTCGAGCCCCGGCTGCTGATCTGCGACGAGCCGGTGAGCGCCCTGGACGCGTCCAGCCGGAACCACGTCCTGCGCCTGCTGCGCGAGCTGCGGGACTCTCTCGGGCTGCCGATCGTCATCATCTCCCACGACCTGTCCTCGCTGGCGGGCATCGCCGACCGGGTCGTGGTGCTCTACCGGGGCCGGATCGTCGAGGACGGGCCGGCCGACCGGGTGTTCGCGACGCCGCGCCATCCCTACACGGCCCTGCTCATGGTGTCCGCGCCGAGCGTCCAGGACGACCGGCCGTTCGCCCCGCGCCAGCTGCGCCGGGCCGGCCCCGGCCCGGTACCGCACGCCGGGCCGGGCGCGTGCGTGTTCGCGGCCCGCTGCCCGTTCGCCGCCGATGTCTGCGCGGCCCAGCCCGCGCTGACCGCGGTCGGCGAACGGTGGAGTGCGGCCTGCCACCGCCATCAGGAGTGGGGCTACCTCGCCCAGTCCGCAAACCCCCGTCAGGAAGGACCGGCCCATGCCCGTTGAGTTCATCGGCATGATCAGCACCCGCGACCAATCCGAGACCCGGCGCTCCCGGGGACCGGTCGTCGACCGCGACTACGTGCGGCGCTTCGCCCGGGCGCACGAGGACGCCGGATTCGACCGCGTGCTCATCGGCTACAGTTCCTCCCAGCCCGACGGGACCCAGGTGGCCGCGTACGCCGCGGCCCACACCGACCGGCTGAGCTTCCTGGTCGCGCACCGCCCCGGGTTCGTGGCCCCGACGCTGGCGGCCCGTACGTTCGCCACCCTGGACCAGTTCGCCGGCGGGCGGATCGCCGTGCACATCATCACCGGGGGCAGCGACGGCGAGCAGCGCCGGGACGGGGATCACCTGTCCAAGGACGAGCGCTACGACCGCACCGACGAGTACCTGGACATCGTCAAGCAGGCGTGGACGTCCGACGCGCCGTTCGGCTACCAGGGCCGGTACTACCAGATCGAGGACTTCTACGCCGACGTGCGCTCGCCGCAGCAGCCACGGATCCCGCTGTACTTCGGCGGCTCGTCGGAGGCGGCGTACCGGGTGGGCGGCAAGCACGCCGATGTCTACGCCCTGTGGGGCGAGCCGCTGGCCGAGACCGCGGAGCAGATCGCCTCGGTGCGCGCCGCGAGCGCAGCAGCCGACCGGGTGGCGGCCCCGAGGATCAGTGTCTCGTTCCGTCCAATTCTTGGTCCTACGGAGGAGATCGCGTGGGAGAGGGCCCACCAGATCCTGGCCACGACGCGGTCGAACATCGAGGAATTCCGCGGTCAGTGGCGCCGGCCGACCGGGGGCCTGGGCGGCGCGCACCCGCAGAACCGGGGCTCCCAGCGGCTGCTGGCCGCCGCGGCCAAGGGCGAACTGCACGACCGGGCGCTGTGGACGCCGCTGGCCGCCGCCACCGGCGCCGCGGGGAACTCCACCGCGCTGGTCGGGACGCCGGAGACCGTGGCCGAGGCCCTGCTCGACTACGTGGGCATCGGGGTGACCACCCTGCTCATCCGAGGCTACGACCCCTACGACGACGCCATCGACTACGGCCGGCACCTGCTGCCGCTGGTCCGTGAGGAGGTCGCCCGGCGGGACCGGCAGCGGCCGCCGCTGGCCGCGGTCCCGACCGGCGCCGTGGCCGAGTAAAGGAGGACCTGAACATGAACCGACGGCAGCTCAAGCTCGGGGCCGTGACCATGGGCGCGGGCGGGCCGGGCCACCATTATCTGTGGCTCGACCCGGAGATCCCCGGCGACGCCAGCGTGAACATCGCCTGGTACATCGAGCAGGCCCGGCTGGCCGAGGCGGCCAAGTTCGACCTCATCTTCATCGTCGACAGCCAGTTCATCACCGCCGACTCCCCGCCGCACTACCTGAACCGGCTGGAGCCGATGACGCTGCTGTCGGCCCTGGCGGTCAGCACCCGGCACCTCGGCCTGGTGGCCACGATGACGACCTCCTACAACGACCCGTTCAACCTCGCGCGGCGGCTGGCGTCGCTGGAGCTGATCAGCGGCGGCCGGTCCGGATGGAACGTCGTGACCAGCGGCGACGCGGGCGCGGCGGGGAACTTCAGCCGCGAGGAGCACTACGACTACGACACGCGCTACGGGCGGGGCCTGGAGTTCGTGCGGGTGGCGCAAGGGCTGTGGGACTCCTACGAGGACGACGCGTTCCCGCGGGACCGGCGGACGCGGGTCTTCCTGGATCCGTCCCGGCAGCACGCGCTGAACCACCGCGGCTCGCATTTCTCGGTGGTGGGTCCGCTCAACGTGTCCCGCTCGCCGCAGGGCCAGCCGGTCATCTTCCAGGCCGGCGACTCTGAGCAGGGCCGTGACCTGGGGGCCGCCATCGGGGAGGGGATCTTCACCCACGCCGCGTCGATCGAGGCGGGCCAGGCCTTCTACCGCGACATCAAGTCCCGGGCCGCGGCCAAGGGCCGTGACCCCGACCACGTCGTGGTGATGCCGGGCATCACCGTGTTCGTCGGCGACACCGACGCGCAGGCCAGGGAGATCGAGCGCTCGCTGCAGCTGGCCGACCAGGACTTCGACCGCTCGCTGGCCGAGCTCGGCCGGCCGTTCGCCTGGCACGACTTCCGGCAGTACGACCTCGACGCGCCGTTCCCCGACGTGCTGCACGTTGCTTCACGGGGGTTCCGGACGCAGGCGGAGAAGATCGTCAAGCTGGCCCGGGACCACGACTTCACGCTGCGGCAGACCGTGCAGTTCCTGTCGGCGCCTCGACCGACGCCGTTCGTCGGGTCGCCTTCGACGGTGGCGGACGTGCTGCAGCGGTGGTTTGACGAGCGTGCGCTGGACGGGGCCAACATTCACATCGGGCATCCCGGACAGTTCCGGCGGTTCCTGGACGAGGTGGTGCCCATCCTGCGCGAGCGCGGCGTGGTCCGTGCCGAGTACGAGGCCGATACGCTGCGCGGAAACCTGGGCCTCCCGGTGCCGGAGAACCGGTACACCCAGGCGCGGCTTCGCTCCGCCGAGCTCGCGGTGCGGAGCTGACCTGAGGGCGCGGCAGTTCTGTGGTCTCCCCGGTTAACACTCAATGGATGTCCCTCTCTACCCGCAAGAACGGGTAGAGAGGGACATCCATTGCTTACGCCCGCCGCGTTCGCGTAGTCCTATGGGGCTAGTGGGGCTAGTGGGAACCGCGCGGGCCTGGGGCGAGGGCATGCCGGCCGCGATGTACGTCGGGACCGCCTGGCGGGACGGGACGGGGCGGGGCAGGCCAGGGCGGGGCGGGCCGGGGCGGGCCGGGGCGGGGCGGGGCGGGGCGGGGCAGGGCGGGATGGTTGATTGGCTGGCTGGAGCAGCGAACCGGCCTGACCGCAGGCTGGAGGGGTTGCGCGGTGCCCTCCTAGGCGGCGCTGCCGGGGCGGGCGTGGCCCTGACTGGCCAGCAGGTGGCGCGCGAGCGCGGCGGCCTGGTCGCGGATCTCCGGGACCGCGGTCGTCTCGTATCGTGACCCGCGCAGCAGCGGTCCCAGGGTGAACAGGTCGCCGGCCGGCCTGCCGTCCGCATCACGCAGGGCGCCGCGCGGGTCGGCGTCGAGTCCCAGCCGCAGCGGGTCGGGCCGGGCCATCCCGGTGCCGAGCAGGTGACGCAGCAGCGGATCGGCGGTGGCGGTGATGTCGGAGGCCGGTCCGGTGCAGTTGACGACCCAGCCGACGGCCAGTTCGGCGGCCGAGCCGCCGGGGCCGATGCGCAGCCGCACGCCGTCGCGCTGACTGGTGGCCGCGATGACGCGGCCGCGGTGCACCGTCAGCCGGCCGGCCGAGGTGAGCGCGGCGGCCCGGCGGGCGGTCTCGGGCGGCACCCGGTGCCGGTGCACCTCCCAGTACCGGGCGACATGGGCCAGGAACAGGCGCTGGTCGGCCTCGGTTAGCCGGGCCCACAGACCCGGAGTCTGCGGCCGAAGCGCGTCTACCACCTCCTGCCAGCCGCCCGGATGTGCGGCGGCGCTGGCCCGGACCTCGCGGATCAGCCTGGTCAGGTGCAGCGTGCCGCCCGGCGCGGGGATGACCGGGATCGCGCTCACCGCGGCGGCCGGGCGCGGCCAGCGGTGCTCGCGGGGCAGCAGTGCGTGGCGGGAGATGGCGTGCACGACCGTGCCGGGGTGAGCGTCGGTGAGCGCGACGGCCACATCGAGCATGCCCAGGCCGGTGCCGAGCACCGCGACCGGGCTGCCGTCCGCGGCCGCCTCCAGCGCGCCGGGCTCCCACGGGTCGGCGATGAAGCGATCCCGCGGAACCGGGCCGGGCGCCGCCGGCGGCAGGTTGCCGGTGGCCAGTACGGCGGCATCGGCGTCTATCCGGCCGCCCGCGGCCAGGTGCAGGCGCAGCGAACGGCCGCGGCTACAGCGCCGGATCGCTACCACCTCGGCGGTGATGCGGCTGGTCCGCGCGGTTGGGCGGGCCGATCGTTCGGCTGCGGCGAGGCTCTCGGTGAGGTAGCGGCCGTAGGCACTTCTGGGCAGGAATCCGTCATGGGCCACCCCGGCCTGGGCCGCCCAGCGGGCCAGGTGGCCAGGGTCGCCGACCAGCGCGCTCATCATGGCAGCGGGTGAGTTCAGCAGGTGGGCGGGATGCGCAGTCGAGTATGCCTGGCCGCGCCCGTGCCGGTCGATCAGCGCTATCCGAAGCGGCGTGCGCTGGTTCGCGGCCTCGCGGAGCAGATAGATGGCGGCCAGCGTGCCGCTGGCCCCGCCCCCGACGATCGCGACCACCGGCCCGTGGTCCGCGGGTTCATCCACTAGGTGCATGACCGCAGAATAGTCTATTATATTGATGGGATAAATAGCCTTCTGGTGGGAGGTTCCATGATCGAGATCGTGACGATCGAGACACCCTCGCTGGGCGACCGGACCTACCTGGCCACTGACGGTGCCAGCGCGCTGGTGATCGACCCGCAGCGGGACATCGACCGAGTGCTCGCGGCGGCAGCCGCGCGCGGTGTCGCGGTGACGCACGTGTTCGAGACCCACATTCACAACGATTATGTCTCCGGCGGCCTGGCCCTGGCCCGCCAGTCCGGCGCCGCCTATCACGTCAACGCGGCGGATGCGGTGGCGTACAGCCGGGTGGGGATCAGCGACGGCGACACGATCGAGGTCGGGCCGTCCATGCGGGTACGGGTCATCGCCACGCCCGGGCACACCTTCACCCACCTGGCGTACGCACTCGAGGACGCTCTCACCGGTGCGGTGGCGGCCGTGTTTACCGGCGGGTCCCTGCTGCACGGCTCGACCGGGCGTCCGGACCTGTTCGGCGCCGAGCACACGCTCGCGCTCGCCGCCGCGCAGTACGCCTCGGCCCGCCGGCTCGCGGCGGTCCTACCGGACCGGACGCCGGTATGCCCGACGCACGGCTTCGGCAGCTTTTGCGCCGCTACCACGGCCGGGGCGGCCGGCTCGACCATCGGGGAGGAGAAGAGGTCCAACCCGGCGCTGACCCTCGGGGAGGGCAGCTACGTCACCGCCCTGGTGGCGGGCCTGGAGGCTTACCCGGCGTATTACGCGCATATGGCCGCGGCCAACGCGTCCGGGCCGGATGCGCCGGACCACGTTCCGCCGGCCCGGGTGACCGCGGGCGAACTCGGCTGGCGGATCTCCGCCGGGGACTGGGTGGCGGACCTGCGCGGCCGGCGGGCGTTCGCGGGCGGGCACATCCCGGGCTCGCTCAGCTTCGAGTACGGGGACAGCTTCGCCACCTACCTGGGCTGGCTGATCCCCTGGGGCACGCCGCTGGTCCTGGTCGGCGAGACCGGCAGGCAGATCGCGGCCGCCCAGCGCGACCTGTCCCGGATCGGCATCGACCGCCTGGCCGGCGCCGCAATCGTGAGCTCGGCCGGCTGGCCGGCCTCATCGCGCCTGGCCACCTATCCGGTCAGCGACTTCCCCGGCCTGGCCGCCGCATGGGACGTCCAGGACCTCACCGTCTTGGACGTCCGCCGTATCTCCGAGCGAGCGCGCGGGCAGATCGCGGGCTCCGTTCACGTGCCGCTGCACGAATTGCCCGCCCGCCTCCACCAGCTGCCGCGCGGATCGCTGTGGGTCCACTGCCAGGGCGGCTATCGCGCCAGCATCGCCGCCTCCCTACTGCAGGCGGCCGGGCACACCGTTACCGTGGTCGACGACGACTTCGGCCGCGCAGCCGGCGCGGGCCTGCCCGTCACCGGGCCCTCAGGGCGTGCGGCCGCAGCGGTCGCCTGACCGTTCGCGGTCAGCCCCGCTCATGCGCTCAGTCGTCCGGGTCGGCGTCGGCCAGGGCGAGCGTCCGGCGGCCCGGCCAGGTCCGCCGGACAAGCAGGTACACCTCACAACCCAGGCAGAACCCGAACACCGCGTTCAGGAACGCCGCGAACAGCGCGAACGCGGTGGCCGTAGCGCCCAGCCAGGTCAGGCCGGCCGCGTAGCCGGCCAGGCCGACGACCGCGAAGACCAGGCCGACACCCTGAGCGAAGCGCGGCGGCGCCTCGGGCTCAAGCTCGGCAGGCGGCCGCAGCCGGGGCCGGACCAGCCACCGGTACAGCAGGCCGTAGGGCGAGTAGCGCAAGCCGAAGACCGACCCGGCGGCGAACACCACCGCCTGCACGGCCAGCAGCCACACGCTGCCCGTGACCAGGACCACAGCGAGCACCACCGTGGTGATTACGGCGCTGAAACGCGGACCCCGCGGATCGATTCCCATCGGCGCCGTCCCCCTCATGTACTCCAGCCGGACCGGAGTCCTCCTGGCGGGCAAGATTAATTATCCACTTATCCTATTCAGATAGTAGGGAGAGGGCAATGCCCGCACCCGATAAGGTCGTGGGCAGCGGTCACCCCGGGGCCTTGACGCTGGGCGCCAGCTGCGGGCGGGCCAGCTCGAGCCAGCTGTCCAGGGTCTCACCGCCGGCGTACTCGGACTCCGGGAGGAACAGGCCGCGGGTCGGGCAGGTCGCGCCGAGTTCGACGAGGACCGGCTTGAGGAGCAGGTCAGCGGCGAGCGCGTGCCGCCAGTGCCCGCCGAGCATCAGCGGGACGGCGGTCACGCCGGCCAGCGCGCCGCCGGGGATCCGGTCCAGGAAGAGCTTGAGCAGGCCGGTGTAGGTGGCCTTGTAGGTGGGGCTGGCCACGACGGCCAGATCACTGGCCTGGACCGCGGCCACGAGGTCGGCCACGCCAGAGTCCGACCAGTCCAGCAGCGCGGCGCCGAGATCGGCGAGATCGACGCTCAGGTCGGGCGACCGGGCGGTCAGCCGCTCGGCCACGAGGTGCGCGGCCTGGTAGGTACGCGAACGCGGCTTGGGGTTGCCGACCAGGACGACGGTGCTCACCGCGGGCTCCATTCCTCATGTTCTCAAGTAAATCTATCGCAATTATAGATTGGCCGACTCTCATCTCGACTTATGTAACTCAGAGTAATTGGCTGGCGATCCTTCTTGCCGACCGGATCCGTGGTCGCAGGTTGGGTCGTGGGACCAAGAACTCGACGTCCGGACCGCATGCCCCGCGCACCGCGCCCGGCTGTCCGCTGCGGGCCTGCGCCGGGCGCGCTCTACGAGCCGATCCCTGGCGGCTGGGCGGGACGAGCCGACCTGAGCGCGGTACCCCAGCCGATCCTCGGCTTGCACGGCGCCGAGGATCCGGTAAGACCGCTTCCCGCGGTACGGGC
>Ga0335072_10017809_pt1 | contig 10038 bp, 10 predicted proteins | sample Lox_Sample_21_FD_206725 | JGI IMG/M metagenome (GOLD analysis project Ga0335072, IMG submission 206725) | Soil microbial communities from Loxahatchee National Wildlife Refuge, Florida, United States - Lox_Sample_2.1 | ecosystem: Environmental > Terrestrial > Soil > Wetlands | place: USA...
GTAGCCGGGCACGTTGTCCAGCGGGCGGACGATCGCTGAGCGCGGCCCGGCGAGGAAGGACACCGGCCCGCTGCCTTCGGGCGGCGGGAGCGTTGTCCGGATGACCCGGCCGCGGGCGAACTGGATCGCTACGACGCTGTCAGCACCGAGGCCGAGCAGTTGCCACCCGTTCTTGATGCCGAGCAGCGGATGGCCGACCGTGGTGACAGCGACGGGCGGCCGCGCGGGCCGGCGGCTCGAGCCGGAAACCCGTACCGCGATCGCGGTGGCGGCGATGAGCAGGCAGGCGAGCAGCAGCCAGTACAGCCGCGAGCGTCCGGGCGGCCGCGGGCTGCCGAAGTCTGCGTACTCGACCGGTGCCACACCTCAATCATCGCTCGGGCTGCCACAGCGGTTCGGAAATCTCGAAGCCGATCGGAGTGCCCCAGCTATTGCGGTAGGCGACCTCGTGCGCCGGCCGTCGCGGCGCCACGCCCCAGCGCCCTGTCGGGTAGCCGAACGAGACCAGGCAGGCCATTGACCAGCCTTTGCCAGCTGGCACGCCGAGGATCTCGTCGGTCTGCTCGCCGTGGAATATCCCCAGTACTGACGTCAGCGAGCTGCCGACGCCCTCAGCCCTGGCAGCGAGCTGAGCGCTCCATACTGCCGGGAAGATAGATCCCCCGGAGTTGTCGCCGCGAGCGAAGGCCGCCAGGAACAGTGGTACGTCCTCGAAATGGTCGGCGAGGTGCTGCGCCGACGCCTGCACTCGCAGCAGCGAGGCGCTCTGCGGGTCCTCGGGCGTGGACCTCGCGTGCTCCAGCCGCTCGCGGTAAAAGCTCTCCCACAGGGTGCCGATCGCATCCCGGTAGAGCGGTCCGAGCTTCGCCTTGACGTCCGGGCCGTCGATCAGCAGGAATCGCCAGTTCTGTGAGTTGCCGCCGCTTGGCGCCCTGACGGCCGCATCGAGGATCCGGGCCTGGACGTCGTGCGGGATCGGGTCCGGCCTGACCCGCCGCATCGCCCTCGTCGTGTACAGCGCCTCGCGAACGTCCATCTGCCACCCTGGGTACGCATTCGGTCAAGTACAAACCATTGGCAGTCTAGAACGGAGAGCAGGCATGAAGGGCTTCAGTGGGCCTCGGATGGCAGCTCGGCTCGACAGGCAACACGGCGACGTTCCTGAACATCGGCTCGTTCATCTCGGCCCTGATCTACTTCGTCGTCTTCATGGCCGTCGTGTACTTCGTGATCATCGTGCCGTACAAGGTGATCTCGGCCCGGCGCGGGGTCACTGTCTTCGGTGCTCCGCCTCCCGTGAAGACCTGCCCGTACTGCCTGTCCGCTGACCTGCCTGCGGCCGCGACCAAGTGCAAGTACTGCGGAACTGACCAGCCGGCCGACGCCTGAGCGCCCGCGGCCGTCAGGCCGGGATGTCGGCGAGATCGGTGAGCAGCAGTTCGCGGTCCTCCGCGTCGCCGATTCCGGCGGCCGCGGCACGAGCGCGGTCCCGCCAGCCGTGCGACTCGTCCCGGTTGCCTGCCACCGCGTGCGCACGGGCCAGTGCCTCGCAGGCGTAGGCGAGATCGAGGCCGGTGATGCCGTTCTCGGTGCAGATGTCGTGCCCCAGCCGCGCGTGGTAGAGCGCCGGCTCGGGCCGGGCGAGCACGGCGTAAACGTGCGAGCAGAGCCAGTGGCTGCGCGCGAAGTTCAGCGGCGTGCCGGCCTGAAGCCAGTGGTACGCGGACGCGTGCGCCATGTGGATCATCCGCACGTCGTCGTCAGGCGTCCGGGCCTGCTTCTCCAGGAGCGTCCAGGTGCCGTTGAACAGTTCGGCGGCCAGCTTGCGGTGCAGCGGAAGATCCGCCGCGGGCGGCGCGGCGAGGTCGGGCCGTTTGACGTCGTGTTGTTCGTGGATCTGCTCGGGCTCGCTCACATCTGCACGCTAGCCCCTGACGGCAGTCTCGCGCGGGCTCTAGCTGAGGAAGGACAAGCGCACCTGGCGATCTGGATTGTCGGTGTTCAGGTCGACGAGCGCGACCGATTGCCAGCTGCCGAGCGCCATCCGGCCGCCGATCACCGGGATCGTCGCGTACGGCGGCACTAGCGCGGGCAGCACGTGCGAGCGGCCGTGGCCGCGGGAGCCGTGCGCGTGCCGCCAGCGGTCGTCGGCGGGCAGCAGTTCGTCGAGTGCGGCCAGCAGGTCGTCGTCACTGCCCGCGCCGAGTTCCAGCAGCGTGACGCCGGCCGTGGCGTGCGGCACGAACACGTGCAGCAGGCCGTCGCTGCGGCCGGAGGCCTCGTGCACGAACTGGTCGCACTGCCGGGTGATGTCCAGGACGACCGGCCGGCTGCCGGTATGCACCTCGAAGGTCGTCGTCTTCATGGCAGCAGGATCGCAGAGACCGCAGAGCCGTCAGGTGCGCAGGTAGGACGCTCCGTTGAGATCGAGGATGGCGCCGCTTGCCCAGCGGGCCTCAGGCGAGGCCAGGTACACCACGGCGGCCGCGATCTCCTCCGGCTCAGCGACCCGGCCGAACGGGCTCTGCGCGCGGATGGCGTCGCCACCAGGGCCCTGCAAGTGCGTGGCTGCCATGTCGGTCTGCACGAAGCCCGGAGCGACGGCCGAGACGACGATGTTGTACGGAGCCAGCGCCACCGCGAGCGACTGCCCGAGCGCGTTAAGGCCCGCCTTGCTCGCCCCGTAGGCCGGCTGGGCCGGCTCGCCGCGGAACGCCCCGCGTGAGGACACGTTGACGATCGTGCCGCCGCCTGCCGGGATCATGTGGTGCACGGCGCACCAGGTCACGTTTGCCGCGCCGATCAGGTTCAGCCCAATTGTGTCGTGCCAGACTTCCTGCCAGTCCTGATACGAGACCTCCGCGACCGGGTGCCCGGCCCGGCCGTAACTGGCCGCGTTGTTCACCAGCACGTCGATGCCGCCAAGCCGGGCCGCGGCTTCGTCGACCATCGCCCGGACTGCCGCCGGGTCGGCGATGTCCGCCTGCACGACGACGTGGCCGTCGCCGGGCAGGCCGGCGAGCACGGCGGCGGCGAGGTCCGGCGACTCGCGGTGGTGGATCGCGACGCTGTCACCCGCGCTGGCGAACGCCTCCGCGACAGCCCGGCCGATGCCCCTGGACGAGCCGGTTACCAGAATCTTGCGATCAGTCACCTGCTGACCTTAACGTCAGTGTCCGGAGTTCCCCTCCACCGGGCAGAATGTCCTGCATGGCTGATAACCGGTCGGTCCGCACAGCTGCGGACGATTTCGTGCGCCAGACGGCTGAGCTGAACCCGCTCCTGGCGACGACGCTCGGGCTGCCGGACTGGCAGGACGAGCTGCCTGACCTGTCTCCGGCCGGCCAGGACGCCATCGACGAGTCGCAGCGCGCGATGCTCAGCCGGCTGGACGCACTGGAGCAAGCGGCCGGGCAGGGCGGGTTCGCTGACGATGACGAGCGGCGCTGCGCCCGCCTGCTGCGCGAACGGCTGCAAACCCAGCTGGCGATCAGCGCGGCCGGCGAGCACCTCCGGGCACTGTCGAATATCTTCGGGCCGCCCCAGCAGGTGCGGGGCATCTTCCTGCTGATGCCGACGGCGACCGCCGACGACTGGGCAGTTATCGGCCGCCGCGTCGGCAAGGTCCCGGAGGCGCTGGCCGGCTACCGGCAGTCGCTAGCCGAAGGGTCGGCCCGTGGCTTGCATGCGGCGCCGCGTCAGGTCCGGACCGTTGCCGGGCAGCTGGCCGACTGGCTGGCGACCGGCGAGGGCCGGGGCTGGTTCGCCGACTTCACCGCCGGGACGCCCGCTGACGGGCCGGCCTCGCCGCGCGCCGATGCGGCGGTCGCGGAACTGCGGGACTGGCTGCTGGCCGAGTACCTCCCGGCGGCTGCCGGAACCCCGGACGGTGTAGGCGAGGAGCGATATCTGGCCGGCGCCCGCCGCTGGAACGGGTCAGCGCTCGACCTCGCCGAGGTCTACGACTGGGGCTGGTCGCAGTACCGGCAGATCATGGCGGACATGCGTGCCGAGGCGGACCGGATCCTGCCGGGGTCGACGCCGCCGGAGGCGATGCGCCACCTCGACAGCGACGGCGAGGTTGTCGAGGGGGTCGAAGCTGTCCGTGAGCGGCTGCAGCAGCTGATGGATCAGGCCATGGTGAGCCTGTCAGGGGCGCACTTCGACCTGGCCGACCCGATCAAGGTAGTCGAGGCCCGGATCGCCCCGCCCGGCAGCGCGGCCGCGCCCTACTACACCGCTCCGTCGCAGGATTTCAAACGGCCGGGCCGTACCTGGCTGCCGACGCTGGGCAGGAGCACGTTCCCGATGTGGAACCTGATCAGTACCTGGTACCACGAGGGCGTGCCTGGCCACCATCTCCAGATCGCGCAGTGGCGGTACCTTGCCGCCCAGCTGTCGGTCTACCAGACCAGCCTCGGCCAGGTCAGCGCGTGCTCGGAAGGCTGGGCGCTGTACGCCGAGCGGCTGATGGACGAGCTGGGCTTCCTGGACGGGCCGGGCGCGCGGATGGGCTACCTGGACGCTCAGCTGATGCGCGCCATCAGGGTGATCGTCGACATCGGCATGCACCTGCAGCTGCCGGTTTCGGCCGACTGGCCGGCCGGAGCGGGCCAGACGTGGACACCGGAACTAGCGCTGGAGTTCTTCGACAGCCACAGCGGGCGGCCGCGCGACTTCGCGGAGAGCGAGATCGTCCGCTACCTCGGTGCCCCTGGCCAGGCGATCAGCTACAAGCTGGGGGAGCGCGCGTGGCTCGCCGGGCGCGATGCGGCGAAGGCGGCGCGCGGCAGCGACTTCGATCTCAAGTCGTGGCACATGGCGGCGCTGTCACTTGGCTCGCTCGGCCTGGACGACCTGGCCGACGAACTGGCCCAGCTCTAGCTGGCCCAGCTCTAGCTGGCCCAGCTCTAGTTGGCCCAGCTCTGGCCGCGCTTGCGCAGGTCGTTCCGGACGAGCGTGCCGAGCTTGCGGGTTTCGTGATGGTCGAGCAGCGCGCCCGCCACGGCGCCGGTGAGAAGCGGAGTCAGTGCTAGCGCGCTCTGGCCGGCTTTGGCGAGCAGCCGCCGCTCGAGCTTGCGCCGCAGCGGGGAACCGACCGCGAGGGCGAGGCCACCGCTCGTGATGCGGACGCCGCGGCGCTCCGCCCACGCGCCCGTGTAGGCCAGCATCCGCTGCGCGGTGGAGCCGGGCGCCGGCATCGCGTACACCTCGTGCAGCTCCGCGATGAGCTTGAGCTCGATGGCTACGAGCGCGAGGGTTTCCACGCCGAGCTCCAACGGGGCGGACGGGATGAAGGGAACGGCAGCTACCGCGCCGACCGCCGCCCCGACGCCCGCGGATGCCCGGGCGGCTCCGGCGATGAGGCGGTCCGCTATCTGGTCGGTCTCCAGCCCCGGGTTCTGCAGGCGAAGCGTGCCGTCGCTGCGGATCGGCACCTTGGGCGCCATCTCCAGCGCCTGCGTCGTGAGCCACTGTCCGCTCGCGCGCACGTGCAGGAAGGTGAGCCTGGTTGCCTTCCCGGTGCGCCCGGCCAGGCCCGCGATCTGGCGGGCGAGCCGCCTGCGCCGGGACTCGTTCTCCGCCTCGCTTAGCTGGCCCGCGAGTTCGGCGACTTCCTGCTGGATCAGCTGGCCGTCCGGCTCGGGCTGATTATCTGCCAGGCTCATGGTTAATCGCTACCCGTAAGCGGGCCGGTTATGGCTGCGATCAGCCGGTCTCGTGCTCCAGCGCGCGGCGGGTCAGCACCCTGGCCAGGTGGCGGCGGTACTCGCGGTCGGCGTGCATGTCCTCGCCCGGCGAGGTGCCGTCGGCGGCGTGCCTCGCTGCCTCGGCCGGAGACGCGCCGCCGGCCAGCGCTTCCTCGACCGCGGTAGCGCGCACCGGCTTCGGCCCCATGTTGGCCAGCGCGATCCGCCCGTCAACAGCGGCGACTCCGACGATCGCCCAGTCGTTGGCGCGCCTGACGAACTTCTGGTAACCCCACGGGACACCCGGCCGGCGCGGCACGCGGACAGCTGTCAGCAGCTCATCCGGTTGCATCGCCGTCTCGAAGAATCCCTGGAAGAAGTCGTCGGCGCTGACCGTGCGGCTGCCGCCCGGCCCTTGCAGCTCCACCGAGCCGCCGAGGGCGACCAGCGCCATCGGCAGGTCGGCGGCCGGGTCGGCATGCGACAGCGACCCGCCGATGGTGCCGCGATGCCGGATCTGCGGATCCCCGACCTGGCTAGCGGCGTACGCCAGCAACGGCGCCTCGGCGCGGACGAGTTCGCTGGCAGCCAGATCGGCGTGCCGGGTCGTCGCGCCGACCACGAGCTCGGCACCGGTCAGGCTCACGCCGGCCAGCTCGGTCAGCCCGCCGATGTCGATCAGGATCTCCGGCTGGGCGAGGCGCAGCTTCATCATCGGCAGCAACGAGTGGCCGCCAGCCAGCAGCTTGGCGTCGTCGCCGTGCTCAGCGAGCAAGCCGAGCGCATGCGCGGTCGACTCGGCCGCGACGTAGTCGAACTGCGCGGGGATCATGCGGCCACCTCAGCGTCGGTTCCCGTGGTACTTGTCTGCTCCGCGTCGGCGGCGGCCAGGACGGCCCGGATGATGTTGTGATAGCCAGTGCACCGGCACAGGTTGCCTTCCAGGCCTTCGCGGACCTGCGTTTCGGTCGGGTGCGGGTTCTCCGAGAGCAGCCCGACTGCCGCCATGACCATGCCGGGCGTGCAGAACCCGCACTGCAGCCCGTGGTTCTGGCGGAACGCCGCCTGCACCGGATGCAGCTCGCCGTCGGCTGACAGCCCCTCGGCGGTCGTTACCTCGTGGCCGGAGGCCTGCACGGCCAGCACGGTGCAGGACTTGACCGACTTGCCGTCGAGCAGCACTGTGCAGGCGCCGCACGACGTCGTGTCACAGCCGACGTTTGCCGCCCGGAGACCGAGAACCTCGCGCAGGTAGTGCACGAGCAGCAGGCGCGGCTCGACCTCGTCCGACCGCTTCTCGCCGTTGACGGTGAGTTCGATCTGCGTCATTACTGCTCCGATCCGGGCTGAGCCGCCTGTAGGGCCTGCCACACTCGCCGGGAGGTGACAGGCATGTCGATATGCCGCACGCCGAGGTGGGCCACCGCGTCGACGACCGCGTTCTGCACGGCCGGCGTCGAGCCGATCGAGCCAGCCTCGCCGATGCCCTTGGCGCCGAGGGGGTTGTAGGTGGTCGGGGTTGCCATGTCCGCGAGCTCGAAGCTGGGCACTTCGGTTGCGGACACGATGGGGTAGTCGGCGAAGCTGGTGGTCAGCGGGTTCCCGTCCTCGTCATAGACGACCTCCTCGAGGAATGCCTGCGCGGCACCCTGGCCGATGCCACCGTGCCGCTGGCCTTCGGCCAGCAGCGGGTTGAGTATCGTGCCCGCGTCGTCGACCGTGATGACCCGGCGCAGGCTCGTCTTCCCGGTCTCGGTGTCGACCTCGACGACGGCGACGTGCGTGCCGAACGGGAAGGTCGCTCCGGGCTGGGAAAACACTGTCCTGATCAGCAGCCGCTCGTTTTCCGCGAGCTGCGTCAGCGGCACCGACGCGTCCGGGTCGCCGGCCACGTTGAACGCGCTGCGGCTCTTGTCGAATACCAGGTCCGCGGCGTTGGCCTCGAGCTGCGCCGCGGCCCGGAGCCGGGCGAGCTCGATCAGTTCCTGTGCGGCCTGCTGCACGGCTGCGCCGCCCTGCTGCAGACTGCGGGAGCCGCCGGTGCCGCCGCCCTCCGGAATCAGGTCGGTGTCGCCCCACTTCAGGGTGATCTTGTCGATCGGGATGCCGAGTTCCTCGCTGGCGATCATCGCCCAGGCGGTCGCGTGGCCCTGGCCGTGCGGGGAGGTCCCGGTGAGGATCGTGGCGGTGCCGTCAGGGTGCACCTCGACGGTGGCGTTCTCCTGCGGCGGCGTGCCCTCGCCGTCGCCCATGCCGGTGATCTCGACGTAGCTCGCTACGCCGATGCCAAGCTGGCGGATGTCACCGCTAGCGCGCCGCTGCGCTTGCTCCTTGCGGAGCTCGGCGTAGCCGGCCGCGTCCAGCGCCTTGTCGAGGGCCGCGACGTAGTCGCCGGTGTCGTACAACGCGCCGAACGCGGTGCGATGAGGCTCGGTGAACGGCGCGAGCAGATTCTTGCGGCGGACGTCGGCAGGGTCTGCGCCGATCTCCGCGGCGAACAAGTCGATCGCCCGCTCGATCGCGGCAGTGGCCTCGGGCCGGCCGGCGCCGCGGTAGGCACCGATGGGCGTGGTAGTGGTGACCACGACCTTTGCGACGGACTCTGCCTTGGGGATGTCATACGGTCCGGTGGTCATGAGGATGGTCAGCATCGGCAGCACCGCGCCGATCCTCGGGTAGGCGCCCGCGTCCTGGACAATCTCCAGGCGGTAAGCCTGCACGTTCCCGTCCCGGCTCCCGCCGATCGTCACGGTGTGCTGCTGCGCGCGGCCGTGGGTCATCGCGATGAGGTTCTCGTACCTGGTTTCGGTCCACCGGGCCGGCCGGCCAAGACGGCGGGCGACCCAGGCAGTGACCACGTGCTCGGGATCGGCGCCGAACTTCGCGCCAAACGCGCCGCCGACATCCGGCGTGATGACCCGGACCAGGCTCTCGTCGATCCCGAGTAGCTTGGCCAGCTCCGCCTTGGTGCCCTGGGCGCCCTGGTTGGGTATCCACGCGGTCAGCCGCCCGTCCTCGCCCCAGACGGCGGCGGCAGCCCTGGTCTCCATCGGAGCCGGCGCGACCCGCTGATTGATGATCGTCTCTTTGACCACGACCTCGCAGCCGTCGAACAGCTCGGGGTTGAGGCTCGACGCGTCGCCCCAGTAGCCGGCCACGTTGGTCCCGGCCGCCTCGTACAGCAGGCTGTCGTCGCTCGGGTCGAAGCCGAGGACGGCCGGCAGCGCCTCGTAGTCGACCGACACCAGCTCGATCGCGTCCTCGCCCTGGTAAGGGTGCTCGGTGACGACGGCCGCCACCGGCTCGCCGACGAAGCGGGTCTTGTCGGTTGCCAGCAACCGCTGCTGCATCTCGGTGTTGATCAGCCCGGCCGCGGACGGCGGGATCGGCGCCAGGTCCGCCAGGTCAGCCCCGGTGTAGACAGCGACAACCCCCGGGGCTTCGAGTGCCGCGCTGACGTCTACGCTGTTGATCCTTGCGTGCGCGAGCGGCGACCTGACGAAGAACACGTGGCAGGCGCCGTCGAGGCGGTCGTCGACTACATCCTCGGTGTACACCCCGCCGCTCGTCAGGAATTTAGGATCTTCGGTCCGCAGGACTCTCGTGCCCAGGATGCTCAACTGACCAACAGCTCCTCTCGCCGACGGTTACTGCTGAGCGTGCCAGGAAGCGGACGCGCGCTCGCATCCGGGGTGCCGGGTTCGTCAGCTCGCCCCTCGTTGCCAGGTCAACAGGGGCCACCTGCCCTACAGTAAATCGCTCAGCTGCCTGACTGAGCCAGCCCGGCATTCTCGTCCAGCACCGCCGCGCGGGCGGTAATTCAGTTTCGGCCCGCCGGCCCCGTCGGTAAAATGCCTGTTAGCTGCCTTGATCAGATCGGACACCGCCATGCTTGCGCGCGCGCTGAGGCGCCGCTTCGCCGTCGTCACGCGCCGCTCGCTAGCGGAGCGCTTGCCCGTACTCGGCTTCCGCGACTTCCGGTTCCTGCTCGCTGAGCGCGTGCTAGCGCCAGGCTCGTTCGCCTTCTCGCTCGTCGGAGTCTCGTTCGCGGTGCTGGACGCGACTCACGGCTCGACGGCAAAGCTCTCCTACGTGCTGGCCGCGCAGATAGCGCCGTCGCTGATTTTCCTGCTGCTGGGCGGTGTCATCGCCGACCGGATGGCGCCGCAGAAGGTGATCGTGGCCGGGAACGGCCTCATGGCCGTGAGCGAGGGGACATTCGGGATCCTGCTGCTCGCCGGCCATCCGGCGCTCTGGCAGATGATCGGCCTGGAGTCCCTGACCGGCATCGGCATGGCGATCTTCTACCCGGCGTCCTCGGCGCTGCTGCCGCGGGTGGTGCCGCAGC
>Ga0335072_10017810_pt1 | contig 10037 bp, 11 predicted proteins | sample Lox_Sample_21_FD_206725 | JGI IMG/M metagenome (GOLD analysis project Ga0335072, IMG submission 206725) | Soil microbial communities from Loxahatchee National Wildlife Refuge, Florida, United States - Lox_Sample_2.1 | ecosystem: Environmental > Terrestrial > Soil > Wetlands | place: USA...
GTCTACAGCGAGACCAACGTGACGCAGCGCCAGTTCTACGACGAGATCTCCTGGCTGTACGCGAACGGGTACCGGACGATCACCGCGCAGCAGTACGTCGCCTGGGCGACGGGCAAGTCCGTCCTGCTGCCCGCCAAGCCGATCCTGCTCACCGTGGACGACGGCATCGCCAACTTCTACGCGGGCGCCACGCCGGTGCTTCAGCATTTCGGCTTCACGATGACGTCCATGGTCGTGTCGGGCTTCGCCCAGGGCGCCCAGGACGGCGTTCGCCAGTACAAGGGCTGGGACGCCACCTGGACGCAGCTCGCCCACCTGCCGTCCGGCACCTGGAATTTCGCCTTCCACGCCGGCCCGCAGGGGCACCTGGTGTTCGGGACGGGAAGCTGCTCCTACTTCTACCCGTGCCAGCGCGCCGGTGAGTCCGCCAGCGCTTACGAGGCGCGCGTCACCAAGGACATCGACGCCGGCGTGGCGGCCGAGCAGCGCGAGCTGGGTTCCCGGGTGGACACGGAGATGTGGGCCGTCCCGTTCAACGACCTGGCCCAGGCACCCGACGAGCCGCAGTCCGGCTCGGCGCCGCAGCAGTGGCTGGAGGACTACGCGGCGAAGCGGTTCGCCGTCGTGTTCGTGGACGGCTATACGTCACGCGCGAACCAGCACTACCGGTACGAGGTCCACGGCACCGACACCCTCGCGTACTTCGCCTCTCAGGTCCAGCGGTCCGACCTGTTCACGAGGATCTCCGGCTCCGCGACCGCCGACGCGAGGGCGGGCGGGCAGAGTTGACACGACTTCACGTCGGGCGGCGGCTGGGGCGCCGCACACGCGCGGTGCTGCTGGCGATGGCCCTCGCGGCCGTGCTGGCCGGCCTGACGGCCGGCTGCGGGCACGCGTCGACGAGCAGCGCTCCGGCCGCCAGCCCGTCGGCCAGCACCGCGACCGCCGGCCGTCCCGCCCCGGCTAAGCCAGCGGCCAGCAGTCCGGCCGCCGGAAGGCAGGCCGAGGGCCGGCCCACGGCTAAGGCCACCGCCAGCGCGCCCACGGTGGCCCTCGGGGTGTACACACCCGGCGAGGACGGGTCATGGGCCGCCGTGGCGTCGTTCGGCCAGCAAGCCGGGCAGCCGGTCAAGTACGTCGTCGACTACCTGGGCCCGCACGACCCGTTCCCCGCGCAACTCGCTCAGCAGGCGGCCGCGTCCGGGGCCGAGCTAGTGCTTCAGCTCGAGCCGACGATGAGCATGGCGAGCGTGGCGGCGGGCGCCGACGACTCTTACCTGGACAGCCTGGCCGCACAGGTCGGCGACTTCGGCGCCCCCATCATCCTGAGCTGGGCGGCCGAAGCCAACGGCAACTGGTACGAGTACGGGTGGACGCAGACTCCGGTCGCGGACTACCAGGCCGCTTGGGCGCACGTGATGTCGCGTTTCCGCGGCGACCACAACGTCACCTGGATGGACACGCTGAACCGCTGGTACACCGGGGCTGGGCCGACGAGCCAGTACGTCGTGCCTGGTGTCGGGCTGATCGGGATCGACGCGTACTACGACTACGCGAACGACACCTTCAACAGCGTCTTCGGCGCGACGCTCTCACAGATCCGTGCCGTGACGGACAAGCCCATCCTGGTCAACGAGACCGGCATCGGGCAGGTCAACAACCAGGTCAGCGCGATCCCCGGCCTCGTCCAGGGCGTCATCGACCAGCACCTGGCCGGCCTGATCTACTTCAACGAGAACCAGGGCACGACCGACCCGTACCACGAGAACTGGGCGCTGACCACGGCCGGGATGACGGCCCTCCGCGACAGCCTGGCGAGTGCCCGCTGACGGTCAGGGTAACGTCGGTGCCGTGGTCCGCTACCGGGTCCTGGTCTCCGGCCGTGTCCAGGGCGTTTTCTTCCGTGACACGTGCCGCCGGATGGCCGTGGAGCACGGGGTCAGCGGCTGGGTGCGCAACCTTCCCGACGGCCGGGTCGAGGCCGTCTTCGAGGGAAAGCCGGAAGCCGTGCAGAAGCTCGTGGACTGGGCTCGCCACGGTCCCCGGCACGCCGCGGTGACCGGCGTTTGGGTGCGCGCTGAACAACCAGAAGGACTGGACACCTTCGACGTCACCGCTTTACGCGCCAACCAGGTGCTGCCGTGCGTTGCCGTGGGCCAGGTCTATGACGCCGGGCAGTGAGAGTAGTTGCGTGGCCGTCCGCGGCGGCGTGCCGTCGTGGAACGTTACCTGGTCGGCGTAGACGGCGGCCGGGAGCCAGTACTCGTCGGTGCTCAGCCGCTCCGTGACGACGATCCTGGCGCCGGCCGGGCGGTCGTCAAAACCACGGGCAACGCCGCGGGCCCCCGGCACCCAGTACACGCGCCCCGGCCGGTGCGTGACGAGCGGCGTGAGGTCCGTGAGCTGGCCGCGCGCCACGTACTCCCACAACCGCCCGTCGTCCAGCGGGCTGACCGCGAGCGGCGGCCAGTCAGCGGGCCGGCTGCCGACCGGCGACATCACCAGCACCCCGGGCACCGCGTCGGGGTCATCCCAGGGCTCGGTCAGCCGGCCGTACACCGCGAGCACCGCCTGCACCTGGCGGCCGGCCAGCCAGCCGAGCAGCGTGCCGTCACGGGGAACCGGCACGGCGGATTCGATTACCTGGCGAGCCTCGCCAGCGACGGGTTCGTCTCGCCGGATCTCTATCCGCGCGCCGTCACGACGATCCCAGGGCCGGAGGACGAAGAGGTCGTCCCACTCCATGATCAGGACGAAGAAGCGGTCGCCGCCGGCGCTGCGGTCGAGCAAGACGAGCGAGCCATACCGGTGCTCGGCGTAGTGCCGCCGGACAGCCAGCGGGTAGCTACGGAAGAGTCGCAGGCACGCCGTGAAGACGGCGTCGCCAGACCAGGCATGAGCAAGCATGCGAGAGAGGATGGCGCAGCGTACATCGCCGAAACATCGGGCAGTTGACGGATATCCGGCCCGGGCATCCGGGCACTTACCAGTTGCCGTGGTGGTCGGGCACCAGCCTGATCAGCGGCAGCATCAGCACGAGCAGGGCCGCGAAGACGAGGAACACATGAGCCTGCACCACGCCCGGGTGAGCGCTGCGGGCGATGATCGCCGTGGTCACCGAGACCGCGGCGATCGCCCCGGACTGGCGGAACATGCCGCGCAGCCCGGCGATGGCGGCCACCTGGTCCGGGGCCAGCTGGAGGCTCGCGTTGTTGGCGGCGGGCACCGACAGCCCCATTCCGCAGCCGGTGAGCGCGGTGCCGATGGCCAGCCACGCGTACGGCGACAGCGCTGGCGTCCGCGCCATCATCAGCAGGCCGCCGGCGAGGATGAGGAAGCCGCCGATCATCGGCCACCGGTATCCGGTTCGGCGTATCGTCATCGCGGCCACGCTCGCGACCCCGATCATGCCGAGCGCCCGGGCCGTGAGCAGCGTGCCCGCCCCGAGCGGCGCGATGCCGTACCGCTCTTGCGCGTACAGCGGGACGAGCGCGGAGAAGCCGAGCGCCGCGGCGCCGTACACGTAGTTGATCAGGTTCATGACGCCGAACCCGCGCCCGCACAGCAGCCGGTAGGGCACGAACGGCGCCGGGTCGCGCCGGGAGTGCCTGATGAACAGGTACAGGGTGACGGCCGCGACCGCCTCGCTGCCGAGGAAGACCGGGCTGTAAAGCGGCACCTGCCCGCTGCCCAGGTAGGTGATGCCGAACATGGCCGTCGCGATCAGCGCGGCGAGCAATGCGATCCCGGTGATGTCGACGCGGCTGGTAGACCTGGTGGCCGAGTCGGGGATGAACTTCGCCGTCAGCACGATGAGGATGATCCCGATCGGCACGTTGACCAGGAAGATGCCCCGCCACGACCAGTAGCTGACGAACAGGCCGCCCACCACGGGCCCGATGATGCCGCCGATGGGCAGGATGGACGTGAACATGCCCACCGCGCGGTCGCGTTCCGCGCCGAAATGATCCGAGACGATGCCGGTGGCCGACGGCATGAAGGCGCCCCCGCCGAGCGCCTGGATGAAGCGCGGCACGAGCAGGAGGGCCATGTTGCCGGCGAAGCCGCAGCACAGCGACGATGCGGTGAAGATGACGGCCGAGACCAGGAAGACCTTCTTGCGGCCGTACAGGTCGCTGATCTTCCCGGCCATCGGCATGGCGATGACCTGGCCGAGCGCGTAGATCGAGATCGTCCAGCCGCTCCAGTTGATGGTGGCGTGCAGTTCCTTCTCGATGGAGGGCAGCGCGGTCGCCACAATGGTCTGGTCCATGGCGGCCATGAACAAGGCGATGGAGACGATGGCGAAGACGAGCTTGCGGCGGTCAAGGGGCTCTGCCCCGAGCGCTGCGACCCGGCCAGTTTGGGCAATCTCTCCTGCAGCGCTCATGTATCGTAATATTACTTGCTTGCCAGCAAGCATTCAAAGGAATACCGGAGAACGTGATGGATGCCGAACTCGTGGCCCGGCTGCGCGGGGTCATCCCGCGGATTGCCCGGCAATTCAATGAGACGTCCACGGGCGCGGACCTGACGCCAACGCAGTACTCCGTCCTTGCGCTGGTCCACGTCCGCGGCCCGCTAGGCCTGGCGGAACTGACCGAACTCGAGGGGCTGAACCCGACGATGCTGTCGCGGATCGTCAAGGTGCTCGACGAGCGCGGCCTCATCCGGCGGCTGCCCGACCCGAGCGACATGCGCGCCGCGCGGGTAGAGGTGACCCCGGCGGGCGAGCAGCTGCACGACCAGATCAGGGAGCAGCGCACTCAGGTGCTTGCCGAATGGCTGGAGCGGCTGCCGGCGGAGACCGCGGAGCTGCTGCTCGCCGCCGTGCCCGCCCTGGAAGCGCTGGCCGAGACGGTCAAGTCCCCGCCTCGGGCCGCAACCCTCTAGCGCCCCCGATCAGGGCTGATAGGAGCCAGGGACCCAGGGACGGGCGGTGACGCCGACCGCGTTCCACGCGTTGATGGCGACGATGAGGGAGAGCAGGGCGGCGACCTCGCCGGGCTCGAACTGACCCGCGACCGCGTCGTAGGCGGCGGCCGGCACGTGCTCGTCAGCCATCAGCGTCACGTCTTCGGTGAAGGCAAGCGCCGCCCGCTCCCTTTCGGTGAAGAACGGGGTTTCGCGCCAGGCGGGCAGCGCATACAGGCGCTGTTCGGTTTCCCCGGCCGCGCGGGCGTCCTTGGTGTGCATGTCGATGCAGTAGGCGCAGCCGTTGAGCTGAGACGCGCGGATGCGGATCAGTTCCCGCAGCAGCGGGTCGATGCCGGCCTGGTCGAGCTCCCTGGTCGCGGCCCGGTCGAGGTGGGCCAGGGCACGGGCGAACCCGGCGGCGTGCGTGTCGAAGTCGAGCCGGACCGGGATCTCCGTCGTGGTCGTTGTCATGAAAACCACGCTAGACGGCAAGCGGCCCATGAGTAAGATCCACTTTAGTGAAGAAAACATGGGCCACTGTCTGGGAGCGCGCATGCGGATCTGGTACCAGAGCTTCACCGACCCGACGCCGACCGGCCGTACGTCAGCCAGCTGGGCGAGTACCTCAGCGCGGTCTGCGGCCCAGACTGCCGGTCAGCGGTCCTGGATCGCCGCGGTGAGCCGCGCGAGCGCGGTGGTGAAGGCGTGCTCGGGCGGGGTCGCGTAGCCGATGGCCAGCGCGGGTCCGCGGGTATGGTCGCGGAGCGCGTAGTCGGCGAGCCCGTCGACGGCCACTCCCCGGGCCGCCGCACGGGCGGCGACCTCGTCTTCGCGCTGACCGGGGGGCAGCTCGGCCACCGCGTGCAGCCCGGCCGCGATCCCCGTGACGCGGACGCTGGGGGCGTGCCGGGCCAGCGCTACGACGAGCCGGTCGCGGCGGCGCCGGTACGCCAGCCGGGCCCGGCGGATGTGCCGGTCGTAGGCCCCCGACGTGATGAATTCGGCGAGCGTGAGCTGCTCGAAGCTGCTGGTCTGCGCGTCCGCCTGGGCCTTGGCGGCGACTACCGCGCCGGTCAGGCCCGCGGGGAGCACCAGCCAGCCAAGCCGCAGCCCCGGCGCCAGCGTCTTGCTGACGGTTCCGGCGTACACGACATGCTCGGGAGCCAGCGCCTGCAGCGCGCCGACCGGCTGGCGGTCGTAGCGGAACTCGCCGTCGTAGTCGTCTTCGATGATCAGCCCGCCGTTGCCGGCGGCCCAGCGGGCGGCGTCCGCGCGGCGCCGCGGCGACAGCACCGAGCCGAGCGGGAACTGGTGCGCCGGGGTAAGCAGCATCGCTTCGGCACCGGCCGCCTGGTCAACCATCGCCCCGCGGTCGTCGACACCGAGCATGACGGGGGTCAGGCCGGCGGCGGTGAGCGCCGTGACGGGATCCGGCCGGCCGTATTCCTCCAAAGCGACCCGGGTGACGCCGGCGCCCGGCAGCACCTGGCAAAGGAGTGCCAGCCCCTGCGTGAACCCGGCACAGACCACGATCCGATCCGGGTCGGCCCGCACCCCGCGGGTCCGGGCCAGGTACGCGGCCAGCACGGTGCGCAGCGCCGGAAGGCCGCGCGGATCGCTGTAACCCAGCGCGTAGCTAGGCGCGGCGGTCAGCGCCTTGCGCGCCGCGGACAGCCACCCCGCCCGGGGGAACGCCGACAGGTCAGGCGCCCCAGGGCGCAGGTTGTACCGGACCCGCGCGGTCTCGGGTGGCCGGCGGGCACTCGCCGCCGTCGGTGGCGAGACCGCGGCGGGTTCGGCGACCCGCGTGCCTGACCCCTGCCGGGCGGTCAGCCAGCCCTCCGCGATGAGCTGGCTGTACACCTCGGCGACCGTGTTGCGGGCGATCCCCAGATCGGCGGCCAGCGCCCGGGACGAGGGCAGCCGGGTCCCCGGCACCAGCCGCCCGGCCTGCACCGCCTCGCGCAGCGCGGCTTCCAGCCCGGCGCGCACTCGGTGCCCGGGCAGGTCCACGTGCAGGTCCACCCCGGAAATGGCCCATGCTTTTGCCACGAAATTGGATCCTAGCAGCGGGCCGCTTAATCACATAGTGTGCCGTTATGGAGCCGGCGCGAACCACCACACCAGCAGAAGTCGCGGCAGCTTACTTCCACGCCTGGCAACAGGCTGACATCGACCAGGTGCGGCCGCTGCTTGATCCCGGCGTCACCTTCACCGGAGCTCTGGGCGCCACCAGCGGGGTCGAGGAGACGCTCAGGGGACTGGCCGGAATGTTCGGCATGACGAGACAGGTCGAGGTGATCAAGCGCTGGACCGACGGGCCTGATGTCCTCACCTGGTTCGAGCTGAGCACGGCCACCGCCGGTCCGCTGGCAGTCGTCAACTGGAGCCACGTGGAAGATGGCCGTATCACGCGGATCCGGGTGACGTTCGACCCGCGCCCGCTCCTCGGGTGACCCGTGGAGACATGGATCACGCCGAAGGCGCGCAAGGGCGTCACGAGCGGCATCGCGGGCCGGGGGCTGATCGCCACCGAGCCGATCGCGCGCGATGAGGTGGTCGCGGTCAAGGCGGGCCACATCGTGACCACCGCGGTGCTTGAGTCGCTGCCGGAGCACCTGCAGAACTCGGATGTGCAGATCACTGATGACCTGCATCTCGTCGCGCTCACGGACGACGAGTACGAGCCCGTGATGCTCTTCATCAACCACTCGTGCGAGCCAAACGTCGGGTTCGGCGGAAACGTCGTGCTCGTCGCCATGCGCGACATCGCGGCGGGCGAAGAGCTCACCACCGATTACGCCCTGTTCGACGACTACAAAGGCTCGATGGAATGCCACTGCGGCCGCCCTCAGTGCCGCGGAGCCGTCGACGGACGTGACTGGCGGCGTCCGGACCTGCAAGAACGGTACCGAGGGTACTTCTCCTGGTATCTCGAACGCCGGATCGAGCGGGACCGCGCTACCCAGCCGGGTGCCGGTGGGCCATGAGCACCGCGACGTCATCCCGGGCGGGCGTATTGCCCAGGAGGGCGCGCATCACGGCGGCGCACGCGTCATCGGCCAGCGTTACGGGCCTCCCGTGCCGGCTGGCGCCGGCGCGGATCTGCGCGTCCATGGTGGCGGCCAGTGTGCCGATTCCGTCGTCAAGCGGCTTGCCGCGCCGTTCGACTAGCCCGTCGGTGTAGCAGCACAGCAGCCCGCCGGGCGGGATCGCGCCCGCGGTGGAATGCCGGGGCGGATCGTCGGCGGCGCCGATCGGCGGATCCGGCGGGATCGGCAGCGAACTCGCGGCTTCGCCGCCCGGGACCGCGAGCACCGGCGGAAGGTGGCCGGCCGAGGAGGCGAGGAACTCGCCCGATCCGGGTTCGTACAGGCCGTACAGCACCGTGGCCATCGCGTTCGGCTCGAAATACTGGATCTTCCTGTCGAGCATGCGCAAGGCGACAGCGGGATCCTCGACCTCGAGCACGTAGGCGCGCAGCGCGCTGCGCATCCGGCCCATGATGACCGCCGCCCGCAGCCCGGACCCGGCCACGTCCCCCACGACGATGCCAACCTTGCCGCCGGGCAGGACGAACACGTCGTACCAGTCGCCGCCGACGTTGCCGGAACCCGTCACGTACCTGGCCGCCAGGTCGACGCCCGGCACCTCGGGTAGTGCCGCGGGAAGCAGGCTGCGGTGCAACGCCACCGCGGCTTGCGCGTCGTCCTGAGCCATCATCGAACGCAAGGCGAGCGCCGCCCGGTCGCCGGCGAGCTGCAGCAGCTCCACGTCTTCCTGGCTGAACTCCCGCCTGCTCAGCGAGCCGACGTGCAGGACGCCGACGACCTGGCCGCCGGCGAACAGCGGAACGCCGAGCAGCGACTGGATCCCTCGCTCCACGAGCAGCGGGTTGCTCACCGTGCGCTGATTGACTTCGGTGAGGATCACCGGCTGGCGAGTCGCGGCGACCCGGCCCGCGAAGCCGGTGCCGAGCGTGACGCGGACTCCCTGGGTGACCTCTTCCTCGATCCCGCTGGCGGCCGCGGCGAGCAGCTGCCCCGCCGACTGGTCGAGCAGCAGCACGGCGGCGGTGTCGGCCTGGAGCGTCTTCTTCACCCGGTCGAGCAGCGTTTCCAGCAGCGCGTGTTCGTTCAGCCTGGACAGCGCGGCGTCGGTCACCGCCTCGATGTCTCGCAGCCGATCGGCCAGCGCGGCCTGCGGGTGCCGCGTGTCTGGTCCGTAAACCACTTCTGTCGGCTACCCGTTGATTCCCGTCCAAAACTGTGCTCGGAAACCAGCGCCGTGGCTGACGAGGTTGAGGGTGCCCCTGGGTGCTCGGACGTCGCGCTCCTGGCCGGTGTAGTGTCCGTAACGCGGATAACAGCGGCCGCTAAGAACCCGGGAGACACCGATGTCCAAGTTCATGATCCTGTACCGCTCGGAGGCGTCCGCGCGCGAGCAGATGGCCAACGCCACCCCCGAGCAGCAGCAAGCTGGCGTCGAGGCCTGGCGGACCTGGGCGAACAAGGTCGGCTACGCGATTGTCGACCTCGGCGCGCCGGTCGGCCACACCACCCATCTCGGTCCTGGGGCCAAGAGCTCGGATGACGTGTCGGGCTACTCCATCCTGGAGGCTGGCTCCGCCGACGAAGTCCAGACGATCCTGTTCGGTCACCCGCACTTGAGCCAGCCCGGCAACTCCATCGAGGTTTTCGAGGTCATCCCGATAGCCGACGAGGCCTGACGGCCGTAGCCGGCGCCCTACGGGCTTTACTGGAAGCCGGTTGGCGTGCGGGGCGTGTAAGGCGCCTCGAGCCGCCGTACCTCCTCGTCGGTCAGCTGGATGTCGACCGCCGCGGCGGCGTCAGCGAGATGCTCTGGCTTGGTGGGACCGACGATGGGCGCGGTCACGACGGGGTTCTTCAGCACCCAGGCCAGCGCGACCTGTGCCATGGGGACGCCGCGCTCCGCGGCGACGGCCTGCACCGCGCCCGCGATCGCCTTGTCGTCGTGCGGCAGCACCCAGCGGGCGACGTCGTCGGTCTCGCTGCGGGCGGTCTGCTCGCCCCACGGCCGGGCCAGCCGGCCCTTGGCCAGCGGGCTCCACGGGATGCTGGCGACTCCCTGGTCGGCGA
>Ga0335072_10017812_pt1 | contig 10037 bp, 11 predicted proteins | sample Lox_Sample_21_FD_206725 | JGI IMG/M metagenome (GOLD analysis project Ga0335072, IMG submission 206725) | Soil microbial communities from Loxahatchee National Wildlife Refuge, Florida, United States - Lox_Sample_2.1 | ecosystem: Environmental > Terrestrial > Soil > Wetlands | place: USA...
GTATCTTGAAGGGAATTCCTGGCACAGAAAAGGGAGCGGGGAGCGGGAAGAAAAATACAGGGGAACCAAACGGCAAGATCGAGATAAAGAACTTTTCCCTTATTTCAACACGCTCCCCCGAGAAGAACTTGCCGAGAAGAACTTGCCGAATACCAAGATGTTGTCTTTCCTGATCCCAATCGACGCGACATGCTCTTTATGATGCATGAACATTCTTTGCGAAGTTCTCCAAGCATACTAAGCTGCACATCGATGTCTCGCCGCCGTTATCTAGGAATGAAAATCAATCGAGATTGGGAACAACGATTTATTAAGCGTCAAGCCAATGCTGCCGATATCAAGATAACTAAAGACCAATTCTCCCAGACAAACCGCCGTACGATCTCTCCAATGGAATTCGAAGAGTACGTCTCCCAACGAAGTGAAGCCAACACAAAAACCCGCTGGAGAAGCTCAATTGGAAATCAGCGCGACACGGCTTTGTTGGGCAACCTAATTCGACGTCAATTTGGTCCTAATGCAATGATCGTATTAGGAGGTGGCTCACCCTTATCAGCTAAATTCCATGCACCTACAGTCTACTAAAGGTGTTGGGCTGCGAATGGATTTGAACGACCGGAAGACCTCAATCGCTAGCCTGTGATTTATCGACCACTCCGGCCCTCTTATCGGGGGTGCTCCACAGAAAGAGGTTCTGGAGAGAGAACCGGTGTTACAGTTTCATATTGTATTTGCGATCATTTGCCAAGGATTTTTAGTATTGTTCTATAAAAAAAGACAAAAGATATAAAAATGGAATTTTAGATTTATCTATTTCTTAAATGGCTCACTCAGCTGCAACTTCCTTGGTAAATTAACTGGCGTCCTGCAGCGGATTTTGGCTTTGCGTCACGTATGTATTTAATAAAGTGACGATCAGAGCAGTTGGGGAAACTTTAAATTTCATGGCATCCTGATTGGCCGACGGACTGTAAGGCCCTTTCCTGCTTCAACAATCTATGGACTATACTATACACTCAACCCAGCTGAGCCGCTCTCTGCTCTCGGGAGCAACCACACCAATTCCCGCTCAAAGTCTCACCAACTTTAGGAAGAACCCGATATCGGACAAGGTCTGGCTAACGTAGCCGTTCACTCTGCAGCGACTGTCGGCATGTTCCGAACATCCTTTCGCACAGCCTCGTGTCCTGAATCCTTGGTGGTTTTGTTCGACATGGTAACTATCATGGAGTGCGGAATATTCTCTGACAAGTAGGACGTTGTGAACTCCTGAATGTCTGGACGCTGTTGTAACTGATCTTAAAACTCAGGCACTGAGAAACTAAGAAGTGAGATCGATTCGGAGAGACTGGCAAGCTCCGACATCTTCAGCCGTTCGATGTCCCTTACCCAGAGCTTTCGGCCTGCTGGGACAATGTTGGAGACTAATAGTGTCCCGTGAGATGGTTTCAGGGAACGTTGCCAAAGTCCAAGTACCGTCAGAGACAAGACTTTCTTGGTCGGAATGAGGGATCAGATGCAGCCCTTATCGGACGTCGGGTTCCTTCTCTTGAACCATTCAACTGACATTAGATACTACGTAGAGCAATATGGAGTTCAACAGCCTAAAACCGGAGGGACTGAAGCCTAGAAAGTGCCTTTATGGTGTTGTCGTCTTGCCAACAATGCAAGCTCAACCTCGGAATCACAAGAGGTCTGCTTCTTCACTATAACCGATCCCCAAATGTTCGGAAAACCGAAAGAGCGCTCGTCCAAAACCCCCTTGTCGGCAATACTTTACATTTCGGAACTGCAAAATCATAAACTTTTTCGGAAATGCATTGCAACTACATAGAACTAGATTTTCTTTTTAGAGGTTTAGAAGCAACTCAAGTTTAATAAACTTTGTCTTATCTAGAAGTTGTTGGGAAAAAGTTTAACTTCCTTCTCTGAAAGGACTTCCATTGCGCAAGTGTTGCGAGAACAAAGAATAATGGAACCCCCGACCATTCTGTCTTAGAATTGCATGCTTTGATCACCCAGTTGCATACGGCTATCCATAGCGAGCTGACCCCAAATTTCAATCCCCGGGTCACAAGATCACCACTCCGACCCGATCCCTGGATTCCACTTAACCAACCGCAAGAGACGACCTTCCGGCGTTTGGCCGGCGATTGCGCAGTATAGCAATGATACATGCACTTCAATGCAAGTAATCCAGTGTATCCACAGAGCAGCGAATTTCTGAGCAAGGACCACTTTGCGAATCGGGAATTAACCTTTGAGAACAATGGGAGATGCTAGTTACACAGGGGAGACATTAAGGTTGAAACGGAAGATAGTTTTTCTCTGCCTCTGCGCTGGCATTACAGATTCGCATTGCAAACCCAAACAAAGGGGAGGAGATAGCTCAAAGGTACAACAGCATCTAAGAACGCGACCTTGATGAAGAGATCTCTTGCTTCGTGATGTAACAAAGGGAGCAGGAAATGAAGCATAGAGATAATAAATATGTAGAGCCAATCGTTAATTTTCAGAGTCTGCGCAAGGTTTCCGTGTCCCGCTCGGAATACGAGAATCACGAACTATAAGGTTCGTGACCAAGAAGAAAGCTAACTAGAAAAGGACAAGGTTCAGGTCGTCGTAAAATACCTGCTAGAGATGTATTGTTAATTCCAGGATTTTCTGCTTGTACCAGATAGTTGGTTTCATGATGAAGCTTGAAATGGAGCGCATGACCAACTTGAACTTGTATCTCACAAATTGCTGGAAGGTGATAAATAGACGAAAATGGCAAGTCCCTCCGGCGGTCGCACTTACATCTTCCACTGGAGTTGGGCTCTCGAATTAAGCTTGCGTCTGAAACATTTTGGTATGAACACTTCCCGTTTGACGGCTGATGATGAAGAAACAGCTTGACATTATGGATCGTCTGATGAATGCCCTTGGACTTGCACCTACTCCTCCGCGTCCTGTCGTCCACAGACCATTCACTACCTACTGGCATTATCCCAAGCCCTCGTATGCGGATTTACGTTATGCCTCAAACATCTTCGATGCCATCTTTTCTCAAATCGAAGGTCTGATGTACTGTTTCGGGGGACGGTTCACCGCCCGTTCTCAGGGATGGATGCTCCTTGAAGTGACCTGCATCGATGTTATCCTCGACAAGAAGCTTTTGAACAACAACGGTAGAAGGCTCGACGACATAGTCGATGCTCATTGCAAGTATTTGGCCTGGACCCCAGAAGGTCGCTTAATCGTAATCATCAGACATGATCGGGGAGTTGCAATTAATATGTTGTTCACCGAAGACACAATCCCGGTAAAGCTCATTCCAGAACGGAACTTCTCGCATTTCAGAAATCCAGCAATTCATGGTGAGGCCACATTTTGGTACAGGACGCTTGTACCGCCTGGAACGGGGGACGCGCAATTACCGATGTTGAAGTGGCAACACCTGCTTCGTGACAGACTTTTACGTCTGGACACGGATCCCGCCAAAAAGGAGGAAATGGAAATGTATTGGCATGAGATCCAGGCGTTTCTCATCTTTGCAGAGAAAGACGGTGATGGGCCTTTTTCTGCTCAGGAGATTGCAAGTCTGAGGCCTAAAGTTCGTATATGGATTGGCATGGCAAGTCAAAGAGTCCAGCGCGTTATCAGTGATCGTGCGGTGGCCGTTCTCTGGGCGGCTCTCAAGGCGGTGAATTTTATGGTGGGACCTTCTCCCTACTAATTAAATTATGCATATGTACACGGGGAAATATTGAATCGTGCAAAGCTCAGACAGATATCACAATCATTAAAGTCTTCACAAATTTGAAAATACTTTTATTACATTTAATATCATCTACGTCCGCTCTCTCCGTGCATTTTGAGTTGTCTTTTTAAGGTTACATACAAAGAATTTATGTACGTGGCTTCACCGTAACCGGCAATCCACCATTTTAAGGTTGCAGGTACATAATTGCAGGTACATAATGATTAATGTCTCAGGTATCACGGCCGGTGGTTTCCCGCAGAAGCTCGGGTCCGTCCACGCAACCACGCCTAATTTGCTTGAGTCTGTGTGTAGAAATGCGAGCAACGAAAAGTAGAAAAGAAATGCGAGGAGACTTTTAGTTGAACGAAATTCAATGGCGAATTGGTTCTGCCAATGATGATGTCGAATACACAATGAATAATTATGCTTATTTCTTCCCCAGGCTCCCCACAATTTTGTGCATCCCACGGCCCATTGTCACATTAATATAACGGATAATTTCCTGAAGCCACCCACACTCACCAAACTCTATAAGTAAGGGGGTTTATCCCAGCGCCATTCGTCGCCACAAGCCGTCGGTCATTTGGTCGCCAAGAACGGAGCAACATGGGACTTCGGAGAGACGGATAGATGAATGAATAAAGGGAAGACGATGGGTTGGGAAGAAGAGCTCTGCGATTGTATTTAAGCACAAGCAGTCGCCTGCAGGGCATCGCCGCCCGAGGGATTCCTCTTATCAGAGTACCGAGTCACCCTATTAGCCTTCCTGTGAGGATGGGGATGAAAAAATAAAGGTGAGTCGAGTAGGGAATTGTTATGTAGACAGGGATCCCGGGGGTTAGGGAAGAAAAAAGCGGCCGAAGATGAAGAACTCGAAGGAAGAAAAATGGGCCCTACGGTGGGGACAATACGGCGGTGGGAGGGGGCCCGGCGACATTTTGATGTTGGAGTAGATAATTCGAATTCGTCGGCATTGTCCTTGAGATAAAGAAAAACGTCGGTAATAAAGCTGTACAACGCTAAGGACGTCTGTCATGTCAGCATTTCCCCAGCCCAAAGGGCCAACAGCACCTGCGTTATCTTCGACAACATTTTCTGTATACAACTCCCTGCTCGTCCTCCCAGTGGAAATCAATCCGGATGTTATTGAGTTGCTACGATATTGAGAGAAAAGGAAGAGGCAAACCCCCTGAATGGAATAGAGACTTCTACATTGATGTCAGTTCTGGTACAGGAACGGACGTACTTTTTTGAGACAGACATGCGCGACTTTCCATACTTCGAGGATAGGAATTTGGTTTCGAGGATGACATCGATGGGCCTTTTTGTGCTCTGCTGAACGTGCTACGTGATCGTTATCGGTTTGAAAATCCGGTTTGCATCGTGTGCGAGAGACGATCGAATCGAACTTCATGAGTTGTAGATCTTGGTCCCGTGAGGCGGACTGAAGATTCATTGATGGAATCTGTGCTAAACTTGGATGATATCAATCCGTTGCTCCAATTTCAAGAGAAGCCACATGTCATCACAGTAGGCGAGATGCCGATACCGATTCGCAAGCCACTCCAACAAACGGGATTGAGGAGACGCTGAACCACGTTGGATTTCAACCAATTTGACAATGATGAATGCTTTTGTTACTGTTTTATGTATCTTTTACACCCTGCTGACGGTATACGGTAATTATGTGATAAATAGTTGTACAACGTTCGGCTCAGCCTCCCCCCGGTCATTCCGTCTCATGACCTTCCCCAACAACCCCAACCAGTGACTGCCAACTTTTTTCGGACGAGAATTCGAGACGCGCGAAGATTCATTTGTATGTTTCTTAGGTTAACTTCACAGCTTCTCAGGCAAAGGTCAATACCCATAATTTGCATTCTGAACGGACTAACAAATTAGACACAGGAAATTGCTCTCGGATTAATGTTGGCTGACAGGGGGGTACAATTTCAGTGGCTACTTGTCTTTAAAGTTTTATCAAACCGATAATATGAATGAAGTATGTGCATAGGGGATATATATTACTGGGACCAAGCGCACAGGAGTCTCCTCTCCTCAAAAAAAATTTCCCCAATCCTCTTACAAATATCCCTTCCTTTATTCATCGGAAAGGTGCTTCCTGTTGATGGAATGTCGATTCTGATACTAAGTAATGAATTACTACCGGAATATGACCGGACCTCTCGTTCCACTTAGCGAACGCCACCCAGCGAACGCCAAGTATGTAAGTCAATCCCCACGCGGCCTTTGCTGATTGTGCTCTAGCGCCTTCCATATGTTTGTGAGTCTCCCGAACCCGTCACGGTCAAATACCCGTTCGCCGTTAGGATTTGGCATCCCAATGGCCTTATTGAAAGAGTCGCCGCGCACCGGTCTATGGAACTGCGAAGAGGAGACTACGTGACTCCTGCAGTCCCTCATATATGTCCGACTTATTAAGATTATCGGACCTTCTCTGATAGCTGCTACGTTGAAGCTAGTCAGATATCATTTCCTTACTGTAGCGGAAATAGTATTCATATACATTCTCGATTGTTCAGTGATGCCCTTTATTTGCATGACATTTGCGTGCCAGTACGCAGTGCTTAGTTGCGAATCTTCGCATCCAACGCAACATCCCTTCTTCAAGCCTCGCATTGTGCCCTTTCACTCTTTCAAGAACGTCTACCATCCCTTTACCTCTCATCACCAGCTCCCTACCACCAATAAGTTCCAAGTTCAATATCAAGCTTTTCCTGGGTCCCGTGGGTTATGGCACGAATGGTAGTATGGACAGAAAACGACAACCGCTACCCTCAATGATGTTATGGTCATGGAAGTCAGGTCTGTGGTAGTTCTCACCCTTCGATTAATTTCAGTGAACTTTGGCGCACCCGAGAATACATCAGTGAACGTTCCCATGTATGGCTCGATTATGCTAGAATGATATTCAAGTCGCTGGACAAAGGCACGAAGAAAGACTCCGAGATAGACACCTTCCGGCAAACAAACGTTTCACTTAACAAGATGAGAATCGAGAAATGGCCGGTCGAAATAGGGAAAAGGTAAAAATAAGGACTTGAATTGGTCAGTTCGTTCTCAGAGTAACATACACGCCAAGTGAATCTAAACTAATCGGTTTTTGTTATTTCAGTCACGAGATACCGCGGTCTACAGGCTGGTTGGCTTAGCAGGATCTCTTCTTGTCTATCCCGCCATTGGTAGGGACCACCACCGTTTTATAGATTCGCTCGTTGATGCGGCAGTCGAGATGGATCCTCAGATAACCATCATAGGTCACCCTTGTGCATATTAAGGCAGGATGCAGGCGGTCCCAACTAAATTCAGAGTTCCAGAAAAAAGATTAATTGAATGTGGTGTGTCTTATTCGACATCAGATGGGTTCGCTGATCGACAGATCACGGGCCTCGCAAAATGCGAGGATAGACTTCGATCATCCGTAGGACTGGAACTTGCCTCTGTGAGGGATCTCATTGTTATTTTGCGACTGGACTGGAATTGCTTCAATATGAGGGAGATTCAATGCGATTGCGTTTGTCCCGTCAAGCGGTTGAGAATATCACAGACAGCAAGGTGCAGATAGAGGCATGGAATATGACAGTTGAGGAAATCAGAGCCGCCGTGGACGAAATGACCGAGGTGCAAAGAGAATATGTCATGGCAGTCAAGAAAGGGAGAAAGAATTAGGAGAAAGGGTGATGGACAAAAGGAGGATAGCGCAACTTATAACTCTCCTACTGCAGCTCCAAAACTTGGGCACATTACCCGTTTCACTGTAGAACATTTCGCCTTATTTATAGGATCTCGTATTTCCTGCAGGAAAATTTTCCCATCACGCAGCCCGACCAACCGTGCTCATACATACATCACCCCTACGTCACCGTCGTTATATCTTACTTGCGTCGTTCCAGCATTTGGATCTTTCCAATTCGCGTTCGGCCTGTCCGGCACTCCACTCAACGTGTCAATTCGGTAGTTGGGTTGACTCGTGTGTGCATGGACAATCATGAAGTTGACGAACAATTCTGGGAGGTCGATGAAACTAAGACTGGAATCGAGTGGTTCCAAACCTTCAAGCATTTTCGAATCGCATTGCGAAAAAGGTTGCTCCGACCTGTCGATGTGGTTGACTCGCTCTAGGATTCTCAGTACTAAAAATTGTGTCCTCATTGGTGTTACAGAAAATGGAGAGTTCTCCGAAGAAGACTGGACAAATCTAGATATTGATAGGCGCGACATCTGTCGAGGCATATCAACAGATTATTCTTACGTTCTTGTCAAGGAAATGCTGTTTCCGATGCATGAAACCGCCGCTTCTCATTTGGTTGGGGGCAATTTGCGCGGCCATCATTCGACAATTACTTCTCAACCCTGGTCAAATGCCTCATGAAGCATTTCGATTGCACGGATCCGGAAGTAGGTCCCCGGCTCTCTCTCTGTGGCTGACTCTAGGATTGAATTTTGAGAGGTTCGGCGGGGAGCCTCACGGCGGTATTGGTTGGGTAGAGGAAAAACTCCCGTTTTTATTTTTGGAAGTCGGGGTGTCCGATTCAAAGAGCAAAACGGTAAACCGTGTCAGGCACTGGTTATTCAAAGCAAAGAGCAAGGCATTTCTCTGCAGTAAATTTCTGGTATTTATTCAGGGAAGACTTGGCATTGCCATCTCTATAAAGTATGATGGCCAGGCTCCAACGGCTGTTGACATCGAAACATTCCACATCAGCAATAGTCCCCCTGACCAAATGGTTACCAGGTCGTCTACATATGGCAAAGTTGTCTCCCTTGAATCTCTAGTATACCTTTTCGGTCTTGTATTTTAATTGTGTAGAACTTTCAACTTTGCTCAGTGGGGATATGACGCTGACCATCCCATCAGAAATCATTCCTGTGTCCACAACCCAACAGTTTATAGCAAATCCTCTCTGAATATTTCTGTAGGCCTCAATAGTGTCTTGGGCATGATCAGGCGTGTCCATGCAGAGCTGTGACCTTTAGAGTTGGGATGTGGCTCAACAGATTAGCCTTTCAGGTGTTTCTTTTGTATTTTGTTAGCAGAAGAGTGCTTTCATGATAGAGAAAATTGCATTATTCTGCTTCACCGAGTCTTTCATTGCGAGACGCTGTCAGATAGCTGGTTTTATGCTCAACAATAATTATGAGAGATCTGAACTTCCGAACGTTACTTCGTTTGTATTCCACATGCTATAACACATTGTCCACTGTTCGACCAAATCAAGACACTAACCACCTATCATTGTCCTTGTACTTCCATCTTCCAATTCGAGGATAAATCCACCGATCGATACAAATCAATTGGCAAGAATCCAATGTACGAAATATTTCCAAATCCCCCGAAATAATATACGCTTTCAACTTTGAATTGATACCAACTTGCGCTGTGAGGAGCGTCAGGATTATCCGGCGTCCATTCATGAGCATCGGGATGACGCGACAAAAAACAATCGAGTGCTTTTCGAGCCTGCCCGTTAGCACAGGTTCCACAGGAGCGGGGCTGGGTATTCTGGAGGAGAAGGAGCATACATCTTCTTTGTCTTCGAGTTTGACCATTTGGCCGTTTAGGTTCATGCGCGGAAGGGAGGCCACGGAATAGATTCCCTTGGGAGGTGTAGTTTCAATACACACCGACAGAGCAGATCCATGGTTGAGATTTCGAGTAGTCATTTCGAGATTCATCAAGAGAAGGATGGGGTTACCGTCAACCGAGCAGTCAGCGTAATACTCGGTCAAGCTAGATAATTAGACTTGATGTTTCGGAAGAAGGAATACGCAAACGGTTGACCAGCTAAGGTCGGGTTGACTTCTTCTTGGAATATGGAAGTTACAGTCATGATACTCTCCTTCGATAGCATCTTTCGCGCTGAAACCGCGGCTTCCTGGATGGTCTCATGCTTCGCAAGGACCGGTGGAATCAAAAGCGAAACGAGCAATAAAAGCGACTTCATGATGGCCGGAAGGACAGAGTACGGCGCTCAAACCCGGAACTAAGAAGTGAGGAAAATGATCCTATCCGTGATCTTGGCGTGCTCGTGGACTGGATTGTCGTACGATTGCAGTTTCCGGGGGAGCCCGACATCAAATTGCTGTAGCCTAGACCCCTCCGCGGTCCGGGGGATGGGAGCCGGTCCGTGGCTAAATTGGAAAGTCCCCACAGTTGACAAGGCACCAACAACGTGGATCGAGACTCGAGTCGATGAAAACTTGGCGTGGAAACAAGTGATGCCGCGATGGAGCCGCAGCCCGACAATCCTCAGGAAGAGCTTACTGTCGT
>Ga0335072_10017813_pt1 | contig 10037 bp, 10 predicted proteins | sample Lox_Sample_21_FD_206725 | JGI IMG/M metagenome (GOLD analysis project Ga0335072, IMG submission 206725) | Soil microbial communities from Loxahatchee National Wildlife Refuge, Florida, United States - Lox_Sample_2.1 | ecosystem: Environmental > Terrestrial > Soil > Wetlands | place: USA...
GATGTTGTGAATGAGCTTGGTTATCTCCCTCTCGCTATTGACCATGCTGCCGCATTGATTCGATCTTTGAGCTTAGATATTACCGATTTTCTGAGTTTATTCCATAAATCTCGTAAAGAAATCCTATCACGCGATCCCACCAACAAAAACACGTACCCAAATTCTGTCGCCGCTACCTTCCTCTTGTCATTCAACAAGGTCGCAACAGTTCCCAAATATGGCAAACAAGCCTCGAAACTTCTGGGATTGTTCGCGTTCCTCAACCCCGATGGAATTTTAATCGATTTCCTCAATTGGGGCAGCTCTGGTCTCAGCGTTGGGCTTCGAGAAATAGTCGGCGATAAGCTCGTCTTCCACGAAGCAATTGGGTTGTTGCACCAGTTTTCGCTGATTGGAAGAGCCAAAGATGCCATAACCGTTCACCGAATCGTTCAAGCAGTTCTAAAGGATAACCTTCCAGACCCGGAATTGAAAAGCTATGTGAGTGAAGCTGTTGAGCTTTGTGATTCTGCATGGCCTGAGGGTTGGGATATGCGGGAACGGTGCAGGGTGCTTCAAAGCCAAGCCGTGGAGCCGGCATTTGGAGCGGCCAACTTAGTACCGTCAGTGAGGGCGGCGGCTACCATACTTCGAATTGCTCATTTCCTCTGGCAAGACGGCAAATTGAAGGACAGTGAACGTTTAAACGTACGCGGCTACGAGATTCTGCAAGAACTTTTGGGAGAAGAGCATCCAGCCACATTGACGAGCATGAACAACCTGGCGACGACATATTGGGACCAGGGGAAGTTGGAAGATGCGGCAGATCTACATGAGAAAGTGCTGGAGCTACGGAAGCGGATATTGGGGGAAGACCATCCAGCCACATTGACGTGCATGAACAACCTGGCGACGACGTATTGGGACCAGGGGAAGTTGGAAGATGCGGCAGATCTACATGAGAAAGTGCTGGAGCTACGGAGGCGGATATTGGGGGAAGAGCATCCAGCCACATTGACGAGCATGAACAACCTGGCGACGACATATTGGGACCAGGGGAAGTTGGAAGATGCGGCAGATCTAAATGAGAAAGTGCTGGAGCTACGGAGGCGGATATTGGGGGAAGACCATCCAGCCACATTGACGTGCATGAACAACCTGGCGACGACGTATTGGGACCAGGGGAAGCTGGAAGATGCGGCAGAGCTGAATAAGAGGGTGCTGGAGCTACGGAGGCGGATGCTGGGGGAAGAGCATCCAGACACATTGATGAGCATGAGCAACCTGGCGACGACGTATTGGGACCAGGGGAAGCTGGAAGATGCGGCAGAGCTGAATAAGAGGGTGCTGGAGCTACGGAGGCGGATACTGGGGGAAGAGCATCCAGACACATTGACGAGCATGAACAACCTGGCGATGACGTATTGGAAACAGGGGAAGCTGGAAGATGCGGCAGAGCTGAATGAGAGGGTGCTGGAGCTACGGAGGCGGATATTGGGGGAAGAGCATCCAGACACATTGATAAGTATGGAAATTTTGGCCTTCATCCACCACTCGCTGGGACGCGTGACGGAAGCCTCGTCTCTGATGCAACAGTCAGCAGATGAAAGTCGAAAAGTTCTAGGAGACGAACACCCGGACACTGTCCGTCGCAAAAACATGCTTCGTAACTGGATAAACAGCAGCTCGGAAGAGTCTGACTAACCATCCTTAGGTACATGTCGGCGTTCCATAAATATGTATCACCCCGCGATCTCAACCGGTTTTGACGTTCTGCTAGGAAATACATATATAGCGAGTAACTTGCGCGTGTCGCTCTGGTAGACGACGTGTGGTATTTGAAGTATGTAAGTAGCGGAGTATTGGAATCTAATATTCCCGATAGAAATTTTCCAATGCCTTCGTTAGAATAGAACAATTCCTGTGCACGGGATAATACGGTAAACACGGCCGTTTTCTGGCGATTTGACGATATTGAAGGGCAATGCGATGTCATTGTGAACGATGTTTTGGCCAACAGAATTTTGCACCCAATGCTAGACAGTCTGCGGAGATCTTCAGTACCTACCTGAGAACATTGGCCTTTCCATATTTCGATTGTCACGATCGATCGGACACGGGAGATTCAAGATGTCAGCAAGCGTAATATACATTATTAGACCGGAGCCTGAAATTGCACTCTCAGATTGAACAGTTACTACTAGTAGAAGGCTCATCGGAAGGACTTGGACAAGTTCGCTGATTCAACGAGAAGAACCTACAATGATGTAGTGGCAAACCAGGCTCTCTTCGTCAGATCGAACGAGCCGGAAGCATAAGCGGACCAAGGGAAAAGCATTCTTGGTCCTGTTGATTTCGCGTCCTAGATCCCTTGACTCTGACTCTGCGTTGACTTCCTCCAATTTCGTGGCCATGCAAAATTCAATCAGATTAATAAATGAATTTATTCATTCATTTGTTCCTATTACCCTCGCAAGCAGATGTTGCATGTGCGAGCCTCATCATAATCATCTACTTTCTATCTTTTGCTCTCTGCTCCTTCCTGCCCTTGTTGGCTTCCGTCCATTCTTCTACTCATTCTTCCTGCATCATCTTATCGTTCTAATCTTCCTGTTGCGTTGATATAATATTCCATCGTATGCTTTTATCAGCTTCGTGTCTTCTAGTAACCTTCAAGGCACCGAATATCCGAATGCCGGTTTTCGTGACGTAGTTAAGGAATACGACAGTATTTCTGGGCCGAGGTCTAAATCGGAGCTACAAAATTTCCAGATGCTACACTCAATTCAAGTTGTTGTGTCCGACAGCAGTTCATTCAGGAGATGGTAGGACTTGTCCTTTTCGTGAGGCAACTGGAGAAAGAGGTCAATGGGAGCAGCTCACCCGCTCAACCCTTGCGGAAAACCGGATTAGCATGGGCCACACAGAGAGTTGAGTTATTTAGTTCTATGAAGTAGAGCAACCTTTATGCGCGATGTGAGACTCTCACGAGCGGTTATAAAAGACTAATGGAGATTTTGTCTCGTATTAGAGAGTACGTCCCTGGGATCGCACAGGCAGAGTGGTTTGAGAGATTAAACAGGAAATACTGAGACATCCAAGTTGAATTCCAAAGGAGTAGTTTAAATGAAGTATACAGTATGCGGCACGTGAACCCGGCCACTCGATCAAATCTCAAAAATTGTACTGCAGTAATTGAAGCAACGGGAGCGTGGACAAAGTATTAATGAAGCAGAGGGAACCACTGCGATGTGTTCTAATCAAATGACATGTATTATGGCAATTGATCCACTTAATGGCCAGATCTTGTAGCTTTCGTACCCCTTACAATTTGGGGGTGGCTGGGTTCACGTGCTGCATACTGTAATTGCCATTTGGATTAAAAATAATTTAGCCGTTCCGTGAAATCCTATTGCGACCATACTTGGGTTGGAATCCATGAGGTCTTCTCCAGATCCAGTCAGCATCTTCCCAAGTTCGATGACTTTATCTACAGTTTTGCCCCAACTTTACAACTATAAAGTTTCACAAGTTCATAACAGCGTCATAGAGCTCCAATATTTGCATTGATATCCGTGGCAGTTTGATCGATATCCCAGCCAAACTCAGCAGTGAAAACGAATATTTCGCCGTTCGATGATATCACTAGAGCTCAGCGGTTAATACTTCGATGGATACAACCTTTTTCCTTTTCAAAGGCAGCCAATAGGCTATAATATACCTGCAGGTCAAGGTCGGCCAACGCTTCAGGCTGTCCCAATAGGATCATATCTACAACATTATTCACCATTTCTGCTATCCTTGACCGTCAGCTATCGTCAAGTCAGATTGGGAGATATACTGTTGTGGTTGTGACTGAGTCGGATTATACTTTCGGCGGCAAAGGGCCAGTATCGATGGCAACCCAAGAACCCTTTTTGCGTTTTTGAAAAGCGGTGGCAAATGTGCGATGTTGGTTACACAAATTCTTGTCGACACATGACGATTTCTCTCTCCGCCGGTTGCCGCTGGATGAATTATGCACATCAGCCGACTAGAAGGCAACTTGAGATCCACGACCGTGAAAAACATGAATACAACATTATCGGCTTCTCGCCATCTGAGAAAGGAAAATTCGTTTGTGAGTTGGCCACTCAGATTCTCGAGATAACAATCTCTGTTACCGAGGTCGGCTTCAATGTCGTAGGCGAGTCTTACCCGGTGCTGCCAGGCCAATGGCAATGTTATGGAATCCAAGATAGAAATTAAATCTTGTCCAGGAGCATTGGACCTGTTACACTTGACGCACTGAGATACAGTTGTCAAATTTCCATAAATCGGAGTTTCTGGCTGACGAAGGGGAACCGTCGTTCTTTGGTTATGATACCTAGTATTAGCTGTGCCAATTTTCCTGGTACCTGTCATAAGACACCATTTGTCCCTGACGTTGCTGGTTTGATGGGCTTGAGACGGTGAGAGACGTAGCAGTTTCGTTCCGGGGCTGGATGTTCGCGGTACCAACTTTTGGTGTGTTACTTTTGGCCTTCCCTTCCCGCTTCGAGGGCCACCGGGGTCCATCGCAGAGATGGGGAATCTCGCGGTGGACACAATTGGAGCAAGGAGGTTCGAGAGGTTTTGAAGGGTCCGTTGGTTCGCACTGCTTCGAGTTAGTACTCTTATATATCTTGTATTGGTACCTCGGCACCTCTCTTTTGTCTCCGGCAGGGAGTGCACTGGCATCTCCCCTTTCTCCCAGGTCTCCCCACTGTTTTCCTAGGCGGTAATGCAGCAAGACTTTGTGTGACTGAGTTCGTGGGAATCACAACGTCCTCGTCGAGCAAAGGCCCAATTGAGGCATTGTCCTCTAGAATGCCGAGGGAGTCGAGGTGGAAAATTGCGGATAATGTAGAGGTATTTGTCGGACTGAGAGGGGGATCAAGATCATCGTTCCCTTGTTGAGGACCGTCTGCCATTCAGTGGGAGAGATGCTAGCGGCGACCTTCCGATGAAATATGTTTGTGATGCTCAAGGACGATGGCAGCAACAGAATGGGGATAAGTCTTCAAGGTGTTGATCACTGAGACGGTTCCTCAATCCCGGAGGACCACCGCACCGGCATTTTCAGAATATGCGCAACCGCCAGTTCGCCGTTTCGCATTATGCGAAGAATTGCGGGTCGCCTTTTCCTTACCAACTGCCAGTGATTAAGGAATATTACGGTAGATTTTGTCAAAATCTAGATTGCCAGCGAGTTCGGATTTTTACCGTAAATGTACCCGCAGATCGCCCTTTCAGACCAATAAGGGTGCGGTACATAGCCTAAGAGCGTAAGAAAAGAGCGATGGGGGGCCGGTTCAGCGACTGCTTCCATTAGTGCACCATACCCGCCTTTTTTAATTCAGTACCGCCGCCGATGCCACCAATGGACACCACAGAGCTCAAGTTTCAAGATCCTCTTATGCGTGCAGCCTCTGTATATCCTACTCTTACGCAGGCCAAATCCTTCCAACGATCCATTTCCGAAGAGGATGCCCACAAATTGGCTTCCAAAATTTCTTTGAGCTTCCTAGCCTTCTTTCCCGAATTCGACTCTGACCTAGTAAAGGAAATGGTTCCTAAGCTGGTGCAAAACCGGGTCCAGATTACGGAACTAGTTGAATCGGTATGCCCCATTTCCTCATTTCCTCGGTCTCTGACAATTAGAACGACGAAATTGGAACGCAGCTTTCAGCGTACAAATCTATCTCGGGAGCATTTCGCTAAATTATCAGGGTAAATAATAACACTATGTCCATTGATACCGCTTCGAGGCATGCCAAGTCTTCTTCCATGACGGACTCGCTCTGTCAGCCGCTGCTATTAACCAGTAGTCATTCTCAAACCTATAGCAATCGCTCCGGCCGGAAAGGCACTCTCAAATGCGCTCGCTGTAGGAAAGGAAAACGAAAGGTGCTCTCCTTGAGTGTTGGAAATCTTGACGTATTTAGTGTCAATTTGATTTTGTGGATCCGACTCGGTCTTGCACCGCATGTTCGAAGGCTGGCTTTACCCACTGTGAAAAATCAGCCCAACCAGGGCAGTCGCAGCAATCAGAAACTCTGGACCAGCGGAATAGCTATTTGAAAACTTTGGAGCAACATATGCCGCACTACGGGATAAGCAATCCAGTCTATCCCCAAGGCCAAGATACCTTAAACTCAAGCGAAATGCATGGAAAGTTTGCTGGTATTTTTCAAGCGGAGAAAGGTCATGTGAAAGCTGAAGAACCGAGTCCAATGGGCCTGGACTTCGAACTGGAAGGCCACATCGGGGACCTAAAGGGCCGCTTGACCGAGAAAGCTTCAGGGTGCCATGATACTGGAGAATTAGTTAACCTCCTGCTGGGAGATTGCATGAATTTGGCTCTTACCGGAATCTGTATAAAAGATGAAGTGTATGTGGATGCTACGAAGGAAAATTTTGGTGAAAAGCACCCTAATACATTGTCTTCAATGGCGACTTTGGCACTAACCTATCGAGAGCTTGGGCGTCATGATGATGCACTGAACCTTGAGAAGAGGATGCTGGATGATAGAAAGGAAATCCTTGGTGAAAATCACCCGAATACATTGACGGTGTCAAACGGTGAATCTCAGCCTTTCCTACTTCCAGTAAGAATAATTTTGCGAGTCTCATCTCATAGTGCGTAGACGACTCATGTCTCCAGAGAGGCAGACGACACTCGAGAGCGAGATCCAGATATGTATCGTTGGCAAGGAGATTTAGGACTTCTTGATCGGCTTGCATATAATTCCCTGGATAAGGTCCCTCTGAATTGGGCGACCTCAATAGACGCAGGTCGTATTGAACAATACATGGTTCAATTAGAGATTCCGATTCACTATCAATCTACGGAGGATCTGAGCCCGGCACATCCACCACTGCCAGACCAAATAGAGGATCAAAGAGCCTCAGCTGCAGGTTTCGCCTCGACACAATCAATTCAGGGCTTGACCAACTCAGGTTTGAGTCAGGCCCCAAAGAAACGGCAAGGTCCCTGTACGGAAAGAGATTAACGGGTAGTACGAGGAGGGATTTAAAACGGCCAGAGCGCGGAAACAATCACTATGGAAGAAAAGGCACTCCTCGTTGTTCGCGATGTCGGAAAAGGCGTGCTAAGGTTAAAACTCGTCCACGTTTTCGTGCTAAAAGATGCAGTGTGAATACACTTCTCCGTCGGAGCCATGTAAATTTTGTCTGTCTCACGGACTTGATAACTGTGTAAAATTGTGGGGCCCGAGGTCTCCATCATATTCATACGATCCTGTTAAATCTATTGACCTCGTTTCTAATGGATCCGGCCGGGGGTCACATATTGGTTCGTTCGTGCAAAGCCTTCCTATTCCCGGCCATTTGACTTCACACAGCCCTCTTCAATGGGCCGTCTTGGCGTGGGCAACTCAGCAGTCTCGTCGTCAGATGGTCGCGGAATCTGTATTTACTTGTATCAAGAATGCTTCACGTGGATTAAAGGATGCCATTGAGACTGGATCCTTCCGTGAAAGCGAAGTCTTTGCCAGCAACTTGTTGGGATGGGTTATTTACTCCACCTGCTCTGAAGAGTTTGACACCCGGGTACATTTCAAGGGAAGTCAAAATATGTTGAGTTGCATGGCACGTAAGGAGTACGGTTTCAAAGATGATAACATCCTGGCTTTCGGTCCCTTCATTATGGATTGCGCAAATGCCTGGCATCAAAAGGAGACAGGGATGGTTCCATATCACTGCACGACTTTCCAGCCAAGAGTCAGATACTTCAACGAGCTTTTGGCTACCACCAAATGGTGTACGCAGTATTCAGGCATGCTCGAGGCGGCCAACGCAACTGTTGGAAACATGCTTGAAATCGCTCTTTCGTGTGCTTGTCGAATTGCTCGTCGTGAAGCCCAATCTGATTTCGCACGAGAGTCTGTCCTTCAATATCTACGATCGGAATTTGGTGATAGCGACTTCCATGCAACCCTCCTTAAAATCCATTCTTCCTTCCAAGGGGCCAACCAGGATCACTCAACAGTCGAAGGACAGTATATCACCCGTCTATTTCACAGAGTACGAGCTGTTCTCCTCTTACATTCCGTCCTCGAGGCGGACTCGATTCAGAAAGGGGTGGCAACGGAACAAAGCATAATCATTGGTACTAAACTCCTTCGCCACTGTCAGAAGCAGGCAATCCGTCGTGATGGGTCCATAGAAGATTACTTTTTGATCTCATGGCACAATTACAGTTTATTGCTGCTGGGTGGGTTGGCATTGTCTTATGAAACGTCCGCTGATCGTACACGTCTTTTCCGATTTAGATCTAATGGGTAGTCTGTGCATGGGTTATTGATGAGCTTCTATTCATTGGAAAGGAAACGGCCGCCAGGTGTTTAGAGCGATATTGGACAAAAAGAGATAGTGCTGCTCTAAGTGAGATTTTGGGGTTTGCCCAGTTTCCAGATCCAATGCAGACTCCTGAATAACAACTGTATTCAACTCTCAAATCTGGGCAATTCATATAGGATACAAATGAAAATATAACTAAACATCTCAAACTGGGTATTCTATCTCCAAAATTTCCAGAATACAGTTGTGCGGATACGATACTGCCGAGAATTCACTTATTGGACCAAGAAGACTTCGCAAGATCTAACACTTTCGTCGCTTCTTGCAGTTTCCTTCGTGAAAAATGCATATCATGATTGCCACATATAAAAGCGCGACACTGACGAAGCACCCAAACTACCAAACACTATTCCCATTATATCTGATGTGTCGAAGACCGCCGGATTAGGGTCGGTGGTTGGAGAGCTTGAGATGGAAGGTGAACCTATATAGAATTCCACCGTGTATTACAGAAAGGAAAATATCAAAAAAATGTCACTGAAACTTTGAAGAAATTACAGATTTGCCATCACTTTTTTTCGGAATATCAAAATTCGCCATCGCATAATTTTTTTGGGCTATACATATTGCGATGAAATTCTACGTTGGAAGCCCGGAGATTTATTCCAGCTGCGAATCAATTCAAACGCGTCTGTGGCTGTTAGGCTGGTTGTGCACTGTGTTTTGCGCATTGTCGATCCTTTCTTGGTCTCGATGGGACTCATTTGAAGCACAAATATCAAGGTAATCGAGACTTTTAAGGCCACTAATTGCAGGGATTCTCCGTACGGCAACAGCGATTGATACCAACGGTTCGCTTCGCATCACGACAGTTGCTCAGTCCTTGAGGACTAATATGTAGGTGGACAATAAGCTTCGTGAAACCCAAAGCGTTATCGAGAACTATGTACAATGAAGAATTATGTACAAAATAACAAAATTCATGGAGCATCCGTCTAATTACTTTCGCGGAGATTTCCGGATTCGATCTCTGCTGGATACCTCAAAGCCCGAGCCGTTCCATATCGCTCTGTCTGCTCCTCCACCACAGGCTCGACGTTCGGTGCACCACTCGTGTCTTTATCTCCAGAGTCGTCAAAATCTCGAGGAGGTAACTCAATAGGTCCCTGGTATTCGATCCTGCGGATTCTTCTCCACAAAATAATAAATACGACAATACACACAAGTAACGCAACACCTCCTACCGCACCACCGATAATAGCGGAGACAGGCACGGAAGTGGAAGCTGGTGTGGGCGAAGTGGTCATAGTGGTGCTGGTCGGATTTACGAGGGCATCAGTTGCGACGGGGATCCTGAGAATTAGCTCTGAGCATTTCATTGAGTAAATACAAGAAAGAGCTGCTTGACGTAATAGTAACGGTGTCACTACGTGTTTCAGTGTAAATCTACATTTACCAAAGCAAATAGTTCGAGTACCATTGTAATTTGATCTCCTGGATTGAGATTCGAAACGGTCAACTCGGGATAAGAAACCAATGCGGATACCGGAGCATAACTAAAGCTTATAGCTACAAAGGATTCGGCGGCAAGATATCCGGTTCCATTGACCACTGCAGTAAGGGAATATGTCTCGGTGATTGGATCAGACAAACAGCTCACGATACTCGTCTTCAACATGGTATAAGTGAATGGCGTCGCAGTACGAAGGTCAGTA
>Ga0335072_10017814_pt1 | contig 10037 bp, 7 predicted proteins | sample Lox_Sample_21_FD_206725 | JGI IMG/M metagenome (GOLD analysis project Ga0335072, IMG submission 206725) | Soil microbial communities from Loxahatchee National Wildlife Refuge, Florida, United States - Lox_Sample_2.1 | ecosystem: Environmental > Terrestrial > Soil > Wetlands | place: USA: Florida...
GCCGCCAGCTTTGGCGCGGTCAGCGAGGTAGCCGGTGGGGAATGTCCAGAAGAGCGGCTGAACTGCGACGAATCCTGAGATGGCGATGGAAAGCATGAGCAGGCCCAGGCGTGGTCCGGAGGTAGGAAAGGCAAAGCTGGCGCAGCCGGCGACCAACAGTACCCAGGCGGCCGTGGCGCGGTGGTTGCGGTGATAGTCGGCGCGTTTAGGGAACCAGTACGTAGCGAAGAGCGCGCAGAGCCACGGAATGGCCGTCACCATGCCGACTTCAAAACCGGCCGGTTTGTGTATGAGCGCGGAGATCTCGGCGGGCAGATAGAAGATGGCACCGTAGATACTCATCTGAATCATGAAGTAGATGAGCACGAAGCGCAGCACGCGCGGATTGCGCAGCATGGGCAGCAGCTCTTTAGGACCTGAGGAGCGGCGCTGCTGTTCCTCGGCTGCCAGAGCATCTATCAGCGCCTGCCTTTGGTCAGCAGGAAGCCACTTTGCACTGGCGGGTTTGTTGTCCAGAAAGCGGAAGGAGACGATTCCAACGGCGACGGCAATGAAGCCCTCGACGAGGAACATCCATTGCCAGCCCTGAAGACCGCCTTTGGCTTGTATCTCAAGCAGCAGGCCCGAGAGCGGGCCGCCGAGGATAAGCGAGAGCGGTACACCCAAATAGAAGAGACCGACGATTTCGCCACGAATACGGTTGGGGAACCAGTAAGTAAGGTAAAGGATGGTGCCGGGGAAAAAGCCCGCTTCGGTAACGCCGAGAATCACGCGCAGGACGTAAAACGAGGTACTACCGGTGACGAACATCGTAGCCATGGAAGCCAGTCCCCAGGCGACCATAAGGAATGAAATCCAAAACTTTGCGCCGATGCGGTGCAGGATGAGATTGCTGGGGAAGCCGCAAAGCGAGTAGCTGATGAAGAAGAGGCCTGCGCCAAGCGCATAGGTGCTTTCTGAGATACCGACTGAGGCTGCCAGCGCCTGTTTGGCGAAGCTCACATTGGAGCGGTCAAGGAACGAGACCACATACATGAGCATGAGATAGGGTGCTAGGCGCCAGAGAGCGCTCGACACACCGCTGTCGAGCGGGCTGCGCACGGCGGGCTCAGTGGCTACGACGCGGGTTGTCGAGGCATCGCTCATGCGGTTGACTGATTACAGAGCCGGCTGACCGCTCTGGCGCGGCTCCCACCTGTAGGCGGCGATCGAGTTCTTCCAGAAGTATTTCTCCCTAGCCGCAGGGCTTTTACTGGCCATGTAACGGTGGACGATCGACAGGGTCTGCGCATAGGTAGTTACATGGTCGCTGTTGGGCCAGTCGCTACCGAAGAGGATGTGGTCTTCGCGAAAAACGTTCCAGATGGCATCGAGCAGGGTCTGATAAAAGTGCGGATTGGTTTCTAGTTTGCCGTTGATCAGCGCCGGAATCTCAGAAAGCTTGATGAAGACATGCGGGTTTTGGGCGAGTGCGCGCAGGTCGGCCCAGTATGCATCGCGAGCGGCGGGATCGATGGGAATGGGCGCGTGCGGCAGGTGATCGATAACGATGCGCAGATCGGGAACCTGGTCGCTGATGCGCCGGATGGCCGAGATGAGCCGCGGGTCGGGGTTGGCACTGTCGAGGACCAGGCCGGATGCGGCCAGATACTTCAGGCCTTCCATGAAGCCGGGCTTGTCCATGTCGGCAGACAGATCGCGGTTCCAGATATTGCCGTAGCGGATTCCCAGAAAGAACGGGCTCTCGTGCAGCCGGTCGAGATCGGCCTGGAAGTCATCGGCATCAGGAAGCAGGTCGCCTACGATGCCTACGATGGCAGGATGGCTGATGGCCACATTCAGCAACCATTGATTGTCGCTTTTGAGCGGACTGCACTCGATTGCGATGGCGCCCAAGACGCCGAAGCGTTTTGCCATGGCCATGTAACGGTCTGGCAATGTGGGCTTGCAAATGGGATCGGTCTTATCGGGCCATGGAACGCCGCCGGGGCGGAGCGGATCAAAAAGATGGATGTGTGTGTCAATGACAGGGACGGTGTTGGGCTGAGCCGGCATGAGCTGTTCCATGGCCGGAGCGGCGGCGCTGAGTGCAGCAAGTTTGAGAAGATCGCGCCGCTTCATTGTGACCTCCGCCGCAGGACGCGGCGCACAACCAACTATACACAGAGGGACAGGCGGCGGGCGTGAGCGCAATGGGGAGACAATGAGCTGCAAATTTTGGGGCGATCTACTTTGTCGAACTGGGCCTGGAGCGGCTTAGCCGTCGAAGCGGTAGGCGCTGATGACCGCGTCCATCGGCTCGTCGGTGAAGATCTGCCTGCCCGGAGCATCTCCGCCGGCGCCTGCAGCGACAAACAGAGGAGCCAGATGCTCTTCACGGGGGTGAGCATAGGCTGCGAAGGGGGCGCTGCGCCAGTTTTTCAGCAGCTCATTACGTTCACAAGCAGGTGACTCCACGGCGCGGGTCAGCCACGCATCAAATGCGCCAGCGCGTCGCCGGACCTGCGGATTGAAGTAGGCACGGAGATTGTGGAAGCTCATGCCGCTTGCGACAATCAGCACGCCTTCATCGCGAAGGGGCGCCAGTGCCTGGCCTGCGGCGATATGCAGTGCCGGATCGAGTGAGGCCGCGAGCGAAAGCGTGACGACAGGAATGCGGGCTTGCGGGAAGACGACCTTGAGCGGTACAAAAACGCCATGATCATAGCCGCGGCTGGGGTCGGTTGCGGCGGGCAGGCCGGCTTCCTTGAGCAGTGTGCTCACGCGCGAGGCCAGCGCGGGGTCGCCGGGTGCGGGCCAGCTGAGCCGGTAAGTGTGCTCAGGGAAGCCTGAGTAGTCGAAGATGAGCGGCGGCTGCGCCCCGGAGCCGGCGGTGAAGGCGGGTTCTTCCCAGTGGCCGCTGATGACCAGCAGCGCTTTGGGCCCGGCGGGTAGTGCGTCCGCCAGCGACTCGAGAAAGCTCTGCGTGCACTTCCAAGTGTCCGCTGGGCCCCAGGTCCAGTCCATGAAAAAACAGGGTCCACCGCCGTGCGGAAGGAAGATGGCGGGCTGGCGCGGCGTGGCGGCAGACATGGCTAAATCGCTCCCCAACCTCAACCGGACATTCCGGCCGGAATAATGGTCGGTTAAACAACCATATTTCAGATGCCACCACCCGTTGCCGTGATGCAAAAACTACTCTACCGGGCCGGCCAGGGCGTAGACGTAGACTAGCATCGCCACGCCGATCAAAAGCGGTATTAGTCCGCAGAGATATGGGCCGCCCGTCCCGATAAGCGAGCGCAGGAAGACGATCAGGCCAGCGCCGACACCGATGTTGATGAGCCCCCCGACCTTCAATCCTTCCCGGCTTTTGAGACGTCCCAGACGGTTTTCGGCGTTAAGCATATCGAGGGCCATCTTTGCGCCTTCGCCGGATGACTCGGCCAGCCGCCGCATGGTCTCTGCTTTGTAAAATGCCTCGCGCTCTTTGCGCCTGCTTTCGATCCATGAGACGAGCGGAATGAAGATTCCGAACAGCGACACTGCGCCGACGGAAAGAAACATCCACAGGCCCAGGCTGCTCAATTCGGGGTCGTTGAAAAGTGCCATTGCTAGTCGCATCAACTTGTCTCCTTTACCTGCGGGGTTGGTTCTTTCACATGCGACCGGTGAGACAGGGGTTGGCGCGGGCCGGTTGCATTTTCTTAACGTCCTCTGCTGCGCAATAAAATTGCAACCGCATCGCAGTCGGATCTGTCTCACCCAGCGGAGAAAGCCCTGTTGACCTCGACTATCAGCCGCACGAAGGAGAATCCGGACCAGGATGCTGCGGATGTCGCGCGTGTTCAGGCCGGTGACACGGCGGCATTTGCGGGTATTGTGAGCCGCTGGCAGGGCCCTTTGGTCAATATGGCATGGCGCTACTGCCGCGACCGCAGCCGTGCTGAAGAGATGGCACAGGAGGCGTTTGTTCGGGCATGGCGCGGACTCAAAGGCTGGCGACAGGAGTCGGCTTTTTCGACGTGGCTGTTTGCGCTTGCAGCCAATGTCTTCCGCTCAGAACTCAAACGCTTTCCCGCCGTGAACCTGCCAATCGAAGAGATCGCCGAACCGGCCACGGCCGCCAAGCAGCACGATGTGCTGGAAGGGCGCCGAAGAGAGGAAGTTGTTCGACGGGCGGTGCTGGCTCTGCCATTGCGCTATCGTGAACCGGTGATTCTCTACTACTTTCACGACATGGATCTGGGACTAGCCGCACGCACCATGGGTATGCCAGAAGGAACGCTCAAAGCACGACTCGCGCGGGCACGTGATCTGCTGCGCCGGCGTTTTCCGCATCTTAACGAGGCGCCCCACCGAGGGCCGGAATCTACAAAACGCGAGGAGGTTTCGCGATGAGCTTAGATAAACAGTTCGGAGTGGGCGGCGGTTCTAATCCCGATCCGATCGGCCGGATCCTTGCATCGGATGAAACACTGATGCCGTCGTCGGGCTTTCTTGCAGAGGTAATGGGACGCGTCAAGGAGGAAGCTGCGGTACCGGCACCGATTCCATTCCCATGGAAGCGCGCTGTCCCGGGGTTTGTACTGGTACTTTGTGTTTTTGGATGGATTCTATACAAGGCTGTGCGAACTGCCGTGCTCGATACGCAGCGGTTCGAACTCACGCTACCGCATCTTTCCACCGCCGTCGGAAGCGCACTCGCTCCTGCGGCATGGGTTGTGCTGGCCCTCGCAGTTTCGCTGCTCTCGTGGGTTTGTGCAGGCCGCATGGCTCGCGGCTCGGGACTTCTTTAAATGTGGCAGGCCCAAAGTAAGGGTAAATACGGGACTTGTGGATTGGGTGTGGGAGTTTTGTATAATTCGTGACGCGAATAAAATACCGATTCGCGCGGTTCGCACACTCAAGTTAGAGAAGCGATTGCTGCCACAGTAGGCTCCGGCAGGCCCAGGTGCGACCCGCGCATGGAGAATTCCAATGTCGCTGGGAGATCTGAGACAGATTGCTGGAGTTGCTGCGGCGTTCGCCGTTGTTGGGCTGCTGCATTCCGGCCATGCGTCCGCACAGCAGAGCGGGGCGGTGATCAACGCTTCGGTGACCCTTGTCGAGAGTGCGCAGGAATCGGGACCGGTGCAGCGGGCGACCAAAGACCTTGAGAGCGATTTCACCAAGGTATTTGGCCGTGCGCCAAAACTGGTCAACGACCTGAAAGACGCGGGGTCGACGGCGATCCTGATTGCGGAGCGCGAGAATGTGCCTGCGGACGTGGACTGCGTGACGACTGCGAATACCGAGGCCTTTGCGTTTTCCATGACCAGAGCGGGCAGCACAAAGCATCTCATCTGCCTGACCGGCGCGGACACACGCGGGACGATCTACGCAATTTACGAGTTCTCGCAGACGGTGCTGGGCGTGGACCCAATGTATCTGTGGACCGACAAGCAGCCGGCGAAACGCGTTTCCGTTGTGCTGCCGAAGGATTTCGCGAAGACCTATCCGAGCCCGGTGTTTAAGTACCGTGGATTTTTCCCGAACGACGAGGACCTGCTGACGGGATGGGTGATTCGGCCCAAAGGCGAGCAGGACGGGATCGCGCTGAGCGTTTGGGACCAGATCTTCGAGACCATTCTGCGGCTCAAGGGGAACATGGTTGTACCGGGAACATGGACCTTTCCCGACGATGCGCCGGTGCATGCGGCGACCGAGCGCGGGCTGATTGTGAACCAGCACCATGCCATTCCACTGGGCGTGAATGTGGCGCGATGGCCGGCGGATGTACCCTACAACTTCTCTACGCATCCAGAGATCTTAGAGCGGGCATGGACCAATGCCGTGGCCGAGTACAAGCCTGATGAGGAGATTTTGTGGTCGGTTGGGCTACGCGGACTGTCGGACTCGAGCTATGCTGCACTTGATCCGAGCGTGCGAGATAACGATCCACTGCTGGGCAAGCGGATCAGCGACGCTATTGCCGTACAGATGAAGATTGTGCGCGCCAGGTATCCAAATGCAGAGTTTGTGACCGACCTGTGGCAGGAGGGTGCGCGACTGATGCGCGAAGGCTATCTGAAGATCCCGCCGGAGGTGTCGCTGGTGTGGGCCGACACAGGGTATGGCGATATGCAGGACGACGGCAAGGTGGCCGCGGGTCAGGGCATGTATATCCACGTGGCGATGATGAATGGGCAGGCCAACCAGCTTTCAGAGATGGTGCCGGTGGAACGAATTCAGGAGCAGATCAGCCGCTACATCAAGGCCGGTGCGACATCATACATTCTGGTCAACACGAGCGACATTCGGCCGGTGGCGATGACCGCGCGGGCGCTGATGGAAGCGGCCTGGGGAGGCGTGCCGCAGCTGAGCGATGCCGACACCGCCTACTACCGCAAGTGGGCCACAGAGGAGTTTGGCGCCAGGTCGGCAGACGCGCTTTCGAGCATTTACAAGGACTATTTTGCGGCTCCGTCGCTGCGGCATCCACTCTTCGAGATGCTGCGCCTTACCTCAGCAGGGAATGCGCCACCTGCGCCAGCCGCAATAAGTTTCACGCGCTGGGATGGCGACCAGCATTACCACTCTGAGGCGCGGCGGTTGATTCTCGACGATCTGTCGATGCATCAGGTGATCGCGATTCCCAGCCAGTCGCCCAAATGGACGCAGCCGCGCGTGCTGCCGACGGGCACACCGGAGATGCGCACGCATGCGCTGGATCAGGACATCAAGGACGGGGAGGATGCTGCGCCGCGCTGGGACGCGGTATGGAAGAAGGCTGTAGCGGCTGAGGTCAATGTCGATCCGGCACGGCGGCAATACTACCAGGCTGAAGTGCTGACTATGATTACCATCAACCGCCAGAGCAACGCCATGCTGCTCGACCTGGCCAAAGCGATGAAAGATGCTGATGCTGGGGATAAGGCGAAGGCTGAGACCGAGGCCGCTGCTTCGCTGTCTGCACTGGACGACATCCAGAAGTGGATGGTTCTGGCCGAGTATGGCAAGTGGAAGAATTGGTACCGTGGCGACTGGCTCACGGGTGTCTATCGCACACGCGAGCTAGTACAGGATTACCTGAATCACCTGAAAGATCCGATGGCGAAGCTGCCGGCGCCGGCTTCGTGGAGCGGGTGGGAGGCCTACTTCCACATCATGGCCTATGAGGACGACCGCTCGGTGGATGTGAAGTGAAGGTTTGCGTTTAGCGAAATAACTCCAGCTGGATTTTTGACCTGAGGCGACTCGATTTTGCGATTGCGCGCGAATAAGCGCATACTGCGTGCATAGGCTGGTTGCGCATGGTCGGTTGCAGCGCAGCGATTTCTCCATTTCACGCGTCTTTAGAGCAACACCGGCACGCTCGGGCCGTACAGGAGCCATCTCGATGCACGCAGCTCACACGCTTCCGCAAACACTGGGGCAACTGCGCGCCAGTAGCCAGTTTTCTGAATCGCGCCTGGAAAGTCGCAGTGTCAAAGATGAGATGCGTGCCAACCTGATCACGCGGCTCAAGGCGCGGGAGACGATATTTCCCGGCATCGTGGGCTATGAAGACACGGTGGTACCGCAGATCGTGAACGCCATACTGTCAAAGCAGAACTTCATTCTGCTGGGGCTGCGCGGGCAGGCTAAGAGCAGAATTCTGCGCGCGCTGACGGCGCTGCTCGATGAGAGGCTGCCTTATGTAGCCGGATGCGAAATTCGCGACAATCCTTATGCGCCGCTGTGCAAGAGGTGCCGCGACCTGATTATAGCCATGGGCGATCAGACGCCGATCGCATACATAGGACGGGATGAGCGTTATGTGGAGAAGCTGGCTACTCCGGATGTAACCGTTGCCGATCTGGTGGGCGATCTCGATCCGATCAAGGCAGCGCGTGGAGGCGAGGATCTATCGAGCGAACTGACGATGCACTACGGGCTGCTGCCGCGGGCCAATCGCGGCATCTTTGCCATCAACGAGCTGCCCGATCTGGCGGGAAAGATTCAGGTAGCGCTGTTCAACATCATGCAGGAGGGCGACATCCAGATCAAAGGCTACCCGGTGCGGCTAATGCTGGATGTTGCGCTGGTCTTCAGCGCCAACCCCGAGGATTACACGGCACGCGGCAAGATTATTACGCCGCTCAAAGACCGCATCGGCTCGGAGATCCGCACGCACTATCCGGAGACGCTTGAGGAAGGCATCGCGATCACGACGCAGGAGGCATGGGCTGCGCGCGACAGCACACGGACGGAGATTCCGCAATACGTCCGCGAGGTGGTAGAGCAGGTGGCCTTCTCTGCGCGCGAAGATAAGAAGGTGGACAAACGCAGCGGGGTGAGCCAGAGGCTGCCGATTTCGACCATGGAGCTAGTGGTCTCCAATGCCGAGCGGCGTGCGCTGGTCAATGGTGATGCGCTGGTCTTTCCGCGGGTAAGCGACATTTACGCTGCCATGCCGGGCATCACGGGCAAGCTCGAACTCGAATATGAGGGCGAGCTGCGCGGAGCAGACGCGGTAGTGCAGGACCTGATTCGCGCGGCAGTGGGCAAAATCTTTCATCACTACTTTGCCGATGTAGACACCGAACAGATCGAACAGTGGTTCAACCTTGGCGGGATGGTCAAGCTCGAAGACAGCCAGCCGTCGACTGAGGCTCTCAAGGAGCTGAAGCAGATTCAGGGGCTCGTGGAGAAGCTTTCGCCGCTTGGCGCGAAGGCCTCTGACGCAGCGCCGAAGGTTGTGGCTGCCGCAGAGTTTCTGCTTGAAGGCATGGTGGCACACCGCAAGCTGAGCCGCAGCCAGGAGCATGGATTTGCCGCACAGCAGAACCGACGCCGGCACGAGCGCGAGGATCTGTCGGAAGATCGACAGGAGCTTGAGAACGAGTACGAGGACTGGCAGCGTTCGCGTCGCGGACGGCGCAGTGGATATAACTAACGCCGCCTACGTTGGCAGTTAACATTGAGGACGATTTCGTATGAAGCGCGTTCGCTACACCAAGTTCACCGGCGATCTGGCCGATGGGATCGATCTCGAGGACCTGCTCAAGGCGCTGTCGGATTATCTTCTGGACTCGGGGTACTACGACCCCTACGCGCGCTTCCAAGATCTCGATCACACAATGGCGAATCTGCGCGAGGCGCTGCGGCGTGTGCTTGAGCAGGGCGATTTCTTCGATGAGTCGATGCGGCAAAAGCTCGATCAACTCTCGGCCGAGAGCAAGCTCGACGAACTGATTGACCGGATCATCGAGCGGATGGAGCAGCAAAACTACATCTCATCGGGGCCCACTCGGCCAGGCAACATGGATGGGCAGGTTGGCAATATGGAAGGCGAGGTGCGGTTTGAGGTGACGGACAAGAGCCTCGACTTTCTTGGCTTCAAGACACTGCGTGATCTGCTCGGGTCGCTGGGCAAGTCCAGCTATGGCCGGCATGACACGCGGCACTGGGCTACAGGCATTGAGACGAGCGGCGGATCGAGGCGCTATGAGTTCGGCGACATGCTTAATCTGGATACAACAGCGACGCTCAACTCGGCCATCTCGCGCGAAGGCGTCGGACTACCGCTCAACATGGAGTACCAGGACCTACATGTGCACCAGTGCGAGTATCAAAGCTCGTGCGCAACGGTAGTCATGCTCGACTGCTCACATTCGATGATCCTATATGGCGAGGACCGGTTTACCCCGGCCAAGCGCGTAGCGATGGCCCTTTCACACCTCATTCGTACGCACTATCCGGGCGATTCGCTTTCACTGGTGCTGTTTCACGATTCTGCCGAAGAGATGCCCGTCTCGCACCTGGCGCGCGTGAAGGTCGGCCCGTGGCATACGAATACGCGAGAGGGCCTGCGGGTGGCGCAGCGCGTGCTGGCGCGGCAGCGCAAAGACATGAAGCAGATCGTGATGATCACCGATGGCAAGCCCTCGGCGCTCACGCTGCCCGATGGGCGGATTTATAAGAACCCCTACGGGCTTGATCCGCTGGTAGTGAGCGAAACACTGGAAGAGGTTGCACGTTGCAAGCGGTCAAACGTGATGATCAACACGTTTATGCTCGCTTCTGACCATGGA
>Ga0335072_10017815_pt1 | contig 10037 bp, 9 predicted proteins | sample Lox_Sample_21_FD_206725 | JGI IMG/M metagenome (GOLD analysis project Ga0335072, IMG submission 206725) | Soil microbial communities from Loxahatchee National Wildlife Refuge, Florida, United States - Lox_Sample_2.1 | ecosystem: Environmental > Terrestrial > Soil > Wetlands | place: USA: Florida...
CCGGTCACGCTGCCCTGACCCCCAGTTCGGCCAGGACCTCGGCGGTGTGCTCACCGGTGGCGGCGGCGTCCCCTGCCACCCGCGACCGCCGCCATGGCCGCGCCACGGCAACGGGCCCGGCCGCGGTGTCCACGACCCACCCGTGCCTGTCGTGGCGGGCGGCCACCGAAGGCTGAGCGCCGCCGCCGGCCGGTCCCAGGGCGGCGGCGGCCACGTCCGACATGGAGATGTCCAGCAGCGCGCCCCCGGCAGGCGCGCAGGCCGCCAGGACCGCCGCGGTCAGGCCGGTGAGCGGGTCGGCGATCGCATCGCCGCAGAACAGCGGCGACCCGTCGGGGTCGCGCGCCACCAGGCCGCTGCCGGCGGCGACGTCGTCGCCGAAGCCGACCCGGTCGCTGGCACGCCCGTGGGCAGTGATCGATACCCACGTGGTGCCGGCGGCCGCGGCGGCCTCGGCGTCCAACCCGAACCGGGCCAGGGCCCGTGGCCGGGACGACTCGATGACGATGTCGGCGGCATGAACCAGCGCGGCCATCGCATCCCGCCCGCCACTGGTGCGCGGGTCCAGTACCACGCAACGGTGTCCGGCGTGCAGCAGCCGGTAGAACGCGGCGTTCCCGCGCCGGGCGCCGTCCGGCCGCCAGGGCGTCTCGACCTTGACCACCCGGGCCCCGGCCAGCCCTAGCAGGCGAGCACACAGCGGGCCAGCCCACAAGGCGCTGAAGTCGGCGAGCAGCAGCCCCTCGAGCGGCCGGGGCGCTCCCGGCGAGTGTGGCTGCCCGGGCGCTCCCGGTCGAACAGCCGCCGGGGCAACGGCGCCGCACCCGACCGGGGCAGCGGCAACGCCGAGCATCGCGGCGCGCTGCGCCAGGTCGGCGCCGGTATGCCCGCGCAGCCAGCGGGTCACCGCCGGCCACGGGTCCTCGCCTGGATCCTCGCCCGCCAGCGCACCTAGCAGCGCCACGTCGTCGGGCCGGGCACAGGAGACCGCGGCCCAGCCGTCGGCGGTGGGCAGCAGCCGGCAGGCACCCCCGGCCGAGACCGCGCCGCGGCGCCGGTGCCCGGTGAACGCCGCACGCTCGGACAGCAGCCGCGCTCCGTCCACTCGCACACCGGTGACCGCGGCGAACCGGGCAGCCAGTTCCCCCGCGACGCTGGCGGCGCGGCCGGGAGGGACCAGCGGAGGGCCGCCGGCGCGCCCGGTCAGGGCCACCACCCCGCTGCGCGCCCAGTCGGCCGCAGGATCTGCGCCCGGTGCCGCGTGTGCGCAGGCTCCGGTCATGGACGCGGTGCTGTGTCCTTGTCGGCCAGACGATCGGCGAGCAGGTTGAGGTCGTAGGACTGGCGGGCCATCCAGAACCGGAGGAACCCGGTCAGCGAATAGCGCACAAAGAGCGCCGCGCCGACCACGCTCGTTGTCACCGCGCCGAGGCCGATCGTGATCGCGTCTCCCTGGACAAGCGAGTCGCTGGTGCGGTGAGAGATCAGGTAGGCGGACACCCCGAGCGCCAGGCCGAGCACCATCAGCGCCGCGCCGAGGCGCTGCCAGAGCCGGGGCCGGCCAGCCGCCGGGTCGGGGATCTTCAGTTCGGAGATCTCGCGGACGAAGCGGTCCGCGCGCGTTTCGGTCGATGTCACGTGGAACTCCCCAGGTATAGGGCGGACAACTCAGCGCGCAGCACGTCGTCGGGGCGGCCCTGCCGTTCGACCCGGCCACGTACCAGCACAGCCGCATGGTCGGCGATGCCGAACGCAGCGGCCGCGAACTGCTCGACAATCAGCACCCCCACGCCCTGCCGGGCGATCTCGGCCACCTGCTCGTACAGCCGGCTCACGACGAGCGGGGCCAGCCCCATGGACAACTCGTCCAGCAGCAGCACGGCGGGATTGGTGGCCAGTCCCCGGGCGAGGGCGAGCATCTGCTGCTCGCCGCCGGACAGGGTGCCGGCCTGCCGCGACGCATGCCGGGCGAGGTCGGGGAACCGCGCGAACGCGATCTCCTCGATCTGCTTGCGGGTCCGCCCGGTGAAGGTCATCATCAGGAGGTTGTCACGGACCGACAGGTTCGGGAACACGCCGCGGCCTTCAGGGATCAGGCAGACCCCCGCGCGGGCCAGGTCGCGCGCAGCGGCCCCGGTCACGTCCCGGCCGCCGAGCAGCAGCCGGCCGGCCTGCGGGGTATGGACCCCGGCGGCGACCCGCAGCGTGGTCGTCTTGCCCGCGCCGTTCGGGCCGAGCAGGGCCACCACCTGGCCAGCCGCGACGCTGAGATCTACGCCGTGCAGGACGGTGATCCCTTCGTACCCGGCGCGCACCTCACGCAGTTCGAGAAGAGCGCTCAAAGGTCCCCCAGGTACGCCGCCAGCACGGCCTCGTCGCACCGGATCACGGCGGGAGCGCCGACGGCGATGATCTTCCCCAGGTCGAGCACGTACACCTCGTCGCACACGTCCATGACCAGCCCCATGTCGTGCTCGACGAGGATGACGGCCGTCCCGTCGGCCGCCAGCGAGCGCAGCAGGGCCGCGAACCGCTCCGTCTCCGCACCGTCCTGTCCCGCCGCGGGCTCGTCGAGGAGGAGGAACGTCGGCGCCGTGGCCAGCGCCCGGCCCACCTCTACCAGGCGGCCGAGCCCGGTGGGCAGCGTGTCGGCGGCGCTGTCGGCGACTGCGGTCAGGCCCAGCCTGGCCAGGATCTCGGTGACGGCACCCGCGGCCGTGCGCCGCTCGGGCCCCAGTTCGGCGGCGACGAGCAGGTTGTCGCGGACGCTCAGCCTGCCGAAGAGCTCCAGCCGCTGGAACGTGCGGGCCAGCCCATGGCGGGCCCGCCGCGAAGGCCCCATCCTGGTGACGTCCCTGCCGTCGAGGAACACCCGCCCCGCCGAGGGCACCCGCAGCCCGCAGACCACATCGAACAGGGTGCTCTTCCCGGCCCCGTTGGGCCCGATCAGGCCGGTGACCAGGCCCTGCTGCGCGGTCAGGTCGACGCCGTCCAGCACCCGGTTACCGCCGAACGCGACGGTCACCCCCCTAGCCCGCAGCGACGCCACGGTCCAGCACCTTCTCGTCGTCCGGACGCCAAGCGCGCCGCACGCCCCACCACTCGACCGGGATCTCGGGCTCGGCCGGGGCCTGCGGCCCGGCCTGGCTGCCCCGCCGCGCGACCCGCACGGAGAGGCGCCGCACCGCCGGCACGAGCCCTTCCGGATTACGGCCGAGGGAGGCCCCGGCCAGGGCGGGCAGCAGGGCGACGACGTTCTGCGACCACGGCGCCACGGCGACCAGCAGGTTCAGCGCTCCCACGTAGGCCGTCCCGGTGAACAGTCCGTCACCCACGCTGGCGACGCCGCCGACGACTGCGACCAGGAAGATCGGCAGTCCGGCCACCATGCTGAACTGCGTGGCCGTAACCGATTGCTGCTGCATCGCGTACAGCGCCCCGCCGAGCCCGGCGATCCCTGCCGCCAGCGCGAACACCGCCACCTTGGCGATCAGCAGGTTGCCGCCGAGCATCGCGAACGCGGCCTCGCTGTCCCGCAGCGCGATCAGCCGCCGGCCGTACCGGCTGCGGCGCAGCGCCGCCACCCCGGCCGCGGCGAGCGCGAGGCAGACCGCGGAGAGCACCATCAGCTGCGACTCGCTGTACAGGTGGAAGCTCAGCAGCCGGGGGCCGCTGACCTGCACCGAGCCCTGGTCGAACAGCGAGATCCGCACCCCGAGCACGCTGAACGACGGCAGCGTGAAGATCCATTGATCGAGGACGGTCGCGAAGGCAGCGGTGCCCAGCGCCAGGTAGATTCCGGAGAGCCGAAGCGCGGGCAGCGCGATCAGCGCCCCGATCGCGGCCGGCACCGCGACCGCGGCAGCGAGCGCCCACAGGTCCCCGTTCCCGCCGAGGTGGCCCCAGACCACCGCGCCGATACCCGCCATGCTGAGCTGGCATAGCGAGATCTGCCCGGCGTACCCGGTGAGCGGCACGTAGGACAGCGCGACCAGGCCGAGCGAGAAGATGCCGGAGTACGTGATGAGGTCGGACTGGCCCAGCACGACCGCCATCACCACCCCGAACACGACGATCGCCGCCGCCAGCACGGCCGTGCCGCGCACCGTCGGCACCGGGACCGGGCGCAGCCGCAGGTTCCGGCCCCGCAGCCGCCGGTGCGGGAACACCAGCAGCGCCACGAGCAGCAGCAGCGGCGGCGCGGCCAGCTGCAGCCCCGGCAGGATGGAGTCATTCGGCAGGTAGCCGGTCAGGTAGCTCACCATGCAGCCGACCACCACCGCTCCGACGAACGTCATCGGCAGGCTGCGCAGCCGGCCGAAGACCGCCGCGGTATAGGCGCTGACGATCAGCAGCGAAAGCTGGGTGGCATCCAGGCTCCCCAGCTGCGGCGCGATGAGAATGCCGCCCACCGCTGCCAGCTGGGTGCCCAGGATCCAGGCCACCCGGTTCGCCCGCAGCGGATCGGCCCCGGTCAGCCCGGCCAGTGCCCGGTCGTCGACCGTGGCCCGCATCTCCGCGCCGGTCCGGGTCCCATGCAGCAGGGCCGCCAGGCCCACCGCGACCACCACCGCGACGATCATGGTGATGGCCTGCTGCCAGGTCACCGTGGCCGCCCCGACATGGATCGGGGCGGTGTTGGCGAAGAACGCGGGCAGCGTGCGCGGGACGTTCGGATTCCAGATCCACTCGGCCACGGCGATGAACCCGCTCAGCAGCGCCACGGTCACTACCAGCCGTTCCGCCTCGCCCAGGCCCTGGACCGGCCGCATCGCCACCTTCTCGATGAGCAGGCCGAAGGCCGGGGCAGCCACGAGCAGCACCACGGCGAGGGCCGCCGGAACCGGCCACCCCCAGCCGATGGTTAGCTGCCAGTAGAAGAACGCGGCCAGCATGCCCACCGCGCCTTGCGCGAAGTTGAACACGCCGGTGGTGGTGTAGGTCAGCACCAGCCCGCTGCCGACGACCGCGTAGATCGCTGCCGTGCTCAGGCCGACGATCCCGTAGGCAAGGAACTGCCCCATGGCAGGAACCGCTCCGTTACTTGACGTCGCTCATGTTCTTGCCGACATCGGCCAGGGTTTCCGGTGCCGGGTAGACGCCGGCCGGCAGCTTGTACACCGGTGCGGCACAGCGGTAGGCGCCGTCGTTGGGCTTGAACGGGGCCGGCACCCAGCCGGTGGGCGTCGCCTGCTCGACGTTGAAGCAGGTCGGCGGGGAGTCCGGCTGGGCGAGATCGACCGGGGACTGCAGGCCGCCGCCGGTCCATGCCGTCTGCTTGATGGCCGCGTCGTAGACGCAGCTGCGGGTGAGGTCACTCCCGCAGGTCTCCGCGGACTTGGCGAACAGCAGCCAGGACGACCAGGCCTGCAGCACCTGCAGCGTCACCGGCTGTCCCGGGGCGTACTCGGCGAACAGCTTGACCAGCTGCTCGGTCGCCGGGTTGTGCGCCGCCTCCTCGATCGGGTAAAGCCCGCCGAGTTCGGCGTAGTTGTGCTGGAAGGCGAGGGACTTGCCGGCCAGCTGGATGAACGGCGTGCCGTAGGCGTTGCTGTTGGCGTCGATCCAGTCCAGCTTGTAGTTCATGCTGGTGAGTACCGACTCGAGCCCCGCGAGCCATTGGGGTTCGCCGTAGAAGATCAGCCCTTTGATGCCCTTGCTCTTGACGGCCTCGGCGTAGGGCGTCCAGTCGGTGACGCCGGTGGCCGGGAACGGGGCGTTGTAGGCCAGCTTCCCGCCTCCCTCGGCGACGACGGTATCCGCTTCCGCCGTAACGAGCGGAGCGGTGATGGGTGACTGGCCATAGAGGATGCCGATGTGGTTCGCCGAACCCGGGTATGCCTGCTTGACCAGCCAGCTGTAGTAACCCGCGTACGGGCCGTAGGAGTGCCCGTCGGTGAGCGGGTAGGCCTGCAGGGACGCGTTGATGTTCTGGGGCATGACCACCTGCGCGGGGAATTCGGGCAGCAGGCAGGACAGCCGTGTCCTGACGGCCAGGCCGTCCAGCGCTTCGGAGTTGCCGGCCAGCACGAAGTCCTTGCTGCACGCCGCGGCCATCGCCGGGACGACGGCAAGCAGGTCGGTGTCGCCGATGTTGGCGACGACCTTGCGCCCGTCGATGCCGCCCGCGGCGTTGCACCACGTGGTGAACACGTGAGCCGCGTTCACGAGGTCGGGGACCTTGGTATAGCCCTCGTCCGTGAGGACGCCCACCGTGATCTGGCTCGCGGTGACGCCCTGGTCGGTCGCGCCCGCCGCCTTGCCGGACTGGCAGACGCCGGTCAGGCTACCGAAGTCACCCGAGGTGGTGTGCACGGTCTTGGCGGGTGCTGAGGCGCCTGCTGGGCTGGTGGTTCCGCTGCGGCTGCACCCCGCCGCGGCGAGCGAGACGACCGCCACCAGGACGGCCACGGTTCTCAGGGGTCTCATGGATTGGACTCCTCTCGATGAGAGAAAACTAGCTTCTCATTAAGAGAGAATCAATGATCGACTAAGAGAGAATCGACGAACCAAGCAACGATTGGGCCACGGGCCGGGAGCCGCGGCGCACGGCACGCCCGCGCGGTTACCCCTCGCGGGCGACGCCGCCATCCACGTGGATCACAGCCATGCTCGCTCCAGCGAGAATGCTCTTCTCATATTATGCAACTCTCACTATCCTGAACGTGATGGAGGAGGTGCCACATCAGCGAGCTGGAGGGGCGCGGCGCGGCCGCCCTGCCGATGACGCCGAGCTGGCACGCCGAGCACACACCGGACTCGCCGGCCATCATCATGGGCTCGACCGGCGAGACCGTCACCTACGCCGAACTGGAGGACCGGTCCGGCCGGCTGGCAGGCGCCCTGAGCTCCCGGGGCGTCGCCGGCGGCGGCCACATCGCCATCCTCATGGAGAACAGCCGGCCGTTCCTTGAGGTCGCCTGGGCGGCCCAGCGTTCCGGGCTCCACTACACGGCGATCAACACCCACCTGCGCCCCGCCGAGGTGCAGTACGTCCTCGACGACTGCGGCGCCAGCGCGCTGGTGACGTCGCAGCGGCTGGCCGGCCTGGTGACCGAGCTCGACCTGTCGCGGATCCGCACCCGCGTGTCCGCGGGCGGCGAACTGCCCGGCTTCGAGCGCTACGAGGAGGTCCTGGCGAGGCAGGCGCCAGGGCTGCTCGCCAGCCAGCGCGAAGGCCGGGAGATGCTGTACTCCTCGGGCACCACGGGGCGGCCCAAGGGCGTGCGCAAGCCGCTGCCCGGCACCGTCTTCGGTGATCCGTCGGCAGCGCCGGTGCAGGTTGCCCGCGGCATGAGCGCGCTCGGCTTCGGCTCAGCTGCGGTGTACCTCTCCCCTGCGCCGCTGTACCACTCCGCGCCGCTGGTCTACTCCATGTCCATGCACCGGCTGGGCGCGACGGTGGTGGTGATGGAGCAGTTCGAACCGCGCCAGTGCCTCGAGCTGATCGAACGCCACCAGGTGACCCATGCGCAGTTCGTGCCGACGATGTTCATCCGCATGCTCCGGCTGCCCGCCGACGAACGCGAGCGGTACGACACGTCCAGCCTGACCCTCGCCCTGCACGCCGCCGCACCTTGCCCGGTCACAGTCAAGCGCCAGATGCTCGACTGGTGGGGCCCGAGAACGTCCTCGCCTGCCATCCCGCCGTCGCGGACGTCGCCGTGATCGGGGTGCCCGGCCCCGAGATGGGAGAGGCAGTCAGGGCCGTGGTCCAGTGCGTCGATGCCGCCGCAGGACCCGAGCTGGAGGCCGAACTGCTCGCGCACTGCCGCGCCGAGCTGGCGACCTACAAGTGCCCGCGCAGCGTCGACTTCACCGGCGACCTCCCCCGCGAGCCGAACGGCAAGCTCTACAAACGGCGCCTCCGTGAGCGCTACTGGCAGGGCCACGAATCACTGGTGATCTGAGATGTGGGACTTCGAGACCGAGCCCGCGTACCAGGCCAAGCTGGACTGGGCCGACGCGTTCGTGCGCGAGGAGGTGGAGCCGCTCGATCTGCTGTGGCCGGACCGGGTGTTCACACCGCTGGATGGCAAGCTCCGCGCGATCGCCCACCCGCTCAAGCAGCGAGTGCGCGACCAGGAACTATGGGCGACGCACCTGGGCCCGGAACTCGGCGGCCAGGGTTACGGGCAGCTCAAGCTGTGCCTGCTGAACGAGATCCTCGGCCGCTCGAGCTGGGCGCCGGTGATCTTCGGGTGCCAGGCCCCGGACACCGGCAACGCCGAGATCATCGCTCACTACGGCACGCCGGGGCAGAAGGAACGGTACCTGCGCCCGCTGCTCGCCGGGGAGCTGTTCTCCTGCTACTCGATGACCGAGCCGCAGGGCGGTTCGGACCCCGCGATGTTCACCACCCGGGCTGTCCGCGACGGTTCCGATTGGATCCTGAACGGGTCGAAGTTTTTCTCCTCAAACGCGCGAACGGCCTCATTTTTCATCGTGATGGCGGTGACGAACCCGGACGTGAGCGCGCACCAGGGCATGTCCATGTTCCTGGTGCCAGCCGGTACGCCCGGCATGGAGATCGTGCGCAACGTGGGCCTCGGCGGCGAGCCGCTGGGCGAGGGTTCGCACGCGCTCGTGCGCTACCGGGACGTTCGGCTGCCAGGGGACGCGCTCCTGGGTGGCGAGAACCAGGCCTTCGCCATTGCCCAGACCCGCCTCGGCGGCGGGCGGATCCACCACGCTATGCGCACAATCGGTCTGGCCAGCAAGGCGCTCGACATGATGTGCGAGCGTGCGCTCAGCCGCCAGACGCAGGGCGGCCTGCTGGCCGGCAAGCAGTTCGTGCAGGGCTACATCGCCGACTCCTACGCCCAGCTCACGCAGTTCCGGCTGTTCGTGCTGTACACGGCGTGGACGATCGACGCCTGCAAGGACTACCGCAAGGTCCGCAAGGACATCGCCGCCATCAAGGTGCTCATGCCCGGTGTGCTGCATGACATCGCGCAGCGGGCGCTGCAGGTGCACGGGGCGCTCGGGGTGAGCAACGAGATGCCGTTCACCAAGATGCTCCTGGGCGCGAGCGTTCTCGGCCTCGCCGACGGCCCTACTGAGGTGCACAAGGTGACCGTCGCCCGGCAGGTGCTGCGGGACTACAAGCCGAGTGACGACCTGTGGCCCAGCGAGCACCTGCCGAAGAAGCTGGCGGCCGCCCGGGCCAAGTTCGCCGCGTACCTGGAGCACGAGGTGGGAAACCTGTGACCGGCGTGCCGGAGGCGCGCAAACGGGCCTCGTGCCGGAGGCGCAAATGAGCACGGCTGAAGAGACCGCACCGGTGATTGCCGATGTGGGCAGGCTCGCCGCCTGGATGGACTCCCGCGGGCTCGGAACCGGGCCGCTTGAGCACCGCTACATCTCCGGCGGCAGCCAGAACGAGATCTACGAACTGCGCCGGGGTGACCTGCACTGCGCCCTGCGGATCCCGCCGCCCGCGGCGCCGGCCAGCCGGGACGACGGCATCTTCCGCGAGTGGCGGATCATCGAGGCGCTGGGCGGCACCGACGTCCCGCACACCGAGGCGATCGCGGTGTGCACCGACCGTTCGGTGCTTGGCCGCACCTTCTACCTGATGGGCTTCGTGGACGGCTGGTCGCCGATGTCGGCGCACCGCCGCTGGCCGGAGCCGTTCGGCGGCGACCTCGCCGCCCGGCGCGGCCTGGCATTCGAGCTCGCGGAGGGCATCGCCCGGCTGTCCAAGGTCGACTGGCGCGCCAGAGGCCTGGCGGATCTCGGCCGCCCGGACGGGTTCCACGACCGCCAGGTCGGAAGGTGGAGCGCGTTCATGGAAAGAATCAAAGGCCGCGACCTGCCCGGCTTCGCCGAGGCCGCGGCGTGGCTGCGCGCCCACCGGCCGCTGGACTACATTCCCGGGCTGATGCACGGCGACTACCAGTTCGCCAACGTCATGTTCTGCCACGGCGGGCCGGCCCGGCTGGCCGCGATCGTCGACTGGGAGATGGGCACCGTCGGTGATCCCAAGCTCGACCTGGCCTGGGTCGTGCAGTCCTGGCCCGAGGACACCAGCGGGG
>Ga0335072_10017817_pt1 | contig 10037 bp, 12 predicted proteins | sample Lox_Sample_21_FD_206725 | JGI IMG/M metagenome (GOLD analysis project Ga0335072, IMG submission 206725) | Soil microbial communities from Loxahatchee National Wildlife Refuge, Florida, United States - Lox_Sample_2.1 | ecosystem: Environmental > Terrestrial > Soil > Wetlands | place: USA...
TGCCGTAGCCTACAAAGACCGCCGGGCCCCGCGACCTGGGGCAGCCCTGATCCCTGCCAGACCGGGGCTAGCCTTCGAGGGCCCGGCGCATCGGCCGGAATTTCGTCTCAGTCTCGGCGAGCTCGGAATCCGGCTGCGAGCCCGCGACGATGCCGCAGCCGGCGAACAGCCGGGCGCGGCCGCCGTCGATCTCGCCGCAGCGCAGCGCGATGGCCCACTCGCCGTTCCCGCGACCGTCGACCCAGCCCACCGGGCCGGAGTAGCGGCCGCGGTCCATGCCTTCGAGCTCGCGGATGAGCTCCATCGCCGTCTCCGTCGGCGTGCCGCAGATCGCCGCAGTGGGGTGCAGCGAGGCCGCCAGCGCGAGCGCCGACGCGTCGCGGGCCAGCACCCCGGTTACCGACGTCGCGAGGTGCCGGTAGTCGGCCATCTGCAGCAGGAACGGCGCCGGGTCGACCCGCAGTTCCGCGCACAGCGGTGTCAGCAGGTCGCGGACTGATTCGACCGAGTACCGGTGCTCCTCGGCATTCTTGGCCGACGCGAGCAGAGCGGCAGCCAGAGCCTCGTCGGCCGCCTTGCTGCCGCCGCGGCCCATCGTTCCTGCCAGCACCAGGGAGCTGACCTGGCTGCCCTCACGCCGGATTAGCAGCTCGGGCGTCGCACCGACGAGGCCGGCGCAGGAAAAGGTGAAGCAGCCGGGGGAGCGCGCCGCGAGCCGCTCGAGCAGGACCCTGATGTCGATGTCGGCGGACGCGCAGGCCTGCAGATCGCGGGCGAGCACGACCTTGCGCAACTCACCGGACCTGATCCGGTCCACGGCCGCGGCGACGATCTGCTCCCACTGCGGCGCGGTCAGGCTCCCGTCGCTCCACCGGACCTCGGCCGGAGTGGTGCGCGCCCGCTGCGGCTCAATCTGCTCAGCACCGCCAGCCGAGATCGTCGTCTGCCAGCTGACGCCAGCGCGCCGGCCGACGATGACGGCCGGCACGATGAGCACGGAGCCGTCAGAGGCGGGATCAAAGGTGAAGCTGCCGAATGCTACGGGCCCGGTGCCGGGGACGCCGACCTCGTCGCGGACGGCCGCGCTGTCGAAGAGCTCGGCCAGCCACTTCTCGCCTGCGGCGAACCGGTCGACGCCCGCCGGAAGGCTGAGCCGGGCGGCCTCGCCCCAGCCGACAAGACCGTCGCCCTGGTGGATCCAGGCGGAGGCACGCGGACCGGGAAGCCGGGAGAGCAGGTCACCGGGGTCGCCGATACTGACGGTGCTGACAGTCAGGCCCCCGGGCATCGGCCGTTCCCGGCTGTTGCGCTCTACTTCCACGGCAGTCAACTCTACGTGCGGCCGCCGGCCATGCTGACCGCGGGGACCTGCGGCCAGGCCCGCTGGTATTCAAGGAATTACAGAACGCCAGCGAGCCGGAATCCCAGCCAGGCCGCCAGCACGCCGACCGCCAGGCTGCCGATGACATTCACGCCCGCCTCGCCGACGGCGCCGTCCTCGAGCAGCCGCACAGTCTCGTAGCCGAACGTCGCGAACGTGGTGAGGCCGCCGCAGAAGCCAGTGCCGAGCAGCGCGAAGACCACGGACGGAAGGCCGAGGTGCCGCTCGGCGCCGAGCAGGAAGCCCAGGATCAGCGAGCCGGCCATGTTGACCGCAAAGGTGCCCCACGGGAAGACGCTGTCGTGCCGCGCCTGCACCATACGGTCGGTGAGGTACCGGGCAGGAGCTCCGATCATGCCACCCACCAGCACCGCGAGGACGATCACGGCGAGCTGCCGCCCACGGTGGCGCTCCCGGCCGGGGTCTCGCCGCCGGCGTAGGTGTGCACGTGTACGTCGTCCACGATCACCAGACCGCCAGTCACCAGGTCGGCGACCTCGTCGAGGAACTGCTCGGTGCGCTCGGCGGTGTCGACGATGATGATCGCGATCGGCAGGTCCTCCGACAGCGACAGCAGACGGCTGGTGTGGATGCGGGATGCCGCGCCGAAGCCCTCGATGCCGCGGAAGACGCTGGCCCCGGCAAGGCCGCGCTGATGCGCCCGGTGCACGATCTCGGCGTACAGCGGCTTGTGGTGGTACCGGTCGGACTCACCGATGAAGATCGTGATCCGCCGCGCCGGGCCCTGAAGCCTCACTGATCACCTCCGTCGCGCCGGTCCCGCCGGTCCCGAAGGCGGCCGGGCATCCCGGCGGCCATCCTGGCGGTCCTCGTTCCACACCATACGGCGGTCACAGCAGCCACGATGCTGCTCAGCGCGTAGGCATCTGCTAGCGCTACCGCGTGACCGGTCAGGAGCGTCATCACGGCGGCGGCATAAGTGGAGAAGGTCGTGTACCCGCCGAGCAGTCCTATCCCGAGCAGCGGGCGCAGCAGCCGTCGCGGCGGCCATACCTCCAGCAGGTAGATCATGACCACGCCGATGAGGAAGCAGCCGGACACGTTGACCGCGAAGATCGCCCACGGGAATCCGTTACCCGCCGGGAACGCCGCCGACAGCCCGTAGCGCGCCAGGCTTCCGGCACCGCCGCCGACTGCGACGGCGGCCAGGTCAGCCACGCCGGGGCCAGAGGCACGATGCCGACGGGCTGCGCTCGCGGTGCGCATGAGCACCGGTCCCGCGTCTGGCACCGCCCCTCCCTTGCCCGTCCTGACAGTGGGAACAGCGTAAACGGCCGAGACGAGGGGCTGGCCAGCGGGCAGGTGCGGGCCTCACAGGAGCGAGAGCTGCTCCGGCTCGGCAGCCACGGCAGCACTGATCTCTTCCGGGCCGACCGAGGGCTCCTTACTCCTCCTGCTCGGCCCGCCAGCTCGCTGCCCGGGTCCGCTGCCTCGGAAGGGCCCGGAAACGCGGCGCGCGCCTGCCGGTGTCGTCCGTCCCACGCCGTACTCGCGGGCTAGCTCGGCGACCTGCTCGGAGATCTGCCGCTGGTAGGTCTTCGGCGCGTAGGCGCGGGCGCCGTAGAGCTCGCTGTAGGCGTCCACGAGCTCGGGATGGGTCTGAACGAGCCAGCGCTGGAACCACTCGCGCGCTCCCGGCCGCAGGTGGAGCACGATCGGCGTCACGTGCCTCGCCCCCGCGCTGGCGATGGCGCGGACGGCGGCCGCCAGCTGGTCCGGCGAGTCCGACAGGTAGGGGAGCACCGGGCCCATCAGCACGCCGCACTGCAGCCCGCGCCCGGCGAGCGCAGCGCAGACCGCGAGCCGGCGGTCGGGGCTCGGCGTACCAGGCTCGACAGATCGAGAAAGCGATTTATCGATAATTCCGACGGAGACGTTGAGGCCAACGTCAGTCACTTCCGCGGCCCGGCCGAGCAAATCGATGTCGCGCAGCAGCAGGGTGCCCTTGGTCAGGATCGAGAAGGGGTTCCTCGCCTCTGTCAGAGTGGTGATGATCCCCGGCATCAGCTGGTAGCGGCCCTCGGCTCGCTGGTAGCAGTCGACGTTGGTGCCCATCGCGATGTGATCGCCTGCCCAGCGTGCCGAGCGCAGCTCCTTGCGCAGCAGCTCAGGCGCATTGACCTTTACCACGACCTGGCTGTCGAAGTCGTGCCCGGAGTCGAACTCCAGGTAGGTGTGCGTGTTCCTGGCAAAGCAGTAGACACACGCGTGACTGCAGCCTCGGTACGGGTTGATCGTCCACTGGAACGGCATCCGGGACGCCTGCGGGACTTTGCTGATGATGCTGCGGGCGTGAACCTCGTGGAACGTGATCCCGCGGAATCCCGGCGTGTCGAAGGTGCGGGTCACCACGGTCTCGCGCGCGAAGAGGGCCTGCTGCGCGCCGGCCGGCCCGGCGCCCAGCCCCGCAGTATCGTCGTCCTCCACTCGCAGCGAATCCCAGCGCATGATGGCGATACTAGAATAGACTTTCGAGCGATTCAAATACAGTTTCGATGAAATCCGGGCACAGGGCTGCCTGGCGAGCAGCACCGGGGGAGTACCGCCCGCTCTCGCGTGACATGACAGGCAGCTCACGACTTCCTCTTGCCGACGGCAAAGGCCTGGTAAAGAATCGGGAGGAGGGGGCGGCTAGCGATAGCCGCCCGCCACGTATCACTGTCTGGCCGGAGGTGGCGCTGTGGCCTTGTCGATGGAAGAGCAGCGCATGCTGGACGAGATGGAACGGCAGCTTGCTGTCGGCGACCCGAAACTAGCGTCCCGTTTCACTGCATTCGGGCAGCCCCGGCGCGCCGGGATGTTCACCTCGACGCGAGCCAAGACGATCACCGGGCTGCTGGCGCTTGCCCTGATCGCCGCCGTCACGATCATGATGTTCGTGCTCAGTCCGTATGGCAGCGGCCATCGCGGAAGCGAGCCCCGCACGACGCCCTCCTCCGCCACGCGGGGATCCGGGTCGTCCGCACATCAGGGCAGCTCGTAGCCGCTGTCGCTTAACCGACGTCGCTTAACTGCTGTCGCTTCACCGCCGTCGCTTCACCGGTGCCGCTACGCGATGCTCAGGACTCCCGCCAGAGCTGGAGCAGGTACTGCTCCGTGCCCTCGAGCTGCTTGCGCGCCTGCTGGAAGTCGTCGCTGAGCGGATCGGAGAACTGCTGGAAGAGCTCGCCGTAACTTTGCAGTGCCGCTGCCCGGTTGCGAGTGTAGATGCGCACGCCGTAGTCGCCGACGCCGCCCGACAGCCGCAGGGCACCCACGGCGCGCTCCGCCGTCCCGGTGTCGATGCTGAGCTGGCCGCGCAGGTACAGCACGCACTTGGCCTCGTCCTCGTAACCGTCGCTGAACGGCGGCGGCGCGTCGTCCCACTCCTCAACGGTCAGCTGCACGCCAAGGTGCTCCTGAGCGCAGGCGACGATGAGCTGGTCACGGCCTGTGCTGACAAGGGAGTCCGCCGGCGGTAGCAGCCCGTTCGGCGAGTCCAGGTCGGCGACCGGGTCGTGTACGCGGAACATCAGCCGCTCGGGGAAGACCGGAATCTCCAGCCGAAGCAGCCTGCGGCTCACTGGCCCCCCTTGGGCGGTGAAGTGCGAGCAGTTCCCTGCCCGCAGCCTGGTGTTGGTTGCACTTCCTGGCAGCCATGCAATCCCGGATACGCGTACTCCCTGACCTACAGAATGCTCCGAAGTGGGCTTACTTGCGTACTCAATGGGCCAGAAAGACGCACCGCGCAGGCGACTTATCGCAGTAAGCAGCGGTGCCCGCTATCCTCCGGGCATGACGCAGCCGGGCAGCGACACTACCGGAATTACGCACCGTTACCTGCAGGCCGGCAGCCTGCGCATGCACGTGGCCGAGGCCGGTCAGGGGCCGCTTGTGGTACTGCTGCATGGATTCCCGGAGAGCTGGTACTCCTGGCGGCACCAGCTCACTGCGCTCGCCGAGGCCGGCTACCACGCCGTCGCGCCCGATCAGCGCGGCTACTGCGCAACCGGGCCCGTCGGCGATCTCGCCGATCCTGCCACCATCGGCGAGTACACCATGCTGCATCTCACCGGTGATGTGATCGCACTGCTCGACGCACTGGGCGAGGAAACGGCCGTTGTCGTCGGTCATGACTGGGGAGCTCCGGTGGCCTGGCACGCCGCGCTGTTCCGGCCGGACCGGGTGCGCGGCGTCGCCGGTCTCAGCGTGCCTTACCGGCCGCGGGGGAGCGCGCCGCCCATTCCGACGCTGCGGGCGGCTCTGGGCGAGCGCTTCTACATGGTCTACTTCCAGCAGCCCGGCGTCGCCGACGCCGAGCTCAGCCGGGACCCGGCCGCGACCTTCCGCAAGGTCTTGTTCAGCCTGTCCGGCGACGCACCGTCCATGGGGCTGATCCCGTCGGGCGGCGGGTTCCTCGACGCGGCAGCTGATCCCGAGCAGCTTCCGGCCTGGCTGACCCAGGGCGACATCGATGCCTACGTCAGGCAGTACGCCTCGTCTGGCTTCACCGGCCCGCTCAACTGGTACCGCAACCTCGATCGCAACTGGGAGCTGACGGCCGCCTGGCAGCGTGCGCCGATCGATGTGCCGGCGCTGTTCCTCGCCGGAGAGCGTGACCCGGTCATCAGCTTCGTCCGGCCCGATGCGCTGGCCACCGCCCTGCCCCGGCTGACCAGATCGGTCATCCTGCCCGGCTGCGGTCACTGGACCCAGCAGGAACGGCCCGAGACGGTGAACGCCGAGCTGATCACGTTCCTGCGCACCCTCGGGGACACCCCGCCGTCGCGGTCCTAGGACGGCGCGAACACGCCCGGAGGCGGGACCGGCGACAGCTGCGCGTGCTCGTCGGTGATCGGCCTCGTGCCGCTGACGAACCGGGCCAGGTCCGCACCGCTTACCACCCGGCCGGGGAAGGGGTCCGCCGCGACCCGCCGGGTCAGGTCTGCGGGCGGGAGGTCGCGGTCCGACGCGGCGAGCACCAGGTTGCCGAACCGGCGGCCGCGCAGCACGGCCGCGTCGGCGACAATGCACGCGGTCCGGAAGACCGCCAGAGCGGAGGCTGTCCGCGCCCGCGCGTGGGCGAGCGGCGGCCCGTCGCCGATGTTGGCGGCGAAGATGCCGTCTCCCGCCAGGACCCGGCGCGCGGCCGTCACGAACTCGACCGAGGTGACATGCGCGGGAGTACGGGCGACGGCGAACAGGTCCGCGATGACGACGTCGAACGACGCTGCGCGCAGTCCCTCGAGTACCTCGCGGGCGTCGCCGACCCGCAGGACTATCCGCCCGGACCGTGCACCCGCGCGGCCGGCTGACCGACGGCTGGGCTGGCGCAGCGGCAGCCGCTCACGGACCAGGTCCGCCAGGTCAGCGTCAGAGTCGACGGCGAGCTGCGGTGATCCCGGGCGGCTGGCAGCCACGTAGCGCGCCAGCGACAGCGCGCCGCCGCCCAGGTGCAGTACGCGCAGCGGCGCCCCGTCCGGCGCAGCGAGGTCCAGCAGGTGGCCGAGCCGCCGGACGTACTCGAAATCCAGGTAGAGCGGATCGTCGAGGTCGACGTAGGACTGCGGCGTACTGCCGACAAGCAACGTCCAGGCCCGCGGCCGGTCAGGGTCTGCCAGCAACTCCACGGCGTCCGACCGGCCGAGGCGGCGTACCGGTGGTGCCTCGTTTCTGTCCTGGTTGCCCGGCACTCAGTCGACGACAATCTCGGCGGAGTCGGTCAGCCGCAGCTTGCGCCGCGCTCGCTCGTAGAACGTCGTGCGCCCGAGGCGGACGACGGACGCGGCGCCGGGCCGCGGCTGCAGCTCGATCTGGTCACCAGGGCTGACGCGCGCGGCTAGCTGGCCGTCGACCTCTACCGCCAGCTCTCCGCTGTCGGGAAGCAGCTCGATCAGCAGGCTGTCGCGGACGGACAGGACCAGCCCGCGGTTGTAGGCCGAGTGCGGCGCGGCCGGGGTGACCAGCAGCGCCTCGACCGACGGGCTCACGATCGGGCCGCCGGCGGAGAAGCTGTATGCCGTCGATCCGGCGGGCGTCGCCACCACGATGGCATCCGCGGCATAGCTCACGAACGGGTGACCCGACACGCGGACAGCTACCCGCGCCGTCGGATTGCCGGGGAACCGCACCAGGGCAATGTCATTGAAGGCGGTCACGACAGCGTCCCCGACGGCCGCGTCAACGGCGAGCCGGGGCTCGACGGTGAATTCCTTGGCGTCAACGGCCGACAGCGCCGCGGGCAGCTCTGGCACGTCGACCTCGGCGAGGAAACCGAGCTTGCCGAGGTTCACGCCGAGCACCGGGGCAGTCTGCCGGTCGGCCAGCCGCATCGCCCGGAGCATCGTGCCGTCGCCGCCCAGGCTCACGACCAGGTCCGAGCGGCGGCCAAGCTCGACGTCGCTCACCCCGAGGGCGGCGCAGTTGAGACGCCGGATCTCCGAGTCGATGCCGAGCACCTGGATGCTGCGGCGCGTAGCCCAGTCCAGCACGGCGGCCACCGCTTCGGCCGAGTCGCGCTGCGGGTGCAGCACCATGCCTACAGCGTGCATGTCACCGGTAACCATACTGCGGAGGAGTTTCGTCCCGGCCAGGCGGCATAACGGGCCCGGCCGCACAGTTGAAGGCTCGCTGGCAGGCGAGAAACGGCATCAGGCGGCGAGACGAGGGAGGTACTGCCATGAAGGCAGTCCGGTTCGATCACTACGGCGGCGTCGGCGTCCTGGAGGTGGCTGACGTACCGGTTCCTGAGCCCGGGCCCGGCCAGGTCCTGGTGCAGGTCAAAGCAGCGGGCATCAACCCGGGTGAGGCCAAGATCCGGGACGGGCTGCTGCACGAGCGGTACCCGGCCACGTTCCCGTCCGGCGAGGGCAGCGACCTGGCCGGCGTCGTCACCTCGGTCGGGGCCGGGGTAACCGGCCTCGGGCCCGGCGACGAGGTTATCGGGTGGACCGACGAGCGGGCCAGCCACGCGGAATACGTGGTCGCTCATGCTACGAACCTGACCGCGCGGCCGCCGGAGGTGCCCTGGGAAGTGGCAGGCAGCCTGTTCGTCGCGGGGGCGACCGCCTGGGCGGCGGTCCGGGCGCTCGCTCTCGCGCCGACAGACACCGTTGTCGTCGCGGGCGCTGCCGGCGGCGTCGGGTCGGTCACCGTCCAGCTCGCCCGGCTGGCCGGAGCGACCGTGATCGGACTCGCGAGCCCGGCGAATCACGACTGGCTCGCCGCGCACGGCGTCACCCGGGTCAGCTATGGCGACGGCGTCGCGGACCGCATCCGGCAGGCCACCGGGCAGGTCGACGCGTTCATCGACACCGTGGGCGACGACTACGTCCGGCTGGCTCTCGACCTGGGCGTGAAGCCGTCCCGGGTGGACACGATCGCGAACTACCCGGCCGTCCAGGAGTTCGGCGTCAAAGCAGACGGAAACGCGGTCGGCTCAAGCGCGGCAGTCCTCGCCGAACTCGCCGGGCTGGTCGCGGCCGGGAAGCTCGAGGTGCCGATCGCTGCGACGTATCCGCTGTCGCAGGTGCGCGAGGCCTACACCGAGCTGGCCGGCGGGCATACGCACGGCAAGATCGTGCTCATCCCGTGAGCCCGGCGCGAGCCCTGGCCTCCTGCCAGAGCTCGCCGTACTGCCGGGCGGCTACGCTGCGCGGCGCGAAGGCCGTCACCGGCGCCCGGTGCACCGACATCTGCTCGACGACCGACAGTGCGCCGATCGCGGTGGTGGCGAAGTCGCCGCGCGCGGCCGGCAGCTCGGTGGCGATGCGCGTGTGCAGCCGCTTGCGCCGGTCGATCATGGAGAAGAAGGCCAGGACGTCCGGCCGGTGGCCGGCGAAGCCCGCCACGAACTCGGTCAGCTGATCGAGCGTGCGGACCGACAGGGTGGTCGGGATCAGCGGCACAAGCAGCAGGTCGGCGGCATGCAGCACGCTCTCCGACAGCAGCGAGATACTCGGCGGGCAGTCCAGGAAGATCACGTCGTACTCGCCCTTCAAGGGCGTGAGCAGGCTGGCCAGCTGGCGCTCCGGTCGTTTGGCCGAGTCGAGCAGCAGGTCCAGGTTGCGGTAGGTGAAGTCGGCGGGCAGCAGGTCAAGGCCCTCGTAGTCGGTGCCCTTGATCGCCGCGCCGACCGAGCGGGTGCCGCGGATCAGCGCCTTGCCGCCGCCCTTCACCCGCGGCTTGATCCGGAACAGGAAGCTCGCTGCGCCCTGCGGATCCAGGTCCCAGAGCAGTACCCGGTGCCCGTCGCGAGCAGCGAGATAGCTCAGGTTCACGGCCGCGGCTGTCTTGCCGACGCCGCCTTTGATGTTGTAGGTCGCGAAGATCCTCACGCGGCTCCCGCCCGGCCGAGACTGGCCAGCCGTGCCTGGCTGGCCGGGCTGGCGAAGGCAGCGAACCTGCTGTCGAACTCGGCCCTGGCCGCATGCTGACGGCCAGCCAGGCCTGCGGCGACCTCGCCCATCGCGAGCAGCGTCTCAGCCGGCACGGCGCGGTCTGCCAGCATCCGGTGAGCGAACATGCGGACCTCGGTCCGCTGCACTTCGGCGTCCTGGAAGGCGCCGAGGCAGTCCTGCAGCGCCTTCAGCTCGCGCACTGCCTGCCAGCGCTGCGCGGGATCGTGCAGGGGGCCGAACATCTCGACCAGGTAGCG
>Ga0335072_10017818_pt1 | contig 10037 bp, 8 predicted proteins | sample Lox_Sample_21_FD_206725 | JGI IMG/M metagenome (GOLD analysis project Ga0335072, IMG submission 206725) | Soil microbial communities from Loxahatchee National Wildlife Refuge, Florida, United States - Lox_Sample_2.1 | ecosystem: Environmental > Terrestrial > Soil > Wetlands | place: USA: Florida...
GCGGGGAAATCCGGTGACATGGGTCGGCGCCACGAGCGTGCTCTCGACCTTGGCGGCGAACACCGCCTCCAGCGCCGCGCCCCAACCCGCCTGGCTCGGCAGCTCGAGGCCCTGGTCGAGCGCTACCTTGCGTGCGGCATCGGGATCAAGCGCCAGGAAATCGAACCCCGTGCGCTCTTGCACAAGCTCGGCCATCGTGCGGCGCGGCCAGGGCGGCGTCAGGTCGATCTCGCGGTCGCCATAAACGATACGCGTCGTGCCCAGCACATCCTGCGCCGCGCCGGCGATCAGCTCCTCGGTCACTTCCATCATCGCGCGATAATCGACATACGCCTCGTAGAGTTCGAGCGACGTGAATTCCGGATTGTGCCTCGGCGACAGGCCCTCGTTGCGAAAGTTGCGGTTGATCTCGAAGAGCCGCTCGCCCAGCCCGCCGACCATCAACCGCTTCAAATGCAGCTCGGGCGCAATCCGGAGATAGAGATCCATGTCGAGCGCGTTGTGATGGGTGATGAAGGGTTTGGCCGAGGCGCCCCCCGGGATCACATGCAGCATCGGCGTCTCGACCTCGAGATAGCCCTTGGCGAGGAGACGGCCCCGCAAAGATGCGATGATCGCGCTGCGCCGCCGCAAGGTGAGCCTGCTCTCCTCGCTCATGATGAGGTCGAGATAGCGTTGGCGATAGCGCGTCTCGATATCGGCGAGACCGTGAAATTTCTCCGGCAACGGCAGGAGGGACTTGGCAAGCACCGCGATGCGGCTTGTATTCACCGTAAGCTCGCCTCGGGGCGTGCGCCGGACGACCCCTTCGGCGCCGACGATGTCGCCCAGATCGAGCAGTTTCACCAAGGCGAGCTGCTCTGCCGGCAGATGATCTTTATGGTTGAAAAGCTGGATCTTGCCCGAAGCGTCGTGGAGGTCGATGAAAAGACCGTTGTTGCGGATGGCACGGACGCGCCCGGCAACGGCGACGACGTCCTCCGTTACGACACCCGGCGCGAGGTCGCGGTACCGCTCGTCAATGGTTTTCGCCTCGAGCGTGCGGTGAAAGACGCTGGGATAGGGATCGCATCCAAGCCGCCGCAGCTCGTCGAGCTTCTTGAGCCGCACGGCACGGAACTGGTTGTCGTCGCGTTCGTCAGCCACCGGGGTCCCGACTCTTCATGATGCCATCGCCGGATTTACCTCATCCCAGGCGAAGCGCAAAGCGCGGCGTCGCTAATCCGCCGCCGGTGATATCTCGAGCGTTTTCGCGGCAAAGCGGGAAAGATCGAGGACCGTATCGTGGAACGGGCGCAACGTATTGCGGTGCCCTACGCTGACGATCGTCGGCTGCCACGCGGCTTCACGCAAGAGGCGATAGAGCAAAGCCTCGGCCGCCTCGTCAAGCGCCGACGTCGCCTCGTCCAGAAACACAAGAGCGGGTTTGGCGAGCAGCACCCGCGCGAACGCAAGCCGCTGCTGCTCGCCGGGCGAAAGGCGCTGCGCCCAGTTGTCGTGGTCGTCGAGGGCGCCGCGGAATGCCCCTAGCCCCACGGCCTCGAGCGCCTCGGCATGTCGGCTGCTGTCGCCGGTGCCTGCCTCCGGATAGGCCAGCGCCGCTCCCAGCGTCCCGAGCGGGATATAGGGCCGTTGCGGCAGAAACAGATGGCTTCCGACGCCGAGCCGTACCGCACCGCTGCCCCAGGGCCACAGTCCGGCGACCGCGCGCAGAAACGTGCTTTTGCCGATGCCCGTGGGGCCCGTGATGAGCACTGCCGAGCCCGGCGCCGCGTCAAGCGAGACGCCCCGCACCAAGGCCCGCCCATCCGGCAAGTCGAGATCGAGCGCGGAGACGTGAAGCCCTGATCCCTCGGTCGAAACCGAGATCGATTGCGGCGCGCGGCGTGCCGCGGCCAATTCCTGCATATGCCGATCGAAGGTCGAAAGCCGCTGCGTCACCGCGGCCCACGTGGCGATGTCGGAATAAGAATTGACGATGAACGAAAGCGAATTCTGCACCGAGATGAAGGCGTCTCCCACCTGCATCAGCCCACCCATCTGGATCTGACCCGCGAAATAGCGCGGCGCCGCGACGAGATAGGGAAAGATCACCGCGATCTGTCCATAGAACGAGGTGAACCAGTTCAAATGCTTGCGCTTGACCATGATGCGCCAGAAATTCTCGAACACGCGGCCGAAGCGGGTTCGGAACACGTCGCGCTCGGGAGCCTCGCCACGGTAGAAGGCGACGCTTTCGGCATTCTCCCGGAGGCGGACCAGGCTGAAACGGAAATCCGCCTCGAAGCGCTGCTGTGCGAAATTGAGCGGCACCAGCGGCCGGCCGATCTTCACCGTGAGCCATGTGCCCACCCCCGCATAGGCCAACGCGCACCAGACCAGATAGGCGGGAATGTGCAGCGTCCCGAAGCCGAACAGCGGCACGGAGGCCGGACCGGAGAGTCCCCACAGGATGAACAGGAACGACACGAGCGACACGACCGAGGTCAGGAGTCCCAGGCTCAGCGACAGCACATAGTCGGTAAAGAGACGCAGATCCTCGGAGATGCGCTGATCGGGATTGTCGGTATCCCGGCCATGGAGCTGCAGCCGGAAATAGGCGCGGTCGGACAGCCACGCCGTCACATAGCGCTCGGTCAGCCAGAGCCGCCAGCGTATCTGCAGCATCTGGTTCAGATAAAGCGCATAGACGGAGATCGCGATTGCCGCAAAGGCGAGGAGGCCGAAAATGCCAAGCTGCTTGAAGAATTCAGGCGCGTCGTGGTTTTGGATCGCGTTGAAGAAGGCGTTGTTCCACTGGTTGATGCGCACGTCGATATAGACATTGCCGAGACTGAGCGCCACGACCGCGATTAGGAGAAGCCAGGCGCGCTTCTTGTCCTCGGAGCGCCAATAGGGGGCGGCGAGGCGCCACGCCTCGGCGATGGTGCTTCGCTTTTCCCCGTTCATCGCCGACACTTCCGCCGATGCAGGATTTCGCGCGAGACATTTTCCGCGGCACGACCCGCGCTCTTGCCCAGCTCGGTTATGCGGTCCTTTCCGAGGTGCCGCTGGCCAACGGCCGCAGGGCCGATCTCGTTGCCGTGAGCCGTGATGGCAGCCTCCTCATCGTCGAGGTGAAGTCGTCGGCGGCGGATTTTCGCGCCGACCGCAAGTGGCCCGATTATCGCGACTTCTGCGACCGGCTTGCCTTCGCGGTGGCCGCCGATTTCCCGCGCCATCTTATCCCCGAGGATTGCGGCCTCATCGTGGCGGACCCGTTCGGCGCGATGATCCTGAGGGACGGCGTGGAGACGCGGCTGACGCCGGCCCGGCGGAAGGCGCTTACCCTGCGCTTGGCCCGGCTTGCCGCCGGTCGGCTGATGCGCCTCCTCGATCCCGGCGCGCTCGAGCCCGAACCCTAGTCTAGCCCTCGATATAATGGGGCTCCGGCCGGGTGAACAGGTCTTCATAGTGAACCAGCACCGGGTCGCCGAGCGGCACCGGCTCCCCGCCTCGGAAAGCCCACTCGCCGCGGTCGCAATCCTCGGCCCGGATATAACCGTTGAGAAAGAAGCGGCGGTCCTGGCGGGTGTGATTGGGGCCTGAGCCGTGGATCGTATAGAGGTTCCAGAGCGCGACATCGCCTGGTTCGAGATCGACGTCGATAAGCCTGCCCGGATCCAGGCCGGCGCGTGCGAGTTGCGCCTCGCCCATCGCCTGGTCGAGGACCGGCCCGGCATCGGCGACATCCCGCTCGCCCAGCAAATGCGAGCCTGGCAGCAGCCGCATGGCGCCGTTCACGGCCCGATGCGGGTCGATCGCGAGCCCGGTCTGGACATAGGAGGTCCCGAGATTGCGATAGGCCGTGCGCGGCCGGCGGAACCGCGCGTCCTGATGAAAGGCGAACTCGGCTCCGGCGGCGCCCGGCGGCTTCCAATGGAGCTGATTGATAATCTGTTTGATGTCGCGGCCGATCAGCGGGCCCAGCACCCCGAGCCAGCGGGGATCGCGCCGTACCGCCTCCAGCACCGGGTCGATATAGGCCGGCCATTGCACCAGCCGCAAGATCTTGCCGAGCCGCGCGTCCTTGCCCTGCCGGTAGTAGAGGTTGCCGTGGCGGAAGCTGGCGCGGTGCGCCATGCCGGTGCGCCAGTGCCGGTCGAAAGCGGCCGCGATGGAGGCGACTTCGTCCGGGGCGAAGAAGCCCCGCAGCACGGCATAACCCTGCTCACGATATTGCTCAATCGCCTCGGCAATCTTTACCATTAGGACCCAGCCGTTGAGTAAAACGCAAGAAAATCACCAAGGAAACTTTCCATCCCCTTAACCGTCCCGGTCCGGGGCGGCACGGCACCATCGACATAGCCCGCGTGCCGGAACGGCTCCAGCAAGGCCGGATCCCGCGACAGCACATGGATCGGCACGGTCCAGGGCTGCGTCTCGCCCGAGACGATGCCGGGCGGCTGATGGTCGCCCAGGATGATGACGAGCCCGTTACCCGGGACCTTGGCGAGAAATCCGCCAAGCGTCCGAAAGTCATAGACGATGCTTTCGACGTAGGACCGCTCGAGATGCTGCCAGTCGGGCGAATGGGAGATGACGCTCCACTGCGCCGGCGACACGCTGTCATAGCGCCCGGCGTCACGCCAGTCCTCGACATAGGGCGGGACGGGCGCGAACGGCGTGTGGCTCGAGACCAGCACGATCTCCGCGAAGAGCGGCGGGTGATCCGGCGTGAGCGCCGCATCGGCAAAGCGCTCCAGCGTGTATTGGTCCGGAATGCCGAACCAGCCGAACTGCGGTCCCGAGTAATGCAACTGTGCATCGAACAAATCAGCCTCGAAGCCCCAAAAAGTTGATTCAGGCCAAGGGCTTTTGATCCCCGGCATCACGGCGACGGTCTCGTGGCCCGATTCCTTCATGTCCCGGCCCAGCGTGCGGCGGTCGCTTTCCGTCACCAAACGATCAAGGAACGGGTCGAGTTTCAGCCCGCTCGCCATGGTTCCGTGCGCGAGCCACGAGCCGGCGCCGAACACCGGCGAGACGAGACGGCTCGACACGACGCCGAAACCCTGGCGCCGGGCCTCGTCGGCAAACGCGGCGAGCGCCGGCTCGGCTTTGGCGGCAAGGCGCGGATCGTCGAGCACCGCGGTCCCATATGATTCAACATAGATGAGCAGCACGTCGCGGCCGGCGAGCGTCGCGAGATTGCCGGCCGGCGCGGCCGTCGACAGCGCCGCATCATAACGATGATCGTAGCCCGACATGACCGAAGCGGCCCGCACGAGACGGCGCGCCTGGTCCGCCGTGTCGTCGGTGGCGGCAAATGAAATGAAGTTCATGTCGAAATGGCGATACAGCACGCCCACCACCAACGCCGGGATCGTCACGACCAACGCGGCAATCGCGAGACCGCGCCGGTTCAAGGCGCGTTCCCAAGCGCCAAGCGCCCACGAGATCGCGACCACCAAAGCCACCGCGGCGCAGACGACCAGGGCAAAAGTGCCAGCGGCGCGCCACGGCCCAACCGAATCCTGAAACATGCCAATGAGCGAAGGGACATGGCCCAGGTCGAAATAGAGATCGAGCGACCGGTCGAGGATCGTCTGCACCAAGGCCGCCGCAAGCTGCAATCCGGCGGCGGCGAAAAGCAGCAGCGCCAGTCCCCAGCGCTCCACTCGATGGAGGCGCCTCCCGAGCAGCGCCAAGGCCCCAAGCCCCGCTCCCAGCACCAGCAGCAGCGCGGGCGGGCGCACATCGATGAAGATGCGCCCGGTCCACGGATTGGCGGACGGCAGGAACGGCGCCCACAAGAGCGCGAGCGCCGCCGCCAATACGAGTCCGTCCCGCAGCGGGCGCTTCATGGCGGCACGCCCATCGCAATCGCGGCTTCGAGGGTGTGATAGTCGGCGGCCTCGTTATAGGCTTGCGCCGCGACCCGAATCCAAAGCGCGCGCCCGGCGCAGATGACGGCCGCCTCGATGCGGTGCGCTTCGGCGAGCCAGCGCGCGACACGCACCGCGCGATCCGGCGTGGCGTCGCCATCGATCGGCAGCCGCACCGAAGCCATCGCCGCGAACATCTCGGGAGGACCCGCGGCTTCGGTTCGCCAGGACGCCGCGAGACCGTTGGCCGCGCTTCGCACCAACGCCGCGTTGCGCGCCATGAGGTCGCGGCCGCCCAGGGCACGGTGGAAGTCGAGACCGTCAGGAGCGGCGAGCGCGGTGGTGAAATCGTGCGTCCCCGTCCAATCGAACTCGGCCGCGAAACCTTGGCCAAGCCCGTGCGATATCGCCAAAGGGTGCAAGATTTGGCGCGCCACCGGCGCCGCCCGCAATATCCCGCAGGCGCGCGGCGCGAAGAACCATTTGTGCAAGGTTCCGACATACCAGTCGGCGTCGAGCGCGTCGAGATCGAGCAGGATCTGCCCCGGCGCGTGCGCCCCATCGACCAGGACGGGTACGCCCCTTTCGCGGCAGCGTCGAACTATCGAGTTGACCGGCAGCACGAGGGCGCTTCCCGACGCGATATGGTCGATGATGACGATCCGCGTGCGGGGCCCGAGCGCCGCCAAGACCGCATCGATCACCGATTCCGCGCCGCTGACGGGCAGGCTCAGCGGCACCTCGCGCAGGATCGCGCCGGCGCGCTCCGCAGTGAACCGTGCCGCATTCAGCACAGCCGGATATGCAAGGCTCGTCGCGACGATCTCGTCGCCGGGCTTCAGCGGGAGCGAGCGCAGCACCGCATTGACGCCCGAGGTCGCGTTCTCGACGAAGACGAGAGTCTCGCCGCTTGTCCCCAGCGCGGCCGCCACCTTGGCGGCCGCGTCGCGCAATGAATGCGGCTGCTCGCGCGCGTGGAACCGGGTGGGATTGCGCTCGATCCGCTCGCGCCAGGCACGTTGCGCCGCGAGCACGGCATGGGGCGCCACGCCATACCCGCCATGATTGAGATAGGTCACCGCCGGATCGAGCGGCCACTCCGCACGCGCTGCCGCCCCAAAGCGCGCCGGTGCGACGTCCAGTGCTTGCGCCTCAGACATTGCCTCGTGCCTTGATGCCACTTAATCGGGAGTAAGACAGAAGGTGCAAGAGTAGCCTGTACCGTCAAAACCTGCTTAGGTCGATCCCCTTGCCCGGTCAATCCTGAATTCGGGAAATTTCCGATTCCTATGGGTATGCAGGTCGACGAATTCGATTTCCCGCTGCCACGCGGCTTGATCGCTCAGGCACCGTGCGAGCCGCGCGACGCGGCCCGGCTTATGGTGGTGGGGAACCGGATCGAGGACCGGCTGGTCCGAGATCTTCCGGCGCTGCTACGACCGGGCGACATCATCGTCTTCAACGACACCCGCGTCATTCCCGCGCGGCTTTATGGTAACCGCGGCGCGGCGCGGATCGAGGTGACGCTGCATCGCGACTCGGGCGGCGGACGCTGGCACGCTTTTGCCAAAGGGGCGCGCCGGCTGAAGCCCGGTGACCGGATCGATTTCGACGCCGACTTCGCCGCGACGGTGGTGGCGAAGGACGAGGACGGCGACCTGACGCTCGATTTCGCGATCGAGGGACCGGCGTTCCGCGACGCGCTGGAGCGGTGCGGGTCGATGCCGCTTCCGCCCTATATCAAGCGCGGCGAAACCGGCGATCCGCGCGATCGCGCGCGCTATCAGACCCTGTTCGCCCGCCGTGACGGCGCGGTCGCGGCGCCGACCGCAGGACTTCATTTCACCGACCGGCTTGTCGCGGCACTCGATGCGGCAGGGATCGAGCGGGTGACCCTTACCCTTCATGTCGGCGCCGGCACGTTCCTGCCGGTGCGGGTGGCGGACATCGCCGACCATCGCATGCACGGCGAATGGGGCACGCTCGACGACGCGGCGGCGGCGAGGCTCAACGCGGCACGCGTCCGGGGCGGCCGCATCGTCGCATGCGGCACCACCACTGTGCGCCTTCTCGAATCCGCGGTCGACGAGGCCGGCACGATCCGGCCCTTCGCGGGCGAGACCCGGATCTTCATAACGCCGGGCCACCCTTTCCGTGCGGTCGACCTGTTGCTCACGAATTTCCATTTGCCGCGCTCGACCTTGTTCATGCTGGTCTCGGCCTTTGCCGGGCTCGAGCGGATGAAGCGCGCCTATGCGCATGCAATTGGGCAACAGTACCGCTTCTTCTCATACGGTGACGCGTGCCTTCTTCATCCGGCGGGCGCAGCGTGAGCGGCCTTCGCTTCGACCTTCTCGCGCGCGACGGCGCGGCGCGGCGCGGCCGCATCACCACGGCGCACGGGACGATCGAGACGCCCGCCTTCATGACGGTGGGAACCGCCGGCTCCGTCAAGGCGATGCGGCCCGAAGATGTCGCTGCGACAGGCGGCGAGATCGTGCTCGGGAACACCTATCACCTGCTGCTCAGGCCCGGGCCGGAGCGGATCGCGCGATTGGGCGGGCTTCACCGCTTCATGAACTGGCCCCGCGCGATCCTTACGGATTCGGGAGGGTTTCAGGTCATGTCGCTCGCCAAGCTGCGCAAGATCGACGAGAGCGGCGTCACGTTCCAATCGCATCTCGACGGCGCGAGCCTTTTTTTGTCGCCGGAACGGTCGATCGAGATCCAGAGCCTTCTTGGTTCCGATATCGCGATGTCGTTCGACGAATGCACGCCATTTCCCGCAACCGAGGCCGAGGCGCGCGCGTCGATGGAGCTGTCGATGCGCTGGGCCGAGCGCTCGCGGGCGGCGTTTCCGCGGGAGACAGGGCGCGCGATCTTCGGCATCGTGCAGGGCGGCATCTATCCGAAGCTGCGGCAGCAATCGGCCGCGCGCCTCAAAGAGGTCGGATTCGACGGCTATGCGGTGGGCGGGCTGGCGGTCGGCGAAGGGCGTGACACGATGTTCGCGGTGCTGGACGAGACCGTGCCGCATCTCCCGACCGAGGCGCCGCATTATCTCATGGGCGTCGGCAAGCCCGAAGACATCGTGGGCGCCGTGCGGCGCGGCATCGACATGTTCGACTGCGTGATCCCGACGCGATCCGGCCGCACGGCCCAGGCCTTTACGCGTGGCGGCGCCCTCAATCTGCGCAACGCGCGCCATGCCGAGGACACGCGGCCGCTCGACGCCGCTTGCGCGTGCGGGGCGTGCCGGGGCTATTCGCGGGCCTATCTTCATCATCTCGTACGCGCCGACGAGATTCTCGCGAGCATGCTTCTGACCGAGCACAATCTTCGCTATTATCAGGACTTGATGGCAGGCTTGCGGGGAGCGGTGATGGCGGGCGGTATCGAGGATTTCGCTGCGGCGTTCGAGGCCGCCCGCGCCGGCGGCGATCTCGAGCCGCGTTGAGGGGCGGCCGTGGCACAGGCGACCCAGGACCGGCCTTTGGCTCCGCGCGACAAAGTGGCGCTTCCCGCCTCGCCCGATGACGCGGTGCTGGAGCATGTCGCGAACCCGCATCCCGGCATGCCCTATGTCGTGCGCTTCACCTGTCCCGAATTCACCGCCCTTTGTCCTTTGAGCGGTCAGCCGGATTTCGCCCACCTCGTGATCGACTACGTGCCCAAGGCGCGGCTTGTGGAGAGCCGTTCGCTCAAGCTCTATCTCGGATCGTTCCGCAACCACGGCGCCTTTCACGAGGACTGCACGCTTGCGATCGCGCACCGGATCGCCGCCGCGATCGAACCGGTCTGGCTCAGGATCGGCGGCTATTGGTACCCGCGCGGCGGCATACCGATCGATGTGTTCTATCAGACCGGCGCGCCGCCCGACGGCGTGTGGCTTCCGGACCAGGGTGTCGCCCCTTATCGCGGCCGCGGATGATCGCGGCGCTTTGAAATCGGGCTGCGCCACGCGAAAATGCGGCGGGAACCCGCTCTCTCGGAGGCATGAATGAAGATCGAAAAGCGTCTTGAGGAACTGAAGATCACGTTGCCGCCGATCGGCGCGCCGCTTGCCAATTATGTTCCGTGCCGGCGCGCCGGCAATCTTCTGTTTCTGTCCGGACGCGGGCCTCGCGGCACCGTCTCGGGCAAGGTCGGCGACACGATCTCGCTCGAAGA
>Ga0335072_10017819_pt1 | contig 10036 bp, 2 predicted proteins | sample Lox_Sample_21_FD_206725 | JGI IMG/M metagenome (GOLD analysis project Ga0335072, IMG submission 206725) | Soil microbial communities from Loxahatchee National Wildlife Refuge, Florida, United States - Lox_Sample_2.1 | ecosystem: Environmental > Terrestrial > Soil > Wetlands | place: USA: Florida...
CGGGCCCGCTCGACTGCTTCCGCGCGGTGATGCGCGGCGAGCTTGGCGTACAGCTTGCGCAGGTGGGTCCGCATGGTGCTGGGCGAGACGAACAGCTCGCCTGCGATCTCCGGCACGGTCAGGCTGGTCGGCAGGTAGCGCAGCACGCGCAGCTCGCTCTCGCTCATCGGCGCTGCTAGCCGGGCGGCGGTACGGGGGGCCGCGATCCCGCCGTACTTCTCTTTACCCAGGATCTTGATCTCGTCGATCAGGTCAGCGTGGGCGGTGCGGTGCCTCATGAGGCGCTCAAGCTGCTCCGGTACCGGGTGGAGCAGGAACCACAGCAGTGCGTCATGGGATTCCGCCAGGTCAAGCGCACGCTCAAGGATGCTCTCGGCACCTTCGAGATCACCGAGGGCGTCCCGGGCGATCGCCGCCAACAGGTACGCCCCGACCAGCCAGGTCTGCCAGCCCACCCGGACGGAGTCGTCCAGCACCGGACCGAGCACGGCGAGGGCGGCATCCGGGTCACCTTGGGCCAGCCGCAAGGCGGCGGTGGCGATGCGGATCCCGCCGCTCTCGCGCTCTCGTTCATCGAGCCCGGCCAGGAACTTCTCCGCGCGCTCGGTCTCGCCGAGGCGGGTCATGGCAGACATGAGCCAGGCACGCGCTGGCCTGGCGAACGGATGCGACGCGGCCAGCTGCCCGGCGAGACGCTCGGCCGCCTGGAACGTGGTCAGTGCGTCGGCGGCCTGACCTTGCGCCAGCAAGAGCTGTCCACGGATGTACTGGACTCCGAGCGCCGCCACGGCCTCGGCTTCCGGTTTGATGGCGAGATCGGCGCGGTGCAGCCAGGTCGCCGCCTCGTCCAGCCGCCCTTGCCAGGCCAGCGCGCCGCCGAGCGCGGTGTAGGCGACGCCAGCCGCGGTCTCGTCGCTCCAGCCGTGCTGCTCGGCCAGTTCGATCGCCTGCCGGCTGTGATCCTCTGCCCCGGGCAGTGAGCGGGAGGCCTCGATCGCCGATTGATAGGCCAGGCCCGTGAACTCGAGGTACGGGCGTCCGGTGCCGCGCGCCAGCATGATGCCCTGCTCCAGGTGCCCGGTCGAGTCGGACCGAGCGGTCCAGCCCTCGGCATAGCCAAGGCCGATCAGTGCCAGCGCGCGCAGTTCCTCGCCCAGTGCGGGCAGCGCTACCTCCGGCACCCCGGCCATAGTGCGCAGCCGCTGCGCCTCCTGCGCCTCCTCCGGCAGGTTCCCGCGCTGGCGCGCGACCAGCAGCCGGACGATCCCGAGCAGCAGCTGCGCCTGGGCTCGCCGGGCTTCCGGCACCGCCGCCGCCGCGCCTTCGGCCAGGCCCAGATACCTTTCAGCTCCGTCCAGGGTCCCGAACGCCAACTCATCGGCCGCTATCAGCGCCCCGAGTTCAGCATTGGCCGCCAGGACACGGGCCGGGAAGCGGACCAGCAGCACATGGGTGACAGCGTCCTGCCCGTCCAGGTGCAGCCCAGGCCAGTGGTCAGCGAGCAGCCTGGCGGCCCGGTCCCAGTCCTCCGCAGCCTGGGCGTGCCGGATCGCCTCTACTGGATACCCATGCGCGGCGAACCACTCTCTCGCGGCCCGGTGCAGCCTGGTCACCTGCCCCGGTTCGGTACGCCGCAGCTCCAGCGCCAACAGCCCGGCGAACATCTGGTGATAGCGGAACCACGAGCGCGCCCCGTCAACCGACACCACGAACGCGTTCGATTCTTCCAGGTCCTGCAGCACCCGGTCCCCATCGTCATCTCCGGTCAGCAGATCCGCCAGCTGCCCGTTCACACGCTCCAGAATCGACGTCCGCAACAGCAGCCGCCGCACGGGCGCGGGCTGCCGTTCCAGCACCTCCGCCAGCAGGTACTCCGCCACCGTGCGGTCACTGCCGGAGAACTCTTCCGCGAACCGCTCCGGATCCGGATGCCCAGCCATCGACAACGCCGCCAGCCTCAGCCCAGCGGCCCAGCCCTCCGTCCGCTCATGCAGCAGCGCCACCGCTGATGAGGACATATTCACTCCTGCCGCCGCGAACAGCTCTCCCGCCTCGCCCACAGAGAACCGCAGGTCGCCCGCGCGGATCTCGGCCAGCCCTCCTTCCAGCCGGAGCCGGTGCAGACCAAGCCGCACATCGTGCCGCGTCGCCAGTACGAACCGCAACGCCGGCGGGGCCCGCAACACCAGCAGCTCCAGCTGCCGCATCACCTCCGGCCCCAGCTCGTGCACGTCGTCGATCACCAGCCAGACCGGATCGCGCAGCGCCGCCAGGTTCTTGAGCAGCCGCTCCACCACCGCCCACCCGTCCAGGTCGGGCGCCGCCGTCACCTCCTGCACCAGCGCCGAACCTGCGGCCGTCCGCCGCAGCGCGTTCAGGGCAGACAGCCAGAACCGCTGCGGGTCGCAGACGTCGCGCCCGGCCGCCACCCAGGCGACATTGTCCGCCAGCCCCGCCTGCGCGATCCAGGATCGCAGCAGGACCGTCTTGCCGCTGCCAGGCGGCCCCGACACCACCGACACCCGCGCCGAGCCGCCGAGCCGCCGGAACAGCCCGGGACGGATGACCACCCCGCCCGCGCCAGGATCGGCGTCCTGTCCGGTGGGAACAGCGGGCGGCCTGAGGGCCGGCGAGCTGCCGGCCTGGTGGTGGGGCAGGCCGCGGGCCTGGCTGAGGGCAGTCAATTCGCCGGAGACGTCGCCAACTTCGGCCGCGCCGATCCTCTGGAAGATCTCCAGGGCCTGCCGCAGGAAGGCCTGGGCCTGCGGGTGGTGGCCGCCAGCTAGTGCGCAGCGGCCCAGGCCGGCCAGCGCATGCGCCTCGTCCCAGGAGTTGCCGATCTGGCGGGCCAGGTCCAGGACCTGCCGGTGACACCCCTCGGCCCGCCCAAGGTCACCGGTGACCCGGTGCAGCGTCCCGATCTCGTTAAGCGCCGTTGCCTCAGCACTCCGGTCACCGAGGTCACGGTAGATGTCCAGGGCCTGCTCCAGGTCCGCCACCGCGGCCAGGTACTCACCCGTCGTCTGCCGCACGGACCCCAGGTAGAAGAGGGCGTTGGCCTGGCCGAGCCGGTTGCCGAGGTCACGATAGATGTCAAGGGCCTGCTCCAGGTCCGCCACCGCGGCCAGGTACTCACCCGTCCGCCGCCGCAGGTCCCCCAGGCCGGAGAGGGCATTGGCCTGACCGAGCCGGTTGCCGAGGTCACGGTGGATATCGAGGGCCTGCTCCAGGTCCCGGACCGCGGCCAGGTAATCGCTCGTCAGGCGCCGCAGTCCCCCCAGGCCGGAGAGGGCATCGGCGTGGCCGAGCCGGTCGCCGAGGTCACGGTAGATGCCCAGGGCCTCCTCCAAGTCCGCCGCCGCGGCAAGGTAATCGCTCGTCAGGCACCGTATTTCCCCCGAGCAGAAGAGGGCGTTGGCCTGACCGAGCCGGTCGCCGAGGTCACGGTAGATGTCCAGGGCCTGCTCCAGGTCCGCCATCGCCGCCGGGTAATCGCTCGTCAGACGCCGCATTTCTCCCAGCCCGGAGAGGGCGTTGGCCTGACCGAGCCGGTCGCCGAGATCACCGTAGACGCCCAGGGCCTGCTCCAGGACCGCCACCGCGGCCGGGTAGTCCCCCGTCTGCCGCCGCACGATACCCAGGTCGAGCAGGGCGTTGGCCTGACCGAGCCGGTCGCCGAGGTGCAGTGCGGCGTCGACCGCGGCTTCGTGGCGGGCGATGGCCTCGGACCACGGGCCGTCACGCCGCAGCAGCCCGGCCAGGCCCGCCGTCAGGGCGATGACTAGGGCGTGCCGGCCAGCGCCGGTGGCTTGGTCGAGGCAGGCGGTCAGGGTGGCCCGCTCGGCCCGGACCCAGGCCAGCGCCTGCTCGCTGTCGGCCAAGTCGGGAATTGTGGCTGAGGCCGCGCCGTCCGCGGCGGCGCGGCCGGGGCGGGTCTGGCGGTCGATGCGGGCGTCGGCGCGGGCAGCGGCGTGCTGATAGTAATCCAACAGCCGCGCGGTGGCCCGCTCCCGGTCATCGTCCGGGTCAACCCGGACCGTCAGGGCGCGGGCGTGCTCGCGGATCAGGTCATGCATCCGGTACCGGCCCGAGGCTGGCTCGGCCAGCAGGTACTGGTCATACAGCCCGACCAGGCTCTGGCGCGCCTCGGCCAGGCCGGTGCCGTCCAGCGCCGCGGCCGCGTAGTCGTCGAACTCCGCCCCCGGGTGCAGGCCCAGCCGCCGGAACAGCCGCCGCTGCTCAGCGGTCAGGTCCCTATACGACAAGTCGAACGCGGCGGCCACCGACACGTTCTCCGTCGCCATCATCTGCAGCCGGTCCCGCGCCGCCGCCAGCTCCGCCGCCCGCCCGGCCACCGACCACGCCGGATGATGATGGAGCTGGCGGGCCACCATCCCGATCGCCAGCGGCAGGTACCCGCACAACCGGGCCAGTTCCGCCACCCCCGGATGCTCCGCGTCCAGCCCAGCCCGGCCTGCCAGCCGCACCAGCAGCGCGCCAGCCTCCCCCGGCGGCAGGGTATCCAGGCTGACCGCTGTGGCACCCTCCAGCGCCGACAGATGCCGGCGGCTGGTGATCAGCACCAGGGTGCCCCCCGACCCGGGCAGCAACGGCAGGACCTGCTCACTGTCCACGGCGTCGTCCAGAATCAGCAGCACCTGCCGCCCGGCCAGCCGGTCCCGCCACAACCTCATCCGCGCCTCAAGCCCCGGCGGGATCTGGGCCGGTGCCACTCCCGCCGTCAGCAGCAGCGACGCCAGCGCATCCTCCGGATCCACCGGCTGCTGCCCCGGCGTATGCCCGTGCAACGGCAGGAAAATCTGCCCGCCAGGGAAACGGTCCCCCAGCCGGTGCGCCGCATGCACCGCGAATGCCGTCTTGCCCACCCCCGCCATGCCCCCTATCGCATGGATCGCCACCACCCCGCCCGCCTCCGCGCCCGCCTCCGCCAGCTGCTCCAGCTCCCGCTGCCGCCCGGTAAACGTGGCCACATCACGCGGCAGCGTCCGCGTCGCCACCGCGGGCGGGCTGGGGGCAGGCGAGCGGTCGGCCTGGTGATGCGGGGGGCCGTGGGCTTCGGCCAGCGTGGTGAAATCCGGGACATCCGACGGCGGCCGCGCCGACACCGGCACGGCTGGCTGCCCCGGGCGGTCCCAGCCGATGGACAGTTCCAGCTCTGGGTCCGCCCGCAGGATCGCTCCGTGGAGCTCGCGCAACCCAGCCCCCGGCGCGATCCCCAGCTCCTCATCCAGCACCCGATAGGCATCGTTGTACACGTCGAGAGCCTCCGCCTGCCGACCCGCCCGGTACAAGGCCAGCATGAGGAGCTCACGGAGCCGCTCACGGAGCGGGCTGTCGGCCACCGCCTGGGTTAGCGCGGGAATGACCTCCCGATGCGCGCCCCGCTCGACGTCCGCCGCGAAGTACTCCTCGAGGGCTCCTTCGTGCAGCTGCTCCAGTCGCTGCCGCTGCCGGTCCGCGTACAGTCCCCGCATCCCCGACAATGGCGTTCCCTGCCACAGGCCCAGCCCCTCACCCAGCAGTACCGCCGCCCGCGCCGGATCCCCCTCCCGCCGCGTCCGCCGGCCCTCCGCGACACGCTGCTCGAAAACCCGCACATCGACCGACTCGCCAGCGGCCGGCAGCAGGTAACCACCGCCGACCGATTGAATCCGCGGCTTGCCACCGGGCAGCTGGGAGAACAACCGCCGCAACCGGTACACGTATGTGCGCAGCACCCCCTGCACGCTGCGCGGCGCGTCCTCTCCCCATACCGCGTCGATGATCTCGCCCGCCATCGCGGGGCGGCCTTCCCTCATCAGCAAGCAGGCCAGCACGGCCCGCTGATCGGGCGACCCCAGCTCCAGCTCAGCACCATCGAGCCAGCCCCGCACCGGGCCGAGCAGCGCAAACCAGAGCCCGTCTACGGCGAACGCTCCGGGCACGAGGACGAGTGTGGGCTGGGTCAATTCTGGCATCTCGCGTTTCTCCGTCTGTCTGCGGCTGGCTTCTCCTGGCTGGTGGGCGATGACGCCACCATGCTCGTGGCGGAGACGATGCGAGCACAACCGGCAGTGCCTAGTTGAACTGCCTAGTTCTTGGTGCAACTGCCTAGTCCTTAGCGGAACCGGGGCCGGTCAGACACGGCCGGCGCTAGCTCAGCGCGCGGTCGAGCTTGGCGCGGGAGGTGATGCCGAGCTTGGTGAACACCTTGCCCAGGTGGTACTCGACGGTGCGGGCGCTGATGAACAGCCGGGTGCCGATCTCCGGGTTGGTCAGCCCGTCCCGTGCCAGCTTCGCGATCTGGAGTTCTTGCGCGGTGAGCTTGCCCGGGTCGGCGATGCTGCCCTTGCGCGCGGTCTCGCCTGTCGCCCACAGCTCACGCCTGGCCCGCTCGGCGAACGCGAGCATGCCTATTCCCTCGAACATGCTTTGGGCGGTACGCAACTGCGTACGCGCCTCGCCGCGCCGCCGCTCCCGGCGCAGCCACTCCCCGTAGAGCAGGTGCGAGCGGGCGAGCTCGGCGCGGATTCGAGTGTGTCCCAGTCGCTCGATTGACTCGCGATAGCAGTTGTCGGCGACCTCGCCGTCGGCGAGCAAGGCGCGGAGCCGGGCCTCGATGCCAAGCGCCCACTGGGTGGGGGTCAGCCGGGTCCGTTCGGACAGCCACTCCAGGGTCGCCCTCAGAAGCGCCAGATCGCCTGTCCTCGCGGCTGCTTCAGCCAGCTCGGGCACGACCAGCGGTCCGTATCCCACCGGTTCGCGCTGCAGTGCCCATCGGGCGACATCGCGTGCGGTGTCGTAACGGCCCAGGCCGTTGTTCAGCACCGCGTTCGCGTAGGCGGCGAAGTCGGCCAGCAGGCCCAGACCGTTCGCGGCTGCCTCACGCGAGATGGTCTCGATCAGCTCACTCGCCTGCGCCTCCTGGCCGCGCCAGGCCGCCAGCATCATGGCGGGGATCGCGACGGACGGGTTCCCGGTCGCCTCCGCGATCAGCCCGCCTTCGTCGATCAGCTGTTCCGCCGCGGCCAGCTCGCCGGCCACGACGCAGGCTCCCGCGAGGTAGGCGAGCGCGAACTGCAAGTGCACGAGCGCGCCCGTCTCGCGCGCGAACCGGACCTGGGCGGTGGCCACGGCGTGCCAGGAGACATCCTCCCACAACTCGACGGCGATCAAGGCGATCGCCGTTCCGCCGGTGAACCACAGCCAGCGGTCGGTTTCGTCCTTGCTGGCGTCGAGAGTGAGAAGGAGCGCGAGTACCTGGCTGTAGGTCGGAGCGACCAGTGCGTAGTCCTCCGTGAACCGCAGCGCGAACGCCTCGAGAACGGCATCCACCGCGCGTGGCGGCTTCGGGCCGCGCGGCGCGGCGAGGGCCGCCTCGGCCGCCTCGCGCGCGCCGCCGGGGATCTCCCGGTCGCCGACCCACATCGCGGCTACCAGCGACTCCAGATGCGCCTCGCGTGCCTCGTCGGCGTTGAATGACTCGAGGCGCCGGGCCGCGCTGAGCAGCAGTCGGGCCGCCTCGGTGCCGCGCTGCTGGTCGAAGGCGATCTGCCCGCGCAGGCGTTCAACCTTTGCGGCCTGCGGCTCATCGACGGGCTCGGCTTCTGCTTCGGCCAGCAGGCTCAACGCGGCGTCGGGCGCCCCGGCATCGCGTTTGGCCTGAGCTGCCGTGAGCAGTCGCGCCGCCCGGCGGCCGGGGTCGGGTGTCAGTCGTGCCGCGCGCTCGAGGAATGCCGCCGCCGCGGCGAGCCCGCCACGTGCCTGGGCCCGCCCGGCCGAGCTCTCCAGTTCCGCGGCGACGTCCTCGGCTGGCCCGGGCGCGGCCTCGGCCAGGTGCCAGGCCCAGCGGTCGGGATCAAGCGCAGGGTCGGTCGCGCCGGCGAGGGCTGCGTGCGCCTGCCGTTGCTCCTCAGCGGACGCCCACCGGTAGACGGCCGAGCGGGCCAGCGGATGACGGAAGCGCACCCGCGCGCCGAACTCCGCTAGCCCGGCCGCGACCGCTGGCCGGGCGGCCGGGGCGCCGATCCCGACCCGCGCCGCGGCGCGCCATAGGAGCACGGGGTCCCCGGTCGGCTCAGCCGCCGCGAGCAGCAGCAGGCGCCTGCTCTCGGCCGGCAACACCTCGATCCGGCGCCGGAACATCTCTTCAGCGCTGCCTGGCACCACCACCGCGGCCGGCAGGCCGAACCCCCCTGCCAGCTGAGGGACGGCCAGTTCCCGCGACAGCTCGACCAGGGCCAGCGGGTTGCCGTGCGTCTCGGCGACGATCTGGTCCCGTACCCGCTGGTCGATCTTGACGGTCAGCACCGAGTCAAGCAGCGCGCATGCGTCCGCCTTACCGAGGCCCTCGATCGTCAGCTGCGCCAGCCCAGTGAGCTCATCCCCCAGCGCGCGGGTCCCGAAGACCAGCCCCGTCGACTCAGCCCCCAGGCGCCGGGCCACGAACGCGATCACCTGCACGGAAGCGTCGTCAAGCCACTGCTCATCATCGACCACGCACAGCACCGGCCGCTCGGTCGCCGCCTCCGCGAGCAGGCTCAGCACGGCGAGGCCCACCAGGAGCCGGTCGGGGACCGGCCCGGAGTCCAGGCCGAACGTGATACGCAGCGCGGCGGCCTGCGGTGCCGGGATCGTCGCCAGCCGGTCAAGCAGCGGCGCGCACAGCTGATGCAGCGCAGCGAACGCCAGCTCCATCTCTGACTGAACGCCGGACACGCTGATCACGCGGCAGTCGGCGGCGCGCTTCACCAGGAACTCAAGGAGGGCCGTCTTGCCGATACCAGACTCGCCGTGCAGCACGAGCGCCCGGCTCTGGCCGCCCCGCACGGCAGCAAGGAACTCTTCGAGCACGGCGCTTTCCAATGCCCGGCCAACAAGCCTCACGGCACCTTCAGCACTCACAGACAACGGCGCCTGCATGTCCTCGATCCTAATCTCAGCACGGCCAGGTGTGCCTGCCGCGGATGATCCGGTAGTTGACGACCCCGGTTCCCTCGATGCGGAACAGCCATGTTGTCTGGATGAGGTCCGGTCCGATGCCGTGGTCATGCATCAGCCTCTTCTCGTCCCTGGCTCAGGGATGTCGCGGTGCTGGCGCGCAGTTCGAGCAGGTGCTGCGTGGTCAGTTCCGCGGCCGTGACGTGGTCCTGGTCTCGCACCGCGCCGAGGATTGCCCGGTGCTGGCCTAGGTCGCGGGCCCGGTCGCGGACGAGCCGACGGACGGCTCGCTGTTCCGTGTGCCGCGCCGTGAGCAGCGAGTCGACGACTTCGAACAGAACCGGGTTGCCGGACGCGCGGGCGAGTTCGCGATGGAAATTGGGCCGGCCATGCACGGCGGATTCCAACTGCGGGAGTTGCTCGTCGGTGCGGTGCTGCGCGGCGAGCGCTGCGATGCCCGGCTCGATCGTGAGCCGTGCCTCGACCAGGTAGAGAATCTGGTCGTCCTTAGCCGGCACGGTGTTCGGATTGGGCATCAGCGTCCGCAGCACGCCGGGGCCGACGAAGATGCCCGAGCCGTGCCTGAGCCGGACGGCATCGGTCGCCTGCAGCCTGCGCAGGGCTTCTCGAATCGTCGGCGGTGTCACACCGAACTGCCCGGCCAGTTCGCGCACGGTTGGCAGGGCATCACCGGGTGCCAGCCGCCGTTCGGCGATCAACTCGAGCACGCCGTCGGCGAGACGCTCGGAGAGACCGACCGGGGGGCCTGCCCGCTCCTCGCGGTGTGCGGCGGTCATCACGGCTCCGCTCCCATCCGAATTGATTAATTGACTATATCAATTGGGTGCAGCTCTTCTGAAGGGATGCCTGGCCAGCAGCTTTGCCGGATAGCCGGCTGATCGGCGGCTTGGTCTTCTACCGTCGTGCACGGGGGAAGGAGACCGCAGATGGGCTCGCTGATCGATGAAATCAGGCGGCGGGAGGCGGCGGTCCGGGCCGAGGCGGACCGGCTGCGCACCCGGATCGAGGAGCTGTCGGGGGACCTGGCTAGGGCGGAAGAGCAGGCCTCGCGGCTGGTGATCGCCCGGGAGGAAGT
>Ga0335072_10017820_pt1 | contig 10036 bp, 11 predicted proteins | sample Lox_Sample_21_FD_206725 | JGI IMG/M metagenome (GOLD analysis project Ga0335072, IMG submission 206725) | Soil microbial communities from Loxahatchee National Wildlife Refuge, Florida, United States - Lox_Sample_2.1 | ecosystem: Environmental > Terrestrial > Soil > Wetlands | place: USA...
CCGCGCCATCGGCGAGCGCAGCCATCTCGCGTAAGCCGGCTCCGACAGATCCGAGCACGGCGTGTAAGGCTCGTCCGACAGCTTCATTGCGTTGCCGGTCGTGGGCGTTTGGCCGAGAATGCGCAGCGAGAGCTCGCTCGATGGACAGAAGCAGCCGCGTCGGGAAGGATCGTTCATCAGACCTCAGCAAGACTGAAAGACCTCCATTAGATGACAACTCCTGCGGCCCACCGGCCGACCGTGATCGAGGCGTCTCAGTGGCGCCAAATCGTGAACGGCGCGACCGATACGGCCATCATCAGCACCGATCCCAGAGGCCTGATCACCAGCTGGAATACGGGCGCTCATCGCATTCTCGGCTGGAGCGAGCAGGAAGTGCTCGGCCAGACCCTGGAGCGGATCTTTCCCGAAGAAGATCGCGCGCGCGGCACGCTCGCTCGGGAGATCGAGGAGGCGGGGCGGATCGGGCGCGGCGGCGGTGAGGAAGGCTGGCGGCTGCGCAAGGACGGCGGCCGTTTCTGGGCGGTGGGTGAGCTCACGCCGATCCGCGACGGCCATGCGCGCATCGTCGGGTTCATCAAGATCCTGCGCGACCGAACCGCCCAGCGGCAATCCGAGGAGCAGATTCGCGACGAGCGGCACGCGCTGGAGATTCAGAACCGCGCCGCCTCGGCGCTCGCGCAAGAGAGCGATCGGCAGCGGCTGCTGCAAATCGTGACCGACGCCGGAGTCGAGCTGAGCGGCGCGGAGGTCGGCGCCTTCTTCGGCAACGTCAACGACCCCGGCGGGGAGAGCCATCTGCTGTGCTCGCTCTCGGGTGCGTCGGTCGAGGGGTTCAACGAGCTGCCCATGCCGGGCATGACCGAGCCGCTGCAGCCCGGGACGGGCAGCGGCATCGTGCGCTCGAGCGACATCACGCAGGATGCCCGCTATCGCAAGGGCGGCGCCGCTCATCTCATCCCGCGGGGACACCTGCCGATACGCAGCTACCTGGCGCTGCCGGTGATATCGCGCTCGGGCGGCGTGCTCGGTGCGCTGCTGTTCGGTCACTCCCGGCCGGGCGTGTTCGGGGATCGCGTGGAGAACCGGGTCCTGGGTCTGGCTGCCGAGGCGGCCGTCGCGATCGACAACGTGGCGCTCACCCAGGAGCTGCGGCATCTGAACTCGACGCTCGAGCAGCAGGTCTGCGAGCGCACCCTGCAACTGAAGACGAACGAGCAGGCGCTGCGGCAATCGCAAAAGATCGAGGCGATCGGGCAGCTCACCGGAGGCGTCGCGCACGACTTCAACAACCTGTTGCAGGTCATCATCGGGAACCTGGAGAGCCTCAGGCGCAACCTGCCGACGGAGGCCCCGCGCGCGAGTCGGGCGGTGGAAAGCGCCATGTCCGCGGCCAGGCGCGGTGCGGCCCTCACGCAGCGTCTGCTCGCCTTCTCGCGGCGGCAGCCCTTGAATCCCAAGCCCATCGACGTCAACGCGCTGATCTCCGGCATGTCCGACCTGTTGCATCGCACGCTCGGAGAGCCGACCGAGGTGGTGACGGTGCGCTGCGCGGCCTTGTGGCGCGTCGAGGCCGATCCCATCGAGCTCGAGGCCGCCATCTTGAATCTCGCCCTCAATGCCCGCGACGCCATGCCGGAGGGCGGCCGCCTCACCCTCGAGACGGCGAATGTCGAGATCGATCAATCCGGCTCGCATGCCGACGTCACGGCCGGCCAATACGTGTCCTTGTCGGTGTCCGATACGGGCGTCGGCATGGAGGAGAAGACCCTGGCCCAGGCATTCGAGCCTTTTTTCACCACCAAGCCCGTGGGGCGCGGAACCGGACTCGGCCTGAGCCAGGTGTACGGCTTCGTCAAGCAATCCGGCGGTCACGTGAAGATCCATTCGCAGCTCGGCCGGGGAACGGCGGTCAGAATCTACCTGCCGCGCCTCGTGCGCGAAGATGAGCCTGCCACCCTCGCCGACCCCGCGCCCGCGCAGGCCGGGGCGCCCAGCGAAACGATCCTGGTGACCGAGGACGACGATGATGTGCGCGAGTACTCCGTCGAGGTGCTGCGCGAGCTCGGCTATCGCGTCATCGAAGCCCACGACGGCCCCTCCGCGCTGCGCCTCCTCGAGCGCCAGCCCAAGGTCGATCTATTGTTCACGGACGTCGTCCTGCCGGGCGGAATGACCGGTGCGCAGCTCGCCGCTCAGGCGCGCGGCGCGCGCCCGGGCCTGAAAGTGCTGTTCACGACGGGCTACGCGCGCAACGCCATCGTGCATCACGGCCGGCTCGACAAGGGCGTGCAGCTGATCGCCAAGCCGTTCACGGTGGTGGATCTCGGGGCGAGGGTCCGCGACGTGCTCGACGGGTCGGTGCGCGACTGCGGCTGAGCGGCCTCTAGCTCTAGCCGGCGGCGCGCAGCGTGTAATCGACCACCGACTCGATGAAAGCCCGGGTGACCCGGGCATGGCCGAAAAGCGCGCGGAAATAGCAGGGGGCGGTCAGCAGGTCGATGAGCGGGGCGACGTCTTTGCGGCGGCGGATCTCACCCCGCCGCATGCCGCGCACGAGCGCACCCCGAATGGATCTGCGGCGCCGCGTCAGCACCTCGGTGCGAATGGTGCGCGCGAGCCTCGGATCTTGCGCCATGTCGGCGGCGAGGCCGGGCAGCGCGCGGCCCAGCGGGCCGGCGAAGGCATGTCGCAAGGTATCCACCGCGCAGATCAAGTCCCCGCGCAGCGAGCCCGTATCCGGAGCCGGTTGCGCGCCGAGCGTGCTGACCACGGCGTACGCCACCAGGTGCCGCTTGCTCTGCCAGCGCCGGTACAGGCTGGCGCGCGCGCACCGGGCCGAACGCGCGACGCGCTCGATGGTCACGTGGCGATAGCCCCGGCTGTCGAGCAAATCGAGCACCACGCGTACCACGTCGCGATCGATGCGCCCGTCCTTCGGACGGCCGCGGGCTGCCGGGCGATGCGCCGGCGTCGGCGCCATTCCGACAAGCTCTGACGGCTTCGCCCTACGTTGCCGGGCCCGGGTGCGGCGGCGGCTCGAGACCGGTGCAGGAACTTTTTCAGACATTCTGTATCATATATACCAACTCTGGCCCGGCAAGAAGCTGCGAGGAATTACTATGAACGGTCGACGTCTCAGCCTCATACTTTGTTGCGCCGTCGCCCTGGCGGCCTGCAGCTCCCCGGGCGCCCAGTGGTCGAAGGCCACGGCCACCAACACCATCCCCGCCTATCAGAGTTTCTTGTCCAAGTATCCGAACGACGTCCACGCCCCCGACGCGAAGAGCCGGATCGCGCAGCTGCAGGACGAGGAGGCATGGAATCAGGCGCAGGTTGCCTCGACCGCCGCGGGCTATCAGCAGTATTTGACGCAGGAGCCGAACGGAGCGCACGCGCAGGCGGCACGCGACGAGATCAGCTCGCGCGAGCGCGCAGATGCCTGGCAGGCCGTGCAAAAAAATCCGACGGCGCAGTCCCTGCAGGCCTTTCTGCAGAAATATCCAACCGGTGACCAGGCCGATCAGGCGCGCCAGCAGCTCGCGCAGATCACCGGCTATCGCGCGGAGCTGGGGACGGCGCACAGCGAGAAGTCCGCGGATCGCAAGCGCGAGTCGCTGGAGAGGCGCTTCGGCAAGGATCTGCAGAAGGTCGTCGTGCTCGAGCCCGATACCAGCAACCACGATTACAGGATCACCTCCGCGCCGATGAGCAAGCAAGATGCGGATGCTGCTTGCGCGAGCCTCAAGCACGAGGGTCAGATGTGCAAGGTCATCCAGTCCGCCGCCGGGTGATGCGGCAATCGCCGGCCATGGAAGTGAGGGCGTAAGCCTCCTCCCGGCTCATCGGCACGATCGTCTGGGTCGATAGCCAGTCGACCGCCTGCTCCCCCATGCGGACTCCTCTGCGAGAAGGAGTCCTCGGGTCTGCGGCTCGCTCATATACAATGGGTGCGGCAAAAGCGGGGTCGAGGAACGAAGCTTACCAAGACCTTGGCCAGGATCACCGTCTTTTCCCCGACCTTGGAGCGAAACATCGATGGCGATGAATCTCACGAGGCGCATGGCAGCCGCGAGCTGTGCGCTGCTCTTCGCCACGGCCTCTCTTGCGGCCCAGCCGGATGAGGCCGTCCACCGTGCCGTCGAGGCCGACCGCGCCGGCGCGCTGGAGCTCTTGAAGAGCATCGTCGACGTCGACTCCGGATCCGGGGACGTCGCGGGTGGCGAGCGGGTCGAATCGATCCTCGCGCCGCGACTGGAGGCCATCGGTGCGCAGATCCGCCGCGTTCCCGCCGAGGCGCCTGGCCTGCCCGCCAATCTCGTGGCGCAGCTGCATGGGAGCGGGCGGGCGAGAATCCTCATCATCGCGCACATCGATACCGTGTTTGGCCCCGGCACCGCGGCCAAGCGGCCATTCCGCATCGAGGCAGACCGCGCGCACGGTCCCGGAGTCGGCGACGAAAAGGGAGGCGTGGTCAACGCGCTCACGGCGCTCAAGATCCTGCACGACCTGGACTTCAGAAAATACGGCACGATCACCCTGCTGCTCGACAGCAGCGAGGAGCTGGGCTCGCCGGGCTCCACCGAGCTGATCAAGTCGCTCGCCAGGCAGAGCGATGTGGAGTTCAACATGGAGCCGGGAGATCCCCCCGATGCGCTGACCGTCTGGCGCAAGGGAGCCGGCGACATCACGATCGAGGTCAAGGGACGCGCGGCCCACGCCGGCATGGTGCCGCAAAACGGCAGGAACGCGGCGGCGGAGCTGGTACATCAGCTCGACTTCCTGGAAGGCACGTTCCCGCACAGCGGCGACGGCACGACCGTGAATCTCACCCTCATCCGCGCCGGGGACCGCAGCAACATCATCCCCGACTCTGCGCAAGCGACCCTCGACGTTCGTTTTCGCAGGCTCGCTGATTTCGACGCCATCCTCGCCAAGATCAGAGCCGGCATCCGGCCCGCACTCGTGCCCGACACCACCGTCACGGTCGTCCCGCAGGGCTCGATCTATCCGCCGCTCACCGAAAACCCGCAGATCGACGCCCTGGGTGCGCGCGCGCAAGCCATCTACGCGGAGCTCGGCAAGCGCTTGACGCTATCGGGAAACGGCGGTGCCTCCGAATCAGCGGTCGCCATGTCGGTGGGTACACCTGCGCTGGATGGACTCGGCTTCGTTGGAGGGGGTTTCCACACCGACCACGAATGGATAGACCTTTCGAGCGTCGCGCCGCGGCTGTATCTTTTCACCCGCTTGATCATGGAGACCAGCCTGGCGCCGCCGGCCTCCGCAAGGAGGAATTGACGGCGGCGCGCGCCCGGAATCTGTCAAATCGGAGGGGCCTAAAGTCCGGGCCTCCTCTGCCGATATACCCTCGATGGGCCCCATCAGCAGCATCCTTCCCCCGTCCGGCTTGCCGAGCGCGCTCGACGGCGGTCTTGCGACGATCCAGGCCGGCAGCCGGCAGTTGAGTCAGGACGCCGAGCAGATCGCGAATCCGGACAACGCCGACCTGACCGCTCCGCTGGCCGGCTTGGCGCCCGCCAGCCAGCTCGCCGAAGCGGGCGCCGCGGTGGTCCGGGCATCGGATCAGATGCTGGGTACCCTGCTCGACATGTTTGCCTAGCGAGGATCTCGGCCGCGGGCAGCGGCGCGGGTTGGACGTCATAATTGAGCGCATCTCCGCCGACGTGGGTGCGCGCGATGAATGACCGGATCCTCGTACTCTACGGTTCCTACCGCGCGAACCGATCGGGCATCCGATTGGCCGACTTCATCGTTCGAAGCCTGAGGGATCGCGGCGAGCTGGCCGAGCTCGTCGACGCGAAAAGCGTCGGGCTTCCCATCCTCGACCGAATGTACAAGGAGTATCCGCGAGGCTCGGCACCGCCCGGGATGGAGACACTGGCGGCCAAGATTCGCGCCGCCGACGCCTTCATCTTCGTGGTCGGAGAATACAACTGGGGGATGCAGCCCGGCTTGAAAAACCTCACCGACCACTATCTCGAGGAGTGGTACTGGCGTCCCGCGGCCATCGCCAGCTACTCCGCCGGCCCGCTCGGGGGCGCCCGCTGCGGCGCGATGTGGCACGGCACTCTATCGGAGATGGGCATGGTGGTGATCTCCAGCACGCTCGCCGTCCGCTCCATCTGCAGCGCCCTGAGCTCGGGTGGCGAGCCCATCGGTGAAGCGGGCGAAGCCCTGAAAGCCGCATTTCCCTCCTTCGCCGACGATCTGGCCTGGTGGACGGAGGCCGCCAAGTGCCAGCGGGCCCGAAGGGCACCTCCCTACTGAGTTGGGCGATCCTTGCGGCGAATGTACAGCTGCTTGCGCACCCTCGCGATCACCTCGCCCCGCTCGTCCGACACATCGGTCTCGAACCATTGCAGCACCTTCGCGCCGGCGGCGGCCTGCGCTCGAATGCCGTCCACTGTCTCGGCGTCCATCGCGAACTTCGCATAGACGTCGCTGCGTCCCGGCGTGAGGAATTCGATGGACGCCGCCCTGTCCCAGACGATGTAGCCGGCGCCGAGCCTGTGAAAAGCGATGAGCGCCCAGAACGGATCGGTCATGGCGAACAAGTTGCCGCCGAAATGCGTTCCGAAGTAATTGCGGTTCCAGCGGCGCAGCCGCAGCCTCACGGCCACCGCGCTCCAATCCTGCGCGATATCCATGACCGTGATGCCGTTGAACAGGAAAGGCGGCCAGAGATTGATGAGTCGTCGGAACGCGGCTGGTCGCATGACTCGACGCCGTACAGGATGCCAACGTCTCGGCGGCTACCGCGCCTTGCGTCGAATCGACCGGAAGCGAACCCCGACTTTCAAGGCTTTCTGGGCGACGGCACCGGGCGTCCGGCGCAATCTCTTGGCAATCTGCGGGCCTGACATCCGCGCCTTGGCAAGGCTGCGCAGCTGCTTCACGTCCTCTTTCGACCACGCCTTGATCGATCGCCGCTTTCGCTTCGCCATTGACATTCACCCCGTTCGGCAAAGATGCACATGATACCCGCTCGCCCCGCAAGAGCCATCGGGAAAGTTGATGGTTAGCCAGGCGCCGCTCGGCCCAAGCCTGCCGCGCGATGACGTGCGAACTCGACCACCTGACTGGCAACTATCGCGAGCTGTTGAGCTATCTTGCCATCGATGCACGTACCGTCGGTCTCGAAAAGGGGGGTCGAGGCATTGAGGGCCGCCCCAAACGGCGTCGGCCATGCGCGCAGCGCATGCGCGATCATACGCAGCGCAACCAGGGTCGTCCCGCAGGCCTGCCAGCCATAGGCGGTCACGACGCAGCCAAACGCACGCCCCTCCAGATAGGGGCTCTCATCTTGCGCGGTGTCCTCGAGCAGGTCGAGCACATTCTTGATCGGCCCCGACAGACTCCCATGGTAGCCCGGCGTTCCGACTATGACGCCGTGACAACGGCGTATGGTGGCGATGAAGTCCTTCTCGGCCTCGGTTCGTTCCGTGCGGTCCGGTACATAGAGCGGCAAGCCCGAGACGAACAGTCCGTCGAACAGCCGCGTCTGCGCCCCCAATCGTTCGGCGCTCCGCAATGCCTCGACGACGGCGCGCTCGCTGGTGGAATTGGAGCGGGCGGTACCGCCGATGCCGACGATGAGCAAGGCGTTCGAATCGTTTGCTGCGGTCATGACAAGGGCTTCCATACGCAGATCCCGGCGCCCATATTGCAGATCCGGCGGCGATAAGTGCAAGATCAAAGTCTGATCCGCCATCGCCCGGAGCCGGTATGTGCGAACGCGACGACCTCGATGAATTTGCGCGCCGCTCGAGCGAGCTCACTCGACGACGGTTCGGCGCCCTGGCGCTGGGCGCCGGCGTTGCGGCTGCTCTGCCTGGACTCGCCAACGCCGCACAGACCACGGCGGCGGATGTCGACATAAAGACCCCCGATGGAGTGGCGGACGCCTATTTCGTGCATCCGGCGACGGGCAGTGCTGCGGCGGTGCTCATCTGGCCCGATATCTTCGGCCTGCGTCCCGCCTTCAAACAAATGGCCACCCGACTCGCCGGCTCGGGTTACGCGGTACTGGTCATCAATCCCTTCTACCGCACGAAGAGAGCACCCACGTCGCCGGACCATCCGGACTTCAAGGACCCGGCGACGCGCGAGCAGCTCATGGCGCTCATGCACACGTTGAGCCCGCGCACCGCGCTGACCGATGCGGCGGCATTCCTCGCCTTTCTGAACAGCCAGCCTTCGGTCGACAAGAGGCGCAAGATGGGAACCACGGGCTATTGCATGGGCGGCCCTTTCGTGTTGCGCACGGCCGCCGCGTTCGCGGACCGGATCGGCGCGGCAGCGACGTTTCATGGCGGCGGACTGGTCACCGAAAAACCCGACAGTCCTCATTTGCTCATTCCGCAGATGAAGGCTCACTTTCTGATCGCCATCGCCGCCAACGACGATGAGCGGCAGCCCGAGGCCAAGGACGTGCTGCGCGACTCCTTCGCCAGGGCGCATCTGCCCGCAGAGATCGAAGTGTATGCAGGTACGATGCACGGCTGGTGCCCGCCGGACTCCCAGGTCTACAACCGCGACCAGGCGGAGAGGGCCTGGAGCCGAATGCTGGTGCTGTTCGGCAGCTCGCTGGGCGGACCCGGTCGAGCCTGATCGTCCGCTCGCCGAGGGCTCACTGGCCCGTCTTGAATCTCGTCCACATCCGCATCAGCGAGCGGGTGAATTCCTGCGATCTGGCGCGCATGGGCGTCAGGCGCGCACGCACCTCGGGCGGCGGATGCACGGCCGGATCGCTCCTCGATGATTGGTCGAGCAAGCTGACGGAATCGGCCACGCCGCTGGCGTAGCTGATCGCCATCGTGTTGCGTGCGGCGACGTCGGGGCGCAACAAATAATCGATGAACAGATGGGCATTTCGAGGATGGGGCGCATCCGAGGGAATCGCGAGCACGTCGGCCATGCTGAGGGTCCCTTCCTTCGGGATTACGTAGACGATCGTCGCGCTCTTGCCCGCCTCGCGCGCACGCCGGCGCGCTTGAACGACGTCACCGGACCAGCCCAAGGCGAGACAGATCTCGCCATTGGCCAGGCCCTCGACGTATCGCGACGAGTCGACGTAACGCACGTAGGGACGTATCGCGAGCAGCACCCGCCCGGCGGACTCGAGGTCATCCAGCGACTCGCTGTTGGGATTCTTGCCGAGAAAGGCGAGTGCCGCGCCGATCACATCGTCCGGCGCGTCCAGCACGGATATGCCGCAGTCCTCGAGCTTGGCAGCGACCCGCGCATCGAAGATCAGGCGCCAGCTGTCGAGCGGCGCATCGGGTAGCCGCGCCTTTATCCGGGTCGGGTCGTAACCCAGCCCGGTCGTGACCAGCCACGCGTAGTCGACGCCGTATTGATTTCCAGGATCGTAGACCGCCGTCGCCGCAACGGCGCCCGGATCGAGATTCTTCAGGTTCGGCAGCAAGGTCTTGTCGAGCTTGCGATACACGCCCGCCTTCACCTCCCTTTCGAAGAACGACCCGCCTGGCACGACGACATCGTAGTTGGCGTGCCCCGCGAGCAGCTTGACCTCCATCATTTCATTCGACTCGTACACGTCGTAGTGAATCTTGACGCCGAACTCCCTCTCGAAATCGGCCAGGACCGACGGATCGATGAAATCCGACCAGTTGTAGACGTTCAGCACCCTTTCGGACCCATCCGGCATGCTGCGGGCCGCGCCGACGGAGGCGCTGCTCGAACGTGCGGGTCCCGCGCGACGCGAATCGGGGCCTTGCGAGCAAGCGCCGAGTCCGATACATGCCAGGAGAATGAGGAGGCGAGAGAGATTCACCGCGGACCTTTTTTATCACCTGAGGACCGACGGTGCAAACCGCCCGGGGCGTGCGGCGCGAGCCGCAGGCCGAGATTCACGGTGCGAGGTTGCGAAAGATCAGCGAGTCGCTGAAACTGCGGGAGGCGGACTTCCTGAGCGCACCGGGATGGCGCTAGCGAACGATCAGCCAGGCGCGAGATACGCGAAGGGGACCCTAGGCGAATGGACAAATCA
>Ga0335072_10017823_pt1 | contig 10035 bp, 6 predicted proteins | sample Lox_Sample_21_FD_206725 | JGI IMG/M metagenome (GOLD analysis project Ga0335072, IMG submission 206725) | Soil microbial communities from Loxahatchee National Wildlife Refuge, Florida, United States - Lox_Sample_2.1 | ecosystem: Environmental > Terrestrial > Soil > Wetlands | place: USA: Florida...
CTGAACGGCTGGTAGAGCACCGATAGCGCAACTCCGACGTCCCCCTCGCGCATCAGCTTCTCGGTAACGCTCGGCGTGTCCCCCGGACCCTGGTAGTTCGCGAAGCGCGAGATCAAGTCGACCAACCGGCCCTGCCAGCGTTGCCGCCACCAGATCCGCGCGCGCTCGTGCGTGCGCTGCTCGTCGTCGACCAGAAGGTGCATCGGGAAATGCGCATGCATATCGACGAGCATCGAAGGACCTCGTTGCGGATCATCTCAGCGGGACCGGCGCTCGTGCGAGAAGCCTCGGGCAGCGACCGTTGTTCGGTGTAAAGCGGCGCCGGATGGGTAGCCGCGTGTGGCCGCCGGTCGGGGCGAATCCGACTCAGGAAGACAAACCCCGCGGATCGCGTGGAGGAACGCTACGGCGTGAACTCTGGCCGACATCGCCCCGACGACGGCACTGTTGCAGCCCTCAGGGCTCGAGCGCGTATGGGAAGTCGGTCAGCAACTCGCCGCCCTGCTCGGTCACGAGCACTAGATCTTCGAGCCTGCACCCGCCGAATCCGGGCCGGTAGCACCCCGGCTCGAGCGTAATCACATCTCCAGCGACGAGTACGTCCGGCGCTCGGCCCAGCAAAGGCGCCTCGTGGACCTCGAGCCCAACGCCGTGCCCGAGCGAGTGGAAGTAGCCCTCCTCGAGTACCTGGCCCGGTGTCTTGCTCAGCTGGGTCGGCAGGCCCGCCTGCTCGTAGGGCTCGCACGAGATGCGGAACACCTCGCTGCCGGCGACGCCGGGGCGAATCGCGTCGAACGACCGCGCCAGCGATTCCCGCGTCAGCTCGTGGTACTTGCGGAGCTCTTCCGGCGCCTCGCCGATCACGAACGTCCGCGTCATGTCGGCAAAGCAGGCCGATTCGAGATCCATAGGCCACAGGTCGATCACCACCGGCTCGCCGGGGGCGATCGGGCCCGAGCCCATGTCGTGCCCGGAGGCCGACTGACCACCGTGGGCGACGATCAGCGAATCGGCGCTCGCGCCGCCCCGCGCCACCGCGGCCCGAATTGCTTCCTTGACGAGCTCGCACGTGAGCGGCTCGCCGCCGGCGACCAGGCCGGTGCCGTTGGGCTCCGCGCGCCGGAGCAGCTCCGCGGCGGCTTGCATGCCGGCCTGCGCGGCCGCCTGCGCCCTGCGGATTCCCGCCAGCTCGGCGTCGCTCTTGACGCGCCGGCGCGCTTCGAACAGGCGGCGGTCGACCGCGAGTGTCAGGCCTCCGGCGCGCAGGCGGTCGGCGAGCTCGAGCGGGAAGTTTCCGGGCACGGTGGCGCCGCTTAGCCCGAACGACCCGCTGGCGCGCACCAGTACCTCGAGCACCGCGTCCTCTCGGTCCTTGCCCGACGACACCAGATCGTCGTAGCCGAACTCCTCGAATGTATGGACGCCCAGGCCGCTGTCCACGGCTTGGATGCGGGAACGCTCGAGCGAGCTGACGACCACGTGGCGCTCGCCGCCCGCCTCGGCGTACAGGAACGGGTCGGGCACGATCAGCGGGATCTCGTGACGCATCGCGGGGTCGCGGACCGTGTCTCCGTGGATGAGCACGTCGGGCATCTCGCCCGCCATCTTGTCACCGATGGCCGTTGGCGGGCGGTGACAGCACGAGCATCGCGGCGCTCCCCGCCGGCAGCGTCACCGGATAGCGACCATCGTCCCCTGACACCGACGTTTGCTCCGACGGGCCCGCGAGCCGGCCGGTGGTGGTCTGCGCTCCGAAGCTCTGGCCGCCGAGCGTCACGCCGCTCGTCGCGCTCGGGCTGGGGGCGGTGAGCCGCGCCAGCGTCACGGTCTCGAACTTGCCTGGCATGTGGACCGCGAGCGCATGCGGGGTGCTGCCCTCGTTGGTGAGGACCACGCGAATGGTCTCATCGCGCGCGCGCGTCGCCCACACGTAGACCCCCGGGATCCCGGTCGGGGCGACGCTCAAGAGGCGAGACCCCGGTGGCGTCGCCTGGGCGAACATCAGCATGCCGTAGTACTCGGGCGAGACGGCCGCGCGCCAGGTGCCTCCGGCCTGCGCGATCCGGAACAGCTCGTAACCAGCCCCCGGGAATGTGTGGATGTTGACCCCGGAGACGCCCGTGCTCGCGAGACCGAACAACGTGTTGAGCACCCACAGCGCCGACGCGAACGACTTGCTGACGGCGGGATCGGCGCCACACGAGACCGTGTTGAGCTCGTCGACGCGAAGCGACAGACCATGGGCGCGGGCGAGCGCCACGTACGGCGCGAACGACGCGGCGAGCTCGGTCGAGGTCGCCGGCGACAGCAGCCGGGCGATCGTCGGATAGCGAGCCGAGGTGCGCGGCGTCAGGCACACCTGGAGCGGATAGCGATGCAGCGTCACGAGCCCGAGGTGCGGCTCGGCCGCGAGAAACGGCCCGAGGCTCTGGGTCCATTGACGCCCGCTCAGGCTCGGGCCGGCCAGCGGCACGCTCGGCAATGCGCCGCTCAGGCCGTCGAAGTCGCTGATGTACTCGGACTCGTCATAGCCCCGCGGCCGGCCGAACACCGCGTGCCCGTCGGATCGGTACCACGGGAACGCGGAGTAGAGGTCCGGTTCGTTGCCGAGCTCGAGCGCCCTCACCGATTGCCGGCCGACCCCGTTGATCAGCGCACGCGCTTCCGCGGCCGCCAGCTGCGGGCTGTCCTGCTCGAGGTTCACCCCGAGGATCAGGCGTGCGCCGAGGGTCTGCGCCAGCGCGTGGGTCACCTTGAGCCACTGAGGAGTGATGTTGAACGTGACGCCGGGTGGCCGGCTCACGCCGGCAACGGGCCACCAGGTCCTGTCCGCGCTGTTGCCGCCGATCCTCAGAACCGGCGCCTGGCCCGGCGCCAGGTTGCGGACGAGCTGCTCGAAGACCGGGTCGAGCGAGCTCGGATCGGTGCCGGCATACGCTTCGAGCGCGGGGTACTCGATCGACAGCCCGAGGAATCCTTGCGGCACCGCGGGGTCCTTAGGCCCGGGGTCGATCGTGACCGGGGTCGCGTTCGGGCTCTGGGTTTCGGCCTCGCCGCCGGCGCCGGTACTCGCCAGCGAGAACCCGATGATCAGCACGGCGACGATCGCCACGACGGCGACGTCGAAATGGAAGAAGCGGCTGCTGCGCCAGGCGTTCACAACTCGGGAGTTTCGCGCGGGCGGGTGTCGGCATATGGAAGCGCGCTTGCAATACGATCGCCAACCCTTCAACCGCGAGAGGGTTTCGGTATGGATCTCTGCTTGATGATCGAGGGCCAGGAGGGCGTCACGTGGCCCCAGTGGCGCGCGCTCGCCGCAGCGTGCGAGGAGCACGGCATCCCCGCCCTGTTCCGCTCCGACCACTACCAGAATCTCGACGGGCGCGATCCCGATCGCCCGGCGCTCGACGCCTGGGGCACGATCAACGCGTTGGCGGCCCTCACCACCACGCTGCGGCTGGGGACGCTCGTATCGCCGGCGAGCTTCCGCCACCCATCGGTGCTCGCCAAGCTCGTGGTGATCGCCGACCACGTCTCGGGCGGCCGGATCGACCTTGGCATCGGCGCCGGGTGGCACGAGCGCGAGCACGAGGCGTACGGGTTTCCGTTCGCGCCGACCCGCGTTCGGATCGACGTGCTCGAGGAACAGCTCCAGATCCTGATGGGCACCTGGAGCGACGGCCCATTCTCGTTCTCGGGCGAGCACTACACGCTGCGCGACCTCGTCGCCCAGCCCAAGCCCGTCCAGCGGCCCCACCCCCACCTGATCATGGGCGGGATCGCGGCGCCCAGGAGCGCAGCGCTGGCCGCGCGGTTCGCCGACGAGTACAACACGCCGTTCCCGTCGGTGTCGGAGGCGGCCGCGCGGCGTGCCGCAATCGTCGAGGCTTGTGAGCGCGCCGGTCGCGATCCGATCCCGTTCTCGGCGATGATCGGGACGGTGTTGGGCGCCGACGCCGGGGATTTATTGGCTCGGGCGCGCCGCGTCGCCTCGCGAATCGGCTCGGACGCCGACACGCTGCTCCGGGAACCGCCGAACGGCTGGATCGTGGCCACGGTCGACGAGGCGGCCGAGCGGTTCGCGGCCTACCGTGATGCGGGGCTCCACCGGGTGATGTGCCAGACGCTCGTGCACGACGACCTCGAGGCGGTGGCTTTGGTGGCGCGGGTCGGGTCGCTGGTGGCGTAGGCCGGCGCCGCGCGTTCGTCGCGGGTCGCGCGGCGTTTTTAAACGGCGGGCCACCTGGGGACGGGCCGGGCGGGCGTGCCGGGCCGCGAGCCGGCTCGCGGAGCATGCATAACGTGCCACTCCACGCCGCCGCCCGTGACCGTGGCCTCTCAGGCATGTGGGGCATGCGTACTGGGCCACGGTCAGTCAGAAACGCGTCAAATGTCATGTTTTGCAGGTGGTTGGCGGCCGCTCTCGCTCGCTGGCGACCCCGCCCGCTCCCCGATCCCCAAAACATCTAATCCCCAAAAGCAGGAACGCCCCGGATCTGGCGAGACAACTGGCCGGATCTGCGGGGCGCTCACTGAGGGAGGAGAGGGTGTGCGGAGATGGTGACGCCGCCCGTTTCATATGTCAAAGACGAAACCGCGTAGAGATCTATAGGCTTAGCTTATGGAACTTCGCCAGCTGCGCTATCTCGTCGCGCTCGCCGACGAGCAGCACTTCACGCGCGCCGCGGCGCGCGAGCACATCGCCCAGCCGGCGCTGTCTCAGCAGATCCGCCGGCTCGAGCAGGAGGTGGGCCTGGCGCTGGTCGAGCGGACCACGCGGAAGGTCACGGTCACCGAGGCGGGCAAGACGCTCGTCGCCCGCGCCCGGCGGATCCTGTCCGAGGTCGATGCCGCCAAGGCCGAGATGCAGGCGCTCGCCGGCGTCCGGGCCGGGCACGTATCGGTCGGCACGATGCACACGATGGGACCGGTTGACGTGTCGCACGCGCTGGCGGTGTTTCACGAGCGCCACCCGGCCGTGGAGCTGACGGTCCGCGAGCAGTCGAGCGAGGAGCTCGCCGAGATGCTCCGCGACGACGTGCTCGATCTGGCGTTCCTGTCGGTGACCGAGCGGATCGAGACGCAGGGGCTCGTGCTGCGACAGCTTGTGTCGGAGGAGCTGGTGGCGGTCCTCCCGCACGACCACCCGCTGGCGACGCGCAAACGGCTGCGGATGGCCGAGCTCGCCGACGAGCAGTTCGTCAGCTACCGGGAGGGCGCGCGCCTGCGCGAGCTACTGACCTACGCCGCCCACCAGGCCGGGTTCGAACCCCAGATCAAGCTCGAATCGAACGAGAGCGAGCGGATCAGGCGGCTGGTGGCGCGCGGCATGGGCGTCGCGATCCTCCCCCAGTCCGACGCCGACCGCTCCGCGGGACACCTGGCGGTGGCGGCGCTGACCGGGCCCTCGCTGCGCCGCGACATCACGCTCGCTTGCCGCGAAGGGCGGCGCCTCTCCCCCGCCGCCGCGGAGTTCTTGGAGCTTTCGAAGGAGCTGTTCTCCGAGGACCCTAAACCGGCGGACGGTGATGCGCCCACGGACGGGCGGTCTCGAGCTGGCCGGCGAGCGAGTACAGGAGATCCTCCGCTCCCGGGCGGCCGACCAGCTGGACGCTGAGCGGTAAGCCGTCCGACCCGAACCCCGCCGGTACGGCGATCGCAGGCTGCCCCGTCACGTTGAAAAGCGGACACCAAGGCATGAACCGCGACGCACGGTCGATCGCGATCGGCGCGGACTTGCCGTACGCGCCCTCGGCGGCGATCGCGGTGGTGGCGAGCACCGGTAGCAGCAGCACGTCGATCTCGTTCCACAATTCGAGCACGCGCGCGGTCCGAGCCAGCCGCCCATCAAGCAGCTTCTCGCGCCGACGACCCGGCACGAGGCGTGCACCCGCGGCGACGAGCTGGCGCGTCGAGCGCTCGAGCCGCTCACGGTCGGGGATCGTGCGCGACTCCTCGTAGATGCCGCGCATCCACATCTGCGTGAACTCGATCCCGACCAGCCCGTAGGACGGATCGCGCTCGACCACCTCGTGCCCGAGCTCGGCGAGGACCCCGCCCGTCCGCTCCCAGGCGCCGCGCTGGTCACCCGAGAGCCGCGCGATGAAGCCCGGCGGCAGCTTGCGCGACATCCCGATCCGCAGCCGACCCGGCGGCGTGCTCGCCGCGTCGACATAGCGGCCTGCGAACGGGGGCGCGGTGTCGGCGTCCCCCGGCAGCGACCCGTGGATGACGTCGAGCAGCAGCGCGCTGTCGCGGACGGTCCGGGCGAGTGCACCGAACACGCTCAACCCGAGCCACCCCTCCCGTGCCGGCTGCGACGAGACGCGCCCGCGGCTCGGCTTCATCCCGACCAGCGAGCAGCACGCCGCCGGGATCCGGAGCGAGCCGCCGCCGTCCGACCCGGTCGCGCACGGAACCATTCCCGACGCCACCGCCGCCGCCGACCCGCCCGAGGAGCCGCCCGGCGTGCGCGTCGTATCCCAGGGATTGCGGGTGACGCCGTTCGCGGCGGTCGCGGTCCACGGGAAGATCATGAGCTCGGGAACGTTCGTGATCCCGATCGGGATCGCGCCGGCCGCGCGCAGCCGCCGGACCACTTCGCCGTCGGCCGCCTCCGGGGGTCCGTACGAGCGCGACCCGCGCGTCATCGACTGGCCCGCGACCGGCATGTCGTCCTTGATCGCGATCGGCACGCCGGCGAGCGGCTTGTCCTCGATGCCGGACATCGCGTCGGCCGCGGCCAGCGCCTCGTCGGCCATCGTCACGCGGAACGCGTTCAGCTTCGGATCGATCGCCTCGATCCGCCGGAGACACAACTCGACCAGCTCACGGGCGGTCAGCTCGCGGCGGCGGACCATGTCCGCAAGCGCGCCCGGCCCGGCAAAGGCCAGGTCATGCTCGGCTGTCGCCGTCATGCTCCGAGCGCGGTCACGAGCTCGCGAATCGCGCCGGGGTAGCGGTAGGTGATGCCGCCGTGCTTGGCGTCGAACAGCTCGAGCGTGTGCGCGGCGCCGATCTTCGACAGCTCCTCGGCGAACGCCTGTGCCCCGAGGTCGAGGTAGAACTCGTCGGACTTGCCGGCGTCGAGGTAGATCCGGCGCATGCTGCGGAGCGCGTCGGCGTGATGCGGCGCCATCCGCACGGGGTCGTGCTCGAGCCACAGCGCCCAGATGTCGTCGATCAACCTGCCGGTCGAGGTCTCGAACGGGAGCAGTGCCCGGCCGGGCGCGGTCAGGTCCGGCGAGTACGCCGACGCGTAGCCATACATCTCCCATGCGTCGCCGAACTTCGCGAAGTCGAAGTGATCGGCGGCCGCGAGGCGCTCGAAGAACACCTCGTAGGAGCCCTCGAAGTTGTCGCGCAGACCGCGAGCCACGTTGCGGAACGCGGGCTGGTAGCAGCATTCGAACAGCGCGTCGCCGGCGTGCGAGGCGAGCGCCCCGAACACGTCGGGCCGGAGCATCGGCACGACCATCGCGCCGTAGCCGCCCGAGGATTTGCCGGACAGCCCGCGGTGATCGCGCGAGGACAACGTCGGGTAGCGCCCGTCGATGAACGGCACGACCTCGTCGCACAGGTAGTCGAGATAGCGGCCGGTCGAGGCCGAGTTGATGAACTGCGATCCCCCGCGCGTCGTCCAGCAGTCGACGAACACGATGATCGCGTCCGGGCAGGCGCGCGACGTGAACATGGCGTCGACCCGCTCGATCATGTTCGGTTCGAGCGCCGAGTGCGAAAGCCACATGTCGAGCTGGCCGGTGAAGCCCTGGATCACATAGACGGAGGGGAGCGGCTTGGGGTGGTCGAGCTCGATCCCGGGCGGCCGGTAGACGTACAGCGGCCGGCGCGCGGGATCACCGAGCGGGTTGTCGGCGAGCGCGTCGGACTCGACGACCAACTGGTCGAGCACGCCCCCGAGCGGCCGCGCCCACGGCGCTCCGACAACGCCTTCGAGTTCAGTGAGAGCCACCCCCCAACCGTAGGGGAAAACGGCAGGACCGTGTGATCTGACCAAGAGGGGCAGGGGTATATTCAGGGCGGGGCCCATGACCGACTCCCTGCAAACCCAAAGCTCAAACGGCGCCGGCGCTGACATCGATTCGGCCGAGACGACCGAGTGGCTCGAGGCCGTCGATGCCGTCGTCGAGCACGACGGACCCGATCGGGCCCGCCAGATCCTCGCGCGCGCGGTGCAGCGCGCGCAACTCGCCGGCAGCGGGCCGATCGCGAGCATCACCACGCCGTACGTAAACACGATCCCGCCCGCGCGCGAGGCGAAGCTCCCGGGGGATCCGCTGCTCGAGCGTCGGTTGCGGTCGATCGTTCGCTGGAACGCGATGGCGATGGTCGTGCGCGCGAACAAGCTGTCGTCGGAACTCGGCGGCCACATCGCGAGCTTCCAGTCGCTGGCGACCCTGTACGAGGTCGGCTACAACCACTTCTGGCACGCGCCTTCCGATCAGCACGGGGGCGACCTCGTGTACTTCCAGGGTCACTCCTCGCCCGGGAATTACGCGCGCGCGTTTCTCGAAGGCCGGCTGACCGAGGAGCAGCTCGACAACTTCCGCCAGGAGGTGGACGGCGGTGGGCTGTCCTCGTATCCCCACCCGTGGCTAATGCCCGAGTTCTGGCAGTTCCCGACGGTGTCGCTCGGGATCGGCGCGATCACCTCGATCTATCAGGCCCGGTTCATGAAGTACCTCGAGGCCCGGGGGCTCGCGGAGACCGCGGGACGGAAGGTGTGGGCGTTCCTCGGCGACGGCGAGATGGACGAGCCCGAGACGATGGGCGCGACCGCGCTCGCCGGCCGCGAGGGGCTCGACAACCTGATCTGGGTCGTCAACTGCAACCTGCAGCGGCTCGACGGCCCCGTCCGCGGCAACAGCAAGATCATCCAGGAGCTCGAGGCCGACTTCCGCGGCGCCGGCTGGAACGTGATCAAGGTCGTGTGGGGAACGCGCTGGGATCCGCTCCTTGCCGCCGACACCGACGGGCGCCTGGTCAAGGTGATGGAGGAGTGCGTCGACGGCGAGTACCAGACGTACAAGTCCCGCGACGGCGCCTACGTGCGCGAGCACTTCTTCGGCAAGGACCCGGTCCTGCTCGAGCGCGTCTCGCACATGTCCGACGAGGAGATCTGGCTGTTGAACCGGGGCGGGCTGGACCAGCAGAAGGTCTACGCCGCCTACCACGAGGCCGTCCAGCACACCGGCCAGCCGACCGTGATCCTCGCCAAGACGATCAAGGGTTACGGGATGGGCGTCTCGGGCGAGGGCCAGATGATCACCCACCAGGCCAAGAAGATGACCGAGGACGCGCTGCTGGCGTTCCGCGACCGGTTCGAGCTGCCGCTGTCCGACGAGCAGGTTCGGGCCGCCGAGTACTACAAGCCGCCAGCGGAGTCCGAGGAGATGGAGTTCCTGCGCGAGCGCCGTGCGGCGCTCGGGGGCAGCCTGCCCGTCCGGCGCACGGCCGCGGAGCCGCTCGAGGTCCCGGGTCTGGAGCTGTTCAAGGGTCAGCTCGAGGGCACCGGCGACCGCGAGATCTCGACCACGATGGCCTTCGTGCGCGTGCTCGCGGCGCTGCTGCGCGACAAGCAGATCGGCCGCCGGATCGTCCCGATCGTGCCCGACGAGTCGCGCACGTTCGGGATGGAAGGCATGTTCCGCCAGGTCGGGATCTACTCGCCGCTGGGCCAGCTGTACCAGCCCCAGGACTCCGAGCAGCTGATGTTCTACAAGGAGGACAAGCACGGCCAGATCCTCGAGGAGGGGATCACCGAGGCCGGGTCGATCTCCTCGTTCATCGCCGCGGGCACTTCATACAGCGCCCACGGCGAGCAGATGGTGCCGTTCTACATCTACTACTCGATGTTCGGCTACCAGCGGGTCGGCGACCTCGTGTGGGCGGCTGCCGACTCGCGCACGCGGGGCTTCATGCTCGGCGGGACCGCCGGGCGGACGACGCTCAACGGCGAGGGCCTTCAGCACGAGGACGGCCACAGCCACGTGCTGTTCTCGGTCGTCCCGAACT
>Ga0335072_10017824_pt1 | contig 10035 bp, 7 predicted proteins | sample Lox_Sample_21_FD_206725 | JGI IMG/M metagenome (GOLD analysis project Ga0335072, IMG submission 206725) | Soil microbial communities from Loxahatchee National Wildlife Refuge, Florida, United States - Lox_Sample_2.1 | ecosystem: Environmental > Terrestrial > Soil > Wetlands | place: USA: Florida...
CACCCGCGGTTTCTCAGCTACCGGCGACTACGCCGCCATCTCCGCCATCGACGCCGTCATCATCTGCGTTCCCACCCCGCTCAATGAATTTCACGAGCCCGACCTCAGCTACATTACCGGCACCGCTTCCGCCATCGCTCCGCATCTGCGCCCTCACCAGCTCATCATCCTCGAAAGCACCACCTACCCCGGCACCACCGGCGAGCTGCTCATTCCGCTTCTGAACAAGGGCAATCCTGCCGGCCTCTGCGCGGAGTCCGCCGGCTCCGCCGCCGCCCCGGAAGCTCCCCTCTTTTACGCTGCCTTCTCGCCGGAACGCGAAGACCCCGGTAACGATACCGTCGCCCGCCGCGACATTCCCAAAGTCATCGGCGCCGCCGGTCCGGTCTCGCGCCAGCTGGCCTGCGCTCTCTACGGCAGCATCTTCAGCGGCACCGTTCCGGTCTCTTCGCCGGCCGCCGCCGAGATGACCAAGCTGCTTGAAAACATTTACCGGTGCGTCAATATCGCCCTCGTCAACGAGCTCAAGCAGCTCTGCGAACGCATGGATATTGACATCTTCGAGGTCATCGATGCCGCCAAAACCAAGCCTTTCGGCTTCCAGGCCTTCTATCCTGGCCCCGGCCTCGGCGGCCATTGCATCCCCATCGACCCGTTTTATCTCTCCTGGAAAGCCCGGGAGTTCGATTTCCGCACCCGCTTCATCGAGCTGGCCGGCGAAATCAACACCCAAATGCCGTATTACGTCGTGGAAAGGACCGGCGAGGCCCTCAACCAGCGCCGCAAGCCCCTCCAGGGCGCCAAAATCCTCATCCTCGGCATTGCCTATAAGAGAGACATCGACGACCTGCGCGAGTCCCCCGCCCTCACCATCATCGAGCTGCTCCGCCGCCGCGGCGCCGCCGTCGCCTACAACGATCCCTATTTCGCTCGCGTCGGGCAGGGCCGCCACTACGCCCTCAACATGGGCTGCACCCCGCTCGACAACCTCGCCGAATACGACGCCGTCCTCATCGTGACCGACCACTCCAGCTACGATTACCCGCGCATCGTCCGCGAATCTCAGCTGGTCATCGACACCCGCAACGCCACAAAAGGCCTCGCCTCGCCGAGCATCGTCCGCTGCTGACGAAACATCGTCCTCCGCCCGTCATGCACACCCTTCCGGGCGGAGGTCGATGACTGCCTGGTCCAGCCCGGCAGCAAGCCCCGCGTTTGCCCCCATTCCTTCCTCATTGCTATCCTTGCCCCCACTCACCAACGCCCTTTCCCGGAGACCTGCCGCGATGCGCCCCATCTCCGCTTTGCTTGCTCTTCTGGCGTTTTCAGGATCCCTGCTGGCCCGGCCCATGTCCTCGCCGAACCCTTCTCCACGCGCCGCGCTGACGTCCGCGCAGACCGCCGCCATCGACCAGTTCGTGCAGTCCGAGTTAATCCGCCAGCGCATTCCCGGCCTCGAAGTTGGTGTCTACAGCCGCGGGCGCGTCCTGCTCGCCAAAGGCTACGGCCTCGCCGATATTGAGCTGAACGTCCCCGTTACCGCGCACACCCTCATGCAGTCCGGCTCCGCGCAGACGGCAAAATCGCCAGTCTCGGCCTCTCCCCCGACAGGCCGTATGAGTGATGCGCATGGAGCGGAAAACTGAGCGCTTCGCAGGGACTCCGCTTTCCGCCGTGCCGATAGCCGCTTACATGCCCTGGGCTTTGGCCCCTGAGGGATGGCCCTCTTCCGCCTTCATGTCCTCGATCGTCGCCCTCAGCTCCACCACTTCTTCACGCAACCGCGCCACCTCCGCCTCCAGCAGCCGCAACCGCTCCTCTCTCGCCGATTCTCTGGCGGGTGTCCCATCCTGGTTCACGGTCTCGTCGCGGACGGGGTGGACGGACCCCGACAACAATTGCGCGTACCGCACCTCCTTGGTCCCCGGCTGCCGTGGCAGGGCCGCCACCAGCGGAGGCTCCCACTGCATCAGTTTCTGCAGCACCGCCAGCACATCCTCCAGTTCCTCAAACCGGTACATCCGCTCCGTGCGCCCGCGCAATTCTCCCGGCGTCTGCGCGCCCCGCAGCAGCAGCACGCACAGCACCGCCGTCTCGCCCCGCGTAAAGTTGAAGACCTCCTGCACGCGATGCTCGTACTTCGTCACCCGGCCTTCGGCCCCGCGCGCCACTCCGGCAAGCCCATCGTCTTCGAGCCCGCGCAGCGCCGACCGCACCTCGTCCTCGGTCAACTCCATCACCGGCTCGCGATTGCTCCTCTGATTGCACGCGTTCACCAGCGCATTCAGCGACAGCGGATAGTACTCCGGTGTCGTCGTTTCCTTTTCCACCAGCGCCCCCAGCACCCGCGTCTCTGCGGCACTCAGCATCATCGTCATCAATTCCTCACCCTCTCCGGATTCAGCGTAAAGTAGCCACCGCTTCCGGCCGCCGTTGCGCTGGCAAAATCTCACCGGTGGCCAACATTACCCGGCCGATCCTCTGGAATTCCCTCACCATGCAAACCCGCCGCAACTCCGCCACTCGTACCGCATCGGTCCTGGGGTGCGTCCATTCGCGCGGCGACCGCACCCTCGCGGAGTCTGAATCTTCCGATTGGGCAACCCGTAATCGGCGCCTGGTCTCTCATCATCTCGGTTGCCTCCGACCAGACACTCCATGGAACGTCTCCTCGCACGCTGCCTCCGATCCTCGTCACTGATCGCCTTGCTGATCTGCGCATGGCGGCCCGGTGCACAGGCGGACACGATGCCTGTCCGCTATGTGCAGGGCACCTATCATGGCTTTCTCGAACTGCGTTCGGTATCCGGCCGCGTGGTTGCTTCAGGAGACAGCATTCAGGTCGTCGATGGCAACCGGGTCACCCTGGAAACGGTGTTCCGGTTCAAAGATGGCTCCCTTGACGATGAGACCACGGTCTTCTCGCAGGACCACACCTTCCAGCTCATCAGCGACCACCATATTCAAAAGGGGCCTTCCTTTCCTCATCCGATGGATGTCCTGATCGACGCGGGCAGCGGCCAGATTACGGTTCGCTCAACAGGGAAGGACGGGAAAGAAGAGGTGAAGACCGATCATCTCGACGTGCCCCCTGACCTGTCGAACGGAATGGTCCCCCTGGTGATAGAAAACATGCGGGCTGATGCCCCGGAGACCACGGTTTCCATGCTGGTTGCCTCGCCCAAACCGCGGCTGGTGAAACTCGTCATCTCGAACCGAGGCGAAGAAAATTGCTCGGTGGCCGGCGCTCGTCGAAAAGCGACTCATTATGAGATCAAAATCGACCTCGGTGGAATCGCCGGGGTCGTCGCGCCCCTCGTCGGTAAGGCACCCCCGAACATTCAGCTTTGGGTCATCCGCGGTGATGCTCCAACTTTCGCCAGGGAGCAAGGTCCCATCTATCCGCAGGGCCCCGTGATGACCATCCAACTCGCCAGCCCTGTTTGGCCGCGCTCCGCAAAGTTCGGGATCGTAGCCAGGTGACCGGAGCAGCTTCCGATTCCACCCCGGCGCATCCATCGCCACCCGCGGCGCCGTCGATCCCCCGGCGCGTCTTCTAAAATTCCCTCACCATGCAAACCGGCCGGATCACCACAGCGCTCACCGCATCTGCCCTCGCCCTCTTCGCCGGTCTCGCTCCCGGCCAGCAACTGCACCCCACGCCGCCCACGCGCAGTCCGCATACCCCCGGCTACGTCGCCGCCATCGAGCTTCCCAATGGCACCGTCCCGCCGCCCACTGCCGACGGCAACTTCATCATCGGCCCCGATCACCCCATCGCGACGGAAATGATCGAGCACCCCGGCGTCCCCAAAGGCGACGTCTGCGAGTTCACCATGACCTCCGCCCAGAGCCGCTACTACCCCGGCATCGCGCGCGATCCGGGCCCCCTGGGCACGCCCTTTCCCGGCCATCCCGAGCGCCTGCTGGTGCCCACCAGCCATCCCGCTCCCTGGACGCGCCGCGTCGCCGTCTATGTGCCGAAGCAATACGTCCCGGGCAGCATCGCGCCCTTCATCGTCGGCGCCGACGGGCCCGACCCCGGCCTCTTCATCGCGCTCGACAACCTGATTGCCGAACATCGCCTGCCCGTGATGATTGCCGTCTCCATTGCCAACGGCGGCGGCGACGCCCAGGGCAGCGAGCGCGGCCTCGAGTACGACACCATGTCCGGCCGCTATGCCGAATTCGTCGAGCACGAGGTCCTGCCTCAGGCCGAATCCCGCTGCCACGTTCGCCTCACCAGCGATCCCAACGGCCGCGCCGCCATGGGAGGCAGTTCCGGCGCTGCCGCGGCCTTCATCATGGCCTGGTATCACCCCGAACTCTACCGCCGCGTCCTCAGCTACTCCGGCACTTTCGTCAACCAGCAGTGGCCGTGGAACCCGAAGACGCCCCACGGCGCATGGGGATTCCACGAGACCATCATTCCCCGCTCGCCACGCAAACCCATTCGCATCTGGATGGAAGTCGGCGACCGCGATCTCTACAACCCCAACGTCATGCGCGACAACATGCACGACTGGGTCGTCGCCAACGAGAACATGGCCCGCGTCCTCGCCGCCAAGCACTACCACTACCAGTTCATCTTCGCCGAAAACGCCGGCCACGTAGACCACGCGACCAAACTCCAAACCCTCCCAGAGGCCCTTGAATATCTTTGGCACGGCTATAAGCCACGCTAACTCTCAAAACACAAGTTGCATGGGCGACGTTTTTTCGAGTGATCCCAGAATCTGCGTGCTATCGTGGAATCCTCGCCAACAGCCATCGAAGATCCTGTCTGGACGTGCCTAATGATGAGCCAGGACGAAGCGGCAGAGCAGCTTTTCGGAGAAGCTCTCGAACTCGAGGGCGACGAACGGCAAGCGTTTCTCGACCGCGCCTGCCAAGATGAACCGGTGCTGCGTCTCGTCGTCCAGAAACTCCTCGAAGAAAACGATCGCCTCCAGGAATTCCTCTCCGAGGCCCCCCTCAGCCCCCCGCTCCGCCGACCGGCCGCGGTCTCCCAAAAGGCACCCGCCTCGGGCGCTATTCCATCGTCGAACCGCTTGGGTCAGGCGGAATCCAGTCCTCGAAAATGGTGTTTCGAACGTATGGGTGCAGCCCCTCGACGGCTCGCCCGGGCGCCAGATCACCAATTTCAAATCCGGCGAGTTCCGCACCTTCAACTGGTCGCCGGACGGAAAGACCCTCGCTGTCATGCGCGAGATCGTCCAGTCCGACATCGTACTGTTGCGCGCAGCGAGCCAGGATGCAAGCCAATAGCCCCCTCGCACTTCCCGCAGCGCGAATCAAGGGCAGGACAGCATCCCAACCATGGCCGTTTACGTCTGACATATAGCATCTTGCACGGCCGGCCCGGAACAGAAATGATTGGATGAGACCAGCATTGCCCATCGGCCTCTGCACCCTGGCCGTACTCGCCACGTTCGCCTGCTCGTCCCTCTGCGCGCAAAACATCGACCCCGCTGCGCTTCCTGACGCGCCCGACGCCATGCTCGCCCAAAGCACGCACTCCGCTCCAACTCCCGCTCAGCCCGCCACCGTCTTCGGCACCGTCACCACCTCCGGCGGAGACACCGTCGTTACCGGAGCCACCATCATCCTGCAGAACGCGGCGACCCACGCAACCCTCTCCACCATCTCCGCCCCCACAGGTTTCTTTTCCTTCGCCAGCGTGGCCCCCGGAACCTGGACAATCCACGTTACCGGCCAGGGGTTCAGCCCGTGGACCTCGTCCCCATTCAACATCCGCGCAGGCGACTACCGTCAGATCCCGAGCATTGTCCTCCGAATCAATGCCAACGTTTCCACCGTACTGGTCACAGCGTCGCGCCGTCAGGTTGCCGAAGTGCAGCTTGAGTCGGAGGAGAAGCAGCGCATCGTCGGAATACTTCCCAACTTCTACGTCTCCTATATGCCGGATGCCGCGCCGCTCTCCGCTGGCCAGAAATCGCGCCTGGCTGCGCGCGCGCTCTTCGATCCTGTCACCTTCATCACCGCCGGTATCACCGCCGGCATCGAGCAGGGTGAAAACGTCTTTCCCGCCTTCGGGCAGGGTGGGCTCGGCTTCGCCAAACGCTATGGCGCGGCCTTTGCCGATAACGCGTCTTCCGACTTCATCGCTAATGCGCTTCTTCCCATCGTTTTCCGCCAGGACCCGCGGTTTTACTACCGCGACGGCAGCATTCGCTCCCGTGCACTCTACGCCATCTCCACCGTCTTCATTTGCAAGGGTGACAACGGCCACTGGCAGCCAAATTACTCCTTTGTGCTCAGCGGATTCGCCGCTGCCTCTGTCTCAAACCTCTACTACCCTGCCGCCGATCGCGGCGGCGGTCTCGTCGTAACCAACGGTCTGCTCAACTTGGCCAGCGGGGCAGGCTCTTCGCTCATGGAAGAGTTCGTCCTCGCGAGGATCACCCACCGAGCGAAGCATCGCGCCCAAGCCCCCGCCGCGCCCTAGCACTGCCGCATTCTGCTCGCACCCCGCAGCCGGAGCGTTTCCGAATGACCGGTCACGCCATCCCTCCAGCCGCCGGACGCGGAGAATCGGGCCGTTACTGAATTGCCTTCGGGAACCGCTCAACTTCCTCATCCATCAGCAGTTGCTCCTGGCACTCCAGATCTCGCGCTTCCTCCTCGGATATCCCCAGCTCCCGCATCAGCTCTCGATACGAGGTCGCCTGCATCGGCTTCCCTTCCCACAGCAGCATCAGCTTCTTTCGAATCGCCTCGCCCTCGCGGCTCTGCAAAGCCGCATGCACACGGCACCCCGGACAACTCCCGGGCCCTGGACATCCTCGTAACGACTTCGGGCAAACAAAGCGTTCTGGGGGCATCAACCTCTCTCCGCCTCGCAATGTTACCTGACAAGGCTTCGCGTTGAAAGATAACCGGGGGAATTGCCCATCCAAGCCGAGGGAACGGTTGCAACTCTACCGCTCGCAGCTTATCCGCTAAATAGCTATTGCGTAAATAGGTATTCTCTTGCAAGATATAGTCATGGCCAAAAATCCCGATCACCGCGATCTCTTTCCCGGCGCTCTTGAAGCCATGATTCTCCAGTCACTGAGCTACAAACCCATGCACGGCTACGCTCTGGTCAAGTACATCAGGCAAGTCTCCGATGATCTTCTCCAGGTGGAAGAAGGCTCCCTCTATCCAGCCCTCCAGCGCATGCTCCGCGAAGGCTGGCTTGAAGCTGAGACCGGCACTTCGGCCAAAGGTCGCCCGACCCGCATTTATCGCCTCACGTCCGCTGGCCTCCGGCGGCTCGCGGACGAAAGGGCCAGCCTCGAACGCATGTTCGAGGGCATTACTCGTGTGCTCGCCACCGCCGCACAAGCCTAGGGCCCCAGTTCCAGGAGTCTTTCCCATGCCGCTGCTCAGCCGCCTCTTCTCACGCCGCCGTCGCTACGACGACCTCTCTGTCTCCATCCAGGAACATATCGCCGAGCGTACCGACGAGTTGGTCGAAGACGGACTTCCCCGCCTGCAAGCCGAGCAGCAGGCACGCCGCGAATTCGGCAACGCGACACTCCTCGAGCAGCGTAGTCGCGAGGAATGGCAATTTCCCGCGCTCGAATCCATCCTCGCCGATCTCTGCCTCACCTTCCGTCGCCTCCGAAAAGCTCCGGGTTTCGCGGTCACCATTCTCCTCACGCTCGCGATCGGCATAGGCGCCAACACCGCCGTCTTCTCGGTCATCAATAGCGTCCTCCTCCGCCCGTTGCCTTACCCCGAGTCCGACCGCCTCATCGCCCTCTGGCTCAATGCCCCGGGCGCTGGCGGACTCGCCAGTTTCTCAAACGGCCTCCAGCTCTCGCCGTCCATGTACTTCACGTTCCGCCGCCTCAATCGCACCTTCCAGACCATCGGCATCTGGGCCACCGGCGCTTCGAACATCACCGGCGTCGCCCAGCCCGAAGAGATCCAAACCGTCCTCGTCAGCGACGGCGTCCTCCAGTCCCTCCAGATTCCCCCTGTTGCCGGCCGCTGGTTCTCGGCTGCCGATCAGGCCCCCCGCGGCTCCAAAACCGTCATGCTCAGCTACGGCTTTTGGCAGCGCCGCTTCGGAGGCGAACCCGCCGTTATCGGCCGCGTCATTCAAGTGGACGCGCAGCCACGCACCATCATCGGCGTCATGCCGCGGAACTTCCGCATCGCCGACCGAAACTTTGAAGTCCTCCTCCCGCTCGCCCTTGATCCAGTCAATGAAAAGCTCGCCCCATTCGGCTACAACGGGATCGCGCGCCTCAGGCCCGGCATCTCCGTCGCCCAAGCCGACGCGGACATTGGCCGCCTTATTCCTGTCTGGATGAACTCCTGGACCAACGGTCCCGGCACTGACCCGCACTGGTACGAACACTGGCTCATCTCGCCGAACTTCCATCCGCTCAAACAGCAGGTTATCGGCAACATCGCAAGCGTTCTCTGGATCGTCATGGCCACCGTCGGCCTGGTCATGCTCATCGCCTGCGCCAATATCGCCAACCTCCTCCTCGTCCGCGCAGAATCCCGCCAGCACGAGCTGTCCATCCGCGCCGCTTTAGGCGCCGGCCGACTGCGCATAGCCCGCGAGCTCCTGCTCGAAAGCGTCACTCTCGGCCTCACCGGCGGCGTACTCGCCATCGGGGTTGCGTGGACCGGATTGCGTCTGCTCGTCGCTGTCGGTCCCGGCAACCTGCCACGCATTGCGGAAATTACCCTCGACACTCGCTCCCTGACGTTCACCTTCCTGCTCGCCGTCGTCTCCGGCCTCTTCTTCGGAGCCATCCCCGCCTGGCGTTACGCGCGCGCTCGCATTTCCCTCACCATGGGCTCCACTGGCCGTACCTCCAGCGGGAGCCGCGCCCGCCATCGCTCCCGTAACACCCTTGTCATTGCCCAAACGGCCATGGCGATCGTGCTCCTCATCAGCGCCCTGCTCATGATTCGCACCTTCGCTGCACTCCGTAACGTCGATCCCGGCTTCTCCGAGCCTGCCCATATCCAGACCGTCGGCATCTGGATTCCCGATCAGCTCATCACCGATCCCGTACTCGTCACCCGCACGCAAAACGCCATCCTCAACCGCATCGCCGCCATCCCCGGAGTCTCCGCAGTTGGCTTCGCCGGCGCCGTTCCCATGGACAAAAACGATCCCAACTGGGATCAGATCGGTGTCGAAGGCAAAGTCTATCCCAGTGGCCAGACGCCACTCCGACTCTTCAACTACGTTTCCCCCGGCTTTTTCCACGCTATGGGCACGCGTCTCGTTGCAGGACGCGATTTCAGCTGGGACGACATCTACCGCTTCCACCAGTACGTCATGGTTTCCGAAGGTTTTGCTCGCGACGCGTGGGGCTCCGCTCCAGCCGCCATCGGCAAACGCGTGCGCCAGTTCTCCAGCATGCCCTGGCAGGAAGTCATCGGCGTCGTCCAGGATATCCGCCAGCACGGTGTCGACGAAGTGGCCCCTCCCACCGTGTACTGGCCCGCGATGATCAACGACCCGTATTCCCACACGCCCGCCATCGCACCGCCGCGTGCCGTGACCTTCGCCATCCGCACTCCCCGTGCAGGAACCGCGACCTTCCTCGCGCAACTCCAGCAAGCCGTCTGGTCCGTCAACGGCAACCTGCCCCTCGCCCAGGTCCGCACCATGCAGGACCTCTATTTCCAGTCCCTCGCCCGCACTTCCTTCACTCTCACCATGCTTGTCATCGCCGGCTCCATGGCGCTCGCCCTCAGCATCATAGGCATCTATGGAGTCATTTCCTACTCCGTTTCGCAGCGCACCCGCGAAATCGGTATCCGCCTCGCGCTCGGCGCTCAGCGCAGCAGTCTCAGCTGGATGTTCGTCCGCTCGGCGCTCATTTTAACTGCGATTGGCATGCTCATCGGCCTCGCTGCCGCAACCGCGCTCACACAGTCCATGGGATCGATGCTATCCGGCATCAACCCGCTTGATCCATTGACCTTCGGAACCGTGCCGATTGTTCTCGCTGCCGCAGCTCTGCTCGCCAGCTACCTGCCCGCGCGTCGAGC
>Ga0335072_10017825_pt1 | contig 10035 bp, 7 predicted proteins | sample Lox_Sample_21_FD_206725 | JGI IMG/M metagenome (GOLD analysis project Ga0335072, IMG submission 206725) | Soil microbial communities from Loxahatchee National Wildlife Refuge, Florida, United States - Lox_Sample_2.1 | ecosystem: Environmental > Terrestrial > Soil > Wetlands | place: USA: Florida...
GAGTTCCCTTCACCAGGTCGTCTTCTTTCGCTTCCGTGATCTCGACCTTATCGAAATAGCCGGATCGCTTCAGCTGGGTGATGAAATTGGCGACGGCGTTGATCGACCCGGCCTCGCCCTCCAAGGCAAGCGCGTCCTGCTTGCGCTCGAGCGAAGTGAGCCAGAGGCTGTCGACGCGCACGACGGTGTTGGCCACCATGGTCAGGAGTTCCTGGCCGCCGGTGCGATTCTTCTGCAGGGTCTCGATGACGTCGATTCTCTGCTGCAGGATGGCTTTCTGCTGCTCGAACTGTTCCACCTGGGTCTTGATCTGTTCGAGGCTGGCCTTCTCTGCGCGCAGGGCCGAAATGCGATCGTTGGTCTGGTCAAGCTGATGCTTGTCCTGCATGTAGGTGATCCCCAGGACGGCAAGAGCCAGGCCGAAGGCAACGAGGAAGAAGATCACCTGAACGGTCGCCTCGAGCGGCAAGGCTTGCTTGGGCGCCTTGGGGCGAGCTTGACCCAGTAAGTTGATTCGAATCATAGGGTGTCAAAACTCCTCAGCGCCAAGCCCATGGCGATAGCCAGGCGCGGTGCCAGGTCACGAAGATGGGACTCATCGTGGCGGCTGGGGTTGACGGAAACTTTGCGAAACGGATAGAGCTCCTCGACAGGCATCCCGAATTCCTCTTTCAGCAGGTCCAGCAGTCCGGGAACGCGAGCGGTGCCGCCGGCCACGTAGATCTTGCGGATATTTTCGCCGCTGGCGGTCGCGCGGAAGAAGTCGAAAGTTTTTTGGATTTCCAGGATCAGAATGTCGGACACCGACCTCAAGATGCCGGTCCGCTGCTCCTCGCTGATACCGGCCAGACTGCCGCCCATCTTCAGCTTCTCGGCGTCGTCGAAGCTCAGGTCCAGCTCTTTCTGCAGGGCGTCGGTGTATTGGTTGCCTCCGACGGAAACGTCGCGGGTAAACAGCGGCGTCAAGCCGCGAACGATGTTGATATTCATCACGCTGGCGCCGATGTTCAGCAGAGCAACCACCTGCGACGGGTCCGGGTCGTAGTTGACCTCGAAACTGTTCTGCAGTGCGAAGGCGTCGATATCGACCACCGTCGGCGTTTTTCCGGCCTGCGCCAGAACGTTCGTGTGATTGAGAATCTTGTCCTTCTTCACCGCGACGAGCAACACATCCATCTGGTTCTCGGTCGCTTCGAGAAGCTGATGGCTCAGGTTGACGTCGGCGATGTCGAACGGAATGTGCTGGCTCGCCTCTGCTTGCACCTGGTCGTACAACTCTTCCTCGGTCATCAGAGGCATGCTCACCCTCTTGACGATCACCGAGTGGCCCGATACCGAGGTCGCCACTTCTTTCGTCTTGATGCTCTGGCCGTCGAAGATCGAAATGATCTTCTCAGCCACGGAAGGCGCGTCCATGATGGCCCCGTCCACCACCGTGTCCTGCATCAGCGGTTCAAGCCCAAAACTCACCAGCTCGTAACCCGCTTTCGATTTCTTGAGCTCGACCGCCTTGACAGAACTCGAACCGATATCAAGGCCGATCAGAGATTTTGTTTTGCCGAGATTAAGCATCGCGCGGCCTCGCTCCTCATCCGCCCCGCTTCACAGGACGGTTTTCCTCAAAGGACTGCCTTGCTGTTTCCCCCCAAGGAATGCCCCTCTGGAATCCGTGCCTTCTTTCCAAACCCCAAGCGTCGCCTCTTGGGGGTACTACAACTTCCGGTACGTCGCCTGCCCTGGCACCGTTTATTACATCCGCAACACGGAGTGTCAACAAACCTCGTTTGCGCGTGTGCTCTGGATGAAACCCCGGGCCAAAAGTACAGGTAGGCGAAAAGTACAGGTAAAAGTACAGGCCGGAAGGAAGTTCGGGCAGCGGATCGGGCGGACGCTAAGCTTGCGCCCTCTTCGCCTTATGTTTACGTTGCGATGAAAAGGTGAAGAGATTTGCGCGTGAACTCGGCACTTCGTTTACCTACTGAGCAGCAAACATCAGGAGAAGCCCCGACTGTTCTTCGCGCCTAGTGCAGCGCCACCTGATTCCGACTTGCGTCGATCAGTTTCGCGGAATCGTAGCCGATGCCGTCCTTGAAAACGATCTCTACTTTTTCGATGTCGGAGACGTTTTTCGACGGATCGCCGTGGATCACGGCAAGATCGGCGGACTTGCCCGGCGCAATCGTCCCGATATTCTGTAACTGACCGAGAAATTCGGCGCCGTTGTAGGTACAGATCCGGATGGCTTCAAGGGGAGTGAATCCTGCTTCGACAAGCAGCTCTACTTCGCGCTGGTCGCCGAATCCGGCGAGAACGCCTCCATAGCCCGTCGGATCCTCACCGGCCAGCAGCAGCCCGCCGTCTTTCGCGAACATTCTTTCGAAATCCATTTCCTTCTTGAAAAAGGCAGCGGCATAGGAGATGGACCGCGGATCGGTAGCCACACGCGCTCTGCCACGCAGGTAGTCGATCTGGGCTTGTGGCAAGAGCGCATCGAGTACGCGGGCCTCCAGCGGAGGCCGATTGGGAACGAATGTCTCGAACACAGGCAAAGTGGACGTGACCGCGACGCGACGCTCGATCAAATCTTTGATCATGCCCTGTACGGGCGCGCTCTCCAGATCGAGCTTGGCGATGGTCGGGTAAGTTGGCGAATTATCGCATACGCCCGCGACCTTGCCCGGGTTGAATTCGGTGTCCACCAGCAATCCGTGCTCGAGATCGTCGATTCCCAGATCGGCCGCCTGACGAAAACCAATGGAACAAAGATGACCGGTTATCTTGAGACCGCGCTTGTGCGCCGCGGCAATCGCAGCGCTCAACTCCGCGGGCGTAATGTGCATGTAGGCCTTGAATGACGTGACGCCCTCGTCGGCCCAATAGTCGACGAGGCGGCGGGCATCGTCGGGGCCGGTCAACTGATGCATCTGAGGCGTGTATGCTCCGGGGCCCTCGAGGTATGGCCCCGTGACGTCTATCTTCGGCCCGGGGACTAGCCCCGCATCGATCTCCCGCTTCAATTCGAGATCGGTGTAGGGCTCGATGCTGCCCGTGGTGCGAATCGTGGTGACGCCCGCCGCGAGATAAAGCTTCGGGAAGCTGTAGGCCATCTCGTTGTAAACCGGCACTCGCCCCGAGGGATAAAACAGATGATCGTGCATTCCGACCAAGCCGGGAATAACCGTATAGCCGGAAAGGTCGAGGATCTGCGCGCCCGCGGGAATCGCCGCGGCATCGGCCGCGCCCAGGGACTGAATTTTGCCATCGGCGATCACCACGGTCTGATTCTCGGCCGGCGCTGCGCCCGTGCCGTCGATCACGCGCACGTGCTCCAGGGCAACGGCTGGCGCGGACACTCGCACGTACTGCTTGACGTCCGGCGAAAGCATCGCGGCCGATTGCGCGAGCCCTTCGCCAGCAAAAGAGATCAGCATCAACAGCGCCAAGGTTGCACCGATCCCTAATTTTTCTGGAAGAGGCGTGTCCATACGCGGCAAGTTCATTTCCTCCCCGTGTCAACGATCTTCAACTGGTTCCAAAGAGCGTCCACGCGCTTCTTCGTCGCGTCGTCCATCCTGATTTCGTCGGGCCAGCGGCCCGCGTAGCCTTCTTCGGGCCATTTGCGCGTGGCGTCGACGCCCATCTTCGAGCCGAAATCCTGACGGCGAGAAGCGTGGTCCAGCGTGTCGACCGGCCCCAGCACGAATTGAACGTCGCGCTCGGGATCGATCGCGCAAAGCGCCTTCCAAACCACCTCGCGCGAATTCTGCACGTCTACATCGTGGTCAACCACGACGACCACCTTCGTGAACATGGCCTGCCCCAGAGACCAGATCGCGTTCATCACTTTGCGCGCGTGTCCCGGATAGCTCTTGCGGATCGCGACGATCATCAGATTTTGAAAGATGCCTTCGGCCGGCATGGCCACATCGACGATCTCGGGATACTGCATCTTCATTACCGGCAGAAAAATCCGTTCGATGGCGTGCCCGATGAAATAGTCCTCCTGCGGAGGCGGCCCAACGATCGTCGTCAGATAGATAGGCTCTTTGCGGTGCGTGATGCATTGGACGTGAAACACGGGATACTGGCCCTCGAGCGAGTAAAAGCCTGTGTGGTCTCCGAACGGCCCTTCCGTGCGCAGTTCTCCCAGCTCGACGTAGCCTTCGAGCACGATTTCGGCGTTCGCGGGCACTTCCAGGTCCACCGTTTTGCAGGCGACCAGCTCAACGGGGTCGCGCCGGAGAAAACCGGAAAAAAGAAACTCATCAAGGTCGGGTGGTATGGGAAGAATTCCGGCCAGGCACGTTGCGGGATCCGCTCCGATAGCCACCGCAACTTCGAGCTTGCCCCCGGGATTTTTCGCTCGCGCGCTCCGAAAATGTTCCGCGCCATGCTTCTGCGTCTGCCAGTGCATCGCGGTGGTGCGTTCATCGAATACCTGCATCCGATAGCAGCCGACGTTGCGCTTGCCCGTTTCCGGATTTTTGGTGATGACCATCGGCCACGTGATGTAACGCCCGCCATCGAGCGGCCAGCACTGCAGGATCGGAAACTCGAATAGCGAGAAGCCATCCGTGCGAACCACTTCCTGGCAATCGCCACTGCGGACCGGCTTGGGAAAGAAGGAACCGATCTCCGCGAGCTTCGGCAGCATCTTCACTTTCTCGAGCAAGCCCTGAGGTGACTGCATATTGAGAAAAGAGTGGATGCGAGCTGCGATTTCCTCGAGCGAATCCACCTCAAGGGCCAGATTCATGCGCCGTTCGCTGCCCATCAGATTGATCGCCACCGGGAACCGCGATCCCTTGGGCCGTTCAAAGAGCAACGCCGGCCCTCTCGCCTTCACCGAACGGTCGGCGATTTCCGTCATCTCGAGAACAGGGTCGATCTCGGCAGAGATTCGCTTCAGTTCCCCACTCTTCTCCAGCTTCCGCAGGAAATCGCGAAGATCGCGATAGGCCACTTCCCCTCCCCGTTTACAGTGCCGGCTGACGGCGGTTTTTGCCGACCAACTCTAACACGGAGGCTATGAGCCTCTGAATCCTCAAATCGACGGCGGGGCGCTGTAGAAGAGACCGTCGAAGAAATTAACGAATGTGCCGCGGTGAACCAGTTCTCCCGGACCGGAACACACCGCTCATCGTGGCAGGCGAGACCTTCTCGCCTTTCCTCTTCCGTGCAGACAGAAGCCCTTTGATGACACCGGCGTTTTCGCGGTGTCGCCGAGAGTGCCAAAGGGCATGCGGATTGCTCCTTACACAGCTTGAAAACGCAGAGTTGAGTTTCGCAGCGGTACGAGTCTATCTCGCCTTGTTTGGCGAACTCGGATGTCGATATCACCGCGCTGAAGGTGTGGTGCGGAAACCGGAGGCCTTTCAGGGGTCGCAGTTGCGAGCCCTGACTCACAGATGATCCCTTCCATCATTTTTGTGTTGAGCTTGGGGGCGCTGGGGCAGTTTGCATTCTCGTATTGCAGAACTCTTTTGATCACGTACGGCAAGCTTCCCATTTCGGAGCGGGTGCAAGAAATCGCGGGCGCTACCGCGGACGGCTTCGCGGGCTCCGACTTCGATCATTTGCTTCAGCTTCTTCGCTTCGCGCCCGACGTGAAGGCTGACAAGGCTCAGATGCGAGCGGTCACTGCCTATTTTCGACTAACACGTCTCGCTTCGAAGTTGGTTTCGCCGCTTTCGCGTGAGGCATCTCAGTGGTTCCAGGCTGAACTTTCCCGCTGCACGTACTTCGCAGCCGTGTCCTTGGACCGTCGTCTGGCTACCACGGTGAAATAGCCATTCGGCCCGCGGTTGCCGTCTGACTGATACCTCGCTGCCGCTACGAGGTAACCGCTCATTTGCAGAAAGGCCGTGGTTGCCACACGGGCGAAAAGGAAAGGTAAACGGAAGGCGATAACCGGATTTTTTTGTCGATTAGAAATCAAGACGCGCGTGATTTGAACCCGTTCGCGATCTCCTGCCAAGCGACAAATGCACTCAGGGCGCCTAGGGCGGCACAAATCAGCATGATAAGCCGGAAACCAGAGATGAATGCCTGGGCGATAGACCGTTGGACCTCAGCGGCCGTGTCTGAGTTCAATCCATGCGGGACGGTCAGGGCGCCAAGCCGGATCTCATTCGAGCGCAGCTCGTGTGCGACGCCGACGGGCAGATTCAGGTCCATTAGACTTCGGTTCATGGAATGGCTGAATGCACTCACCATCACGATCCCCAGAATCGCGACTGCGAGCAAGCCTGCGACTCGGGCGATCGCGTTGTTGATGCCAGAAGCGGTACCCGCACGGTTCTGGTCGACGGCGGCCATAACAACCGTGGTTAAGGGCGCGACGCTGACTGCCATTCCAAGCCCGAGCACCAAAAATCCAGGAAAGAACGTTCTCCAATAGCTGCCGCCTACTGATGGGACTGCAAAAAGAAGGAACCCGACGGCAGCGATGATCGGCCCGATGATCAGCGGCCGCCTCGGTCCATAGTTAGCCACTAACCCGCCCGACCAGCGCGACAGCGCAAACATCAGGATGATAAAAGGCAGGGCTGCGGCGCCAGTGGCCGTTGCCGAATAGTGCTGCACCTGGATGAGATTTAGCGGATACAAAAAAAAGAAAATTCCCAGGGCCGCATAGAGAAATAGCGTAAGCATGTTAGCGCCGGTGAAGTCACGCGACCGGAACAGGCTCAAGGGAACCATGGGCGCGTCGGCGCGAGCTTCGATCCTGACGAACGCGATCAGGCACGCAGTGCCAGCAGCCAGAGTCCCCCAAACGGCAGCATTGCTCCAGCCTAGCGTTGAGGATTCGATGAACCCATAGGTTATGCCGGCCAAGCCTGCAGTTACGACGAGCGCGCCTGCCCAATCGAGGCTCCTCTGCCCCAGCATTCTGCTCTCTGGAACGTGCCACATAGAAACGGCGATCACCACGGCTGCGATGGGCACGTTGATGAAGAAGACCCAGCGCCACGAGCCGTGCTCGATCAGCCAGCCACCCAGAACCGGACCTATGGCTGCCGTCATCGCGGTGAAGCCGGACCAGGTCCCGATGGCACGGCCTCGCTGCTCCTCACTGAACGAGGCGCTGATGATCGACAGGCTTCCAGGCACAAGAAACGCGGCGCCGACGCCCTGAATCGACCGCGCGATGATGAGTTGGTGGATGTTCCTCGCGAGACCGCACGCAGCCGAGGCAATGGCGAAGACCGTCACACCGGAGAGAAACATGCGCCGGCGCCCAAAGAGATCGCCCATCGAGCCACCCGCCAGGATCAACGCGCTCAGGAACAAGGCGTATGATTCGATCACCCATTGCACGTCGATTACGTTCGCTCTGAGACTGGTTTGCAGCGCGGGCAACGCAACATTTACAACCGTACCGTCAATGAAGGCCAGGCTCGATCCGAGGATCGTCGCAAGGAGAACCCAGCGCTCGTCGGCCTGTGCGCAGGGCATGACCGGCCGAGTGGATTCAATCACGGCCTGGTCGCAGGGTGGCTTCATTAGCTTTGTCGGCGAAAAGACTAAAGGTTTCGTCGGTGTCCGGCTAGTGTCCTCAGTCAGAATTCGTTGCAGGTGTCTAAGGCAGCCGAAGCTTTAGATTCGGCGTTAAGGCTCTAGTTTCGTCAAAGAGCCCTAGCCGGTGAACTCTCCTGAAGTCTGCAGCGAACTTGCAACGCAATACGCTAGCGACGGGCTTCACCGATCTGGTCAAACACAGCATCGCACAGGCCGAAGTTTGATAGGGGAGAAGATCGTAGCGAGAAGATGGCAACCGCGTCGCGGAAACGAGGCTCGGCTGCGTCTGCGCGGTGAGGCTGAGAATGACTGGCGGGTGCCCGGCGTATTGCGTGCACGGAGCGCGTGCTTGTCCGAAAGAGACAACTCCAAGTACAATCACCAATGTCCGGAGCGGGCGTAGTTCAATGGCAGAATAGAAGCTTCCCAAGCTTCGGACGTGGGTTCGATTCCCATCGCCCGCTCCAGAATTCCGCAAGTTAGTTCGCCAGCTCCGCCGAAACCGCTTCCCGTCCAGGACGAGAGGGGAGTCCAGCGTCCGCCGATGTGCAGCGCCCAGGGATTCAGCAGGGCGAGGGCGAAATAACCCAGCACAACGACCGCGCCAAGCCCAAGCCATCCAAGACGCCCGCGCCGCGGCAGGTTTTCCACGCCGTCGGATGCGCTAGCGTTCATGGCCGAAGACACCGTTCCCTTCTTTGCCCCAGATTCACCGGCTGCTTAGTGCGTCATCAACGAAACTTCGACGCGACGGTTCAGCGCTCTGCCCGCGGCCGTTGTGTTGTCTGCAACCGGACGCGTAGAGCCAAAACCCTGCGGCTCCAGTTGGCTCTCGGGTACGCCGTGGGTTGCGAGCCAGGACACGACAGACGCGGCACGTGCTTTGGACAAAGGAATGTTCAGGCTGTCCGAGCCTTGGTTGTCGGTGTGCCCTGCAATGATCCAGTTCGATCCGCTGCGGCCCTTGATGAGTCCGAGTACAGCCTCGAGCGCGGGCATGCTGTCGACGCGAAGCTTGGACGAGCCTGTATCGAAGTGAATGCCGTAGATTGTGGCGGAGCCGGTTTGCGCGATGGATTGCTCGAGGGCAGCTGTGGTTTCCTGGTGCCGACGCAACTGGATGTCGGCGTGTCCTGCCTGGCCCGCGGCCAAATCTACAGTCAGGGAAGTTTCGTCGTAGCCTGGCGCGCTTGCCGTCGCCACCACGAGTCCGGCGGGAATGTCCTTCAACTGGCATTTGCCCTCGCGATCCGTCGTGGCCGACTCGAGCGCCGCATTAACCGCAGCGCCGGCGATGGGCGCGTGCTTGTCGGCGTCGGTGACGGTAGCGCTGAGCGAGACCTCATACTTGAATTTATGGGGATTCACCAGAATGCGGACAAAATCAATCGCATAGCCGTCCGGCACATGGGTGGTCGGGTCGTCAATCAACAGTTTCACCGCTCCGGACTTCAACAGGGGCCAATACTCCGGCAAGAGCCTGAGGGTGAGCAGCTTGCCGATCGGTCCGGTCTGATCGAGGGAGTTAATCGCGTATTCGAAACTTGGGATTCGCGTGCCGTTTAGGTTCACCTGAAAATGTGAGCGCAAGGGCAGAGGCTGAAAATCATCCACGAAAATCTGAACGACGACGCTGTTGATTTTCTTCGGTAACTCCGCCAAGGCCAGCACAATCGGCGTGGGCATGGTGAGTTCGCGCTGGCGTGTGCATTCCGCCGCCGAACGCACCAGATTGTATGGTTGGTTTCGCACCTCGAAGCAAGCTGCGAGAGAGCCGCTGTATCCGTCTCCCATCAACCCCTGCTTTACAATCGGGTCGACAACGATCCGGTCCGGCTGTCCTGCGACGTGGTCTATACTCAGGTGTACGGGCATCACGCTCGTGCCCAACATAATTCGATCCGTTCCCGGCGGCGCGTGCGGCGGTATGCGATCAATGCTCGGCCAGGGATGACTTGGCGTTGACTGACCGGAAAACGGATCGAAACCCTGCGGCCAGCCAAAGCCGAGATTATTGATGTCGCCCGTACGCACCAGCAGCTCTGCTTCTGGTCCCCCAACCGTTCGCTCGTATTCGAGCGGCCAGTCATGCGCAGGGTTTCCCGTACCCGCAACCGGAACAACGGGGTCTGGCATGGGAAGCGGTGGGGGAACCAGCGCGGCGTCCACTGCTGCCGAAGCGAGGGCGAGGGTTGAGGCGGAACCACTTCCTGAATTGCCGCTTTGACTGGATCCGGGCGGTGAGTATCGGTCGGAGCCACTACCAGCCGTCCCTGGAATCCCACTCGAAGAAGCGCCACCGGTTTGTCCCTGACTGAGCGCGTTTGCTGCCGAAGCGAGCAGGGCCAAGTCTTTGTTAATGTCCTGCGCTGACGCGGGATTATTTGGGTTTTGGCTTGTCTGTGCCGATGCTGACATCCCGGCGAGTTTGTTGTTCAAATCCCGCAGTGCCGCCTGGGTCTTGGGGTCCTGCGCCGATGCAGCGAGATCAGCCAGCTTCTTCTTCAACTGCTC
>Ga0335072_10017826_pt1 | contig 10035 bp, 10 predicted proteins | sample Lox_Sample_21_FD_206725 | JGI IMG/M metagenome (GOLD analysis project Ga0335072, IMG submission 206725) | Soil microbial communities from Loxahatchee National Wildlife Refuge, Florida, United States - Lox_Sample_2.1 | ecosystem: Environmental > Terrestrial > Soil > Wetlands | place: USA...
CAGCGTCTCCAGCAGCGCCGGCATCTCTTTCAGCTTCACCATGTTGGGGCCGTCGGAGGGCGCGTGGTCGGGATCCTGATGCGTCTCCATGAAGACGGCGGCGACACCGACGGCCACCGCGGCGCGGGCCAGCACCGGCACGAACTCGCGCTGGCCGCCGGTCGAGGTGCCCTTGCCGCCGGGCTGCTGCACCGAATGGGTCGCGTCGAAGACCACGGGAAATCCCGTCTCCGCCAGGATCGGCAGCGCGCGCATGTCGTTGACGAGGGTGTTGTACCCAAAACTGACGCCGCGCTCGCAGAGCAAGATATTCCAATTGCCGGCTTCGGCCACCTTGCGCGCCACGTTCTTCATGTCCCAGGGCGCCAGGAACTGACCCTTCTTGATGTTGATGGCGCGGCCGGTCTTCGCCGCCGCCACCAGCAGGTCGGTCTGCCGGCAGAGGAAGGCGGGGATCTGCAGGACGTCCACCGCCTCGGCGACCGGCGCGCACTGGTCGGGCTCATGCACGTCGGTGAGGACGGGACAGCCGTAGGTCTCGCGCACCTCCGCCAGGATCGGCAGGCTCGCCTCCAGGCCAAGGCCGCGCGCGCCCTCCAGCGAGGTGCGGTTCGCCTTGTCGAAGGAGGTCTTGTAGATGAGGCCGATGCCGAGGCGCCCGGTGAGCTCCACCAGGGCGTGGCTCATCTCCAGGGCATGGGCGCGGCTTTCGAGGGCGCAGGGGCCGGCGATCAGCGCCAGGGGCTTGTCGTTGCCAACGGCGATGTTGCCGATCGCGACGGTGCGGGGGGCGGTCATGGGCGACTGCTTACAGGGAAGCCGCGCCATCGGCCAGTGGAGAGTGCAGGACCGCCTGCAACCCGCTGGAGTCATGGGGCACGGGGATGTGACGGGAGGGGCGTGTTGGCGCTGCCGCGAAACTTGCTAGGATCGTCGGGATGAGTTCCGTCGGAGCCGCGGCGCGGCCGCAGCCGAAAATCCTGCTGCGCCCCTGGCGCGACTACAGCGGCCGTATCTCGCCGCTGAAGGCGTCGGTATTCGCGGCGCTATTCCTGCCCGGCCTCTGGGTCGCCGGCGGGCTGCTGCTGCGTCACGGCGACTTCGCGGCGCGGCCGCTGATGGAGGCGATCCACGAGATCGGCCTCTGGACCATCCGCCTGATCTTCATCACCCTGGCGGTGACGCCGGCGCGGCAGATCCTGCAATGGCCGCGCCTCGTGCTGGTGCGTCGCATGCTCGGCGTCGGCGCCTTCGCCTACGCCTTCACCCATCTCACGCTCTACACGGTCGACCAGAAGCTGGACCTCGCGAAAGTCGCCAGCGAGATCGTGCTCCGGATCTATCTCACCATCGGATTCTCGGCGGTGCTGCTGCTGGCGGCGCTGGCGGCGACCTCCACCGACGGGATGATCCGCCGGATGGGGCCGCGCTGGCAGCAGTTGCATCGCCTCGTCTATCTCATCGGCGTGCTGGCGGCGATCCACTACTTCATGCAGTCGAAGCTCGACATCTGGGAGCCCACAGTCATGGGCGGCGCCTTCCTCTGGCTGATGGGCTATCGCCTGCTCGCCTGGCCGCAGAAGAACCGCGTGCCGGCGTGGCAGCTGGGGCTGCTCGCGGTCGCCGTCGGCCTCCTCACCGCGCTCGGCGAATCGCTCTACTTCTGGGCGGTGAACGGCATCGACCCGCTGCGCGTGCTGCCGGCGAACCTCTCGCTGATGGCCGGGCTCAGGCCCTCCTGGGTGGTGCTGGCGATGGGGCTCGGCGTCGCCCTGCTGGGCGGCGGGCGGAGCTACTGGAAGCAGCGGGCGAAGCTCCGGCCGCGCTACGCCTGAGCGCCTCAGCTGGTCGCCGCAGGGCCGAACTGGGTCGAGAAATCGCCGACGAAGGTGAAGGGGCCGGTATGGGTGAGCTTGCTCTGCACATCGACCCAGAGCTCGCCGCCGAGCGCCTCCCAGCGGCGACAGAAGGCGAAATCCTCCGAGAGGTAGACGCCGGTCGCGGTGTCGATCATGCAGTCGAAGAGGGCGAAGCGATTGGGGCTGCTGCGCAGCGGGTCGCCGGGCGTATTGACCAGCTGGAACTTGAGCTCCGGATGCGCGGCGCAGAGCTTCTCCAGCGCACCGCGGCGGATCATCAGGAAGCCGGTGCCGGCGTAGCGCACCTTGGCGAAGCCGTCGCGCGCGGTGATCATGGCGGGGTTCTCGAACTCGAACACGTATCCGAGCGACGCCTGCGCCGGCTGCGGATGATTGGCGGCGATGACGTCGCGCATGCGGTGCCAGTCGACCTGCTTGGTCGGATAGGCGGCGGCGGTCATCTCGGCGTCGAAGTCCATCAGCCGGAACGCCTGCTCCGGCTCGAAGCCGATATCGGCGTCGACGAACAGCATGTGGCTCGCCGTCGGCCGATCGAGAAAATGCGCCACCAGATCGGCGCGCGCCCGCGTGATGAGCGCGTCGCCGCCCAGCAGCAGCCACTCGAAATCGATGCCGCGCGCCCGGCACGCCGCCTGCAGCTTCAGCAGCGAATTCGCGTAGGTGGTGGTGACCAACCCGCCATAGCAGGGGGTGGCGACCAGGAGATGGGGGCGAGCGGCCATGACGACCTCGTTAACGGGTGCCGACAGGGTCACTTGTGCGCGGTATCGGCGCCGATTTCAATCTGTCATGAGCGCGACTCGCCGAAGTCGGCCAAGGAGATAGGCCGGATCTCACGGCGGCGTGAAATTTCCGCCCGGCATGGTGACATGCGTCACATCCGCAGCGCCGCCCCGGCATTAACTCTACCGCCGCAAGCAAACCACGGCTTGCCAGGAGGTAGACATGGCGCGCTTCGGTGTCGAGCCCAGCTTGGAAGAGGTTTTCTCCGATCCGATGATCCACGTGCTGATGAAGCGGGATCACGTGAACGCCGACCACCTGCGCGGCTTCCTGCAGGACATGCGCAGCAAGCTTGGCACCCGCGCCACCCCGCACGCGCTCCGCGCCGCCGCCCACCAGTGGATGTCGGTCGCCCGCCGCCACGGGCAGGCCGTCTAGGACCGGATCGACAGTCCTAGACCAGCCGCGACTGGTCCCGCGCGGCACGGATGAAATCCGTGAACAGCGGATGCGGCTCGAAAGGCTTCGACTTCAGCTCCGGATGGTACTGCACCCCGACGAACCACGGGTGATCGGGGATCTCGACGATCTCCGGCAGCTCGCCGTCCGGTGACATGCCGGAGAAGCGCAGACCCACCGCCTCGAGGCGGTCCTTGTAATTGATGTTGACCTCGTAGCGGTGGCGGTGCCGCTCGCTGATATGGGTGGCGCCGCCATAGATCTCGGAGACGCGGCTCCCCGGCGCCAGCATCGCCTCGTAGGCACCCAATCGCATCGTGCCGCCCATGTCGCCGTTGGCCTGGCGCTTCTCCAGCGTGTTGCCGCGCATCCACTCCGTCATCAGGCCGATCACCGGATCCTGGCACGGCCCGAACTCGGTCGAGCCGGCGCCCGGCAGATCGGCGAGATTGCGCGCCGCCTCGATGACCGCCATCTGCATGCCGAAGCAGATGCCGAAATAGGGCACCGCCCGCTCGCGGGCGAAGCGCGCCGCCTGGATCTTGCCCTCGGCGCCGCGCTCGCCGAAACCGCCGGGAACCAGGATGCCGTGCACGCCCTCGAGGTGCTGAACGCTGTCCTCGCGCTCGAAGATCTCGCTGTCGATCCAGTCGAGATTGACCCGCATGTTGTTGGCGATGCCGCCATGGGTCAGCGCTTCCGCCAGCGACTTGTAGCTGTCCTTGAGATGCGTGTACTTGCCGACGATGGCGATGTTGACCTCGCCCTCGGGCTTGCGGATGCGCGAGACGATGGTCTCCCACTGCGCAAGGTTTGGCGGCGGTGCCTTGATGCCGAAATGCTCGCACACCTCGCGGTCGAAGCCCTCGACGTGATAGGCGTTCGGCACCTCGTAGATGGTGTCGACATCGAGCGCCGGGATGACCCGGGATTCGCGGAGATTGCAGAAGAGCGCGATCTTCTTGCGGGCACCCTCCGGGATCGGCCGGTCGCAGCGGCAGAGCAGGATGTCCGGCTGAATGCCGAGGCCGAGGAGCTCCTTCACCGAGTGCTGCGTCGGCTTGGTCTTGAGCTCGCCCGCCGAAGGGATCCACGGCACCAAGGTCAGATGCACATAGAGCACGCGCTCGCGGCCGAGCTCGTTGCCCATCTGGCGGATCGCTTCCAGGAACGGCAGGCTTTCGATATCGCCGACGGTGCCGCCGATCTCGCAAAGGACAAAATCCTCGCCGGCGAGATCGGCCTGGATGAATTCCTTGATGGCGTCGGTGACGTGCGGGATCACCTGCACGGTGGCACCGAGATACTCGCCGCGGCGCTCGCGGGCGATGACCGAGGAATAGATGCGGCCGGTGGTGACGCTGTCGCTGCGTCGCGTCGCGACACCGGTGTAGCGCTCGTAGTGGCCGAGATCGAGATCGGTCTCCGCCCCGTCATCGGTGACGTAGACCTCGCCATGCTGGTAGGGACTCATCGTCCCGGGATCGACGTTGAGATAAGGGTCGAACTTGCGCAACCGCACGCGGAAACCACGCGCTTGCAGCAGGGCTCCGAGCGCCGCCGCCGACAATCCCTTCCCCAAAGAGGAAACCACGCCGCCGGTAATGAAGATGAACCGCGTCATGGGCCTTCAGCTTACAGGAAGCCACGGCACGCGTACATGGTTTGCTCCATGCGCATAGAGCGCCCCTCCCCCGCAGGAACGCCAATGGCGGATTTCCGCGCCCTTGCGCCCGGCCGACATCCGGAGACCGAGTGCCGCCGGGCCGGCGCATCGGAACCAAGCGCACGCGACTCCGAGATGGCGTCAGACGCGACCCCTTCCGGCATCTCGGCGGAGGCGATGGCTACTTCGCTGCCGGTGCGCTGGGCTCAGCGGGAGCCGCCGGCGCGGCGGGCGGCGTTTCCGTGGGCGCCGGGATTGCCGGCACCGGTGCGGCGGGACCGGAGTTGAGCGGCCCCTCCATCAGCGAGCCGGTACTTCCCCGATGGGTCGCGAGCAGCACGAGCGCCACGCTGGTGGCGAAGAACAGCGCCGCCAGGATCGCCGTCGTCCGCGTCAGCAGATTGGCCGTCGAGCGGCCGGTCATGAATCCCGACATGCCACCGCCGCCCATGCCGAGCGCGCCGCCCTCGCTCTTCTGCAGCAGCACGCTGCCGACGAGGGCGATAGCAATCAGCAAGTGAATCACAAGAAGGACGGTCTGCATGGGATCTGGGGATTGGGGGTCGGGGATCCAGGGAGGAGAGGTTTAATCGCTCCGCCCCGCCCTGTCATCTCACTTCTGTCAGGCCCCTTCTGTCAGGGGCAATGCTGTGCAATCGCCCAAAAATCCGCGGCGTTAAGGCTGGCGCCCCCAACCAGGGCGCCGTCAACATTGGCCACCCCCAGCAGCTCCAGGGCATTTGCCGGCTTTACCGAGCCGCCGTAGAGAATGCGCGTGCTGGCGCCGCCCTTCACCCGCTCCTTAACGATCTTCCGGATACGGGCGTGGACCGCTGCCACGTCGTCGGTCGTCGGCGTGCGGCCGGTGCCGATCGCCCACACCGGCTCATAGGCGATGGCGATCTGCTCCTCCTTGAGCCCCTCGGGCAGCGACCCCTCGAGCTGCCGGCTCACCACCTCCAGGGCCTCGCCGGCATCGCGCTCGGCCAAGGTCTCACCGATGCAGAGGATGGGAACGAGATGAGCCCGCCGCGCCGCCGTCGCCTTGGCGCGCACCTGCTCGTCTGTCTCGCCGTGATTCGTCCGCCGCTCGGAATGGCCGACGATGACATAAGCGCATCCGGCATCCTTCAGCATCGCCGCCGAAATATCGCCGGTGTGGGCGCCGCTCGGCTCGCCATGACAGTCCTGGCCACCGAGAGCGATGCCGCTCCCCCGCAGCGTCTCCCCGACCGCCGCCAGAAGGGTCGCCGGCGGGCAGACCGCGAGTTCGCATTCCGGCGGATCGCCGGCCGCCGCCCGCAGCACCAAGGCGCGGGCGAGCGCCAGCCCATCCGCCTTGAGCCCGTTCATCTTCCAGTTGCCGGCGACCAGCTTCCGCATGGGACTGCCTCTACCACAGGCCGAGCACCGCCCGATAGAGCCCACGCGCCGGGCGGCTGGCCCGACCACATCGCTGGTCACGACCAGCCCGGGAGCCCCGGCTCGGCTCCTGTGCCGTCCCCCTTTCTTCGGTTGCGGGGGTAGTGACCCCTCACTATCATCCGCCCGCCCCGGGGCTGGCGGTCTGCTTTCAGTGTTCGGCTCTCAATGCCGCGCGCGTCGGACCGCGGAACCGACACCGGCCCATCGCGAAAGCGCCATCTCCATGCTTCAGCTTATTCGATCGAAAGCCGCTTCCCTCGTCGTCAAGATCCTGTTCGCGCTGCTGATCGTGACCTTCGGCATCTGGGGCATCGGCGACGTGCTGCTGAAGACCACCACCGATACGACGGTGGCGACCGTCGGCGGCAGCAAGATCAGCGCGCAGCAGCTCGACCAGGAAGTCCGTGCGGAGATCACGCGGCTGCGCGGCGTGTTCGGCGGCAATTTCGACGTCGAGCAGGCCAAGCAGCTCGGCATCGTCGATCAGCAGCTGGACGCCCTCGTCAACGATACGCTGATCAACCTCGAGGTCGACCGGCTGAAGCTCGCCGTCGGCAACCAGGGCGTGCGCGACTACATCACCGCCAACCAGATGTTCAAGAACCCCGCCGGGCAGTTCGACCCCGGGCGCTATCAGGCGATCCTGGCGCAGAACCGGCTGACGCCGCAGCAGTACGAGGCGCGCGTCCACGCCGATCTCGTGCGCAGCGCGCTCGTCGATGCGGTGGGTGCCGGCGGCGTCGCGCCGAAGCCGCTCGTCGATGCGCTCTACCGCATCCGGGCGGAGAAGCGGGTCGCCGACACCGTGCTCATCCCCTTCTCCTCGGTGACCGACGTGGGCGAGCCGACCGAGGCGGAGCTCGCGGACTTCCACGACAAGCACCAGGATCAGTTCCGCGCGCCGGAGCTCCGCAGCTTCACTGTCGGGTACCTCACGCTCGATGACCTGGCCAAGACCATCAAGCCCACGCCGGAGGAGGTCAGCGCCGAGTACCAGAAGCGGATCGAGGAGTTCAAGACGCCTGAGCGCCGGCATCTCGAGCAGATCCTGGTCTCCGACCAAGCGGTGGCGGACCAGGCGGAGGCAGCACTCAAGGGCGGGCGCAGCTTCGCGACCGTAGCCAAGGACGTGGCGAAGCTGCCGACTGGCCCGATCGATCTCGGCACCATCGCCCAGAGCGATTTGCCAGAGGAGGTCGGTGGTACCGCCTTCAATCTGCCGCAGGACGGCATCAGCGATCCCATCAAGAGCCCGTTCGGCTGGCACATCGTCCATGTCCTCTCGATCGAGCCGCCGAAGACCGAGGCCTTCGATTCCGTCAAGGTACAGATCGCCAGCCAGCTCGCCCGTGACCAGGCCGAGGATCAGATGAGCCGCCTCAGCAACAAGGTGGACGATGCGCTGGCGGGCGGCGCCGATCTGCAGAAGGTCGCGAGCGACCTTGGCCTCACCCTCGTCAAGGTCACCGGCACCGATCAGGCCGGTCACGCGGTCGACGGCAAGCCCGTCATCATTCCGCAGCCGTCGAGCGATATTCTCGCCACTGCCTTCAGCACCGATCAGGGCCAGACCAGCGGCGTCACCGACACCCAGGATGGCGGCCTCTACGTCGTCCATGTCGACCAGGTGACGCCGACCGCCGTGCGCCCGCTCACCGAGGTGCGCGACCAGGTTCTCAAGGCCTGGCAGCAGGAGAAGCGCGTCGAGGCGGTCGCCAAGCGGGCGAAGGAGATCCTCGACGCGGTCAATGGGGGCGTCGCGCTCAAGGATGTGGCGGCGCAGCAGAAGCTCAGCATCGCCACCACGCCGCAGCTCCAGCATGCCGGCCAGGACGGCGGGCTGCCGCAGGCGCTGGTGGCGAAGATCTTCGATCTGAAGCCGCGCCAGGCCGCCAGCGGCGAGGCGGCGGATGGCGTCTACGTGGCGCAGCTCACCGACGTCATCGCCGCGGATCCTGCCACCAGTCAGCCGCAAGTGCAGCAGCTGCAGCGCCAGCTCAACGGCGCCATGCAAGCCGATCTCCTGACGGAGTTCGAGCGGGGCCTGCGCCAGCGCTTCCCAGTCTCGATCAATCAGGCCAAAGTCGACAGCGCGTTCTAGGCAGCCCCATGCAAGCACTTCCCGCTTTCGAGGACTTCTCCGCCGCTCATGCGCTTCGGAAGCCGGTGCTGGTCTGGACGACGCTGGTCGCAGATCTCGAGACGCCGGTCTCGGCGATGCTGAAGCTCGCCGATGGACGGCCGAACAGCTTCCTGCTGGAATCCGTCGAAGGCGGCGCGCTCCGCGGGCGCTATTCCATCATCGGCCTCAAACCCGACCTGATCTGGCGCTGCCACAAGACCAAAGCAGAAGTGAACCGCCGCGCCCGCTTCGATCCCGACGCCTTCGAGCCCGAGGCGATGGATCCCCTCGCCTCGCTCAAGGCGCTGATCGCCGAGTGCCGCGTCGAGACGCCGGCGCCACTGCCGCCGATGGCCTGCGGGCTCTTCGGCTACATGGGCTACAACATGGTCGGGCTGATTGAGCGCCTGCCCGACAAGAACCAGGACACGCTGCAGATCCCGGATGGCATGTTCCTCCGCCCGACGGTGGTATGCATCTTCGACAGCCTCGAGGATCGCGTGACGCTGGTGACGCCGGTCTGGCCCGATCGCGAGGTGAGCGCCCGCGCCGCCTATGATCTCGCCCGCGAGCGCCTCGCCGAAGTGCTCGCCGATTTCGACCGCAACCTGCCCTACCGCCGCGAGACACCCGACGCGGTCGCCGAGCTGCCGGTGCCCAAGGGCAACATGTCGCGCGATGAGTTCATGAAGATGGTCGAAGCGGCGAAGGAATACATCCTCGCCGGCGAGATCTTCCAAGTGGTGCCGTCGATCCGTTTTGCCTTGCCGTTCCGCCTACCGCCCTTCGCGCTCTACCGCGCGCTCCGGCGGCTGAATCCTTCGCCGTTCCTGTTCTTCCTCGACTACGGCAACTTCGCGGTGGTGGGATCGAGCCCGGAGATCCTGGTGCGCGCCCGCGACGGCACAATCACCATCCGTCCGCTCGCCGGCACGCGACGCCGCGGCCGCGACGCCGAGGAGGACAAGAAGCTCGCCGAGGAGCTGCTCGCCGACCCCAAGGAACGCGCCGAGCATCTGATGCTGGTGGACCTCGCGCGGAACGATGTGGGCCGGGTCGCCCGCATCGGGACCGTCAAGGTCACCGAGCAGTTCACCATCGAGCGCTACAGCCACGTCATGCACATCTGCTCGCACGTGGAGGGAAAGCTCGATCCGCGCTACTCCGCCCTCGACGCGCTGGCGGCGGGCTTCCCTGCCGGCACCCTCTCCGGTGCACCCAAAGTGCGCGCGATGGAGATCATCGACGAGCTGGAGAGCGAGCGGCGCAATCTCTACGGCGGCGCCGCCGGTTATTTCGCCGGCGACGGCAGCATGGATACCTGCATCGTGCTGCGCACGGCGATCGTGAAGGACGGCAAAGTGATCATCCAGGCCGGCGTCGGCGTGGTCGCCGACAGCAACCCCGCCGCAGAGTACCAGGAGGCGCTCGACAAGGCGCGCGCCCTGGTGCGCGCCGCCGAGGAAGCCGTTCGCTTCGCGAAGGGTTAGGCGACGCCCCTGAACTCGAAGCCGGCAGTCTCGACCGCGGCTCTTATCTCGGCGTCGGCGGGCGCGCCTGCCACCTCCACGAGACCCGTGGCGAGATCGATCGTCACCTCGACACCCGGCTGGCGGCGCTCGATCGCCTTGGTGACGGCACGCACGCAACCGCCGCAGGTCATGCCGGTAACGCGGTAGGTCCTGCTCATCCTGTCACACCTTTATCCCTGACGATGGCGCTGACCGGCACCAGGACGAAGCCGCGCCCAGGCGCTTCAT
>Ga0335072_10017827_pt1 | contig 10035 bp, 7 predicted proteins | sample Lox_Sample_21_FD_206725 | JGI IMG/M metagenome (GOLD analysis project Ga0335072, IMG submission 206725) | Soil microbial communities from Loxahatchee National Wildlife Refuge, Florida, United States - Lox_Sample_2.1 | ecosystem: Environmental > Terrestrial > Soil > Wetlands | place: USA: Florida...
GGATTATGGGATTGACGGAGAATGCAGAAGTTTCACTTCAGGAATAGATGGCGTCGACGTTTTTGTCGTCAGCGGGCTTAGCAAGATTGCCGCTCTGCCGCAGATGAAGGCTGCATGGATTGTGGTTAGCGGCCCTGCCTCCGAACAGGCGCTCGGTCGGCTCGAGGTCATCGCCGACACGTTTCTCTCGATGAGCGCCCCGGTGCAATGCGCGCTGCCGGCGTGGCTCGCAGGGCGGGCATCCATCCAGGCCCAGATCGCTTCGCGCGTGGCGGCGAATCTCGCCGAACTCGACCGGTGCCTGGCGCAGCAGCAGGGAATAGAACGTCTCGTTATGGAGGGCGGCTGGTACGCCGTGTTGCGCATTCCGGCTTTGGATCCCGATGAGCAGACCGTGCTGGCTCTGCTCGACCGAGGCGTGTGGGTCCATCCGGGCTACTTTTTCGGAATGCCCGAATCGGGCTGGCTGGTGGTGAGCCTGCTGGCGCCGGCGCCGGGGTTCGCCGTCGGCGTTGCACTGCTGATGGAATATTTCCGCGATCGGGAAGGGAATTGACACCGTCGGCTACCCGTTACAATGCGCGGAAAGGAACAAATTGAAGATATCGAGAACGGGAATGACCAACGCGCGGCGGGACGGCCTCACCTTGGTGCTGTTGGGTAGTGCGATCTTTGTTTTTCTAGGCGCGGCCCTGGAGCACATGTCGCCGTTCGCGATGATGGACTTCAAGGTCGTCTATTACAGTGCGCGATGCCTCGCACAGCACTGCGACCCCTACAACGAAAGCGAGCTGGTTCGTTCGTACAAAGCGGAAGGGGGCGAAAACCCGACTGACTCTCCCAAGGTCCTCTCGACGGTCAGAATTTATGTTTACCAGCCAAACGCCTTCGCCATCACGGTGCCACTGGCGCTGCTTCCGTATTCGATCGCGCACATCGTCTGGATAGCGCTGACGCTTGGCAGTCTTGTCCTGGCATCGTATCTGGCGTGGGATCTCGGTGCCGATTACGCGCCCATCCTTTCGGGCTGCCTCGTGTTTCTCATTCTGGCCAACAGCGAACTGCTGGCGATCGTGGGCAACGCGGCGGGCATCGTCGTCAGCCTTAGCGTTGCGTCCGCCTGGTGTTTTTTGCGACAGAGGCACGCGATCGCCGGAGTGATTTGCCTCGGGGTGGCTCTTGCGCTCAAGCCGCAGGACTCAGGCTTTGTCTGGCTTTCCTTTCTGCTCGCCGGGGGCCTGCATCGAAAACGCGCGATGCAGGCGCTCGGGGTAGCATGCGCCCTCAGTCTTCCGGCGGTGTTGTGGGTCTGGCATGTTGCGCCGCACTGGCTGGCCGAGCTACGCACCAATCTGGCAGCGGTTTCGGCGCGCGGCGCCAACATCGACCCGGGTCCCACTTCTTCCGGTGCGCACGGCCTTGGTAGCGTCACCGACCTTCAGGCTGCGATCAGCTTGATTCGCGACGATCCCCGCTTTTATAACCCCGCCAGCTACATTCTTAGCGCTTGTCTGCTTGTTCCGTGGCTCATCAAATCCGTACGATCGCCGAAGTCGCGCGCCGGAGCCGGGCTTGCACTCGCCGCAATTGCGCCACTGACCATGCTCCCCTTTTATCATCGGCAATACGACGCGAAACTGCTGCTGCTTGCCGTGCCCGCCTGCGCCATGGTCTTCGCTGAGCGCCGCGCGGTCCGCTGGCTCGCGCTTGGGGCCACATCCATCGCAATTGTGCTGAATGGAGATTTCTTCTGGGCCATTTTGCTCAACGTCATTACCGGTGTTCAGCTACCGCCAACGCCCTTCTGGATTCGTACGCTCATCGCGGTGCAGGCTCTTCCCGCTCCGCTGGCTCTGCTCCTGATGACGGTGGTCTGGGTATGGATCTATTGCCGACGTCCGCTAGGCGATTCCTCGGCAGGCTGAAAGATCATGTGGCAACTGGTCAGGCCCAGCTCCATCTGTATCGGGATGGTTCCGCAGAAGGAGTTGGTGAGCCGGTAGCCGCTTTGACGGAGGCGCTCGAAGCCCGGCTGATTCAAGTCGAGCGTCTCGTGCGGCTGGAGTCGCGTCTCGACAAGGAGAATCTCCGGCCGTTCCGGCAAGAGCCTGTCGAATCGTTGCTGCGTGTCGTTCTTCTCGCTCCACCACCAAAAGGGTTTGGAAACGTTCTGATACGGGTTGTGGTCGAAATAGGGCAGGATGCCGACGGAATCGAAGGCGCGTGCGTCAGCCTCGTTCACCCAGGTCACGAGGATGCGCGCATGGCGGTGGACGAAGGGCTCAAGGAATTGCGCGGCTGCCGGATCGCCCGAGTAGGCATGACCCAAGTCCCAATTGAGTGCGAAGGCAGACCACAGCAATTGCACGGCGATCATCATCGCCACCGCGGCGCGCCCTGCGAGCTCGGGCTTGGGCGAATCCATGGCAGCTTCCGGCCAGGTGATCCACAGAACCGCTACGAGGAACGGCACGAGCAGCCCCGCATGCCAGAATTGCGCATACACCAATCCTGAAAAGCACGCGAACAACCCGACTGGAACGAGAAACAGCATCGCACGCCGTGCGCGAAGGCAAAATCCAATGGCGATCCAGAATGCAATCGACAGGATCCACGGCTGACCGATGCCGAAGGTCAGAGAAGCCAGGCCGAACGCGAACATCGGCCGCGACTGGCCGCGGAGGTGCGAAAGCACCAGGTCGGCCGGCGGCCATGCTGTCCAGATCGCGAACGAGTAGAACGCGGCCAGAACCAGCAAAAATGGAGCGAGTCCCCGATAACCCGGTCGATTTCGACCAGCATTCGCTTTGCCTCCGCCCATGCAATATACGATCGCCAGGCCGCCCGAGAGCACCGCAAGATGGAGCGAAACATTGGCCAGCAACCCCAGCAGGATCGCTACCCGGATCGGGCCTTTTTTCCAATAAATGGCGATGAGGAACAGCAGCAGGGGCGCCAGCACATAGCTTCGTCCCACCACGGCGTACTGATAGAGGAAGAAGTTCGTGAACGGCAGAGCGAGCTTCAGGTATCGCGGAAAGGGAGACCGGTGGAGCAGGAGTAATTGCGCGGTGATGGCAAATACCCCGCAGACCCAGTGCATGCCGGCATAGCCGATATGAACTCGGGTCATGATCCAGAGCAGAATATGCCAGAGCCCGGGCGACGCCTCATATCCAATGTAGGTCTTGAAGAGAGTCGAGAGCGGAAGGGTTCGCGCGAGCTGCCATGCCTGCGCTTCGTCGGAAAACGGCTCGTGCCGCGAGATGGCGAATGCAAGCAGCACGGTGTACGCTGCGATTGCAGCCCATTCCGGCCACATCCGGGCAAAGCCCACCGCCTTTGGCGCTGCTGCGGAATTCGGATCGCCGGCCGGGAGGAAGGCGGTTCCTCCGTCGGCGGATCGTCCGCCTGCGGATTCGACGCGCTCGGCTGAAACGGTTGTCATTGCACTTAGACGGTCGAAGAATAGTATCGCTGTGTGACTTTTCTGCCCGTCGCACCAAAGCGCGCCCAATGGAAGATTCCCCATTTATGCAGGGCAAAGCTAAGTGTGGTTCCCAGCACACCCAGCCCATACTCCACGCTGCGCTTGAAGTTGATTGACGACGCTTCCTTGAAATACTTAGTCGGGCAGGAGATCTCGCCGATGCGGAAGCCGAACATTACGGCCTGGGCGATCATCTGGTTATCGAAGACGAAGTCGTCGGAGTTCTCGAGCAACGGCAGCGTTTCCAGCAACTGCCGGGAAAAGGCGCGAAAGCCGGTGTGATACTCCGACAACTTGACCCCGAGAAAGAGGTTCTCGACAAAGGTCAGAAAGCGGTTGGAGATGTACTTGTAGCGCGGCATTCCGCCCTTGAGCGCGCCTCCGCCGAGAATGCGAGAACCAAGCACCATGTCGTAGACGCCGCTAGCGATCATGCCCGCCATGGCCGGGACCAACGTCGGCGTGTACTGGTAGTCGGGGTGCACCATCACCACGATGTCTGCTCCCGCGGCCAGCGCCTCGCGGTAGCAGGTCTGCTGATTGCGCCCGTAGCCGTAGTTGGCGTCGTGGACGAACGTCAATAAGCCAAGCTCCTGCGCCAGCGCGGCAGTCCGGTCCTTGCTCGAGTCGTCCACAAGAATCTTGATGTCGACCACGTCGCTGAGCTCTCTGACTGTCTGCTCCAGCGTCTTCTCGGCGTTGTAGGCCGGCATTACGACTGCAATGCGCTTGCCGTTAATCATGGGATTTGTCTCCCGGTTTCAGTGGCGTCCGCGACGATTGACCAGCAGCCGGCTCGCCTTGCCCGCGAGAGGCTGATTCCGGCATGGGGTAGGGAGAAAGCCTGGGTGGCGATGCATCGGGTTCGACCAGCCAGACCTTCCGGTCAGGGTAGTATCGCAACAATTCCTGATTATCGGTGCCCTCCATCTCCCTTGCCCATACGACTTTGGAACCATCGATATCGGCTCCGTTGTAGACCCATTCATTGATCGAATCGTGCGTCGGGGCGTAACGCACCAGGATAAGATGCGTCCCCGGGGTTTGTTCCAGCTTCTTTTGGATTCCGGCTCTCTCCACGCCAAAATGGAGCGGTCCGAACCAGAATCCACTCCATTCCGAAGCCGGCCACATCGGAATAGCCAGATCGTGCGCCGGCACGGACAGGCGCAGTCCGGCCAGCAACACGCAAGTTGCGACCAGGAAGCGCACCATCGCCTTGCCGGCAGGGGCGTCACCTGGGCGCCACACCCAAAGGTGCCGTGTCGCCTGGATCCCGAGCGCGTAGAACACCACCGTGAATGCGCCCAGATAATGAGGAATCATGAACACTTCGATGGCCATGCCGGCGATGAGGAAGCAGAGGCACACTACGACGAAGCGTACGCGCCGGTCGAGCAGAACTCGCCGGGACATGAGCAGCGGAGGCATGAAAACGACGCCGGCAAAAAACAAGGTCGCCCGCAGTGCCTTGATAAAGTTTTGCTGCGCGTAGCCTTTCCAACCGCCAATCAGGTAGTAAGCAGCCAGTTCCTTGTCACGGTAGAACGTGAGGAGCATCTTGTGGTGATAGACCGGCTGCGGTCGCGGATGCTGCCAGATGAAGTAAGGCGCCATGGCGTAGGTGTTGCGGTTGATGGTGTAGGGAAGCGTGAGCGGATTGCCAAAAGCTCGATAGTCGTAATACCCCAGCCAGGCCATCGCTGCAGCGACAATCAGGAGCGGTAAGATCGCCCGGCCGATCAAGGCGCCAAGCGGTGGCCGGTTCTTCCCGCGGATCATCCATCGTCCAAGCCCCAAAGCGACAGGCAGGCACAGCAGCAATCCCTCGTAGGGCCGCCCGAGGGCGAGAATCACGATGCCAAACGCCAGCAGCAGGCCTTCCCAAAGGCGCACGCGGCCTATGATCCGCGGATATGCACCCAACACCAGCGCGCCACCGAGCGCCACCAGCAATCCGCTGCCACCGGCATAAGTGTTGATCCAATAGCTGAACAAGCCCAAGCGCACGATTGCGATTATGGTTCCCAGCAACGCCCACGCCGGAGGAACCCAAGCCTGGAGCATCCAGCAGAGGGCAGCGCACAGCAGCCCATCGACGCAGAGAATCCCGAACCACGGGTGTCCGAGCAGAACCTTGCCAGCGGCGAGGATTAATCCCTCCGCAGGGAAATACATCGACATGTAGGTCGGCCGCATGTCGACATGAATTGTCTCGAAGTGGACCCACATCGCCGGCGTTGGATTGGCGAGGCGCCCGTGAAGAAACGTGTCGCTTGCCAGCAGGAAGCTGAAATCGTCGGGTACAAAAGGAAGCGGGATAGGGCAGATGGGAAGAATCGCGAGCCGAAGCAGGACCACAGAAATCCCGCAAACCGCAACGGCAAGTCCCTTTTTTCGCGCAAGGGCTCCGAAGGAGCGCTCGAGGGCGGAGAACTGCCGGTTTGCGAGCCGAGGCCACGCAAACGAAGCAGCCACCGCGATCGCCGTCAGCCCTATTTCAATGAGGTTCAGAGACAGGCTACCTTCGGAGGCGGGAGGTTGAATCATAGTGCATTTATTCTCCGATGGCTGCTATGGCATCCTGGGACCCGGCGGAGTCGAAATCGTCGCGGCCTGATCGTCTCAAGCCGGCAGGAGCGCCGGACTCAGGCAACAGAACTCGAGACACAAAAACTCATGCAATGCCCGGGCATCGTGTTGATCATACGATGGCAACGCGCGGCCGGGGCAGGAATCGCGCGCCGGCGGAATCTGAATGGGCACGGGAATCGACCTGGCGCCGAAGCGAAGCATGGTCATGCCCGGCGCACCGGAGACGTTGGCTCGATGACGCAAAAAGGCTTGCCCCGGAAATAGTCCGCGGCAGAAGCCGTCGTGCGATCGAGTTTCGCTCGTATCCTGTCCTGGATGACTTCAGGCGAAATTGGTGTCGATGACCGACAGCAATGCCTGGAAGAAATTGAGGATGCTCTGGGCCGCCGCTCTGATGCCGACGAATGCGCTGAGGGCAACGAGAGCAACGCAAAGGGCATACTCGACCAGGTCCTGGCCTTCTTCCCCGGCGACCAATCCCTGGATGAACAGGATCAATTTCCAATATCGAGCATTCATAGCGGCTATCTCCCCGTGAGCTGCGCGGTATCCGGAACTTGGCCACGCCAATTCTGCTCTTGCGCAGAGCGAGCTTCGCAAAACTCCGGCAAGAGAAAACCGAGCCTGGTGATTGCCCGTATCAACGCGGCTGCGGGCGATCTCATATTAAGCTAAGAAGCCAGCATCCGGGAACGGCATCTGGTGCGTGACCAAGTCACACAGCAGAAGCCTTGCCGCAAATGTGGCGCCAAGGGCATCCAAGGCGACGACAAGCACGCGCCCGGCACGGTGTCTGTCGCGACGCGCAGAAGGCCCCGAATTGCTGAGGGCCAAAGCACTCCAGTCCGCACTTGGGGAGTCCTTGGAAGCCGTGTTCAAATTCGAATTTCCTTACCGGGGAGAGCTCGCCTCGCAAACTGTCTGCTCTGCGTTGCTCCCCCACGGGGGAACGGTTGTATGCAATAAGGTTGACAGCTAGTTATGGACTACGCGAGGCTGCTGGCCAGCGTCGAGCTGATATTGGTGAAGGCGGAGTTCAGGCCGGTGCCCAGGGTCTTCAGAGCCGCGGTTGCGCCGAAAGCAACCAGAGCCACAACCAGGGCGTATTCGACCAGATCCTGACCTTCTTCACGGGCCATCAGGGTCTGCATCTTGACAAACATCTTCAGCATCAGATCATTCATTTTTTCGTTCTCCCCGTTAGGTTGATATACCCAGCCTGAGGACTGGGGCACTCCGTGTCTTGCAAGTTAAGAGCCATTCTGACCTCAATTTCGGTTCGTGAAGAATCAACAACTTAGATGAAATCGGCTGCAAAAAGTGTAAACGGCTGTTTACAGATTCCCCGTCCAGGGAATGGTTCACGTATACATAGCCTGAAAGTGCAAACCCAAGTTTCCGGTACCATAAGCGGCAGCAGCCGCTTTTCCGGCAGTCTTATGCCAGGCGTTTGCTCTTTTCGCAGGACTCAAACAAGAGAATAGTATGTGCGCGGCGACTGATATATGGTCACGGTGTCACGGCACGTACCGAAAGTCACGCACGAGCTCGAGGAATCTGCCGACGCAATCCTTGCGGAGCGTGAATGCAAGTTGTCCATGGATTTTGCTCCATGAATCCCGTCGCAAAGGAGCTGGAGTGACCCCTCAAGCGCAGCCCGCAGATGCCGCGAGGTGTATGCCGCGACGAATTCGCTGGCCGCGGACCCTTCTCGGGCCGCCGCCCGGAATGAAAGAAGTGAATTTGGCTTGCTGGGCCCTCCTGGCAGCAATGGTCTTCCTGAAGGCCGGTGTTCCGCTCTGGCTCAAATTCAAGACCGGCGCCGATTCGCTGAATTTATTGCCGGCGGACTTCATCTACTTCTATGGCATTGGAACCATCGCCAATCACTACCCATTGGCGCAGCTGTACGATTACAGCCTTCAGCTGCGAACCTTCAATGCGATCTATGCGCTGCACGATCAGGCCTACGGTCCCAGTCCTTATCCACCCTTTGTGGCGATTTTCTTCGCCTTGTTTGCGCGGTTGAGCTTTCAGCGCGCATTCGTACTCTGGGGCGTCTTTTCCCTGGTAATGTATCTCGTGGGAATCGTCGCCGCGGCCAGAGAATTCTTTTCCGGTGAGCCCCTCAAGGCGAGCCTGACTGTTTGCCTCGCGCTTTCGTTTTACTCTTTCTTGATCGGGACACTCGCTAACGGGCAACTCACCGCAGTCGCGGTTTGCGCAGTCGGATTGGCGTTTGTTTTCGATCGACATGAAAAGCCAGTGTGGAGCGGCCTTGCTCTTTCGCTGCTTGCCTACAAGCCCACCCTCCTTCTGCTCATCGTTCCGATGATGCTGGTCACACGAAGGTTCAAGACGATTCTGGGCTTTCTGATCGGAGTGGTTTTCCTGCTCGCGACCGCAACAGCCTTGGGCGGCGTCGCGGTCTGGCGGGCTTATTTGCAATTCATTACTCTTTTCGGAAAGGTCGCCGGGCTCGGAGATCGATCGGGCCTACCGCTCGCCAAGTTCGTCGATCTCGGATCGTGCCTGCAGTTGGCGGCAGGCGGTCGGTTCGCTGCTGGAACCGTGTTCTCGATGCTGGTCGCTGGAGCTGTGTTCGTTGCGCTGGTCATCCTGTGGTGGAGGTCGGCCCGATCGGGCAAAGAGGCGCAGGCAATGCTCTGGGCCGCTACCCTGACATGGACTCTGCTGGTCAGCATTTATGTCCCGATCTACGACTCCTCGCTCGTCGCATTGGCGATGGTATGGACGATCGGATCGCTGGCGGAATGGGTCTGGCCATCAGGCGTGCAATGGATGGTGCTTCTAGCGGTCGTGACAGAAGTTGCCTCCTGGTTTACGACCGGGTTTGCGCGCCAGTACCACGTTCAGATCTTATCGATCGCGATCTTCGTCCTTGGCGTAGCACAGCTCGCATTCCTCGTCCGCATGGTGGGCGGGAAGCGAGGAGAGGCGGCAGTGAGAATCCCGGCCGCGCATCCTGCCGATGCATCACTCGACAGTGCTATTGATTGACGCGGGACATTCTGCGGCAATCGAATGGAGGTTTGGAGATTTCTTGCTACAGAAGGCGAACATCGTCGGGCCGGGCAAGCTGAAAAAGGCCATGCGCGCGGTAGCGAATTTCCTCGTCGCGGCCATCTGCGGTCTCACCTTCGGCTTCACCGCTCTCGGGTACTTCATCACCATGGTGTCGGGCCCGGTGGTCGGAGCCCGCGACTTTGTGGTCTATTGGGCTACGGGCCAGCAGCTTGCACACCATGCCAATCCCTACGATCGCGAAATGCTCCTTCATATGGAGCGCGCTGCCGGCCTGCCGGACAAATACGGGCCGATGTTCATGCGCAACCCGCCACCGACGCTGCTGCTTGCGTACCCGCTCGGATTCATGCCCTTGCGTATTGCATCGATTGTCTGGTCGGTCGTGCTTCTACTGTGCCTCGTGGGTTCGGTGCGCATTCTCTGGCTCATGCATGGCCGCCGCAAAGGAATTCGGCATTGGCTGGCCTACACGTTCGCGCCGGCACTCGTGTGCCTGCTCAATGGGCAGTTGTCGCTGTTCGCACTCTTGGGGCTGGTGGTTTTTCTTCGGCTGCACCGCACGCATCCGTTTCTTGCCGGCATTTCGCTCTGGCTCTGCACCATGAAGCCGCATCTGTTCCTGCCTTTCGGTCTGGTGATGCTCATTTGGATCGTAATCACGAAGAGCTACCGCATCGTCGGCGGGGCCGTGCTCGCAATTGGGCTCAGCTTCGCCATCTCGTGGCATATCGATCCGCAAGCCTGGAGCCAGTATTCCCGCATGGTCCACACCTCGGGCATTCAAACCGAGTTCATTCCCTGCATTGCCGTTCTGCTCCGCTCATGGATCAGTCCTGGCTCGGTATGGCTGGGCTATGTTCCGGCTGCGTTGGCCTGCATTTGGTCCGCGTGGTACTTCTGGA
>Ga0335072_10017829_pt1 | contig 10034 bp, 11 predicted proteins | sample Lox_Sample_21_FD_206725 | JGI IMG/M metagenome (GOLD analysis project Ga0335072, IMG submission 206725) | Soil microbial communities from Loxahatchee National Wildlife Refuge, Florida, United States - Lox_Sample_2.1 | ecosystem: Environmental > Terrestrial > Soil > Wetlands | place: USA...
ACGCACTTCAACCGGCGAATCTTCGTCCGATGTTGTTAAGCTGCCGCGCCCAGGCTCGGCAAAAGGAATAGAGGCCACCTGCGACTCCTTCGTTCGCAGGGGCCATCAGCCTTGTGGCGGTTCGGAAGTCGGCTTCCGGGCGGGCACCATCGCCAGTCAGTTGGTCAGTGTCAGTTAATCAACAGTCCTTTAGTTGGTCAAGCCGCGGATTTGGCCAGCGGCGCCGAGCGCACACCATTGCGGTGCCATCACACCGGAACCACTGTGGAGCGACCGCAACGCATTTGATTGCCGACTCCGGTGGTGATCGATTCTTCAACGGCGCGGCCTCCTGGGTTGATGCCGGACAATCCCGCGCGCCACGAATGACATTGACGCGCAGCACCACTCGGCGCTGGTCATTACCCAGGGACCGTTGGCAATCACCGGCTGCGCCGGCTCTTGCGTTAAGCGAGCCCCTCCGCTCGTTTGCCGCCACCCTACCGGCGATGCGCCCGGTCGGTCAATGCACGCCAGCCGCTACGACAGTGCGAAGCCATCGGGCATCGCCTCGTCGGTACGCTCGATGTCGCGGCGATGGATCTCCGCCGGGATGATGCTCAGTGTCCGAACCACCCACACGGGATGATGACTCGCACCGAACAGAAGGAGAGTCATGCCCACCAGCGGTGTCGAGCGGGTCTACTCAACCCGGCATGGACGCACGGCCCTCAACGCCGACGGGCGATTGCGCGGTGAGGACGATAAAGGCCAGGGCAGACCGCGGATGGCTCGCTACCGGTACTAGCGCGGCCAACGTCGCGCTACGGCCCCGTCGCGGCGGGCTCTTGCTGCGTGATGATCTCGCTGATACCCGTCACACCTAGCCGCTCCCGGAACCCCTGCGACGTGTAGCCGACGGCAGTGGCGTCGGTTCGGGCGCGCACCGTCGCCGAGCGGGGCATGTGAAACAGCACACCGATTTCGCCGAAGTAGTCGCCGGCCTTGGCGACCTTGACCAATTCCTCACCGCCGTCGGTCAATTCGCGCACAATATCGAACTCTCCGTCGGACACCACGTAGATCAGATCACCCATCGTGCACTGCTCGAACAGCACTTCACCGGCCTTCAGGTGGACGATTTCGGGTGGCCGGTTCGTCGAAACCAGCGCGGGCGCCAGCTCGACGACGTGATCGGCCATCGGCAGTATCCGGCTGTCGTGGGTCGCAACTACCACCACACGCTCGCCTTCCGCGAGCGAGCGGATCAATCGCAGCACCTCCTCCACCTGGATGAAGTCGAGGTGTGCGGTCGGCTCGTCGGCGAGGATCAACGGCGGATCCAGCGCGATCGCACGAGCGACCGCGACGCGTTGCTGCTGCCCTCCGCTCATGTCGCCCGGGCGATGTTTCATTCGGTCTGCAAGGTTGACGCGCGTCAGCAATTCCTCGGCACGTCGGCGCGCGGCCGCGCGCGACATCCCGGCCGCGCGCAGCGGAACCATCACGTTCTCGAGGGCGGTCAGGCTGGGCACCAGGTTGAACGCCTGAAAGACGATGCCGACCGTGTCACGGCGGTACTTCGCCAGCGCGCGGCCGTCGAGCGTGGTGACGTCGATGGCGTCAAACTTGATTACCCCGCTTTTCGGCCGCAGAATGCCGCCCAGGCACGACAGCAATGTCGTCTTCCCACAGCCGCTGGGGCCGAGCAGGATCACCAGCGACCCGGCTGGCACGTCGAGGTTCAGGCCGTTGATGGGACGAAGAGCGTACCCACCGCTGGAGTACTCGACGACGAGGTCTTGAATGCTCAGATCACTCACGGTTACGGACCTCCGAATGCCAGCGCGGGATCGACCGCCACCGCGCGTCGTAGGCCCGCGACACTTGCCAGCAGACCGATTGCGATCGCGATCGCCGGCAACGCCAGATAGGCATTCATGGGGACCACGACGATCATCGGGAACACAGGTGCCAGCAACTGTGCAAGCACGACACCCAACGCCGCCGCAAGCAGCGCGACGACCACCGCCTGCAGCGCCAGACCCCCCAGGATCGACCGGGTTGGCACGCCGATCGCCTTGAACACCGCGAAGTCGCGCAATCGCTCCAGCGCGGACAGGTAGACCAGCGATCCAACGATGAGCACCGCCACAATCCACAGCAAGAACGCGATGATCGTGATCGCACTCGACGCCACCTTCAACGGGCGCATCAGGTCGGTGACTCCGGCCGCTCGATCCACGGCCTGGTAGCCCTCGGGGAGCAGTCGGGGGGCGCCGATAAACCCGATCGACGTGATCATCGGCTGCCCGTTGTAGGCCAGTTGTTGCAGGCCCTCGGTCGTCAGGAAGATGCAGGGCGTCTTCGCCAGTGCGGTGGCATTGGGCACGATGCCGACGATCCGCAATTTGTGCGCACCGACCTGCAGGTCCTCGCCGATGTGCCGCCCCAGCGTGCTCGACACGGAGACCTCGTCAGGCGTCGTCGGGACCTGTCCCTCCGACACTTGCGGCATGCCGGGTCCGTGTGACGGCGCGCCGAAGGCCGTGGAGTTTCGCGCCGAGTTGCCCTCCCTGATCGGCTGCGCCGCCGTCGCCAGCGGGGCCGCTGCCTTCACACCGGGCGAGGCGGCGACCCTGGCCAGGTCGACTTCGGCGAATGGAGTCGAACCGAGAAACGGGCCGGCGGCGCCGGACTTGACCACGAACCCGTCGACGCCCATGGCGTCGACGGTTCGCTGCGCCTCGACCTTGAAGCCGTTGGCAAGGCCGGTCAGAATCAGCGTCATCGCGAACACCAACCCGGTACTGATGATCGCGATGACGAGGCGCCGCCTTCGCCATTGCATGTCACGCAGGGAGGCAAACAGCATGACTGAGACGGTACCGCCGTCCACCGGTTCCTGGGCAGGGTTTATCGGTGAATTTTCTTCCGCGAACTCCGCGACCAGCAAGCCGGACCTCGCGGCCCGCCGCTAAGCAGAAATCGCGTCGACGACGTCATTTGCCGACAGAACCGCGGTGGCGTAGTTCGGGATGTTGACTTCCAGAGCCGCGTGCATCTCCGTATCGGAATAGCTCGCGGTCGCGTCCTTGACCATCGTGACCTCGTAGCCGAGCTCGGCGCCGTATCGAACGGTTGCCTCGACGCAGGTATGCGCGATGAGTCCCATGACGATGAGTTGATGGATGCCGTGCTTTTTGAGTTGTAGGTCCAGGTCGGTATTGGCGAAACCACTGGAACACCAATGCTCTTGGGCGACGATGTCGCCCGGTTGCGGCTCGAACTCCGGCCGGAGCTCGCCGCCCCAGGTTCCGTATTCGAAGGTCTTGCGCGACCATGCCGCCTTCTGAATAGGCGCGACGTACTTCCACGTCTCGTAGTCGCCGGGGCGATACCGGCGATGCAGCGCGTAGAAAACCCGGACGTCTGCCTCCCGTGCGGCATCCAGGACCCGGCGCATGTGCGGAACGCATTGGTTGGCTTCGGCAATGCCCTTCAGGCGATCCCATACCTTGCCGCCCTCGGAAATGAAATCGTTGTAGGGATCGATCACAACGAGACCGGTGAGGTCCTTTTCGTACGTCACGTGGTCATGTTCGCACGATCGGCGATCAGCATTTCTGCGGCACGCTCACCGATGATCACGGAAGGGGCCATGGTGTTGCCGGTGGTGATCCGCGGCATGATCGAGGCATCGGCGACACGCAGGTTTTCGATCCCGTAGACCCGCAATGATCCGTCGACGACGCAGTCCGCGTCGCGTCCCATCCTGGCCGTGCCGCTTTGGTGCCAGTAGCTGGTGGCGGCGGCACGCACGAAGTCCTCGAGCTCACGACCTTTCAGGTTCCCGGGCATCACCTCGCGGCTGACGAACGGGCGAAGCGGTGCCGAGTTGGCGATTTCACGGCAGAGCTCCACGCAAGCGATGGCTGTCTTGAAGTCTTCCGGATCGCCGAAGGTGTTGGCGTCGACCTGGATTGGATCGCCCGGGCTCGGTCCGGTCAACCTAACCCGACCACGGCTCTTGGGGCGTGAGATGCCGGCGAACATTGTCCATCCCGACGGTGGGAGGCCGAATCGGGCAATGGTCTCATCGGTGCCGATGGGCACCTCTGCTTGGCAAATGAACACGTCGGGCGTGTCGGAATCGGACATCGTCCAATACGCCGTGGACTCGGACATGCTGTTGCGTGGTGGCAGCGGCACCCGGTGTTGCCACACGCAGTTAAAAGCTGTGTGGTCCTGGAAGTTGCGGCCCACACCGGGAAGGTGGTGGCGCACCGGAATTCCGGCACTGCGCAGTTTTTGCGTCGCCGATGCCCGAATACATCAGCACCTTCGGCGTGTGGATTGCCCCCAAAGAAAGCACCACCTCCGACTCGGCCCCGACGACCAGGGTTGAACCGCGGTACGCGATTTCCACGCCGGTTGCGCGGTTTACGTCGATGGCGACGCGCGTCACCAGCGCATCGGTGAGCACCGTCAAGTTCGGCCGGTCCATGAGCGGATAGGTGTAGCAGCGGAATAGCGACTCTCGCTTGCCATTTCGCGAGCGAATATCGCTGATGGCAGCCCCGCCCGGGCCTTCCATCATGCGCCCGTTCGGATTCTCGAAGGTCGGTATACCGATCGAACGCGCACCCATCAAGGTGGCCGGCGCCAACGGGCTTGGTTCGGGGGCGGGCTGGACGAAAACCGGCCCCCCGGTACCGCGGTAGGCGGGGTCGGCGGGGCCGTGCCAATCTCGATGCGGCGGTAGATGTCCAGGACCGCGTCGTAACCCCAGCTTGAGTCTCCGGATTCGTGGGCCCAGAAGTCCCAGTCAGCCCGATGGCCGCGGGCCCAGACCATGACATTGATTGCGGATCCGCCGCCCAGCACCTTGCCCATCGACAGGGGTGTGGATCGGCCCTTGACACGCGGGTTTGGTGCCGCGCGGAAACCCCAGTCCCGTTCGCTACCAAGGTTGGTCGGCCATCGGTGTGCTTCAGTGACAGCAGGTACGCCATCGTCGCCACCGGCCTCCACCAGCAGCACGCTGACGTCCGGGTTCTCCGCCAGCCGGCGAGCAACGACCGAGCCTGATGATCCGGCCCCGCAGACGATGAGGTCGTAGCGCGGTCTCAACGCGGCAGCGAGGCGTTGTTGATTAACGCGAACGCGTTCCGAAAAGTCTTCTGGCACTGGTGAAGAACTGTGCTGCGCTGGTGCACTCATGTCAATGGCTTCCTGAGCGTTTGTCTGTTGTGTCCAGCATTTCGCTTGCGACGGAGAGCGTCCAGGCCGCGGTTTTACTGGTAGGAGCGCGGTCAGCCATCGCGGCGTGAAGACCACGTGCGGGGCTTACGTCGACGGCCCCGCGAGGCTGGAAAGCAAACGCAGCCGGTCCTCTGACGGTGTGCCGGGTTCGGCGTAATAGGCAACCAGTGCCTGCTTCGTCTCGGAAAGTACGAATGTGCGGTAGCGCAATTCGAGCAGGCCCACCTGCGGGTGGTCGATCAGAGCCGGGCCGCTGGTCTTCTGTTTGACGTCCTGGCGGGCCCACAAGGTGCGGAACGGTTGGCTGGCGATGCTGAGTTCGCCAATCAACGACTGCAATTCGGGGTCACTAGGACTTTCTTCCGCGATGTTGAAACGCAGCCAGGACACCAGAATGTCGGCGACTTCGTCCAAGTTGCGTACCCACGTACGCATCTCAGGCTCCAGGAAGACGAACCGCAGATGGTTGGCGCCCGGTGTGAAGTACGGCAACAGAGCGCGTGCCATCTCGTTGGCCACCAAGACATTCATACGCCGGTCCTGCACATACGCGGGCGTCAGCGGCCAGCTGTCGATCAGCGTCTGCAGACCGGGATCGGTTTTCTCGGCCGAGGCCGCGCCCCGTCGCCGGCGGCGCGGTCCGGGGCGAGCCAGGTTACGCATGTATTCGGTGGCGTCGTCGTTGAGCTGTAACGCGCTGGCCAGGCCCTCGAGCACCTGATCAGAAGGCTGGCGCTCGCGGCCTTGCTCGAGCCGCAGGTAGTACTCGGCACTGATGCCGGCCAGCATCGCGACTTCCTCGCGGCGCAGACCAGACACCCGCCGACGTTCGCCCTCGGCAATACCCACATCGGCCGGCTTCAGCAGGTCGCGACGCGCCCGAAGAAACGTCGCCAATGCGTGCTGATCAGGCACGATCCGACGATAGCGCCATCGCGTCTCGCAAGGGTAACCGCGCTTCTACCAGGAAGACGTTCAGGACCGGCAGGTCTCAACCGGCAACCGAGGCGTCGTAAATCGACTGGATCGCTTTGTCCAGCGTGGCGTTGAACTGCTCATCGGACTGGTCGACGGTCAGCCCCTCGGTCAGCGCCCGGCTGAAGCTGGCGATCACGCCCGTGTTCTGCGCGAGCAGCTTGTTGGCCTCGTCGCGGGAGTAACCGCCGGACAGTGCCAGCACCCGCATCACCTTGGGATGTTCGACCAGCGGGCGGTAGTGGTTGACCTCGCTGGGCAGGCTGAGCTTGAGCATCACACGCTGGCCGTTGGGCACGGCTTCGAGCTGTTTGGTGATTTCATCGCGCAGGATGTCCTCGGCCTGCGCTTTGTCCGAGATCGAGATGGTGACTTCAGGTTCGATGATCGGCACCAGGCCGTGCGACAGCACCTGGTGGGCCACCTCAAATTGCTGGGCGACCACCGCGGCGATGCCGTCGGCGTTGGCGCCGCCGATCACCGACCGCTCTTTGGTGCCGAAAACACCCCTGCTCACGGCGCGCTCCAGCAGCTCGTCCAGCCCCGGCATCGGCTTCATCAGCTGCACTTCGTCGGACGCATCGGCCAGGCCCTTGTCGATCTTGAGGATGGGCACCACGCCCTTGGTCTCCCATAGGTAGCTGGTCGACGGCCGTCCCTCGATGTCGCGGTCCATGGTCTGCTCGAACAAAATCGCCGCCAGCACCCGGTCACCGGTGAACGCCGGGGAGGTAATGATCCGCGAACGCATCTGGTGAATGAGGTCGAACATCTCTTTCTCGGAGGAATAGGCGTCCTCCTCTATGCCGTACAGGCGAAGCGCCTTTGGCGTCGAGCCACCGCTCTGGTCGAGCGCTGCGATGAATCCCTTGCCAGACGTCATCCGGTCTGCTTGCTTCTCGTTCGGCATGGAATTCTCCACTCCCTCGTGGTCGTCGAATCGTGTCGATCATATTCGGCCGGCCACAGCCCGGACAGCCAGTCGTCAGGCCTCGGTTGCGTCCGGCTCGGGGGATGCGGGTTTGCTGGGCCACACGGCCATGCGATCGATGAGCCGGTCCCGCAGGACGAGCGTGTGGAAGAGTACCGCGCACATATGGGCGGTAAACGTCGCGAACAGCAGGAAAGCGAAAACGCTGTGGCACTGCCGAAGCACGGCATAGATATCGATGTCGTACGGTGCGATGCCGGGCAGGCGGATCGGCCCCCACAGGGTGATGGGGAATCGCGCGGCCGACAGCATTGCCCACCCGGTCAACGGCTGGACCAGCAGCAAGGCATAGAGCAGGTATTCCGACCACGTCGCGATGCGGCGTTCGGCGCGGCTCATCGTGGCCAAAAACGGCGGCGGCCGGTGCGTCAGCCGATTCGCCAGGCGCACGACGGCAAACGCCAGGATCGCCACACCTAGCGGCCGGTGGATGGCCAGCAGCAGCGGGTAGTAGCTCAGGGCGGCGATCATGGTCACGCCGATGAGCAGTTGCGCGATGACCATCGGCGCCATCGTCCAGTGCAAGAGCCGGGACGGCAGGGTGAAACGCGCTGCGGCAGTGGTGGTTTCCGCTGTCGGGCCGGCCCCGTCGATCATGAGGTCACCTGGCCTACGTTGACCTCGCTGGCCGACTTGGGCTCTTCGGCGCGGCGGGTGAAGGAGCGCGCATAGACAGCTGATCGTGCGGCAAGCAATGGGTCGTCGGAGGCGGTGATGCCGTCTGGCAAGACCAGCGGGTCGAAGTTGATATCGCGCGCATTGCCTGCTTCTTCGGTCTGTACCGCGGTGATGGTCATGGTGCCGGCGTCAATGGATCGTCGCGATTGCGGCCAGGGTTTGGTGGCGTCGTTGGTCGGATCCCCCGGCTCCCCGATTGTGAGGACCAGCCGCCAGTTCAATCGCCGCTGTGCCAAGGTCCGGATGAGGTCGTCGAACAAATAATCCTTGCCGATCGACGACGCCGGCGCGTTCGGCCCGCCGGCTTCCTGCGGAACGACCGACCAGCGCACCGGAACGGTGGCGCCCGCGCTGTTGGTGAAGTGAAAGGCATTCAGCCCGTAGAACGTGCTGTCCGCGAATCCGGCACTGGGCGGTGACTGCTTGATGATCTTCATCGCCGCGACGGTCTCGGGATGGCGGTCGAGGAATGCGGCCATCTTCTGTGGGTCGGGCTTGCCGGTGTCGGGCAGCGGCTTGGATGCCAGCAAACGCTCGTAGAAGCCTTGCGGTGTGCTGTCCGCGAAGACGGGAATGTTGATCATCGCCGTGCGCCACTGTTGACCGTTGGACGCCTGAAAAAGCAGCCCCAGGCCGCGGACCGCGTCGGGTTTGTCCGCTTGATCTGGCAGGCCGCCGGACAGCGAGAACCGACCGATCACCGTAACGCTGCCCCGCTGGAAGACCGTTGCCCGGCATATTGCGGCGCCTGCCCCCGTGCTCGCGAAAGACCCTGTGGCACTGAGTCCTTTGGCATGGTTGCGCCGAAACCCGTCATGTCGGCCGTAGACGTGCTCGAAGCGATCGGCGAACCGCGGTGGGGTCAGCGCGCCGGGCCGCAGCCAGCCACCGGCATAGGCGAAGCCCCCGACGTCCACCGCTGCGATACCCGCCACGGCGCCCATCCCCAGCAGCGCGCTCCGCCGACTCAGCGGGCCGAGGCGCGTGGGCGTGGCTTCGGCGGGTTTGTCATCCTGCTCGCCTCCGCGATCACCGGGCTCCATGCCCACCGTCCTTTCCGTGCTTTTCCGTGTCTTCACGGCGAGCCGCTGTAGAACGAAGTCGGTTAAGGCAATTCACCCACGGGGTTGACACAGCGTGCAACTTTATGGCGATCAACGCATACGGTGCGGACTACGGCGCGGAGCCGGATTTCGTTCAATGTCCCGACGTTCGGCTATTTTGTCTGACGACACGTTGCGCCGATTGAGCGGCCCGCGGCCGCCGGGGACCGGCTTCCCGAACCGGAACGGATTGATATGACAAACGCTGTGGGACAGGCCTTCTCCATCATCGGCCTGGCCGCCCATCTGGGCCGCGGAGTGGGCCGGGTGACCGCTGATGCGATAGTCGGCGACCGGCTGGGGCTGCCGCGCGCGGTCGACGATATCGACACCGCGGTCCTGTCCAAGGTCATGGGAACCACCGTCAGGTCGGTGCGTGTCCTCGGCAGCGACGCGGGAACCTCGTCGCGGGCCCGGCTGGTGCTGACCGGAAACGACGTGCCCGAGTCGGTGTTCGTCAAGATCGCGGCAAGGACCGCGGCAACCCGATTGATGGGTGAGCTGGGCCGGCTCGGACACACCGAGGTGCGCTTCTACAGCCAGCTCGCGCCGCAACTCGCCGGTGTGCCGCATGCCTACGGTGCGGCATTCGACCCCTGGACGGGCCGGTACCTGTTGGTCCTGGAGGACCTGCCCGCATCGTGCGAATTTCCCGACACCCTGCACCCGCTTTCCACCGACCAGGCCAGCCTCATCGTCGAATTGCTGGCCGAGTTGCACGCCACCTTCTGGGGCCGCTTGCGCCGCGACGGGGGCGGGCCGCTGGGCTGGCTATACACGCTGTCGGGCGACGTCGCCTCCCTGTTGACCGGCTCCCTGATGAAAACCTCGATCAAGCGCCTTGCCGAACGCACCACCATCCCCGTCGAAAACGGCCGCTTCGTCGCCGACAACTACCGTACCGTCGCCGCGCTGATCGACACTCCCCCGCACACGGTCATGCACGGAGACGCACATCCCGGGAATATGTACTTCCGCGACGGCAAGGCGGGCCTGCTGGACTGGCAGTTTGTGCGGCGCGGCCACCCCTCCCGGGAACTGGC
>Ga0335072_10017830_pt1 | contig 10033 bp, 8 predicted proteins | sample Lox_Sample_21_FD_206725 | JGI IMG/M metagenome (GOLD analysis project Ga0335072, IMG submission 206725) | Soil microbial communities from Loxahatchee National Wildlife Refuge, Florida, United States - Lox_Sample_2.1 | ecosystem: Environmental > Terrestrial > Soil > Wetlands | place: USA: Florida...
CGGGTCCCGGTCCCGGAACAGCAGCGCGTAGCGGATCATCTTGTCGCCGAGCGCGCCGCCGATCCAGGTCTGCGTCGTGTACCGGATGTTGTAGAAGTCGAAGAGGAGGAACGCGCCGCATTCGGTCGACCGCAGGGCCTCCTGCGCGCGGGCCAGGCGGTACTCCCGCAGCCGGGCGAAGTCGACGCGCTCCTCGTAGTCGACCCCCATGTGGCCGGGGGCGCCGATCGGTCGCACTCCGGCTGGGCGCTGCGGGCGCTCCGGCATCAGGCCTCCTCCGGTGCCAGCCCGTCGTCGACCGGGACGTTCTCCGGCGCGATCGCGTAGCCGGAGCGGCGGGCCTGCTCAAGGATGAGCGTAGCGAAGTCCTCGCTCGTGTAGCCGGCGCCGATGGCCTGCGCGATGAGCATGTCGGCGGCGGACGCCAGCGGCATCGGCACGCCGAGTTCCTTGCCCGCCGCCAGCCCGAGCTGCAGGTCCTTGCGGAGCAGCACGTTGGTGAACGACGGGTGGAAGTCGAGGTTGACGAGCGCGGGCGACTTGTAGCGGCTGAATTCCGAGCCCATCACCGAGTCGTTGAGGAAGTTCAGGAACGCCGCCCGGCTGACCCCGCCGCGCTCCGCGAGGACGGTGATCTCGGTCAGCGCCTGGATGACGACGCCGAGGAAGACGTTGTGCGCGATCTTGACCAGGCGGGCGCTCTCGCCCTCGCCGCAGTAGGTCGCGCCCCGCCCGAACGTGTTGAGCAACGGCTCGACCGCGTCGAAGGCCCGCTTCGGCCCGGAGACGACGACGGTCAGCTTGCCCGCGGCGATGACCTTGGGGTTGCCGCTGACGGGGGCGGCGAGGAAGTCGGCGCTGCGTTCGGCGGCGATCAGGCGGACCTGCGCCGAGGCCTGGGGCGAGACCGTGGAGCAGTCGACGATGATGCCCGGCGCCTGGGGGCCGGTCAGCAGCCCGCCGTCGTCGGTGAGGACGGCCTCCAGGTCCCGGTCGGCGGCGACCATGATGAAGACGACGTCACGGTCGGCGAGCTCAACGGGCCGGTCGACGATCTTCGCGCCGCTGGTGGCGAGCGGCTCGGCCTTGGCCTTGGTGCGGTTGTAGACGGCAACGTCGTGGCCGGCGTTCAGGAGCCGCTGGGCCAGCTGGTAGCCCATCCGCCCGGTGCCGATCCAGCCGACTGTGGGTGTGCCGTTGGCCACCTGCGTCCTCCTCATGGCGCTGCTCTGTCAATTCGCGATGCGCGACGTTTGCTGCAAACGTTTGCAACTTTGGCCGTCGACGCGGTACTTGTCAAGTCAAACATGAGCTCAGGACGCGAAAATTTCGGGGTGTTTCTGAAGCTCCAGCCGGGTCCGCCGGATGTGCGTGACGAGCACCCGCTCGGCGTCCTCCGCGTCCTGCCGGCGCACGCAATCGAGCAGCAGCCGGTGTTCCAGGTGCGTGACGCCGAGGCCGCCGTCGCCGCCGTCGCCGCCGTCAGTGTCGCCGCGGGCCGCGCGTTTCGTGAACTCGCGCCGGTAGTGCTGTGTCGTATTCCACATCCGGTGGATGATCTGCGACGTTTCCCCCGGCGCCGCGCCCTCGTAGCTGGACAGGTGGAACTCCCAGTCGGCGCGCATGAACTCGTCGACGCTCGTGGCCGCCTCCATCGCCGCGGTCAGCTCGGCGAGCCGGTCGATCGCCGCCTGTTCCAGGAACGGCATGCTCATGCCCAGCAGCATCGGCTCGAGCCGCTCCCTGATCAGGTAGGTCTCGGAGCATTCGGCCATGGTCAGCTGGGTGACCCAGGCGCCGGAGTTGGCGACGAGCGTGACCAGGCCCTCGGCGGCGAGCATTCGCAGCGCCTCGCGGACCGGGATCCGGCTGGCGCCCGATCGCGCCGCGATGTCCTCCTGCCTGATCCGCTCGCCCGGCTGGTAACTGCCGTCGAGGATCGCGGTCCGCAGGCTGTCGGCGATGCGGTGGCTGGCGACGTTGTCGTGGTAACCGTTGTCGATTGGCATGCTTGTCATGGAGTCAGCCCGCCTCAGTCCGCCTCAGTCCGCCTCAGTCCGCCGGGTGCCCGGGATGCCAGAGCTTCACGGCGGCGTCCTTCTCGTACGCTTTGCCGCCGGGGTAGCTGACCAGCTCGAACTGCATCCCCCAGGGGGACAGGAAGTACTGCCAGCGCTGCCCGGCGGAGGCGTTGCGGCTCGCGACCGGCCCGGCGAACAGGCGGACACCCTTCTCCTTCAGGTAGGCGACGGCCGCGTCCATGTCGTCGACGTAGAACGCCACGTGGTGCCCGCCCAGGTCGCTGTTGCGCGGCTGCGACCGCTGGTCGTCGTGCGGCTCGTACTCGAAGACCTCGAAGTTCAGCCCGAAGCCGCAGCGGTAGAACCGGATCTCGTTCACCACCCGGCGCGGGTCGACGTTGATGTGCTCGAGCATCCAGTCGTCGTCGTGCTTCATCGCGGGCAGTGAGTACACGTAATCGCAGCCGAGCACGTCGGTGAAGAACGCATGCGCCTGCTCCATGTCGGGCACGGTGAACCCGACGTGGTCACCACCGCGCAGCCCGGGGATCCCTGTGGTCACTCGGCCTCGCCCCCTCCTCTGGTTGATGTATCCAATTATTCCGAACGTACGCTGGTTTCTCTGGTCATCGTCCCCATTCTCTTATTGATATGGATACATTAGCGCGGTAGCCTCGTCCCATGCCACGCCTGAAGCGCCTCCATCCGGGAGTCGAGTGGAACGAGCTCAGCACCACGGCGGCGGACTGGAAGGCCGCCGACCCGGCGCTGCTCGCCACCATGCTCGGCCAGCTGCACCTCATTCGCGCGTTCGAGGAGACCGTGCTCGAGCTCGCCGGCGAAGGCCTCGTGCACGGCCCCGCGCACTCCAGCATCGGCCAGGAGGGCGGGGCGGTCGGGTCGATCGTCTCGCTGCGTTCGGCCGACGCGGTCAACGGCTCGCATCGCGGCCACCACCAGTTCCTCGCCAAGTCGCTCACGCACGTGACGAAGGGCGTCCTCGATCTGGGGTCTCTGGTGACCCCTGAGGTGGCGGAGGTGCTGCAGCGGACGCTGGCGGAGATCCTCGGGCTCGCGCAGGGCTACTGCGCCGGGCGCGGCGGGTCCATGCACCTGCAGTGGTTCGAGGCCGGGGCGCTCGGCACCAACGCGATCGTCGGCGGCGGCGTGCCGATGGCCGCGGGCAACGCCTGGGCGCAGAAGCATTCCGGCACGTCCGACGTGACCGTCACGTACTTCGGCGACGGCGCGGCGAACATCGGCTCGGTGCTGGAAAGCCTCAACCTGACGTCCGCGTGGGACCTGCCGCTGTGCTTCTTCATCGAGAACAACCAGTACGCCGTCTCCACCACGGTCTCGGAGGCGACTGGGGAGCCGCGCCTGTCGGCGCGGGCGCTCGGCTTCGGGATCCCCGCCTGGCGGGTGGACGGCATGGACCCGCTCGCCGTGCACCTGGCGATGGAGCGCGCCCTGTCCCGGCTGCGCGCCGGTGAGGGGCCGGTCGCGATCGAGGCGGTTACCTATCGCTACTTCCACCAGAACGGCCCGTTCCCCGGGTCCGCGTTCGGCTACCGGACCAAGGAGGAGGAAGCCGCGTGGCGGGCCCGCGACCCGCTGGAGCGGGTCGCGGCGGAAATGACCCGGCTCGGCCTGATCGACGCTTCCGGGGTCGCCGCCGTCCGGTCGCAGGCGGTGGAGGCCATGAAGACCGCCGCTGGTGCTTTGACGGAGCAGGATCCGTCTGCCAAGCCCGGTGTGCGGCGGATCCGGCCGTCGCTGTGGCCGGACCCGGCGTTCGTCGACGTCGGCATCCGCGGCGACCTGTCGGAGATCGCCGGCGCGCGGGTGGTGGAGCAGGCAGACTTCACGGGGTCCTTGAAGCGCGGGAAGTTCATCGACGCGGTAGCGCGGGTGATGGACCGGCGGATGTCCTCAGACGAGCGGATCGTGGTGCTCGGCGAGGACGTGCACAAGCTCAACGGCGGCACGAACGGGGCCACCAAGGGGCTGGCGAAGAAGTACCCGGGGCGGGTGCTCGGGACGCCGATCTCGGAGAACGCGTTCGCCGGGCTCGGCGGCGGGCTGGCGCTGGACGGGCGCTTCCGCCCGGTCGTCGAGTTCATGTACCCGGACTTCCTGTGGGTGGCGGCCGACCAGGTGTTCAACCAGATCGGGAAGGCCAGGCACATGTTCGGCGGGCGGAACCCGGTGCCGCTCGTGCTGCGCACGAAGGCCGCGATGGGCACCGGCTACGGGTCACAGCACAGCATGGACCCGGTGGGCATCTTCGCGACCAGCGCCGGCTGGCGGATCATGGCGCCCTCGACGCCGTTCGACTACGTGGGCATGATGAACGCCGCGCTCGCGATCGAGGACCCGGTCCTGGTGATCGAGCACGTGGACCTGTACGGGTCCGAGGGCGAGATCCCCGTCGATGACCTGGACTACCAGATCCCGTTCGGCCGCGCGGCGGTCCGCCGCGCGGGGCGGGACGTGACGGTGCTGACGTACCTGTCGATGGTTTCTCACGCGTTGGAGGCCATCGAGGAGACGGGCATCGACGCGGAGCTGATCGACCTGCGGTTCCTCGACCGCGCCTCGCTCGACTGGGACACGATCGGCGAGTCGGTCAAGAAGACGAACGCGGTGCTGATCGTCGAGCAAGGCGCGTTGGGGACGTCGTACGGCGGGTGGCTGGCCGACGAGATCCAGCGCCGCTTCTTCGACTGGCTGGACCAGCCTGTGCAGCGGGTGACTGGGGGTGAGGCTTCGCCGTCGATCTCCAAGGTTTTGGAACGGGCGGCGATCGCGCGGACGTCGGAAGTCGTGGCTGGTCTTGAGCGGGTGCGCGCCGCTTTCGGCGGCGGCGCGGCCGCATCGGGGACCGAGGGGAAAATTCCTGGCGATAGTCCTTCGGAACATCGCCAGGAATCTCCCCTGCGGTCCCCGCTGCCTACGGAGGGGCGGCGCTGATGGCTTCCGTCGTGCGGATGCCTAGCGTCCTCGCGGGCGCCACCGAGGCCGCGATCGCCAATTGGCTCGTTGGCCTCGGCGACACAGTCGCCGTCGGCCAGCCTCTGGCTGAGATCGAGACCGAGAAGGCGCTGGTCGAGTACGAGGCGGAAGAGGCCGGCGTCGTCGGCCGCCTGGTCCTGGCCGTCGGCGACACGGGCGAGATCGGTGACCCGATCGCGGTGCTGGTGGCCGATGGCGAAACCGACGCCGACATAGACGCCGCCCTAGGCAGCGAAGCCCCGGCCGCCACGCAGTCGCCCACGCCGGCGTTGGCCGCTCCGGAGGCTCCATCCGTAGGCGTGCCCGGAGCGCAAGCGAACGGGCACCAAGCGGCTGACGGTGCCTCGCGGGGGCGGATCTTCGCCAGCCCGCTTGTGCGGAAGGTCGCCGGTGAGAGAGGCATCGATCTCGCGGCGATCGCTGGTACCGGCCCGAATGGCCGGATCGTCCGGCGTGATCTAGAGCAGTTCCTCGCGGTTCAGTCGGCTCCCGTCCCGCAGGGAGCGGAGGCCGCCGGGGAGATTCCTGGCGGTGTTCCGAAGGATGTCCGCCGGGAATCTGCCCCAAGGCCCCCGCTTCCGGCCGCGTCCACAACCAGCGACAAGATCGTGCCGCATACGGCTATGCGTCGCGCTATCGCCCGTCGGCTCACTGAGTCCAAAGCGACGATCCCGCACTTCTACATGGCTACCGAGTGCGTCGTTGATGAGTTGCTCGCGCTGCGGACGCGGATCAACGAGACCGCGCCGGTGAAGATCTCGGTCAATGACTTCGTCGTTATGGCCGTTGCGGCGGCGTTCGGGGATGTGCCGGAGGCTAATGTCACGTGGAGCGATGAGGGTCTCGTGGCGCATGGTTCTGTCGACATATCGATAGCTGTCGCGACCGAGGGCGGGCTGGTGACGCCCGTGCTGCGCGGGGTGGACGGCAAGCGCCTGTCGGACGTTGCACGGGAATCGCAGGACCTTGCTCAGCGGGCGCGCGACCGGCGGTTGCGGCAGGACGAACTCGAGGGGGGCACGTTCTCGGTGTCGAACCTCGGCATGTACGGCACGCTGGAGTTCTCCGCGATCATCAACCCGCCTCAGTCCGGCATCCTCGCGGTCGGGGCCGCGAAACAGCAGCCGGTCGTCGCCGACGGCGCCGTCACGGTGGCAACGGTTATGCGCTGCACTCTGTCGGTTGACCACCGCGCGATCGACGGGGCCCTCGCCGCCCGATGGCTGTCGGCCTTCACGACCCGCCTAGAGCACCCGCTAGGCACGATCGTCTAAGGCGATAACCCGTGGCGGCGTCGGTGGTTATCGCCCGATAATGCCGGCGTGGAGGAAGTCGAGGTCGTCGTCGCCCATAACGAGCGCGCCACCCTGCGCGTCGGTGACGTGTTCCTGAAGATCGACGCTGATCAGGCGCATATCGACGTCGAGGTCGAGGCGATGGCCATCGCGCCGATCCCGACCCCCGAGGTCCTGTGGCGGAAGCCGCCCGTGCTGGCGCTCGCCGCCCTCCCAGGGACTGCGCTCGGCCGCCTCGGCGAGCCGTCGACCGCGCCGCCGGCGGCGTGGGCCGCGGCGGGTGCCGCAGTACGGATGCTGCACGACGCGCCGCTGCCGCCATGGCCCGGCCGGAGCCTCGACGAGATCGCATCGGAGCTCGACGGCGAATGCGAGTGGCTCGTCACGAACGACGTCCTTCCCGCCGACCTGGTCACGCGCAACCGCCGGGTCGCCGAGGCTGCGCTCCGGCCGTGGACACCGGTGTTCATCCACGGCGACCTGCAGGTCGCCCACGTGTTCGTCGACGGTGACGAGGTCACCGGCGTGCTCGACTGGTCCGAGGCGAGCCAGGGCGATGCCCTGTACGACCTCGCCATCTTGACGCTCGGACACCAGGAGCACCTTGGCGACGTCATCGCCGGCTACGGCACCGACGTCGACCTCGACGTGATCCGCGCGTGGTGGTCGCTGCGAAGCCTGCAAGCGGCCCGTTGGCTGATCGAGCACGGCTACGACCCGTCCACGCCAGGCTGCGAGTTCGACGTGCTGAAATCCCAGCTGTGAGGCTGCACGAGCATGCATCGGCGCTCAGCGTGGGGGTAGGTCCACGGAACGCGGCCAGGCGGGAGGCCCGGCCAGGGGAAGACGCGGGAGGACGGCGTGAGCGAATTCGGGGACCTGGAGAAGAAGGCCCAGGACGAGGTCGAGGAGCATCCGGAGCAGGCCGACAAGGGGATCAGCGAAGCAGAGGGGTTCGCCGACCGCGAGACCGACAACCAGCACGACGACCTGATCAACCGTGCTGGGGACATGGCGGAACAGCACCTCGGCCAGGGCCAGGACCAGCAGGACGACCAGAACCAGCAGGGCAACCAGGACCAGCAGGGCAACCAGGACCAGCAGGGCAACCAGGACCAGCAGGGCAACCAGAACTAGCCGCTCGGCATTTCCATCCGTGCCTCTCGGGCGGTGTGGGCGCGGGTGGCGGCGGCCGAGGCGGTGACGACGGCTGCGATGCCCGCCCACTGGATGAGCGTGATGCGCTGGCCGAGCGCCAGCAGGCCGAGGATCGCGCCGACCGCGGGCTCGGTGCTGGTCAGGATGCTGAACAGGCTGCGCGGCATGCGGCCCAGCGCGTCGGCCTGGAGGGTGTAGGCGAGCACGTCGCACAGCAGGGCGACGGCCGCGCCCAGGAGCAGCGAACGTCCCGTGAACATCCCCACGTGGTCGGCCGCGATCCCGAAGGGCGCGATGGCGACGGCCGCGATCGTGGTGGCGAGGGGAAGCGATTCCCGGTTCCCGGCGTGGGACGCCAGCACCGGGTAGACGGCGATGTAGCCCGCCCAGCACGCACCGGCGGCGAGTCCGAAAGCGACGCCCACCGCGCCGATGGCGCCCGGCGCGGTGATGCCCGCCGCCGCGGCCACCCCGGCGGCGGCCAGCACCGCCCACCCGACGGCGGACCACTGCCTGGCCCCGGCGAGCGCGACCGCGAGGGGCCCGGCGAACTCGAGCGTGACGGCGACACCGAGCGGGAGACGGTGGATGGCTTCGTAGAAGCAGAGGTGGTGCAACACGAGCAAGGCGCCGACGGCGGCGGCCAGGCCAAGGGTCTTGGCGTTCAGGCAGCGACGCCACCGGGGACGCCGCAGCGCCAGCAGGCCGAGCGCGCCGAACCCGAGCCGCAGCGTGACCGTCCCCGCGATCCCCGCCGTGGGGATCAGCAGCGCCGCGACCACCGCGCCGCCCTCAAGGCTGACGACGCCGCCAAGCACCAGCGCCGGAGCGGGAACCGCCCTGGCGTCACGCACCGCCACCGCCTCTCAGGGGCCGCGGATCAGACGAACAGCCGCCCACCGGTGACGATAACCGGGACCGCGCAGGCACGACACCTAATGAGAGGGTCCGCGTGACATGTGGTTCGCGGTCGTACAGGTCGATGTGCTGGCCGGAGCAGCCGGCCTGACCTGACCGGGGCACGGCTCGTTCCTGAGGATAGGCAAGTGTATCCGTTAGGTAAGGCGTTGTGGGCTGCTTATTGTCATAAATGGCGATAGAATTCGAACTAATCGATCCCCTCTAAAGCCGCACTAGAACAGGGTAGCCCATGACGCAGCCGCCACCCCCCGAGCCCGGGCCAGCCGGAGAGCCGGCCCGCGACTCCGGGCTGTCTGGCGGCGATGCGGGCGCCTATGACCGCGGGCGGCGGGCATCGGGTGCTGGCCGTGATCCGCGGCTGGCCGGGTTCGCCGAAGACGGCCCCGGCGACACCTGCCCGCCCAGCGCCGCCCTCGCCGCGGTGGTGGAGGAGCTGTCCGGGCCGGAGCAGCGCTGCCCGGACGCGACCGACGAGGAACTGCTCGGCCTGCTGGGCCGGTGGGATTCCCTGGAATCGTGGGCGGCGGCGGGGAAGCTGGGGGTGGTGCGGGAGCTGATCCGGCGCCGCGCCCGCCCCGGTCCCGGCGGCGACCTGCCGATGCACGGGGACCTGCCCGGCCAGTGGCACGAGGGCCTGGAACACGAGGTCAGCCCGGCGCTGGGGCTGTCGATCAGGGGCGCGGACAAGCTGACCTGCTTCGCCTGGGACCTGGGCGCCCGGCTGCCCGGCATCGGCGCGGCGCTGGCGGCCGGCACGATCAGCGAATGGAAAGCCAGGCTGATCTCCAACGAACTAGCGGTGCTGGATGACCAGCAGGCGGCCGAGGCCGAAAAGCTGATCCTGGACCAGATCCCCGGGCAGCCGCCGGGCGTGGTCGGCGACATCGCCGCCCAGGCGGTCTGCACGGTCGATCCCGACGGGGCGGCCAAACGCCGCGAGCGTGCGGAGCGGGAAGAGGCCCGGGTGCGGTTCTGGCGGGCCAACGGCGGCGCGTGCGCGCTGGCCGCCTACGGGCTGCCCACCGACGCGGCGCTGGCCGCCAACGGGGCGATCGAAGACCGCGCCCAGCGGTACAAGAAGTTCAAGGTCCGCCCGGACGCGCGGCTCGACCAATTGCGGGTGCTGGCGTTTCTGGACCTGCTCAACGGCATCACCGTGGAGGCCCGGCTGGCCCAGGCCCACGCCGACGCCGCCGCCGCGTCCCGCGACGGCACCGCGGCCGACGGCGGCCAAGACGCCCCGGCCGGCGGCGAGGACCCGGGCGCCGCTGACTCTGGTGCGCCGGACGAGGACTTGGACGCCTATGACTGGGACGCCTACTTCGGCGACCGCGGCGAACCCGACGACTGGCCCGGCAACGACATGAAAGACCCCGGCGAGCCCGGCGAGGGTGTGCCAGGGGACTCCGGCAGTGACGGCGGCGAACCCGCCGCCAGGAACCCAGGCAGCGCCGACGCCAGCGATGCTCCCGGCGGCGGGGACCCGGAGGAAACTCCCGGCCCCGGCGTGCCGGACGACGACTGGTTCCGCGACAACAGCGAACCCGACGGCCGGCCCGGCGAGCCTTCCAGCGGCAGCGGCGAACCCGCCGCCCGCCCCCACAGTTCCGGCACCGGCGCCGA